>Ga0210074_1000301_pt1 | contig 18708 bp, 2 predicted proteins | sample China_Galinas_Co_FD_184860 | JGI IMG/M metagenome (GOLD analysis project Ga0210074, IMG submission 184860) | Wetland microbial communities from San Francisco Bay, California, USA, that impact long-term carbon sequestration -... | ecosystem: Environmental > Aquatic > Marine > Wetlands ... | reverse complement strand
TCCCGGACCGGCCGCGGAGGCTCGCCCGGGTTTCTTCGTCGTCCATCAACGGCAGCAGCGAGATCGGTGTCTCGGGTCGTTCCACGGCGCCGGCGAGGAGGGTACGGAGGTGCCGCGCCATGCGCTCTGCCGTGGCGGGCTCGAACAGGTCCAGGTTGTACTCCAGGCTCGCCCGCAACCGGCCGCCACCGGCGGTGATGGTCAAGAACAGGTCGAAGTCGGTCGTGCCGCGCTCGACCTCGATCGGGCTCAGGGTCAGGCCGGCCATGTCCCGCTCCTCGTCGCCGTAGTCGAAGTAGCTGAACAGCACCTGGCAGAGGGGGTTGTATGCCGGGTCCCGCTCGACCCCCAGGGCCGAGACCAGGTGGCCGAACGGGACGTCGCTGTGGGCGAACGCCTCCAGGGTGGCGTCGCGCAGCCGTGCGGTCAGCTCGTCGAAGCCCGGGTCGCCGGTGCAATCAGCCCGGATCACCAGGAGATCCATGAACAGGCCGATCAACCCGGTCACCTCGGCCCGGCCCCTGTTCGACGACGGTGTGCCGAGGACCAGGTCGTCCACGGCGGCGTACCGGTGCAGCAGGGTGACGAACCCTGCCAGCAGGGTGGCGAACCGGGTGACTCCCCGCCGGCGGCTGAGCTCTCCCAGGGCGAGCGCAAGGTCCGGCGGCACCTCGAACACCAGCCGGCCGCCCCGGTGGCTCTGGACCGGTGGCCGCGGCCGGTCCGTCGGCAGCTCCAGCAGCCGTGGCGCGCCGTCCAGGCGCTGGCGCCAGAAGTCCAGATGGCCTTCCAGACCACCCTCCAGGAGCTGCTGCCGCTGCCAGGCGGCGAAATCGACGTACTGCACCGGCAGCGCGGGCAGCTCGGGCTCCGAGCCGCCCACCGCCGCCCGGTAGAGCCGGCCGAGCTCCCTTTCGAGAACGCCGAGGGACCAGCCGTCGAAGACGATGTGGTGGAAGGTGAGCACCAGCACGTGCTCCTCCGCGCCGGTGCGCAGCAGGAGCGCCCGGTACAGCGGCCCGCGCTCCAGGCGGAAGGGGCGCCGCGACTCCTCGTCGACCAGCGCCCGGACCTCGGCCTCCCGCTCCACGTCGGCGAGCTCGCGCAGGTCGGTGAGGCCGACTTCGACGGGGGCGGCGTCGGCGAGGACGTGCACCGGACCGTCTTCCCCGGCCCGGAACGCGGCGCGCAGGATCTCGTGCCGGGCGACGATCGACTGCAGGCTTTCGACCAGGCCCTGGGGATCGAGCTCGCCCTCGAGGCGGAACGCCACCGGCACGTTGTGGCGCGGCGCCTCCGGGTCGAGCTGGTAGAGCACCCAGAGGCGCTCCTGGGCGTACGACAGGGGCAGCCGGCCGTCCCGGGGAACCGGCGGAATCGGCGCCGCGTCCGCCCCGGACGCGGTGCGCGAAGACGCCTCGATCTCCGCCGCCATCCGCGCCACCGTCGGCATCTCGAAGAACTGATGGAGCGGCAGCTCGAGGCCGAAGACCTCCTGCACCCGGGCGAGCAGGCCGGTGGCCAGGAGCGAGTGGCCGCCCAGGGCGAAGAAGTCGTCTTCGACGCCGAGACGCTCGAGATGGAGCGCTTCGGCCCACAGGTCGGCGAGCGCCCGCTCGACCTCGGTGCGGGGGGCGACGTACTCCCCGACTCCGGCCCCCGCCCCGGAGCCAGCGGCGTCGCCGGCACCGATCCGCCGGCGCCGGGGCGGCCGGCTCCAGCGCACGATCTCCGCCGGGTCGTGGAGAGCCTCGGCGATCGTGGCGAGCTGGTTCGCCCGCCAGGTCTGATGGGCGAACCGGTTCCCGGCCTCGGCCGGGCCCGTGGTCACCGCCGCGTCCGCCGCACGGGGCGCGCCCGCGTCCGGGCTCTCGGTCGGGCCGGCGATCACCCGTTCGAAGGCGCCGATCGCGACCTCGACCGGTATCCGGAACCAGCTCTCGCCGTCGCCCTCTTCCTCCGTCCCTTCGGCGATACCGCGCAGGAAGTCGAGGGCCGGCTGATTGCGCGCGGTCGGGCGGAACGGCACGTCGACGCGCGCCAGGCCCAGCTCGCGGGCGATCTCTGCCAGGTGGGCGACGATCCGGTGCTCGACCCCGCGGCCGAGCACGCGGCAGCTCAGGACGAAGGTCTCCACCTCCAGCGCCTCGTCCCCGGCGGCGAAGATCACCACGCTGACCTGGCCGTACTCGCCGAACCGGTCGCGCACCTCCGCCACCAGGCACTCCAGACCCTGCTCGGCCAGGCCGACGACGTCGGCCTCGGTGCGGCGGATGGTGGTGACGTTGAACTGGTTGGTCCGCTGGGTGAGCTGGGCGGTGCGGGGGACCTGGTCCGGACGCGGCGGAGCGATGTCCACCCGCAGCTTCAGGCTGCGCAGGAACTCGCTCAGGCTCGGCGCCGCCTTGCGCAGGCGCTCGCGGTCGATGTTCTGGCGGTACATGGCGGTGCGCCGATGGTCCTCGCCGGTGACGCGCCCCAGGTCGAACGCCCAGAAGTGGCGCACGAAGCGGCCGAGGGCATCGCCGGCGGGCACCTGGACCGTCAGCACCTGGGGGCAGCCGGCACGTACCTCGGCGCACTCGACCGGGTTGTCGTCCAGGAAGACGAAGCTGTCGAGGCCGAGCTGGAGCTCGTCGGCGAGCGAGCGGAGGTTTTCCGACTTCGGCCGCCAGTTGATCCGCTGGCTCACCAGGTGCTCGCGGCGCAACGGCAGGTCGCTGCGCTGCTCGAACACCGCGTCCACGTCCTGCTCGACGTTCTTGCTGCACAGGCAGAGCAGCCTGCCGGCGTCATGCTGGGCGACCAGCGCTTCCTGGAGTGCCCGGTGGGGCGGATCGATGGCGATGCCGTCCGGTCCGTCCTCGCCGCAGACGCCACGCCACAGCGTGTTGTCGCAGTCGAGCACCAGGACCTTGGTCGGCGGCGCCAGCAGTGCGTGGATCTTCCGCGCGACCATGGTCGCCACCGCCGCGAAGCCGGCCGCCGTGTACGGCACGTGACCGAGCTCGTCGCGCCGCCGGTCGTGGTACGCGCCGGCCGGCCGGACCGGGTAGGCAGCGGCGATCTCGGCTGAGGAGATCGTCACGACGCCGGCGAGGCCGGCCAGCCGGTCGACGAGCCCCTGTTCCAGGCCGGCCAGGAAGGCAGACAGGTCGGCGTCCGCGTCCACCTCCGGCGACGCCGGGCACAGGCAGAGCACGTGGAGCACGCCGGAGCGCTCCGCCGAGGCGGCGACCGCGTCTGCCAGCTCGCCGGCGCCGCGCTCGGCGCGGGCGCGGGCCTCGGCTCCAGAGTCGATGGCGACGCCGTCGTCGAGCGCGGTCCGCAGCCAGTCCAGGGGCCGGACGAGCAGCACGTCGACGCCGCCAGCGTTCGACCCGAGCAGGCTCGACGGGTCGAGGAGCTGCTGGAAGACCTGGTCGTAGGGGGCGAAGCGGATGCGCGACGGCAGCCCCAGGCGGCGCATCCAGAACCCCAGCACCTCCTCCACCGGCTCGGCGGTGAACGACGCCGCCACGGCCAGGGTCGTCCGCGCCAGGCTCGGCAGCTCCGAGAACCGGGCGTCCGGCCGCTTCGTCACCGCCTGGAGGATCGACAGCAGATCCTCCACCAGGTGCGCCGCCGTCGTGGCGTCGAACAGCTCGGCGCTGTAGGCCAGGGCGCCGCGCAGGGCGTCGCCCTCCTCGAACAGGGTCAGGAACAGGTCGAAGGCGGCGACGCCGCTCTCGACCTCGACCGGCTCGATCTCGAGGCCGGCGATCGCCGGCGCCGTCCCCGACTCTTCCACCAGGCTGAACATCACCTGGAAGAGGGGATTGTGGCCACCGCTCCGGTCGGGCTCGACGGCCTCGACGACCTTGGCGAACGGCACCTCCTGGTGGGCGAACGCCTCCAGCACCCGGCCGCGGACCCGGCCCAGGAGCTCCCGGAAGGTCGGGTCGCCGGACAGGTCGGCGCGCAGCACCAGGGTGTTGGCGAGCAGCCCGACCAGCCCTTCGAGCTCCGGCCGGTCCCGGTTGGCGACCGGCATGCCGACCAGCAGGTCGTCCTGGCCGCTCGCCCGCATCAGCAAGGCGTCGAACGCGGCCAGCAGAGTCATGAACGGGGTCACGCCCTCCCGCCGGCTGAGCTCCCGGACCGCCGCCGCCAGCTCCGGCGGGATGCGCACCGGCTGGTGGCCGCCGCGGCGCCCCGGTCGCTCGGGCCGCGGCCGATCGGTCGGCAGTTGCAGCACGGGCAGCTCGCCCCCCAGCCGCTCCCGCCAGAACGCCAGGTGGCCTTCCAGGCGCTCGCCGGAGAGGCGCCGCCGCTGCCACGCCGCGTAGTCCGCGTAGCGCACCGGCAGCTCGCTCTCCACCGGCCGCCGGCCTGCCGCCAGCTCGGGATAGACGCGCGCCACCTCCGCCATGACGACGCCGAGCGAGCGCACGTCCGCGACGATGTGGTGCATCGCCAGGGCCAGCAGGTGCTCGTCGCCGCCGAGGCGGACCAGCACCGCCCGGGCGAGCGGGCCGGTCGCCACGTTGAAGCCGGCCGCGAGCGTCGCCCCGGCCACCGCTCGGCCCACCGCCTGCCGCCGTGCACCGGGCAGACCGCCCAGGTCGACCACTGAAAGGATCGGCGGCGGCTCCTCCGCCACCCGGACCACCACCTGCCCATCGGCCGAGGCGAAGGTGCTCCGGAGCGTCTCGTGGCGCCGTGCGACGACGGCGAAGGAGGCGGCGAGGGCGCTGGCGGCGAGCGGGCCACGGAGCGTGAAGGCCGCCGGGACCTGGAGCGCGGGACCCGCCGCCTCCACCTGCGCCAGCAGCCACATGCGCTCCTGGTCGAGGCTCGGAACGATCGGCTCCTCCGGGCCCAGGCGCTCGATCGGTGGGGCCTCGGGCGCATCCCCGGAGGTCCGACGGGCATCGATCCACCGTGCCAGCTCGGCCACGGTCGGCGCCTCGAACAGGTTGCGCACCGCCATCTCCACCGCGAGGGCCTCGCGGATGGTGGAGGCGAGTTGCGTGGCGAGCAGGGAGTGGCCCCCGAGCTCGAAGAAGTCGTCGTGGACGCCGACACGCTCCAGGCCGAACGCCCGCTCCCAGAGCCCTGCCAGAGTCTTCTCGAGCTCGCTCTCCGGCTGCGCGTACTCGGTGGTCAGCTCGCCGCGCTCGTGGAGCTCGTCCGCCGGGGGCGGGGAGCTCCCCTCCTCGCCGGCGGTCGCGCGCTCGGCCACCGCCGCCCCGCCCACCGTAGTGACCGGCGCCACCCCGGGCTCGACCCAATAGCGCTGGCGCTCGAACGGATAGGTGGGGAGCGGCACCCGGCGGCGCCGGCTCTGGCCGTCGCCCGCCTCGTGCAGGCCGCGCCAGTCGATCGTCACGCCCGCCAGCCACAGCCGCGCGACCGCACCGAGCAGGTGCTCGCCGTCGCCCCTCTCCGCCGCCGGCGCCTGCTTGGCGTGCGGCAAGGAGCTGACCACCACGCGCCGGGCCAGACGTCCCCCCTGGCGCTTGACCAGGGAGCTCAGCGTCCGCCCGGGACCGGCCTCGAGCAGCACCCACTCCGGCTCGTCCTCCAGCCGGCCGAGACCATCGGCGAACCGGACCGTGCTGCGGGCGTGGCGCAGCCAATAGGACGGGTCGGTGGCCTCCTCCGCGGTCAACCGCTCGCCGGTCAGGTTGGACAGGATCGGAATCTCGGGAGGCCTGAGAGCCACCTGCCGAAGCCGCTCGCCGAACGGCTCCAGCATCGGCTCGACCATCGCCGAGTGGAAGGCGTGGGAGGTGTGCAGACGCCGAGACGCCACGCCGTCGGCCGCGAGCCGGTCGGCGAACCGTTCGATCCGGTCATCCGACCCGGAGACCACGGTCAGCTCCGGCGCGTTGACCGCCGCCAGCGAGAGCCCCTCTTCGAGCAGCTCGAGCACGTCCCGTTCCGGCCGGGATACCGCCAGCATGGAGCCGCCGGGCAGCTCCTGCATCAGCCGGCCCCGCTCGGCGACCAGGGCGAGACCGTCCTCGAGAGAGAAGACCCCTGCCAGGCAGGCCGCCACGTACTCGCCCAGCGAGTGGCCGATGAGCGCCGCGGGCCGGACGCCCAACGACTCCCACAGGCGGGCCAGGGCGTACTCGACGGTGAACAGGGCGGGCTGGGCGAGCGCGGTCTGCTCCAGCCGGGTGGCCGCGTCCGGGTCTTCCACCGCCTCGAACAGCAGACCCCGCAGGTCGAGCCCCAGGTGCGGCGTCAGCAGGTCGGCGCAGCGGTCGGCCGCGGCGCGAAAGACCGGCCGGCAGGCGTAGAGCTCGCGCGCCATTCCCGGATGCTGGGCGCCCTGCCCCGGCAGCAGGAAGACGACCGGCCGGTCGCGCCGGGCCTGGCGGGAGCCGGGCACGCGCTTGGGGTCGGCGCCCCCGAGCAGGGCGAGGGCATCCTCCCGGTCCCGGCAGACCAGGGCTCGCCGGTGGTCGAATCCCTTGCGCCCGACCTGGCAGGTGTAGGCGACATCGGCCAGCGCCGTCTCCGGGTGCGCCTCCAGGTGCCCGGTGAGGCGCTCCGCCACCCGCTCCAGGGCGCCGGCGCTGCGCGCGGAGAGCACCAGCAGGCACGGCGCCCCCTCCTCCTCTGCCACCGGGGCCGGCCGCGGCGGCTCCTCGAGCACCACGTGGACGTTGGTGCCGCCGAGGCCGAAGGAGCTGACGCCGGCCCGTCGCGGCCCGTCGCCCGGCCACTCCCGGAGCTCGGTGTTGACGTAGAAAGGGCTGGCGTCGAGTCCGAGGGCGGGGTTCGGGCGGCGGAAGTGGAGGCTCGGCACCAACGTCCGCTCCTCCAGCATGCGCACGGCCTTGATCAGCCCGACCACGCCAGCGGCCATGCTCAGGTGGCCGAGGTTCGATTTGATCGAGCCGATGGCGCAACTGCCCGGCGCCACCCCGTCGCCGAAGGCGCGCTCGAGCGCCGCCAGCTCGATGGGGTCGCCGAGGGACGTGCCCGTGCCGTGGGTCTCGACGTAGCCGACCGTCCGGGGATCGACGCCGCCGTCGGCGAGCGCCTCGATCAGCACCTCCGCCTGCCCTTCGACCGACGGCGCCGTGTAGCCCACCTTGAGCGCCCCGTCGTTGTTGACCGCCGAGCCGCGGAGGACCGCCCGCACCGCGTCGCCGTCGGCCAGGGCGTCCTCCAGACGCTTCAACACCACTACCCCGGCGCCGCTGGCGAAGACGGTGCCGGCGGCGTCGGCGTCGAACGGGCGGCAGTGTCCGTCCGGCGAGACGATGCCGTCCTGGAGGTAGCGGTAGCCGAGCTCCTGCGGTATCCGGAGCGACACGCCGCCGGCCAGCGCCAGGTCGCACTCCTCCTCGAGCAGGCTCTTCCTGGCCAGGTGGACCGCCACCAGGGAGCTCGAGCAGGCGCACTGGACGGTGTAGCTGGGGCCGGTCAGGCCGAGCTTGAAGGACACCCGCGTCGCCAGGTAGTCCTTGTCGTTGCCCATCTGCAGCTGCAGGATTCCGGCGCTCGCCAGCAGGTCGCGGCGAGAGTAGAGGTTGTTGAGCATGTAACCGCTCAGGTTGGCGGAGGCGAAGACTCCGGCCAGGCCGTCGTAGGTCTCGGGGTCGTAGCCCGCCAGCTCGAGCGCCTCCCAAGAGCACTCGAGAAAGATCCTCTGCTGCGGGTCGATCAGCTCCGCTTCGCGGTGGCCGTAGCCGAAGAACCCGGCGTCGAAGAGCTCGATGCCGTCGACCGTGCCGGCCACCGGCACGTAGGCCGGATCGGCGAGCGCCGCGCCGCCCTCCCCCGCCGCCTCGAGCTCCTCGGGGCTGAGACGTCGGAGCAACTCGCGCCCTTCGCACAGGCTCCGCCACAAGGCGTCGACCGACGCCGCTCCCGGGAACCGGCCGCTCATGCCGACGACCGCGATCTCCGAGCCGTCGTAGCGGCCGCCGCCACCGGCTCCGCCGCTCATGACACCGGCTCCTCGGTTCCGCGCCGGCGCTTGGCGGCCCGGCGTTGCCGGCGCCGGGCGCCCCGCTCGCGGCGGTCCGCGCCCGCTTCCGCCTCCTCCGTCGCGGCACCCCCCTCATCGTCGAGCCGGGCCACGAGGGTCGCCACCGTCGGCGCGTCGTAGAGCGCCACCACCGGCAGATCGGCTCCCAGCTCGCGCTTCATCCGCGCGATGAGCTGGAGGCCGGTGACCGAGTTGCCGCCCAGCTCGAAGAAGCTGTCGTGGATGCCCACCTGGTCGATCCCCAGGACGCTCCCCCAGAGCTCGGCCAGCGCCCGCTGGCGCTCGGTGTTGGGCGGCACGTAGGCGGCGCTCAGCACCGGCCGGGGATGCCGCGGCCGCTCGTCGTCGGCGCCCTCCGCGAGGCCCGCGGCGTCAGCCGCCCGGAAGGCCGCACGCTCGGCGATCATCTCGTCCAGGTCCCGGGGGCAGACCACCACCCGAGGCAGGTCGGCCGCCAGGACCCGCTCCAGCAGGTCCAGCCCCTGGACCGGCGGGATGATCTCGTCCGGCCGCGCCCCGGGCGTCCTGCCGAGCGTCCGGCTGGCCGCGGCGGCCATGCCGACCTCGCCCCAGCTCGTCCAGTTGATCGACGCGACCAGCGTCTCAGGACCGAACCGGTGACTGTGGGCGAAGGCGTCGAGATAGGCGTTGGCGGCGCAGTAGTCCACCTGCCCCGGCTGGCCTGTGAGCGCGGTCGCCGACGAGAACATCACCAGGAAGTCGAGCGGCTCGGCCGGCCCGGCGTCGGCGAAGAGCTCCTCGATCACCCGCGTGCCGGCCACCTTCGGAGCCAGGACGGCTTCGGCCGCGGCTCGTTCCTTGAGCTGGATGATGCCCCCGCCGGCGACCCCGGCGGCGTGGAACACGCCACGCACCGCGCCCAGCTTGCCGCGGACCTCGGCCAGCGCCGCGGCCATCGCGTCCCGGTCGGCGACATCGGCGGAAAGCGGCAGGACCCGGGCGCCCGCGGCTTCGAGCCGGAGCACGCCTGCGACCTTCGCCCGCACCCCCGCCGCGTCGCCGTCGCCCTCCCCGTCACCGTCGGCGACCCCCTCGCTGCCGGCGAGCGCCGGCCACTCCTCTCGCGGCGGCAGGGGCGTCCGGCCGGTCAGCGCCAGACGCACCCCGGGCACCGTGCGCGCCAGGTGCTCGGCGACGGCCAGCCCCAGTCCGCCCAGGCCGCCGGTCACCAGGTAGACGCCGTCCGGCCGGAGCCGTGGGTGCTCGCCCACCGGCGCGGGGAGGCTGACCGGCTCGAACCCCTCCACCCAGCGCAGACGGCCCCGATAGGCCACCTGGCGCTCGGCCGGGGTGCGGTCACCCCGGGCCACGGAGCGCGCCTCGGCCAGCACCAGGTCGGCGAGGTCCTCCGGTGCGGTGCCGCCCGCGGCGCCCGGCAGCGACCGCGGATCGAGGTCGACGGCGGCACACGACGCGCCCGGGTACTCGAGCGGCATCACCTTGACCGGCCCGGCGACCGTGGCCGCCTCGGGGCAGACCAGGTCGTCGCCGACCACCTCGTGTCCGCCGGCGGTGACCACGGTCAGCGGGACCCCGTGCTCGGGGTCACGCCGGCCGAGCGCCTGGGCGAGCTCGAGCAAGGGGTAGAACCCGCGCTCGAGCGCGCTGTGGTCGGCCGGGCGGTCGAGCGACCAGAGATGGAGGATCCCCGTCGGCCGGGCGTCCGCACCGAGCCGCTCCAGCAACCCGTCCAGGTCCGCGCCGGCGGCAGGGTTCACCGCGAACCGGTCCTCCCCCAGCTCTGCCCCTACCTCGACAGGGCCCTCCCCCGGCGTCACGACGAGCGCGCGGTGGCCCTCCCGCCGCAGGCGCTCCGCCGCCGCGTCGCCCACGCCCAGAGCGTCTGCGAAGACGAGCCATGGGCCCTCCGTCGCGCCCGCTGGCTCCGCGGTCTCCCGGGGCAGGGGCCGTGCCTGACGCCACGCGGGCATGGAGAGCCACCGTTCGGCGTCGCGGCGCGGGGCCGCGCCGTGGACCCCGGCGAGCACCGCCCCGGGGCGCGCCTCGATCCAGTAGCGCTCGCGCTCGAACGGGTAGGTCGGCAGGTCCACCCGCCGGCGCTCCTCGGCCGCGGTCAGTGCCGGCCAGTCCACCGGCACCCCGACCAGCCAGAGCCGGCCGAGGGCGGACAGGAGGTGCTCCTGGTCGTCGCGTGGGGTCGCCGGCTCCGGCGCACCCTGCCGCCGATCGGATCGCGACCGCTCGGGCAGGGACGTGACGGTGACCTCGTCGCCGCGCGTCCGGCTCTGGCGGCGCACCAGCGAGGTCAGAGCATGGCCCGGTCCGACCTCCAGGTAGACCGAGCCCGGCTCCTCCAGCAAGGCGTCCAGGCCGGCGGCGAAGCGGACCGTCCGGCGTAGGTGGCGCACCCAGTAGTCCGGGTCCGTGGCCTCGTCCGCGGTCACCGGAGCGCCGGTGAGGTTCGAGACGTAGGGAAGCTCCGGAGGCTGGAGAGCGACCGCCGCGACCCGCTCGCGGAAGCGCTCGAGGACCGGATCCATCATCGGTGAGTGGAAGGCGTGGGAGGTGGCCAGGCGGGTGCAGCGGACCGCCGCCTCGCCGCCGCCGGGGCCGCCGCCGCCCGCGGCGGCGAGCTCCTCCTCCAGGGCCGCGACGGCCGACGGCTCGCCCGAGACCACGGTCGTCCCCGGCGCGTTGACCGCCGCCACCGCCAGGCCGTCGCCGAGCCGCCCGGCCAGCTCCTCCTCGGGCAGCGAGACCGCCAGCATGGCGCCCCCCGGCAGCTCTTGCATGAGCCGGCCGCGCTCGGCGACGAGGGCGAGGGCGTCCTCGAGCGCGAAGACGCCGGCCAGGGTGGCGGCGACGTACTCACCGATCGAGTGGCCGATCATCGCCCGGGGCGTGACACCCCAGCTCATCCACAGGCGGGCCAGGGAGTACTCGACCGCGAACAGCACCGGCTGGGTGAGCGCGGTCCGGCGCAGCTCCTCGTCCGCCTCCGGGACGCGGTCCGGGGTGGGAAAGAGCACGGTGCGAAGGTCTCGGCCGAGGGGCGCTTCCAGGATCGCCGCGCAGCGGTCGAGCTCCCGGCGGAAGACCTCCTCGGCGTCGTACAGTCCCCGGGCCATGCCCGCGAACTGGGCACCCTGCCCCGGGAACAGGAAGACCACCGGACGATCGGTCGCCTCCCCGGCGGCGGTCACTACCGTGTGCGGGTCCCTCGAAGTCAGCGCCGCGGCGGCCCCGGCGGTGTCTCGGGCGATCACTACCCGGCGGTGGGCCAGCCTGCGGCGCCCGGTCTGGAGGGTGAAGGCGGCGTCGGCGAGCGGTCGCTCGGGGGCTTCCCGGAGCGCCGCTGCCAGCTCGTCGCTCAGCCGATCGAGCGCCGTCTCGGTGCGCGCCGAGAGCGGCAGGATCTGCACCGCCCGCGACGCGCCCGAAGGCCGCCCGGCGGGCGCCTGCTCCAGGATCGCGTGGGCGTTCGTGCCGCCCATGCCGAAGGAGCTGACCCCGGCCCGGAGCGGGCCGCCGCCCTGCGGCTCCCAGGGGCGGCTCTCGGTGTTGACGTAGAACGGGCCACCGTCGAAGTCGATCTCCGGGTTGGGCCGCTCGAAGTGGAGGCTCGGCACCAGCCTCCGGTGGTGGAGCTGGAGCGCCGCCTTGATCAGCCCGGTCACCCCGGCCGCCGCCGACAGGTGACCGAGGTTGGTCTTGACCGACCCGACCGCGCAGGTCCCGCGCCGCTCCGGTCCCAGGCCGAACGCCTCCGACAGGGCGGCGATCTCGATCGGGTCGCCCAGCGGTGTGCCGGTGCCGTGGGCCTCGATCGACGAGATGGTCTCCGGCGCCACGTCCGCCAGGGCCAGGGCCTCGGCGATGACCCGGCTCTGGCCGTCGAGGCTGGGCGCCGTGTAGCCGATCTTGTCCGAGCCGTCGTTGTTGATCGCCGAGCCCTTGATCACGGCGTAGATCCGGTCGCCGTCGGCGAGCGCGTCCTCGGCCCGGCGCAGCGCCACCGCCGCCACGCCCTGGCCGAACAGCGTGCCACCCGCCGCGGCGTCGAACGCCCGGCAGTGGCCGTCCGGGGACAGAATGCCTCCCTCACCGTCGCGGAAGTAGCCCGCGCGCTGGGGCAGGCGCACGCTCACCCCCCCTGCCAGGGCCATGTCGCACTCCCGGTTGATCAAGCTGTTGCACGCCAGGTGCACCGCCACCAGGGAGGTGGAGCACGAGGTCTGGACGGTGAAGCTGGGGCCCTTGAGATCGAGCTTGTAGGACGTGCGGGTCGCCAGATAGTCCTTCTCGTTGCCGTGGCGCACGGCGATCTCGCCGACCGAGCGCAGCAGGTCACCGTTCGACAGCAAGTTGCCGATCAGGTACGAGCTCATGAAGACACCGGCGAAGACGCCGACCGCACCGCCGAACGCCTCCGGTGCGTGGCCGGCGTCTTCGAGCGCCGTCCAGGCGGTCTCCAGGAACAGGCGGTGCTGGGGATCGAGGATCTCCGCCTCCCGCGGGGACATGCCGAAGAGCGGTGCATCGAAGCGGTCGATCAGGTCCAGGATCGGCGCCGCCTTGACGTACTCCGGGTCGCCGAGCACCGCGGCCGGGACCCCGGCCTCCAGCAGCTCCTCGTCGGAGAAGAAGGTCACCGCCTCGACCCCGGCCTCCAGGTTGGTCCACAGCTCGCGGACACTGGCGGCACCCGGGAAGCGGCCGGCCATGCCGACGATGGCGACGTCGAACGCTCCGGCGATCTCGTGCAAGGTGTCTGCCCTCTCCATCATTCGCTCCGCAGGGCGACGACCGGATCGACCCGCGTGACCCTGCGCGCCGGCAGGTAGGTGGCCACCAGGGCGATCAGCACGAACAGCACCGACATCCCGCCGAGCACCGACGGATCCGTCGGGCTGACGCCGTAGAGCAGGCCGGAGAACAAGCGGACCAGGAGCAGCGTGGCCACCAGGCCGACCGCCAGGCCGCCGACCGTCAGCGCCATCCCGCGGGCGAGCATCGACCGCAGCACCGTGCCCGGCCGGGCGCCCAGGGCCAACCGCAAGCTGATCTCGCGCGAGCGCTCGCCGACGGTGTAGGACATGACCCCGTAGATGCCGATCGCCGCCAACAACACGCCGACGGCCGCGAACACCGCCAGCAGCACGGCGCCGAACCGGCGCTTGGCGACCGACGCGCCGACCAGGCTCTGGAGGGTCGCCACCCGGTAGATCGGTTGCTCGGGGTCCACCTCGCGGATCGCCGCCCGGATGGCGGGCGCCAGCGCCATCGGATCGCCCTCGGTCCGGATCACCAGGTTCATGTACTCCGTGTCGTGCTGGGTATCCGGCAGATACCAGGTCGGCTCGGGCGGGTTGTCGAGTCCGTTGTCGAGCACGTCGTCGACCACGCCGACCACGGTCAGCCAGGGCAGCTCTTCGGGGCTTCGCCAGCCGCGTTTGACCCGCTTGCCGAGGGCGTTCTCTCCAGGCCAGAAGTGCTCCGCCATGGCCTTGCTGATCACCACGACGCCCGGCGCGTCGGCGTCGTCCGAGTCGTTCAGGTAGCGCCCTTCGATGAGCGGCACGTGGAGCGTCTCGAGGTACCCGGACTGCACGCGCCGGTGGTTGGTCAGGAAGACCTCCCCCGGCCGGTCGGTCTGCCGACCCTCGATGACGAAGCTCGCCTTGGTGGGCACGTCGGCCACCGGCAGGGTGGTCGAGCCCCCGGTCGAGACGACACCCGGAACTTGGTCGATCTGTCGCACCGCGTCACGGAAGAAGGCCGCGCGCTGGTAGATCTCCGGGTACTGGGCCTCGGAGAGCCAGATCTGGACGGTCAGGACGTTGGTCGCGTCGTACCCCGGATCGACCCGCTCGAGGCGTTCGAGGCTCTCGACCATCAACCCGGCGCCCACCAGCAGCACTACCACCAGCGCCACCTGGGCGACGACCACCGCCCCCTGGAGGCGACGCCCGGCGATCGCTCCGAGCAGCCGCCCGCCCCCCTGGCGGAGCAACGGGTAGAGGTTCGCGCGGGTGCCGTGCAGTGCCGGCACCACGCCGAACAGGACCCCGGTCAGGACCGAGACCAGGAAGGCGAACCCGAGGACACGCAGGTCGAGCCCGACGCCGTCGAGGCGGGGGATGTCGACCGGGCTCAGGGCGGCGATCCAGGGAAAGCTCACCCGAGCGAGGACGACCCCGAGGACGCCGCCGGCGACCGCCAGCACCAGGCTCTCGGTGAGCAACTGGCGCACCAGCCGGCGCCGGCTCGCTCCCATGGCGGCCCGCACCGCCATCTCACCGCTCCGCCGGACCGTGCGCGAGAGCAGCAGGCTGCCGACGTTGACGCACGCCATGGCCAGGACGAAGGCGACCGCCGCCAGCAGGGCATACAGGACCGCGCCGACGTCGCCGACCAGCCGCTCGTCCAGTGGATCGAGCTGAGCGCCCCAGCCGGTGTTGGTGTCCGGGTGCTCCGCGGCCATCCGGCCGGCGACCCCGGCCACCTCGGCGCGGGCCTGCTCGATCGACACGCCCGGCGCCAGGCGGGCGACCACGAACAGGTTGTGCCAGTTGCGGTTCGGCTCCTTGTCGGGATCGAGACCGAGCGGTTCCCAGAGGTCCGCCCCCTGAGGCGTTTCGATGCCTTCGGGGAAGCGGAACCCGGCGGGCATGACGCCGATCACCCGGTAGGCCTCGCCATCGAGCTGAAGCGTCGAGCCGACGACCGCCCGGTCGCCGCCGAAGCGACGCTGCCAGAGACCGTTGCTGATCAGCACCACCCGGGCCGGAGAGCCGGGCACGTCCTCCTCCGGCAGGATGGCTCGCCCCAGGATCGGCTGAACGCCGAGGAGTGACAGGAGCCCGGCCGAGATGCTGCCCCCCGGAACGCGCACCGCCTGGCCGTCCGCGCCCACCAGGTTGAAGCTGCGCTGGTACAGGGCGGCGACCCCCGCGAAGGATTCCGAGCGGTCGCGCCAGGCGACGAAGTTCGGCGGCGAGACGTTGTAGACCTCGACCGCCTCGCCCGGCGATCCATGAGTGTCCTGGATGGACACCAGCCGTTCCGGCTCGGCGAATGGCAGCGGACGGAGCAGGACGGCGTTGATGACGCTGAAGATCGCCGTGTTGGCACCGATTCCAAGGGCCAGGCAAGCGAGCGCGATCAGCGTGACCCCGCGATTCCTGGCGAGGACGCGCACTCCTGCCCTGAGATCCCGGACAAATGTACTCATGCACATATCTCCTGCTTCGGTTGTCTACTAAGGTGCGCGCAATTAAAGGATCGGGACATTTTTCAAGTCCTTAACGGTCGTTCGCTCGAGGTGCTCGGCGCGGGTCGTGGTCAGGCACGGGTCGGTCTCCGGTCTCGGCGCCGACGGGCCATGGCCTCGCGCCGCTCCCGTCCGCGGACACTCCCCTCCGCGGCGGCGCTCCGGTGGGCGGCGCCCGTGCCCAGGTGCTCGGCGAGGGCGGCCACGCTGGTGTAGCGGAAGAGGTCGAGCACTTGGATCTGGCGGCCCAGGGCCTTTTCCAGGCGCTCCTGAACCTGGACCAGCAACAGCGAGTGGCCACCGAGGTCGAAGAAGTTGTCGCGGCTGCCGATCCGCTCGGTGTGGAGCACCTCCCGCCAGATCGCCGCGATCGTCGCCTCGAGCCCGGTCGCCGGCTCGCTCCGCTCGACCGACGCGGCGCGCTCGGTGGCCGTCTCGGCCGACGGCTCCCAGGCTGGCAGACGCGACCGGTCGACCTTGCCGTTGGCGTTGAGCGGCAGCGCCTCGAGCGCCACGAATCCGGCCGGAACCATCGTCGCCGGCAGGCGTGTGCGCAAGAACCGCCGGAGGGCGGACGGCGACGGGTGCTCGTCGGCGTGGATCGTGTAGAAGGCGACCAGGGCCTTCTCCCCCTCCCCGATCTCCCGCGCCACGACGACCGCCTCGGCGACCGCCGGGTGGCGCACCAGGGCCGCGGCGATCTCGCTCGGCTCGATCCGCACGCCGCGGATCTTCACCTGGTGGTCGACCCGCCCCAGGATGTCGAGCGAGCCGTCGGGGCGGTAGCGGCCCCGGTCGCCCGAACGGTAGACCAGGTCCCGCGGATCGTCGCGGAACGGATTGGGCACGAACCGCGCCCGCTCCCCGTCCGGGTCGTTGAGGTAGCCGAGGCTCCGGTAGGGCGTCCGGAGGACGATCTCGCCCGGCTCGCCGACGCCGCACAGGTGGTCCCCGGCCCCCAGCACCAGCGCCTGGGCGCCGGGCAGCGGGCTGCCGACCGGCTGCACGCCGGGTGGCGGCGTCTCCTCCGGCACCCGGAAGCAGAGCTTCGCCAGCGTGGTCTCGGTCGGGCCGTAGAGGTTGGCGATCCCCCCCGCCGCCGGGAACGCTTCGCGCCAGCGGCCGACCAGGGCGTCGGTCAGGGGCTCACCGGCGAAGAAGACCCAGCGTAACGACCCCAGGGTCACCGCCGGGCGCTCCCCGGAGAGCCAGGTGTGGGCCAGCGCCGGCACGGTATGGAGCAGGGAGATCCCCTCCCGCTCGAGCCAGGGCAGGACCCGTCCACCGGCGAGCTCTGCGTCCGGCGGCAGGCAGAGGGTGGCGCCGGAGACCAGCGGCAGGAAGACGTCGCGCAGCACGACGTCGAAGGACAGCCCGGTGAGCTGGGCGCTTCGGTCGCCCGGACCGACCTCGAACGCCTGCCGCTGCCAGTCGAGGAAGTGGCCGAGGCCGTTGTGTCGGCCGAGGACGCCTTTCGGCACGCCGGTGGTGCCCGAGGTGAAGAAGGCGTACGCCGGCGCGTCCGGCCCCGGGATCACGAGCTCGCCTGCACCCGCCCTGTCCTCGCCGCCGGTCGCCCGACCGGTCGCCGGCGCCACCCGGACCACCTCGATCCCGAGGTCGTCAGCCACCCCGGCGCCGACCGCGAGGAGCGACCGTGCCCCGGCGATCTCGAGCATCTGGCGGCGCCGCTCGACCGGCAGCCGCGGATCGAGGGTGAGCAGCACGCCGCCGCCCAGCAGCACGCCGAGCATCGACGCGATCAGGCCGAAGCTCCGCTCTCCGGAGACCCCGACCACCGGACCGCCCGCCGGATCGCCCGCGGCGCGGCCGACGGCCACCCGGCCGGCCAGTCGCCGGGCCGCGGCGACCAGATCCCGGTAGGTCCACTCCTCCCCACCCTGGCGAACGGCAACGCCGCCCGGGGCGCGCTCCGCCTGCTCGAGGACCATCTCCTGGACCGTCGGGTAGCTGCGCACGGGCAGCTCGATGCGCGGGTCGGGAAGGACCGCCCCGATCCCCGGCGGCACCAGGTGGTAGTCCGCCAGCCGGCGCGCCGGCTCCGCCGTCACCTGCTCGAGCAGGCCCGCCATCTGATCGACCAGGCACTCCATCCGTTCGGCGGTGAAGCGGTCGCTCCGGTAGGCCAGGCGCAGGGACAGGTGGTCCCCCACCTCGTCGACGTACAGGGTCATCGAGAACTTCGATTCCGGATCCCCGAGGTCGAGCAGCTCCGCCTCCAGCTCCGGCAGGTCGAGCTCCACCGGCGGCAGGTTGAGCACGTTGAGCATGACGTCGAACAGCGGGTTGTGCTGGAGGTCGCGCTCCGGCTGGATCTCCTCCACCAGCCGCTCGAACGGCACCTCCTGGTGCAGGAAGGCGCCGAGCACCGTCTCCCTGACCCGGCCGAGGAGCTCGCGGAAGGTCGGCTCTCCGGTCAGCCGGACGCGAAGGGCCAGGGCGTTCAGGAAGCAGCCGATCAGGCCCTCGGTCTCGGCGCGGGTGCGGCCGGCGATCGGCGCGCCGATCACCAGGTCGTCCTGGTCGCTCAGCCGGGACAGGAGCGTGGCGTAAGTCGCCAGGAGCACCATGAACGGCGTCACGCCCTCGCGCCGGCAGAGGGCGTGGAGCGCCTCGGTCAGGGCCGGTGACAGGGGAAGCACCCGCCGGCCGCCCGGCGCCCCCTCCTCGGCGCCGGCACCGTCGGCCGGCAGCCTGAGCGGTGCCGGGGGATCGGCGAGCACCCGGCGCCAGTACTCGAGGTGCTCCTCCATCCGGGGACCGGCGAGCACCCGGCGCTGCCACGCCGCGTAGTCGCCGTACTGGATCGGCAGCTTCGCCGCTGGGGTCAGCGGCTCGTCTCCGTCTCCCGGGGCGCCGGAGGGAGTGCCGTAGAGGGCGCCGAGCTCGCGGACGAAGAGCGCCAACGACCAGCCGTCCGAGACGATGTGATGCAGGTTGACCAGCGCGGCGTGCTCCGCGGGAGCCGGTGCATCGTCCGCCAGCCGCAGCAGGGACAGGCGTACGAGGGGCCGGCGGTCCGGGCAGTCGAGGCGGAACGGCCGGCGCACGTCCGCCGCGGCGAGCCGGGCGAGCTCCCGGTCGCGCCGCTCGGGCGCCAGGGCGGACAGGTCGACCACCGGCAAGTCCACCCGGAGATCGTCCGGCGCGGCGATCTCCTGGCGTGCCCCGCCGTCCCCGGAGACGTAGCGGGACCGGAGCACCTCGTGCCGCGCCAGGATCCCGCGGAGCGCGCGCTGCAACCGCGCGGTGTCGAGCGCGCCCCGGAGCCGGACTGCGGCCGGCATGTTGTAGGCCGCGCTGCCCGGGTGCAGCCGGTCGAGGAACCAGAGGCGCTCCTGGGCGAAGGAGAGGGGAAGCTCCCCGGCGGCGCGCTCGGCGGGCGGGATGGGAGCGAGCGGCGGCCCGTCCGCGCCGGCCGCGCGGAAGCCTCCCAGCC
>Ga0210074_1000299_pt1 | contig 18730 bp, 15 predicted proteins | sample China_Galinas_Co_FD_184860 | JGI IMG/M metagenome (GOLD analysis project Ga0210074, IMG submission 184860) | Wetland microbial communities from San Francisco Bay, California, USA, that impact long-term carbon sequestration -... | ecosystem: Environmental > Aquatic > Marine > Wetlands ... | reverse complement strand
CGCATCAACGCCGCCCTGTACGACGCACTGGGCCTGATGAGCTTCTACACCGCTGGCGAGGACGAGTGCCGCGCCTGGACGATCCGCAAGGGTTCCACCGCACCGGTGGCCGGCGGCAAGATCCACAGCGATATCGAGCGCGGCTTCATCCGGGTCGAGGTGATGAAATTCGACGACCTGATGGCCGCCGGGTCCGAGCAGAAGGTCAAGCAGGCTGGCAAGATGCAGCTCAACGGCAAGGATTATGTCATCGAAGACGGCGACATCTGCCACTTCCTGTTCAATGTCTGAAAACTTCAAGGAGCTTGACGATGAAGATCACCAACCTGCAGCAGTGCCAAAGCAGTAACGTGAATATGGAAGGTGCCTGCGGAGCGAGCCGCCAGGTGCCGATCGGTAAAGCCGATGGTGCGCCGAACTTCTCGATCCGGGTCTTTACCCTGGAGCCGGGCGGACACACCCCCCATCATCAGCACGACAGCGAACACCTCAATTACATTCTCGAGGGCCGCGGTGCAGTCATGGAAGGAGAGACTCCGAGGGCGGTAAAGGCCGGCGATTTCGTACTGGTCGAGCCAGGCGAGAAGCACCAGTATCGCAACACCGGCGACAGCCCGCTGGTCTTCATGTGCATGGTCCCAAGCGAATCCGAATGAAGCCTTGCATACCTTCTCGCATACCTTCTAAAGGGCAGACTTAAAAAGAGCTTTCCCGTGATGTCTTTAATCCGGTTTCTTCCCCGCATCCAGAAACGGCTTGAGCAGGTCGAGCGGCAACGGGAAGATGATCGTCGAGTTCTTCTCGGTGGCGATTTCGGTCAGCGTCTGTAAAAAGCGCAGCTGCAGTGCGCCGCTCTCCCTCGAGATCACCCCGGCAGCGTCGGCAAGCTTCTGCGACGCCTGGAATTCCCCTTCGGCATGGATCACCTTGGAGCGCCGTTCACGCTCGGCCTCGGCCTGGCGGGCCATGGCGCGCTGCATCTCCTGCGGCAGGTCGACATGCTTGATCTCGACGTTGGAGACCTTGACTCCCCAGGGGTCGGTTTGCCGGTCAAGGATCTCCTGCAGCTGCTGGTTGATGCGGTCGCGATGCGAGAGCAGCTCGTCGAGTTCAGCCTGACCGAGCACGCTGCGCAGCGAGGTCTGGGCTAGCTGGCTGGTGGCGTAGAGATAGTCTTCGACCTCGATCAGGGCCTTGTCCGGCTCGACGACGCGGAAGTAGAGCACCGCGTTGACCTTCACCGAAACGTTGTCCTTGGTGATCACGTCCTGCGGCGGAACATCCATCGCCACGGTGCGCAGGCTGACCTTGACAAGCTTGTCGACCACCGGGATCACGAACCGCAGGCCGGGGCCCTTGACCATGGCAAAACGACCGAGACGGAAAACCACGCCGCGCTGGTACTCGTAAAGGACGCGGACCGCACTGCCGATGATGCTGAAAACCAGCACCAGGATGACCAGCCAGACAATCAGTTCAGTCGGAATCATGATGTTCCTCCTCTGCAGCGGGAGCTGCTTCCGGCTCTACGGCCCGGACCAGCAGCTTCAGGTTCGGTTCGGCACGGACGACCTCGATTTCGCACCCCTCGTCAATCGTGGCTTCGGCACGGGCATCCCAGTATTCACCATGCAGAAAGACCCGGCCGCGCGGATTCAGTACGGTTACGGCCGTACCATGTTCACCGATCATTCCTTCGAGACCCGAAAAGAAGCGGGTCTTCTGGACGCGCACCACGAAATACAGTATTAGGCTGATGAAGCCGCCGCAGACCGCTACGGTTGTCGCAATCACCGCCCTGGAAATCTGCAGATAGGGCTGCGGGCTCTCAATCAGGACCAGTGAGCCGAAGGTCAGGGCGACCAGGCCGCCGACCGTGAGCATGCCGAAAGAGACTACCTTGACCTCGAGGATAAAGAGAATGATGGCGAGCAGGATCAGCAGGACGCCGACGTAATTGACCGGCAGGGTCTGCAGACCCAGGAAGGCGAGCAGCAAGGCAAGGGCACCGATCGCGCCGGGGAGAATTACTCCGGGCTGGGAGATCTCGAAGAAAATCCCGAGGATGCCGAGCATCAGCAGCATGTAGGCAACATTCGGGCTGCTGATGGTATTGAGAATCTCCTGGCGCCAGCTCATCTCGGAGTAGCTCACGGTCGCACCGGCGGTGTCGAGGACCCGGGCCTGGCCGTTGCGCAGGTAGGTGCGACCATCCAGCGCTGCGAGCAAGGCCGCTTGATCGGCGGCGACCAGGTCGATGACCTTGAGCTCAAGCGCCTCTCGGGCCGCGGTGGAGATCGACTCGCGGACAATCTGCTCCGCCCAGTCGCGGTTGCGGCCACGCTGGTCGGCGATGCTGCGCGCATAGGCAACCGCATCGTTGACCACTTTTTCCATCATCGTCTCGTCCTGCGCATTGCCCCCCGAACCGCCGACACCGATCGCCACCGGGTGGGCTGCACCGATGTTGGTGCCCGGGGCCATCGCGGCGAAATCCGCAGCGAGCGTTATCAGAGCCCCGGCTGATGCGGCCCGGGCGCCGGAGGGAGAGACATAGACGATAACCGGCAGGCGTGAGCTGAGGATCTTCTGGATGATGGTGCGCATTGCGCTGTCAAGCCCGCCGGGCGTGTCGAGTTCGATCATGAAGGCCCGCGCGTTGTCGGTGTTGGCGGCGTCCAGTTCGGCAGTGATGAAGTCGGCGACCACCGGGTTGATCACCCCGGCCACCCGCACCGCGCGCAGCTGCACAGCGGGGTCGTCGGTACAGAGTACCGCTCGCGGGCCAAGCAGCGCCAGAACGAGCAAAACACTGGAGAACAAATACCTGGTCATATTCCTATCATATCAAGGGTCGGCAACCTGTCAAAAAAACCGCGATGACCGGTTAAAGAAAGGTTTCGTCCGGGTCAGTTCAGGAGAGGCTGGACAGCCGGTACGCTTAACCGTTATCCTTGAATGAATTGATTCCGCCTGCCACGTTTACCCCAACCAAAAGGCAATCTCATGACTGAAATTGATCAAGCCCTCGAAGCCCTGCGTGCCAACCCCGACGACCACAAGGCCCAGTCGGGCTTCTATGACCTGTTCCTCAACATGAGTTTCTTTGTTCCCACCATCAACGAGACGGTCGATACGGACGGCGAGGGAGGCAAAGAGCAGATCGAGGTGCCGTTGATCGTCGAAGCCGACGGTATCGACTACCTGGTCTTTTTTGATCAGCAGGAGCGACTCAACGAATGGGCTGAGGAAGAGGTCCCCTGCCTGCAGCTGCCGGGGCATGTTCTGGTTGAGATGACTCCAGACAAGCTGCATTGGGCGATGAATATCGGCACGGAATACAACAAGCAGTTTGCCCCGGACGAAATCGCCTGGCTCAAGGATGTGGTGACGCGGTGCAAGGCGGAAGAACTTCATTAGGCGAGGGGCCTGAAGAATGAGGCGCAAGGTGTGTGGGAGACAAATAAAAGGGACGTTTGGCCTCTGATGTTGAATTGACTCCAGCCAAATGCGCTGCTTTATAGATGGTGTCCTGGCCCCCTGGTTTCATCTCCAGGGGCCGTCACATTCTTCAACTTGCTGATCACCGTTTAACCTGTAACGAAAGCTCAACGGATGAACTCAGAGTATTCGCCACGATGCAGCCCCTTTCTGCAATAGTTACCAGTTTGGAAAATTCATCGGGCACGGAACTATCTCCAGATATCGACAGGCTAATTGCCACGAATCGACTGGGGCCTTCATCAGAAAGTTGACCCGTCACATCTGTTTTAACGTTGCTGAGAATAATCCCTCTCGCTACGGCAGCGGCCAGCAAATTACTCATGAAACAGCCTCCGAGGCCAGCGAGAAGAGCTTCACCTCCCATCATACCTTTATTTTCCCCTCCCTTTGCTTCCGGACGATCCATATTGAAGCTATGTTCCCGGGCACGGGCTTGAGATGCTGTAGCGCTGATTTGACTAACCGTTAATGATACTGAAGACATACCATTCTCCTCTGTTATAAATGCTCGAGCGTCCTGAACACCACGGCACCGACACACCCGAAATCATGTTCCTGGAGCATGGCATCCGGGACTCTTGCCTAGCTAAATTGTCAAGAGCTGAGCAAGCAAGGCGTATCAATTTCGACTTTTTCATAATAACGAACTTCTATGACATTCTCCTCAGGGTCACGAAAATATATTGATATTCCGGGTCCATGAGCACCCCAGCGTTTAACTGGGCCATCGTCAATTTGCACACCGTTCTGCTTCAACCTTTCCTGTAACCCCTCCCATGAACTTTTATCCGTTGAGAGGCAGAAATGATTGAGGTTAGGTCGACAGACATTGGCTGGATTTGTTTTCTCCCAGAGTTCCCTGGGGAAAAGGTCAATGATTGTATCCTTTGTCAATCTCACAGATGGGAATGGAACCTTCTGATCTGTGAACTCTTCAAGACGTTCACCGGGCAACTTGAGGATTTCCGTATAAAACTGCACCATCTTATTAATATCAACGACGTTAATAACAATATGGTCCATTTTGAAGTTCATCATATCCTCCCGAAAAACGTTCTAAACACCTCGGTGCACAACACACCTGTTTTATATTTCTGCGGCGTGACTTATAAAAAGCCTCCCGTCTCCAGGATGGCCATAATTTTTTAGATGAAAGAGTCTCTCAAATATCTCTAACAACTAAGAAACCGGTTCTTCTCTCGGAACCAGTGCCTTTTTAGAAGCTACAATATCCGGTCCGAGCTTCAAACGGCTCCCCGATACGGACGAAGTTGGACCTTGGAGGACCCTCTTGAATTTGTTGACCTATAAAAAACCTGGCTGTTGTGAAAATGACTTGCGAGAGCATTTATCATAATCGCTTTCTGACCACTAGAGCCAATCCCCAGGGACCGCTTCAGCAGACCTTGATTTAAAAAACACGGGCTACATTTAACACTAACGGCTTGAAACTCTTTTTCAAGAGTTAAATAGGCTGCAATCTAAGAATCTGGCGATCACCTTTAATCCATACTAGCCGTCGTGCACTATAGGACATACATGCCGTAGTGATTCAAACATGACCTGACCCTTGCAGCAAATGTTGGTTGAAGTCAAAGCTGCTAATTTTGCATTTATTTATCAGGGGCGGTAATAATTTTGCTTATCTGCCAACCCTCTGACCATGAAAAATAGTCAGAGAACCCAGAGATCGGTTTCGCGATTTCTTTTAGAGAGCCCATGACCTGGGCTGACAAAAAAAGGTCTTGAACGTTGCCAAAGGGCCACAGCGCATTGACAAATTACTACAATTTTACGAGAACTTACCGATTTTAATACATGTGGTCCATGTGCACATGCACAGTCTTGCCAACGCTTTATCGCTAATCTCTCTCAACAGTAAAAAACTTATCAATGTGATTTCAGTCACTTCCACTTAGCGCACTGAATGTCGTCGCTGCCCCCAACGTTAATTGGCATACTACCTGCGTATTACCTGTGACAGCGTTGACACACATCAACCAGAGGACCCGTGCCTGCAGCCGGCCCCGGAAGATGAAAAGTCGACCGTCGCAGCGCTTCACAAAGTGAGGCGATCAGAGTTTTTAACGTTCCAGCCAGCTAAAGAAAGGAGGCCCTCGCAGTTCAAGTTTCACAGCATCATCGTAAGGTGATATTCGAAAATACTTAACCATTCGCGAGAATGGGGCGGAAAGCCCATAGGGTCTCCCTGAGACAGCCGGGTTGCCGAAATGTCTCCCGAAAAGCGGCTTTTCTGATCCTCTGTCCGGACATTGCGACAGGCAAGCCATTCCAAAGGAGAATTGTCCCCTGCAATATGACAAAAAAACCCAAGGGGATAATTTCTGAACAAGAACTTTTAACGTCAACTCTTAAAGTTATAAGGAACTGGAGAAAATTATGTTTAACAAATTCAAAGCACTCATTTCCATGCTTGGTATCATTGCTCTTCTGTTAACAACATTCAGCTCGATAAGTTTCGCGGACGAGGACCGCGGTGATAGAGAATACCGCAACGGCCACCATAAATATAGCAGCAGTGACCGCTACCACCGCAGCGACCGTCGTGACCGTGACCGCCATGACCGTGATCGCGATGACCGTGATCGTGATGACCGTGACGATGATGATGGCGACGATGATCATGGTAGCGTGACAGTCCCGACACCGATGCCTCCTGTACCGATGCCCCCTGTTGTTGACCCGGCACCTCCGGTTGTTGACCCGGCACCCCCTGTCGTTGTCGAGCCTCCTGTCGTTGTCGAGCCTCCGGTTGTTGTCGAGCCTCCGGTTGTTGTCGAGCCTCCTGTCGTTGTCGAGCCGACCCCGCCGGCTCTTGATGGTTCAGCGCTCTACGACCAGAACTGTGCCGGTTGCCACGGCGCATCAAACAAAGGGAAGAACGTGCCCTCAAGCCACCTCGGGGGCCGTGTCAATCTGACTCCCGAAGAGCAGGCTGCTATTAACGCGCTGTAATTGACAGCGCAAAGGTCAACGGCCCTCCCATGAGGGGGCCGTTGACTAAAATCTTTCAGATTAATTAAAATGCCGACCTTCCGGGTCGGCATTTTTTGTCCTGAATAGGCACCAGACTGCGATTAGAGACGTGCTGACAGAATGATAACTTCATGACTAGAAGCTTTTTGACGAGGGGCTTGAGACTCCTCTAACAGCCTGGTTACGCTCCCTCTGCTTCCTTAGCCCTGCAGGATCTCGGCTTTCAGGCCTTGTTGCCTGAGTTTTTCAGCCCCTTCCATGGCCGCTTGCCGGGAGGAGAACGTGCCGGCCGTCACCAGAAAGGCCGGCAGAGCAACGGATACTTTCTTCACGCTCAAAGAGAGGCCACGAGCGGCCAGACGTTTTTGTTCAGTCTCGGCCCCCTCCAGGGTGAAAAAGGAGCCGGCATAGACATCATAGCTTCCTGCAGAGGTCTTGAGAATAAAGCAGCTTATGTGGATCTTTTCTAAGGACTCCAGCGCCTTCCTGGCTGCCGAATAGCCCTTGTATACGCCGACAACCAGGCGGAAGACCACCCGTTCCTGTTTGACACCGTTGCGCACTATCGGGGTCAGCCCGCTCTGTTCGATTTTCTTCTTGACCGAGGTTACCTCCGACTCAAGAAATTTGCCGATTTTCAATGTATAGGAGGCCGTTTCAGGAGCTTGACTCACGGTTGCGGCAGAACCGGAATCGTTCACCATTGAATTGTCCGGGGTTGGCAGGACAACAGCCTTCGGTTTTATCGGCTCGGCAGCACTGTCAGATGGGGCCGCTGTTTCTTTCGGTCTTTTCTCTTCTGGTGAGGCTGGAGTTTCCGGAACCTCGGGAGAAGGGGACGAGGCTACCACCGGAGTCTCTCCTCCATCGGCAGGCGGCGTCATGTCAGAAAAAGTTACCAGTGACCCGCCCCTGGTGATTTCTTCCGGGCGACTGGTGTCGATGTGGATGTTTTGCCGGTCGAGCAGCACACCAATATCTTTCCAGAGGAGTGTCACCAGGTAGGCGAAGTTTTCAATGGCATTCAGTTCCAGATTCCTCGCATTGATGAGGTCATTCTCGGCATCGAGCAGGTCTTTGACCGAAGTGCTCCCAAGGCGAGTGCTCTCGACGTACTTGGCGACACGTTGCTCAGCAAAAAGCTTGGACCTCTTGGTCTCCCGCATCTGCAGACGTGCTGAAATCAGCGAGCGGTTGTCTTCCTGGATATCGTCTCTGATTTTCCATTCAGCAGCAGTGATTTGAGCCCTTAGCTGTTCGCTACGAAGCTTGTCTCGACGGTATCGGCTCTCGGCCAGATCATTGCCGAGCGGGAAACGGAGACTCATCCCCGCAGACCAGTACGCCCCTTTTCCGTCGGTGATCTGGCTGGTGGTATCACTAAAGTTGCCGTCCTCAGCATATCCACGGAATCCTGCCGTACCAGTCAAGGCGAGGTCAGGCCATAAATCGTGTTCAGCAACCCTCCTCCGTAATTCGCTGTTTTTCAACTGGATGCGCAACTCCTCGAGGTCGGGCCGCTGCTGATAGGCAAGCTCGATCGCTTCGGCCTCTGTTTCTAACGGCTCCTGAGTGGAGGGAGGGTCTAGCGGAATAATAAGGGCTTGATGCTCAACGCCGATCAGGTAACGCAGCTTGGCCTCTTTACTATTGACCTCTCGTGATGCTTCGATAAATGCCGTCTGCCGCTGACTCTTGGCAAACTCCGCATTTGCAATATCCACAGGTTTGTCGGCCGAATCCGGTCTGGCTTCAATTGCTTCCAGAAGCCGTTGCGCTGAATCCAATGCGTCTTGCCGCGACTCCTTCAGCTGGTAGAGGACATAGAGGCGATTGTATTCCTGTATTACAGAGAATGTTGTCTCGATGACATCGTTCCTGAAGTTTTCGAGTGAACCCGCGTAGGCATATTTATCCTGATTGATACCAAACTCTGTCGCTTCTTTTCCAGCATTTTTAAGGAGTGGCTGGTAAACGGTCAGACCAACCGTGGAATACCAATCCGTGTAATCATATTGAGGATCCGATTTTGCGCTGGTTGGGCTGGTCCAGGCTGAAGCCGAGACGGTCCCGCCGGTCGAAAGTTTCTGGCTGATGCCCAGAGCCCCCGAGATGGTCTCGGTCCCGTAAGTCTCTCCGGCCGCGTCAGTTTGCGAATAATTCGCTGTGACGGTCAGGTTCGGGTTATAGATTGACATGCTGCCTTGAATGTCGGTTTCTACCAGTGAGGAATCGAGAGCACGTACCCGCAGGTCGATGTTGTTGCGAATGGCCATCGCGATCGCCTGGTACCTTGTCAGTTTGAGGGTTTGAGGCTCATCCTGACAGACGCCCTTGACAACAAAGAGGGAAGAGTTTGAAAGAATAACCAGGAGTATCGAGCATAGCCAGATAGTCTTTTTTTTCATCAGAGGTTGCCTCTCTCAGCCGCTGTTTGTGAGCTAGTACGGCTTTTAAATCCAGGGATATCGAGGGGGTTTCCATATTGAAGCGCAGAGACACATCTCAGCTTTTGGCAATTTAATCCGCACGCGATATCCTTTCTGTTGGAGATTCAGTATACCACGGTTGATTCCTTTTATTCTTTGTTCATCCGGGTCGAACTGTCTAACTAAGTTCGACTTCTTCCGGACATAAGAACCCATTGGACAGTTGAGACGGCATCCCTGTAAGCACCACTGCTGGGACGAAAACGGGCGTGTTACTGATAGATGTAATGATGGCCACCGAGGTTTGATCCTCGAAGGCATTGTTCTCTGGCAGATGAAGGAGAGTTGAAAGTGTGATTTTTAATGATAGGGCGAGAGGGAGGACATCATTATCCTGCCTCCATTTGTGAGAAGGGGCCTGAGCCCTGCGGTGACTTCAACAAACCTGCAGGCTCTCATGTGTTGTGATCGACGATAAAAAGCTAAATAGCCTGATTCGTATTCTTTTAAATCCTGATATGGCTGACAGTTGTCAACAGATGATACCATTCCCGCCCACGGTGCTTTTGTGGTTTGATTTTAGTATGATTCCAAGGCAATCTCAGAGGCGGACATCGATAAACGCTTTCGTTTTGAGCCCTTTGGTCCATTCCTTGATCCGGGCATCGAGCTTCTGATCCATGATCGTCTGGTAAATGTCTAATTTCACATCGTCAAACTGCTGCAGTCCGCCAGCCAGTCTCTCATCAACCCGGAGCAGGAGAACAGCCCCTTGCATTTCTACCGGGTCACTGTACCCGCCGTCTGCCACATCTTCGATCGCGGCAATAAAATCGGGGTTCAGGTCAGCATAGGCAACCTTCCCCATATCGCTCCCCGTGGCGCCATAGGTCAGATTGTAGCTGTCCACGACCTGGTCGAAGTCTTCATTGTTGCGCAAACGCTCCAATGCTTCGCGGACAACCGATCTGATCTTCTGTCGCTCCTGCTCCGAAGCCTTCGCTGAAACCGGGAAGGTAATCGCGCTGAGATGAACTTCGGGAGCCAGGCGATAATCCTCCAGATGAGCACGATAGTATTCGACAATTTCCCGTTCGGGCACGTCAACCTGGCTGCGCACCTCTTCGCCGATCAGCTTATAACGCAGAATCTGCTGAGCCAGATTGTCGCGATAAGCCTGAAAATCCATCCCCTGTACAGTGACGGCATCCTCAAGCTCTTCCCTGGTCAGCTGGTTCTTTTGCTGCACATCGAGCAGCGCGGTTTCAATCTCATCTTCAGAAACACTCAGCCTGAGCGCCTCGACCCGCTGTTGAACCAGGGTTTCCTCGATCATGCGTGATAAAACTTCCTGGCGCAGCGCCCCGAGCTGCGCCGGTGACGGTTGCTTGTCCTGCTTCGCCAGTTGTTCCTGAAGCTTCTGGTCCAGCTGGTTGGTCGTGATAATATCCGTGTTGACAACTGCGGCAATCCGGCTGACGACAGCAGCTGAGGCCGTACCCAAGCCGATGCAGAGTAACAATAACAGGACTATACCGAGCTGTCTCATGTGATCCTCTTTTCTAGTTTTTATGGCTGTTTTCTTCGAGCTGGGGCCAGTCGACATTGATCACGGCCCGGGCCCGCATTTCCTGCAACCAGTCCAGATAAACAACCTCTTTTTTCTGACTTTCCAGAATCGCGCGGATTTCCTCCGAGACCTCTTTTTTCTTCAGTCGGGCCGCCTTGCGCTTCTCTTCGACGAGGAAGATATGGTACCCGTACTCGCTCTTGACCAGATCGCTCAGACGGTTGACCGGCAGGTCAAACACGACATCGTCAAACTCCGGAGGCATCTCTCCCCGGGCAAAAAACCCGAGGTCTCCACCCTGCTCGGCGTCCGGTGAAAGGGAATATTCTGCAGCGACCTCGGCAAAAGGTCGTCCCTGGCGCAACAGGCCGAGAACCTCCTGGCCTTTGGCTTCATCGGCCACGACAATCTGCCGGGCCCGAACCTGGGCAGGACGATCGAACTGCTTGCGATTGGCTTCATAGTAGGCGGCGATTTCCTTGTCCGTCACATCAACCCTGGAATAAACCGCCTCCTCAAGGAGTTTCTCCATGATCAGGCTTTCCTTGAGCTCCTCGCGCCAGCCCTGCAGGGTCATGCCCCGTTCCTGGAGCATCGTCTCGAAACTGGTTCCGGAATAATCCTGGCGATATGCCAGCAATGCCGCATCAATGTCCGCCTCGGTAACCTCGATATTGAGGCGCCGGGCGTCATCATGAATCAGTTCACGATCAATCAGCTGAACCAGAAAGGAGCGCTGCAGTTCCTCGCGTTCGATGCCGGTCAGCGGTTGGTCCTTCTGCAGGTTCTTCTCGAATTCGGCGAGGAACTCCGCTTTACTGATTTCACGATCGTTGATGACGATCAGCGGCGACAGCGGTTTGTTTTCCGGCTCCGCTTCACATCCGGACGAAAACAGGCCGGTGCCGAGAAGCAGAAGAGACAGCAATGTGATGCGCAACAAGGACATGAGGTTTACGCCTAAAGAGTTGAAATCCGGTTGTCAAACTATCATAGCCGGCAAAACCCTTGCAATTCCTTTTTGGCGGCCGCCAGCACCGCATCGCGAGGGATTCGGCCGAGCCGGACCGTCAGCCGGTAATCCGGGCTGAAGCGGTATTTTTTGCTGTCTTCAATAAGGGCCAGGATCTGTTCCGGAGCGACCTTGGTTGACGCCGGGAAAGCAAAGACCAGGTTGTGCCCGTCATACTCGACCTGTTCGACGTGGAGCTGCTTCATGAGCACCCGCAGCTTCATGACTTCCAGCAGCAATTCAGCTTCTTCTGGGAGTTCGCCATAACGATCACGCAATTCATCGCCGGCCAGGTAAACTTCGACATCCTCCCGGGCTGATGCCAGCTTGCGGTAAAACACCAGGCGCTGATTGGGGTCGGCAACATACCGCTCCGGCAGGAACGCCGAAAGCCCCAGGCGAATCTCGGGGTCGATCCGCTCTTCACTAGCCTGACCCTGCAATTCCCGAACTGTCTCCTCGAGCAGGTCGGTATACATCTCGAAGCCGATTGCAGCAACCTGCCCGGCCTGCCGGGCACCAAGCAGGTCGCCGGCGCCGCGCAGTTCCAGGTCGTGTCGGGCGATGCGGAAGCCGGCGCCCAGTTCGGTCTGCTCCTGCAGGACCTTGAGCCGCTCCCGGGCGTCCCTGCTCAGAACAGCCTCTCCCGGAATCAGGAGGTAAGCATAGGCGCGCTGATGTGAGCGCCCGACCCGGCCGCGCAACTGGTAGAGCTGGGCCAGACCGAAACAGTCGGCCCGGTTGATAATCATGGTGTTTGCCGCAGGGATATCGATGCCGTTTTCAATGATTGTCGAACAGACCAGCAGGTTGATCCTCGCTTCGATGAAATCGAGCATGACCTTCTCCAGGTCCTTTTCCGGCATCTGGCCATGCCCAACACCGATTTTCGCCTGGGGAACCAGCCGGCGCAGGAAATCGGCCATGGCATCGATCGACTGCACCCGGTTGTGAACAAAATAAACCTGGCCTCCGCGACGAAGCTCGCGCAGGATCGCATCACGGATCAGGTCATCATCAAACCGGGTGACGTAGGTGCGAATCGCCTGGCGATCAACCGGCGGCGTATCGATAATCGACAAGTTGCGCAGGCCGGCCAGGCTCAGGTGCAGGGTGCGCGGTATCGGCGTGGCGGTCAGCGTCAAAACGTCGACTTCGGCGCGCAACTTCTTTAGTCGCTCCTTGTGGGTCACGCCGAAGCGCTGCTCCTCGTCGATCACAATCAGGCCAAGGTTTTTGAAGTGCAGATCCCGCTGCAGCAGCCGGTGGGTACCGATCAGGACATCCACCTGTCCCTTGGCTGTGCGCTCGATAATCCGTTTCTGTTCGACCGGGGTCCGAAAACGCGACAACATCTCGACGACAACCGGGTAATCGGCAAAACGCTGCCTGAAGGTCTCAAGATGCTGACGGGCCAGCACAGTGGTCGGAACCAGAACCGCCACCTGTCGGCTGTCGAGTACCGCCTTGAATGCCGCACGAATCGCAACCTCGGTCTTGCCGTATCCGACATCACCGCAAATCAGCCGATCGACGGGACGTTCCGAAACCATATCCTCGATGACCGCTTCGATCGCCTCCAGCTGGTCGGGGGTCTCTTCGTGGGGGAAAGATGCTTCAAATTCGCGGAACAGACGGTCCGGAGGGGCGTAGCTGAAGCCTTTTGCCATCTGCCGTCGAGCCTGGATCTGCAGGAGATCGCGGGCCAGTTCCTCGATGGTCGCACGTGCTTTGAGTTTGGCTTTTTCCCAGGCGCCGCTGCCCATCTTGTCCAGCCGCGGCGCACTGCCCTCCGACAGGTATTTCTGCACCTTCTCGATGCGCTCTACCGGCAGGTAGAGACGATCGTCACCGGCATACTCCAGATGCAGGAAATCTCCGGCGACATCACCGGTCTGCAGGTGGACCAGGCCAAGGTAGCGACCGATGCCGTAATCGGTGTGCACGACCAGGTCTTCCAGTTTCAGATCGGCCAGCGACGATTCGAAGACCCTTTGCCGGCGGCGTACCCTGCGATGGGTGCGCGGGCCGAAGATTTCATCGTCGCAGATGATCGCGAGCTTTTCCTCAACCAGCCTGAACCCGTTATCCAGGCTTCCGGTGGTCACGGTCAGTCCTGTCGGCACCTGGCGTCCCGGCACCAGTTCCGGGATCCAGTTCACCGGCAGTTCGCTTGGCGCCAACAGGTCGAGCAGGCGCTCCGCCTGACCACGTTGATGACAGACCACGAGAATTCGCCACTCATCGTTCAACCAGTCTTGAAGACGTTTGACCAGGGGAGCGAGGCTGCCGTCATGTTGGGCGTGATCCGGCCGTAAATCAGCATTCCCCGTCACCGGCACGCGGTAGACAGGGTAGTCCTCTTCGAGCCGGTAGACCTGCAATGACGCCAGGTCGATACGCGGGCCCCTGCCCAGGTAATCTTCCAGTTCCCGGTTCGTGAGATAAAAATCCTCAGCCGGAACAAATGGCTCACCGCTCCGGCCCGCCCGTTCGACTCCGCAACGCACAGCATCGGTGTACTCGTCAGCGGCCGCGATAATCGCCGGGGGATCCAGTAACAGCCAGGTGAAACGGTCGAGATAGTCGAAAACCATGCCCAGCTTTTCGTAATTGAGTGGCAGGAGGTTCTCCCGACCGGGTGCCAGCAAGCCCTCGCGGACTTCTTCGAGAATCATCTCCCGCTGGCGGCGAGGGATCTCCAGGTCGTCACAGCGCTCCTTGAACCGTCGGGTGAAGGTCTCCAGGTGCGTTCCGGCGAGGATCATCTCCCGGGCTGGCACCAGGTCGAGTCTGACCATGTGTTTGTCAAGGGAGCGCTGACTGACGGGGTCGAAGACACGGATCTCTTCGAGCTCATCGCCGAAGAAGGCCAGTCGCACAGGCTGCTCGAGCATCGGCGGGAAAAGATCGACCAGGTCACCGCGCACCGCGAAGCAGCCTCGATCCTCAACCAGGGAGACCCGCAGGTAACCGAGGGCTGTCAGAGTCGTGAGAAGATCATTCCGGGAAATCTCCCGGCCGGTTTCAAGCTGCAGGGCCAGGGTTTCGAAAACGCTGCGCGGCAGGACTTTTTGTTGCAGTGCCTTGACCGTGGTTACAACGGCTTTACCACGACCGGCGGCGAGGGCCGCCAGGGTTGAGAGTCTTGTCGCTTCGACTTCAGGGTGGGGACTCAGCGGTGCGTAAGGCTCGGTTTCCCAGTGTGGCAGGAAAAGGATCTCTGCTGCAATGCCGTGATAGAAAACCAGGGCCCGGTGGAAGCGCTGGGCCGTGGCCTGGTCTGGGGCCACCACCAGAAGGATCGAATCGGAATCCTGCCGCGCCAGCAGCCCGGCGCTGAACCAGGCGTCGCTGCTGCCGCTCAGGCCGAGAATCTCCGTACGCCCCGAAGAACCCGTTGAAAAGGGTTCCAGCAGGCCGGACAGGGTGGAATGCTGAATCTGTGGTTCGGTTGTTTCGGACATGCAGAGATCCGGTTATCGGTTATCGCAAAGGATGCTGGGCTTCAACTGCCGCGTCCCGGGATTATCCTGCCATCCTGCCAGCTCTTTCGCCAGGGGTTGGAATTTAACGGTGGATAACCCGGATGAGCAGACGATGAATCTACTGGGGACTCAGGTTGTGTACTCAGGTGGCGGCCTAGTGTTTGGTTGTGAAACGGCTGCTATCAACCGGAGAAAGTGCTGAAAGATCAGTCGCGCGGAACAGCCAGCATGCGATCCAGTGCGACCTTGGCCGGAATTCGGACCGCTTCGGGCACCGTCACCTGTGGGCTCATGGTCTGCAGGGACTGCAGGACGTCTTCGAGTGAAGTCAGCTTCATATTCGGACAGATCAGCCGGGTGGTCGGCAGGATGAACTCCTTGTCCGGGTTTTCCTTGCGCAGACGATAGAGGATTCCGGCTTCAGTGCCAACGATGAACTGCTTCGCCGGATTTTGATTGGCAAAGGTGTACATGCCGCTGGTCGAGCAGATGTGGTCCGCCATGGCCAGAACTTCCGGGGGACATTCCGGGTGGGCCATGAACAGGGCATCAGGGTAGTCGGCCTTGGCCTCTCTGACGTCTTCAACGGTCAATCGCTCGTGGGTCGGGCAGTAGCCATCCCAGAAGTGACAGGTCTTGTCAACCTGTGCGGCAATGTAGCGTCCCAGGTTGCGATCGGGCGCCAGAATCACCTCCGGCTCGGCGAGTGAGGCAACGACCTTGACGGCGTTGGCGCTGGTGCAACAGATATCGCTCTCGGCCTTGACGGCAGCACTGGAATTGACATAGGTCACCACCGGCACTCCCGGGTGGCGACTTTTCATCTCCCGCAAACCGTCTGCAGTGATCATATCGGCCATCGGGCATCCGGCATCCAGGCGGGGCAGTAGAACGGTTTTGTCCGGTGCAAGAATTGCGGCGCTTTCCGCCATGAAGTGCACACCACAGAAAACGATTACCGCCTTGCCGGTTTTTGCTGCCTCCATCGACAGCGCCAGGGAGTCCCCGGTGATATGCGCCAGGGCCTGGATTTCGTCCCGCTGGTAATTATGGGCCAGAATCAGGGCATCACGCTCTTCTGCCAGCCGGCGAATTTCATTGATGATTTCGTTCTGATTCATACGACAACGGCTTCCTTACCCTTAAGATTGCCGTATACTAGAGTAAAAACCCTGATATGTCAAACGCTTATACCCTAAACGACCGGTCTTGACAGGACCTGTTTTTGCCGGTATTCTCAGCACACTTTAAAGTCTTTTAACTCCGGCCAGGGTGACATGCTATGTTTGGTATCGGCTTTCCTGAACTGCTCCTGATTATGGCGATCGCCCTGATCGTGCTCGGCCCGAAACGCCTGCCTGACCTGGCCAAGGCTCTTGGCCGCGGCTTTTCGGAGTTCAAACGCGCAACCGATGAACTGAAGCAAACCTTTGAAGCAGAATCCCGCACCAATGATTTCAGGCGGCCGAAGGATGCTGCGGACAAGCTGACGCCGCCTGGCGCCATGCTGGAGGATTATACGCAAGAGACCGATCCTGTCGAGGCCGCGCCGTTTGCCGAAGACGCAGCGGCCAGCGATGACAGCGCCGCTGAGCCGGCTGTTGACCCCGAAACCACGGCCAAAACCGAGGGCGCCCCGAATGAGTGATGACCGGATGCCCCTGACCTCACACCTCGAGGAGCTGCGGCGCAAACTGATCATCTCCGGGGTTTCCTGGCTGGTGGCTTTTCTCGCCTGTTACAGCTTCGCCGAGCCTTTGTTCGACCTGATTGCCACGCCGGTCCGTGCGGCGCTGCCGGAAGGCACCTCGCTGGTTTTCATCACCGCTACGGAGCCATTCTTCACCTATTTGAAGATCGGAGCCCTGGCCGGCCTGCTGGTGTCAATGCCGGTGATCTTCTGGCAAATCTGGTCGTTTGTCGCACCCGGGCTGTACCAGAACGAAAAACGCTACATCTTTCCTTTCGTCCTGGCCAGCACCCTCTGCTTTGCGACCGGTGCTTTTTTCGGCTATCGCTTCGTCTTTCCCATGGCATTCAAGGTCCTGATCGAATTCGGGACCGGCAGCGGCGAGCTCAGCGCCATGCTTTCGATGGGCTCCTACCTGTCTCTTTCCAGCAAGTTACTGCTCGCCTTCGGCCTGGTCTTCGAACTTCCGGTGGTGATCTTCTTTCTCGCCCGCATGGGGCTTGTCGATCACAAGATGCTGGCGCGTAACCGCAAATTCGCCCTGCTCGCAGCCTTTCTGATCGGTGCCATGCTGACTCCTCCGGACGTCTTCTCACAAACCGCCCTGGCGCTGCCCTTTATCATTCTTTACGAGATCGGCATCATCGTCGCCCGGCTGTTCGGCAAGCGACGCAAGCCGGAAGAGGAGTTGGCAGGCATTGACGAAGAACCTGCCGGCAGTTGATTAATTAGCAGGATGTTTCAGAATGATTACGCTGAATTAAAAAACCAAGGCGGGCCTCTGAAAGGGCCCGCCTCTTTGATTCTTTCTGTGTAATGCTCCCTGAAGTTATTTAAGCTCTGCGTCGATCGCCTTCCGGAAGCCTGCGAGACTGCGATCCTTGAGTTGTGCTCCGTTGATATAAACAGCTGGCGTGCCCCGGACACCGGAATCGGTCCCCAACTGCAAATCGGCGGCAATCTCCTGCTGCAGCGCCGGGTTTGCAATATCCTTGTCGAAACGCTCCATATCGAGACCAACGCTTTCAGCCAATTCCCGAATCTTGTCATCGTTGAGCTGGTTGTAGTTGGCAAACAGCTGGTCATGCAACGGCCAGAACTTGCCCTGATTGCGCGCGGCAATACTGGCAATTGCCGCCTGCCTGGCAAATTTGTGCATGTTCAGGGGGAAATGTTTGAAGACAACGCGCACCTGGGTTGGATAGGCCGCCATAACCTGTTCGAGAGTCGGCAGCAGGCGGGCACAGTAGGGACACTGGAAATCGTCGAAAAGCGTGATGGTGACCGGCGCGTCGGCCGGGCCCTTGGTCGCAGAATTGTTCACCGGCAGATTATAGACGATCGAGAGGTCGATAAACTGAAGCTCATTTCTCTTGGCATTGCCGAGATAAAGCCGTTTGCCATCGGGAGAGACTTCCAGCGTGGTCACATCCGGGTCGGCCTGGAAACGCTCCTGGATCTGGCCGTCGGCAGAAAGGATCTGTACCGTCCCGCCTTCGAGCAGAACAAACAGGCGACCATCGCTGACACTCTGGGCAATATCCAGCGGCGTCTTGTCAAGGGGCTGGCGTTTATTCAGTTCAATCTGCATTTCCGCGCAAACCGATACGGCGGCCAGAATTAAACCGAGCATCAACAGGGCAACACGAACTCTTCTTGTCATTACAACCTCTCGCTTCAGGATATGTTTCGTTATGGAAATCTGTTTGATAGTAACTTCCAATCCCTATAATGACCCTCAGCGGCATCTGATGTCAATCACCTCACACGACGCCCCTTGACATTCACCTCGCACAGCGGCATAACTTGAAGCGCTATGACAACTCCGGCCCTGGCTATACACAACCTGTCGAAAGAGTATGACGGCACCCTTGCTGTGAACGATATCTCTTTTAGCATTGAACCGGGTGAAATTTTCGGTCTGCTCGGTCCGAATGGTGCGGGCAAGAGCACCACGATCAACATGATTGGCGGGGTCACTCATATCGGCAGCGGCTCGATCGAAATTTTCGGCCATGACAACCGCAGGGACTATCGCAG
>Ga0210074_1000297_pt1 | contig 18747 bp, 16 predicted proteins | sample China_Galinas_Co_FD_184860 | JGI IMG/M metagenome (GOLD analysis project Ga0210074, IMG submission 184860) | Wetland microbial communities from San Francisco Bay, California, USA, that impact long-term carbon sequestration -... | ecosystem: Environmental > Aquatic > Marine > Wetlands ... | reverse complement strand
GGAAACCCCCGACTCCCGGCAATGCACGTCCGCGCCGCCCAGTTCGTCAGCGCTGACTTCCTCGCCAGTGGCCGCCAGCACCAGGGGCGGGCCACCGAGAAAAATGGCGCCGGTTCCCTTGACATGCACCACTTCATCCGACATGGCCGGTATGTAAGCGCCGCCGGCCGTGCACAGCCCCATGACCGCCGCGATCTGGGGAATGCCCATTTTGGACATGATGGCCTGGTTGTAGAAAATACGCCCGCCGTCATCCTCATCGGGGAAGATCTCGCTCTGCATCGGTAAAAAGGCACCACCGGAATCAATCAGGTAGATGGTGGGCAACCGGTTCTGCATGGCGATCTTCTGGGCTCGCAGGGACTTTTTGACCCCCAGGGGATAAATCGTCCCGCCTTTGATCATGGGGTCGTTGGCATTCACAATAACTTCTTTGCCCTCTACCACCCCGATGCCGATCACGCTGCCGGCGCCGTGCACCTTACCGTCATACATGCCCTTGGCCGCCAGAGCCCCGATCTCCAGGAAAGGCGTGTTGCGGTCCAGCAGTAATTCCAGTCGCTCGCGTACCGGCAGCTTACCCACTTCGGCCACACGCTGACGGGCCTTGTCGGAACGTTCTTCCCGCGCCTGCTTTAATGACGCCTTCAATTCCGTCACCAGGGACGTCATCTTTTCGTAGTTTTTTCGGTACTCGTCCGTCCCGGTGTCGATCCTGGTCGCAATGATTCCCATGGTTGCTGCCTCCTACGAATTGTCCTTAGTGCTCAACAGGTTACGTATGCCACCCACGATGAAGGCGACCGCATCGCGGCCCACCGCCGCGAGATCTTCCGGACGATCCTGCCAGATGATGTAGTGATAGGCCAGCCGCTCGAACATCCCCAGGATGCTGGTTGCCATCACCTCCGCGGCCGTTTCGCTGGCCAGGCCGCCATGCTTCCGGGCCACCTGCAACAGGGCTTCCTGGACATCATTGATCAGCCTTGCAAATATTTTTTTGCGGTGGTTCTCCACCACCGCGCTTTGACCGGCCGACTCCCTGAATATCAACACGATTTTATCGGGATGGCGCGGGCAGAATTCTTCGAAAAAAACCATGCCGGCCCGCTGAATGCCTTCCAGCGTTCCATCGGCATTTTTAAACTCCGCTCCCAGAAGATTCCGCAGTTCATAGCCGGTCTGATCCAGCAGCTTCACCAGCAGATCTTCCTTGTTTTTAAAATAGAAATATACCGTCCCCACCGACACCTCCGCCTTGTCGGCAATCCACTCCATCCCGGTCCGGTGGTACCCTTCCCGGGCAAAAAGTGTCCCGGCGGCGTCCAGAATGGTCTGCAGACGCTGCTCCCGCTCCCGCTGCCGACGCAGGGCGCTGCGGGACGGCGGGGCCGGTTCTTTGGCACCAGAATTACGACGTTGATTCATAAACACTCCAAAGGTCGTTGGGGCAACCCTTCAATGTGATGCGTCAATTTATTCTCCTACAATCCTCTCCATACCGCGGGCACTTGCGCCAGCCCTTCTCCAGGCACCGGCAGGCAGGCGGATGTTTAGATATAACCCAAGGCCTGATCCCCGATCTTGACCCGCGCAATCTCCGTTGAGATTCCGCTGATCTGGGTCCACTTGGCGGCCCGATAGGCGGACTCCGATGCGCTGCCCGACCGATAGCCCTGTCCCGCAAGAATACGCAGGGCCTCCCCGGCCACGCGTTCCGCCGCTTCCGTGCAAAAAACCTTGGCGCACCAGATCAATGATGCGCCTTCCTTAGGCTGGGTGGCCATGGTCCAGACCGCCCGGTAGGCCAGCAGCTGCGCTGTTTGATAAAGCGTCAGCATTTCCGACAGTTTGAAACCGACCTCCTGATAGGCAATCACCGGCTTGCCGCCGGTGCGGTGCGACTTGGCGAAATCGCGGGCTTCTGTCAGGGCGGCCTGCATCAAGCCCAAGGCGGCGGCCAGCAGGATCTCGTTTTCCCATAAGCGCAGCAGGTCCAGCACTGGAGCGTTTTCGGGTGGCAGAATAATGTCCGTTTCCGGTAGGTCACAATCGTGCAGGACGATTTCGGCAATGTGCAAGCCGTCATAGCCCATCGTGCGGATGCGTTCGGATATGGCCAGACCTTCCGCCTGGCGATCGATCATGAAAATGGATAGGTTCCCGTCCAACATCCCCACCAGACCGATACGATCGGCCAGCGGTCCGTTGACAACATATTTTTTGTGGCCGCTCACCAGCACCCGCCCGTCTTTCCGGATACCCTGCGTATTAAGAGGGTCATTTTCGACATTCATGGTATTCTCGGACAAGGCCAGAGCGCCGAGCCACTTTCCCGCCAGAAGACTTTGCAACCATTGTTCTTTCTGCTCGTCAGAGGCCCAATGGGCGATCGCACGCCCCAACACGCGGGTGCTCATCTCCACTGCCAAAAAGAACGAGCGGGCGTGACCGGCCAAAATCTCCATGGATCCCATCAGCCGCACGGCGTCCGCCTGGGCGTTCATACCGAAACCAAGCTGAAGATAACCGGCCTCTGCCAGCTTATTTAATTTTTCCCGCAGTGTTCGGGAAACCGCCTCGGCCGACTGCCCGGCCATAACTTCTTCGGAAGGTGCCGCCCCGGCGATGGCGCGTAAGTTTTCGAACAAGCTGTTTTCTTCATCCGTAAAATCAAAATTCATGCCGTACTCCCCTGCGTGTCATCGCGCTCAGCCGTTTACATCAAACGGGAAATAATCATTTTCTGCACTTCTGACGTGCCACCGCCGATGGGTGCCAATCGGGTATCACGGAAAATACGCTCCACGTCGAATTCGTGGGTGTACCCGTAGCCACCGTGCAGCGTTACCGCATCATTGGTCACCGGCAAACTCCAGTCGCCAATGAACAGTTTGGCCACGGCCGCCTCCAGGTGATTGAGGGGGCGCCCCTGGTCCTTGCACCAGGCGATGCGGTAAACCAGTGCCCGCGCGGCTTCACCAAAAATACGCATATCCGCCAGTTTCCGTTTGATGGCCTGGAAGTGGCCGATGGGTTTGCCGAACTGGACCCGCCCCTTGGCATATTCGGCGCATTTCTTGAGCATGTAGGTGGTGGCTCCCACAAAGGGGGCCAGCAACGCACTGCGGTCCCACTCAACGGTCTGCATGGCCATCAGAAAGCCTTCGCCCTCGTTGCCCAACAAATTTTCAGCCGGAAGGACACAGTTGTTCAAAACCAACTCGGAGGTCTTGGAGGTGCGCACGCCCATTTTAATCAACGGCGGTCCGGCACTGAACCCCGGGGTTCCCTTGTCGATGACAAAGGCTGAAATACCGGCATGCTGCTGGTCCGGGTCGGTTTTGGCATAGACCACCGCCACGTCCGCAATGGGGCCGTTGGTGATCCACATTTTAGTCCCGTTGAGAACGTAGGTATCCCCCTGGCGCATGGCGGTCGTCGACATGGAAGCGACATCCGAGCCGGCATCCGGTTCGGACAACCCCATACACCCGATCCACTCGCCGCTGGCAAGTTTGGGGATGTAGTGCTTGCGCTGGGCATCGGTTCCATGCCTGAAAATGGTGTCTGCACATAAAAAGGAGTGTGCGCCATAGGCCAGGGTCAATCCACCGTCTACGCCGGCTTCGCCCAGGGCTTCCCCGGCCAGAACCGTTGTAACGACATCCGCGCCGCCGCCGCCCAGCTCCTCCGGAAAATGCAGCCCAAGAATGCCGAACGCCCCCATCTTGCGAAAAGATTGGAAATCAAACTCGCTCTTGAGGTCGTGTTCCTGAACACGGGGCACGATTTCCTTTTTGGCAAAGCGCAGCACTTCCTTCTTGAACATCATTTGTTCCCGGGAAAAAGCAAAATCCATAACGGCGCCTCCGTCAGTTCAGGCCAAACGCACCCGCGATGATGATAAAATTCGAAATTTGAACCTAATTCAAATTTAAAACAAGATTCTTGTATGCTCTCCAGGTAACCCTTGTCAACCAATTTCGAATATATTTTTTATTTTGAATCTAATTCATGTTCCGAACATTTCAGCCCGCATTTTTTTGCTTTGACAACCTGGAGGCGTTTTGCATATTGTGTCTCTCATATTATTCGAAAGCTGCCTGAGACTGCTCCGCCACACACCGGAAAGCTCGTTTAACATCACTTTGCCACCTCTCTGCCCATACTGTGAACCTGGATTCCTTGCGCGATCACTGCCGGATAAAATTATAGTTTCGGCAGGCGACTCCCGGAAGCGCGTGCATCTTTTCCGAAGGAGATCCTACTTCCAGAAGGCGTTCACCGGGGCGAAAAAAACGACTTCTCGAGAGCGCCTGCCGAACCCTTACCTGCGACCAAGGACTTTCACGGCCCAACCCCCTGGGCCCGGCGTCAGCAGGGTCACGGGACTTCGCAAACCATCTTTGACAAACCATCGTCTTCATTTTTTACGATTTGCTCCTGGACCGCACGCATCCGGCGGGCCGGAAACCGCCACGCGATCATGCCACAGGAATCCACTCGCAGGCCGTCATGACACCGGAATGGCCATCACGGCACTACGCAACGCCACACCATTGGAGAAACAAGGAGCACGATTATGGCCCAACGCATTGCCGATCGACGGGATATAGATTTCGTCCTGTACGAACAATTGCAGATTGAAACGCTTTTCGAAACCGAACGCTACCAGGACCTCAACCGCAAGTCCGCGGACATGGTAGTGACGGAAGCCCGTCGTTTCGGCCTCAAGGAAATTCTCCCCACCTACACCGAAGGCGATCGCACCGGGGTCACCTTCGAAAACGGTGACGTAAAAGTGCCCGCCTGTTTCTATGGCCCTTACAAACACTACGTGGCGGGTGAATGGATCGCGATGGAGGAAGACCCCGCGGTCGGCGGACAAGGTCTGCCCCAGATCATCGCCCAGGCCGCCCGGGAGTATATCGTCGGTGCCAATTTCGCGTTTGCAGCCTTCGGTATCCTGTGTCACGGTACCGGTAAGATGATCGAGCTCTTCGGTACCGACCAGCAAAAAAAGCTATTCCTGAAAAAAGTCTATTCCGGCGAATGGGCTGGCACCATGCTACTGACCGAACCGGAGGCGGGCTCCGATGTGGGCGCTCTGCGGACCACGGCCCGTCAAAACGCGGACGGCACCTACAGTATTACCGGCAATAAAATCTTCATTACCTGCGGTGACCACGATGTGACCGAAAACATCATTCATCCCGTGCTGGCCCGCATCGAAGGTGCCCCGGCAGGCACCAAAGGCATTTCCATTTTTCTGGTTCCCAAGCGTTGGGTCAACAAGGACGGTTCTTTAGGGGAACCCAACGATATCCTGTGCACCGGCATCGAAGAAAAAATGGGGATCCACGGCAGTCCGACCTGCAGCATGGCGATGGGATCGCGCGGGACGTGCCGGGGGATGCTCTTGGGAGAAGCAAACCGGGGCATGGCCATCATGTTCCACATGATGAACGAAGCGCGCCTGGGTGTCGGCCAGCAGGGTTATCTGCACGGATCTTCGGCCTACCTGCATGCGGCCGAATACGCCAAACAGCGCATCCAGGGACGCGATATTGCCGACGCCCGCAACCCCCAGGCCGCCGGTGTCCCGATTATTCGCCATCCCGACATTCGACGCCAGTTGATGCGCATGAAAGCCCTGGTGGACGGCATGCGCAGCTTTACCTTTTACATCGCCTATCTGTTCGATCTGGAGGCCACGGCGACGGACACGGCCTTGAAGGAAAGGTACCAAGGGCTCATCGACTTTTTAACGCCAGTCGTCAAAGCCTACTGCTCCGATCGCGGTATGGAAATCTGCGACATGGCGATGAATGTCTTCGGAGGGTATGGCTATACCCGCGAGTATCCGGTGGAACAACTCATGCGGGACTGCAAAATCGCCACCATTTATGAAGGCACCAACGGCATCCAGGCCATGGATCTGCTGGGTCGCAAACTGGGCCAGAAAAAAGGCGAAGTTTTCATGCACTTTCTGCAGGAAGTGGGCCGGACCATCCACGCCGCCGAACAGAACGCCGCGTTGCAGGACCTGTGCGGACACCTGGAAAAAACCCTCAATCAGTATGGTGAGACGGCCATCTTTTTAGGAAAAAAAACCATGAGCCCGGATGTTAAAATGGCCTTTGCCCAGGCGCACCCGTTCCTGGATGTCACCGGTGATATCGTGATCGCCTGGATGCTGCTCTGGCGTGCCAGCGTCGCCCAGCCCTGCCTGGCCGCCCTGCTCAAAGACGTCGAGGATCCGGCCGCCCGGATTGCGGCTAACAAGGAAGCGGCGTTCTATGACGGCCAGATCAAAGCCGCCACCTATTTCATCCGCAACCAGCTGCCGGTCACGGTGGGTAAAATCAATGCGATCCTGGAAGGTGACGCCACCGCTATCCTGGAGGCCGCTGAAAAATCCTTCGGCGGCTGATAACCGTCCCAGCAGAAAATCGATCACGATGCAAGGCCGGCCTTGGCAGTCAGGTGCCGGCCTTTTGATGCCTATACACTTTGAAAGGAGAATTAAATGAATGACGTCGTCATTGTATCGGCCTGCCGCACCGCCATCGGCACCTTCGGCGGAACCCTGCGGGATGTCAACGGCGCCACGATTGCGGCCACCACCATGCGCGAAGCAGTTCGCCGGGCCGACATCGATCCCGCCCTCATCGATGACGTGCGCTACGGCTGCTGTCTCGAGCCGACGGACGCCCTGAACGTGACCCGCACCGCCGCCCTGCTGGCCGGTATCCCGGACACCGTGCCGGCCGTGACCATCAATCGGGTCTGCATTTCCGGCATGGAAGCCACGCTTTCCGGGATGGCCATGATCCAGGCCGGCCTGGTGGAAATCGTGCTGGCCGGTGGCGTCGAACACATGTCGGGCGCGCCCTATACGGTCGAAAACGCGCGCTGGGGCTGCCGGCTGCAGGATCAGGTTTTTGTGGACCGCATGATCCGGGCGTTGCACTGCGGCTCCCACATCATCCCCCACCCGGAAGACGGGCCGGTGGACGCGGAGAAGCCCCCCTTGCGCGATTTCAAGGGCAAACCCTATATAATGGGACATACCGCCGAATTTGTGGCCCAGCACCACGACATCAGCCGGGAAGCCATGGACGAAATCGCCTTGCGCAGCCACAACAACGCGGAAAGGGCCACCCGGGATGGCGATTTTAAAGAAGAAATTGTGACCATGGAAGTGCCCCGCCGTAAAAAAGAGCCGCTCGTATTCGACCGCGACGAACACTTCCGGCCGGGCATGACCATGGATGATCTCAGTAAACTGCCGCCGGCCTTCGTCCCCAAGACCGGCAAGGTCACCGCCGGAAATTCCAGCGGCCTCAATGACGGATCCGCCGCCATGGTGATCATGAGCGCCGACAAAGCCCGTGAACTAGGTCTGACGCCCCTGGCACGCATCAAAGCTGTCGGGATGGGCGCCTGCCACCCCTCGGTGATGGGCTTGTCGCCGGTCCCCGCCGTTCGCAATCTGCTCCAGCGTTCAGGATTGAAACAGGAAGACTTCGATTTGATCGAGGTCAACGAAGCCTTTGCCGCCCAGTATCTGGGGTGTGAAATTGAGCTCGGCCTGAACCGCGAAATTACCAATGTAAACGGTTCGGGCATCGGACTGGGACATCCGGTCGGCGCCACGGGAGCCAGGATCATGGTCACCCTGCTGCACGCTCTCCAGCGGCGCCAGAAATCATTGGGAATGGCCACGCTCTGCGGCGGTGGGGGGGTCTCCATGGCTTGTGTTCTCGAAATGCTGTAGCATTTTGGGAAAATGCCCCCTTGAACGAACGGCCGGGGCCGGCAACCAACATCCTGGAGAAGTGTTATATCATGGAATATCCCAACATATGGGCTGAAATCGACCTGGCGGCCATTGATCACAATGTCCGGGAACTGCGGCGCATCACGCACCCCCAGGCGCGCATGATGGCTGTCGTCAAGGCCGATGGCTACGGTCACGGCGCCGTGGAAGTGGCCCGCACGGCGCTGGCTGCCGGTGCCGATATGTTGGCCGTGGCCCGCATTGACGAAGCCATTGGGCTGCGGCAGGCCGGCCTGGATGCACCCATTCTGGTTTTCAGCCCGACGTTTCCCGACTTTGCCGCAAACTTGATCGCGCACAATTTAATCCAGAGTGTCACCGGCCTGGCGGTTGCCCAACAACTGGATGTCGTTGCACGGCGTTGCGGTAAAACCATCCCTATTCACCTAAAGGTGGATTCCGGCATGGGCCGGCTGGGAATGCTCCCGGATGCACGACGGGTGGGAGAACCACTGTCAGCGGTAGCCGAGGTGCAGGCCATCACGCAATTGAAGGGGCTACGCCTGGAGGGAATTTACACCCATTTCGCGGCGGCTGACGAACGCGATAAAGGCTATGCCAACCAGCAACTAAGCGTTTTCGAGACCTTCCTGAAGGCTTTGGAAGCCGCCGGGATCGATTTCGGCCTGCGTCATGCCGCCAACAGTGCGGCCATCATCGATCTCCCGGCCAGTCATCTGGATGCCGTACGACCCGGCATTGCGCTCTATGGCCTTTATCCTTCCCCCGACGTGGACCACAGCCGTATCGACCTCAAACCGGCCCTGTCCCTGAAGTCGCGTTTGCTTCAGGTCAAGGCCGTCCCGGCCGGCTTCAAAACCAGCTATGGCATGACCTGGGAGGCCCCGCATCCGACCGTTATCGGAACGGTGGCAGCCGGCTATGCCGACGGGATCCAGAGGCGGCTTTCCAATCGGGGCGCCATGCTCGTAAGCGGGCGACGGGCCCCGATTGTCGGACGGGTCTGCATGGATTTGATCATGCTCGATATGGGCATCGATTCCCCGGCCGTCGCTGGGGATGAAGTCGTCATCATCGGCCGTCAGGGGGAAGACGCCATTACGGCCGATGAAATGGCGGACCTGCTGGGCACCATCAACTACGAGGTCGTATTTACCAACGGTATCCGTGTGCCGCGCCGGTACCGGTCGCATCATCAAGACGGCGGCGATTGATCACCATGCGGGTATACCATTTTGCCGCTGGAAGAAACATCGTAGCCTTCCAGGGTATCTGCCAGTTGTCGAAATTCCTCGTCCGGCAACAACCCCAGAAATAACTGAACACCGGGGTCGAAAAAACGGTCCTTGGTGATCAGCAAATCATAACGTTCCTGGCGTAGCGGGATAAAGTCCAGCCCCAGCATACCGGCGACCGCCCGGATACCCGGCCCCACGTCGGCTCGGCCGGCCAGAATTTCAAGCCCCACATCCAGATGGCGCACCACCGTGTGATGATAGCCATCGATCGCTTCTCCGTTGATTCCCGCCTTAGCCAGTTCGCGGTCCAACAACAGCCGCGTTCCGGTCGTGTTAGGGCGATTGACGAGAGTAATCCCCGCTTGGGCCAGATCGGCCACTGCTTCTATCCTGTTCGGATTGCCCCGGGCCACAAGGAGGCCTTGGTCGCGCCGGCAGAAGTTGACCACCGCCGGCAGGCGATCCAATTCCCGATCGGCATAGTCAAAATTGTAATCCGTTTCATCGTCCTGGATCAGATGACTGGTGGCCATGTGGCAAAGGCTGCGGCGCAGCGCCCGCAACCCCCCGAGACTGCCCAAGTTGCCTAAGACGGCAACGTGTTCCGGATAGCGCCGGTTGAATAGCGCGAGCGTCTTTTCCAGCAGAGGGTCATTGCTGCCCGCCACGATCAAGAGCCCCTCGTAAGGCGGCAGGTTGCGGGGCGGATCGGGATAGTTGATGGTATTGGCCTCGACCCATTGCTCCACCAAATGTTTCGGGAAAAGCCATTTTCCGGTAATTTTGGTTGCCGGGAGGCTCTTTTCCGCGACCAGGGTGTAGACCATTTTTTCATTGACACCCAGAAACTGGGCCACTTCCTTGGTTGATAGTAAATGGCTCATACACGTTTCCCTTTCCACCCTGCGTGATGCGGGATGAAGCCGATCCATCATCCCGCGAAAAATTATACATATACTTTTGCTGGATGAATAAAACCACCCGAAACAACCGATAGCAACCCATAGTTTCAAACCGGCCTGACAGAATTTACATCTTCAACGTCGTTTCGCAATCATCGGCTGGCGAAGCGAGGACAATTAATGGGTTTGATGCCGGTACCGCTGGAAAGGGGTTCTGGCCGCCGACCTGACGACAAGAACGCGTGCAAAAGCAGCCGACAGACTGCGCTTTGGAATGCCTTGCAAAGCAAACGAAGGGATGCCCCCCTTGTTCGGTCAAAGTTCTTTGAGATTGCGGTTACCCGGCGACTGGCGCAGGGACTCACGGAGTTGCTCGAGGGCCATCACCAGAGAGGTTGCGTCCTGCCCTTCCGGCAGGGGGGGGTCATTTACGCCCCGCGTCTCCAGGGCCTCTATGATGAAGCTGAGCGTAAACTGGTCCACATCCCTGGCAGGGACATAGGTGGGCGTCTCTGATTTTTCAACAAACACTTCGTTGAGAATGCCGCTTTCCACCAGTTCGCCCAACACGCGATGGGTCAACCGGGCGGGCTGATCCAATTCGGCGGCAATCGACGCGGCCGTCAACGGTTTTTCGCCAGCGACAAACTTGTGCACCACCAGACGGGCAATCCGCAGGGCCATCAGTTTGCGCAGCCCCGGACTGGCCTGCGTCGTATCAGCTTCAAATTCATAATCCTGCGCATTTTGTTTGGCGAATGAAATTTCAGCGCCGAATAATACGATGATCCAGCTGATCTGCAGCCAGGCCAGAAAAAGGGGCAGGGCTGCAAAACTGCCGTAGATGGCGTTGTACCGCGCCGCGCCCACCTGAAGAGAAATGTAGAACCCCTGGAACAGCTGATACCCGGTCCCGGCAATCACTCCGGCGGTCAGCCCGGATGTGAATTTGACCCGGGTATTGGGCATGATCATATACACCATGGTAAACAGGACCCAGACAATGACGTACGGAATCAACGTGAATGATAGCCCGATCAACGAACTGAAATAATCAAACAACGCGATTTTCTGCGCAATCTGGTTGACATGGGTGGTAATAAAAACCGCCGCACTGCTCTGCATAATGACCAGCAGGGGGCTGATCAACATGAGGGAGAGATAATCGCTGAACTTGCGGGCGATGGAGCGCGGCTGCTTAACGCCCCAAATGCTGTTGAAGGACTCCTCGATGTTGCTCAGTACTTTCACCACCGCCCAGAACAGCAACACCAGGCCGATACCGGCAATGATCCCCCCTTTGGTCGTTTCCAGCAAGGACTGCGCGAATAAAACCACCTTTCCGACAACCTCTTCCTGCCCGGGAAAGTTTTCGTAAAGCTGCTTTTCGAGCATCTTCTGGAAACCGAACCCTTTGGCAATGCCGAAGGCCATGGCAGCCACCGGAACAATAGAAAGCATCGTATAAAACGTCAACGAAGAGGCGCGCAGCATGCCGGCATCTTCTTTGAATCCCCGGATGGCCAGAAGCAGAACACGCAGCATACGGACAAGCAGAGCCTTCCAGGGCGGCATGTCGGACAGGCGCGTGCGCCAGATATCGCCCGAGACGAACTGGACCGTTTCCGAAAGTCGGGCCTTGGTCGCCCGAATGGATGGTGAGGGAGAAGGCATGATGAATTCCTTGCAGGGGAAGAATCGAGCCGCCCTTGGGATTGATGTATGCAAACTGCCATGAGGATAGCAATTTTCCCCATGTGACGCAAGACACGCCCCGGCCGGCATCGGACCGCGAGTGACATAACAATTGGCAGTTTATTTATAATTCCATATTAGGTATGGAGGAAGGCATCGGTAAGCTGGTAAAAAACAACGGCTTGAACGCAAGGGTGGCCTATCACAAAAAGAAATCATAACCACACGTCCCGAAAGGCCAAAAATCATGAACGACCAATCCATCCGCAGTGCTTCTATATTAGGAGTCTTACTCTGCATCGGACTGCTGGGTCTTGGGTTTCAGGTTGGCAAAAGCATTGTCGCCATCAAGACCTTCGAACGAACGGTGACCGTCAAGGGACTATCGGAACGCGAAGTGAACGCCGACACCGCCATTTGGCCCATCACCTTCAACGAGGCCGGCAACGACCTCAACGAACTCTTTTCCAGCATCCAGAAAAAAAATGCCCTCATCACAGCCTTCCTGATCGACCAGGGCTTCCCTGCGACGGCCATCGCGGTGGCCCCTCCTGGCATTGTCGACAAGCAGGCACAAGGTTACAGCGGAACGGAACGCATGACGTTCCGCTACTCAGCCAACTCCACCATCACCGTCTACACCGAAGATGTGCCCCGTGTGCGCATGGCCATGCAAAACATGGTAGAGCTCGGCAAAGAAGGCATCGCCCTTGCCGGCCGAGGCTATCAGACGCAAACGGAATTCCTGTTCACCGCGTTGAACCGCATCAAACCGGATATGATTCAGGAAGCCACCCAGAATGCCCGGGAAGTTGCCACCAAATTTGCCAAAGACTCCCAGAGCCGCCTAGGCAAGATCAAGCAAGCCCGGCAGGGGCAATTTTCGATCAACAACCGGGACAGTAATACGCCTCACATCAAAAGGGTCCGGGTGGTCTCAACGATTACGTATTATCTGTCGGATTAGCCGGGTGTTGGGGCGGCGCAAGCATCTGGCGCGAGGCGACGACGTCATCCCCCGTCGGTGCATTGTGAACCCGCAGATCAAAGCGGTCAGGGTGGCCAGCAGGTGACCAAAGATATCCGCCTGAAGATGGTCCGCGATGCTTATGCCAGATGCTCACCGTGAGCCACAAAACGTTGGAACCCGTCCACGTTTCTTGCGGCGGCCGCCAGGCGGTGGACCCCTTCCTGAAGTGTCCCCAGATCGGCGGCGATGGAAATCCGTAAATAATGGAGATCTTGCGTCCCGATGGCGCCAAACGAGCGGCGGTCCATCACAGCCACAAAATGATGATAAAGGGCAAACATCTGGAACAAGGTCGAAGGCGACGTCGTCTTCCGGACCGCCGGCGGAAGACCGGCATAGGCGTCCAACGCACCGATCCGTTCACAGACACCGGCAATATTGGGGAACAGATAAAACGCCCCGCCCGGTTTCTGGCAGGTGATACCATCGATTGCATTCAAAGCCCCATGAATGGCATCGCGCCGGGTTTCAAAGGTCCGCGCCATCTCCGCCATCCAGGGCCGTGACTGCTCATTTTCCAATGCTTCCCGGGCTCCCTCCTGGTTATAGGGGGGCACACAGGAAAAATAGTTGATGTTCATCGTCTTGAAAGCAGCGGCTTCTTCCACGGTCGGCATCACCGCATACCCCACACGGCCGCCAGTCCAGGCATATGATTTGGAAAAGCCGCTACTGATGATGGTGATCTTCGCCATGCCCGGCATCGAAGCAATGGATAAATGCTTCTGGCCGTCAAAAATAATGTTCTCATAAATCTCATCCGAATACACCCGCACGTCGGAAGAACATTGCGTCCGGATGATGTCCGCCAAAGCGTGCAATTGGTCGTGGGTTGCCACCCCACCGGTCGGGTTGGAGGGAAAATTGAGAATAATCAGCTTGGTTTTCGGTGTAATGAGCGCGGCCAACTGCTCGGGGGCGCAAGCAAAATTGCGGCTTTCATCGAGATGCAGGGGCACCGGCACCGCATCGATGTAACGAATGAACGATTCGTAGATGGGGAAACCGGGGCTGGGGTAGATAATCTCATCGCCCGGATTGCAGTAAATCTGCTGGGTGAAACCAATCGAGGGCTTGCCGCCCGGGAATACGCAAACGTGATCGGGCGTAACCTCCAGGCCGCGTGTTGCGTTTACCTGCCGGGCGATGGCCTGCCGCAGGGGAAGAATGCCCTGGGGGTCGCAGTAGTGCGAATTGTCGCGGGCGACCTGCCGGCAGATTTCGTCTTTCACCCAGGGCGGTGCACTGAAATCCGGTTCGCCCAGGTTCAGTTTGACGACCGGTGTGTCCCGGGATTCAACGGCGACGATGTGGGGTCCGATTTTGAACGCGTTTTCCGTACCGATCCGCCCCATGCGTTCCGCGTATAGCGACATGGCTTGCGCTCCCTTTTAAAAAGATCATCCGGTTTCGTTTTTTGGCGGCGGTTATGGCACATTCAGTGCCGACTTTCAAACCACTTGTTGGACTTTTCCGATGGCTTTGGGTATACCCTTTTGAAACACAGACAGCAATCACGCCTGTAAAATTAGGCGTGTTGAGCCGCGGTTGGGCATCGCCCGCGATGACGAGCCGGCCGACATCTAAGGGGCGGTCAACGCCTGGAACCGCCTGATCATCCACCGCCATCGATGGGATGATGCTGCCGCGGTTAGCGCCATGGAATGAGGAGGCACATCCGCATGGACTTTCAAATGCTCTACTGGCACTGGCTGGTCATCGGCATGCTGTTGATTATCGGCGAAATATTTATGACCAGTTTCACCATGTTCTGGTTCGGCCTGGGTGGCCTGATGGTCGCCCTGGCGCTCGGATTGGCACCGGAGCTCTCCCTGTCTTGGCAGCTGCTGATCTGGGCGGTGTCATCCGCCGTTTTTACGCTGCTCTGGTTTAAACTGATCCGTCCCCGCATGAAGGACCGGACCACCGCCGGCATTGCCCGGGAATCCGCCATTGGCGAAAGCGGCCAGGTGATCAAAGCACCGGCCGAAGAACTTCGTGGCGTGGTGCGCTTCACCACCCCGCTGCTGGGATCCGACGAATGGCCCTTCATTTGTGAAGACCCCGTCAGGCCGGGAGACCGCGTTTATATCAAGGACATCTCGGGCAACACCCTGGTGGTGGAATGTCGCGAATAGGAGCCGCCACACCGCCATCACACTGGGGCGCGGTCTTCGAACATCCCGCCGCCACTTAAATTTTGTACAGGAGGTAGCTTCCTATGGACAGCTTGATCGTTATTGCGGTATTTTTCATTCTTGTGCTGGTGACCATCACCATGGGCGTCCGCATCGTGCCCCAGGGCAGCAAACACGTGGTTCAACGTCTGGGCAAATATCACCGCACTTTGCCGCCCGGGTTGAACATCATCATCCCCTACATCGACATCGTGGCCTACAAGGTCACCACCAAAGACATCGTCCTCGACATCCCCTCTCAGGAAGTCATCACCCGTGACAATGCCGTTATTATCGTCAACGCCGTGGCCTACATCAACATTATCTCCCCGGAAAAATCCGTCTACGGGGTGGAAGATTACCAGCTGGCCATTCAAAACCTGGTGCAGACCTCCCTGCGTTCGATCGTGGGCGAGATGGCGCTGGATGATGCCCTCTCCTCGCGGGATCAAATCAAAGCCAAGCTGAAAGCCGCGATTTCGGATGATATTGCCGACTGGGGCATCACGATTAAGACCGTTGAAATTCAGGATATCAACCCGTCCAAGACCATGCAGACCGCCATGGAGGAACAGGCGGCTGCCGAACGCCAGCGCCGGGCCACCGTCACCCGCGCCGATGGCGAAAAAGAAGCCGCCGTCCTCGAGGCCGACGGACGCCTGGAAGCGTCCAAACGCGACGCCCAGGCCAAGGTCCTTCTGGCCGAGGCCAGCCAACGCGCGATTCAAAAGGTGACGGAAGCCATTCAGGACCGGGAGCTGCCGGCCATGTTCATTATAGGCGAGCGCTACGTGGAAGCCATGCGCCAGCTGTCCAGCTCCGAAAATGCTAAAATCGTCGTGGTCCCGGCGGATATTCCCGCCGCGATTCGCGGCATCATGGGACAAGCGGGACGCTGAATGATACGCACATCAACCAGCCGCGCGTGATGCCCGTATACTGACAAAAGAAGATGGCCGATTGAATGATCTTCGATTGTAAACCGTTTGCAATACACATTAAATGACCCGGGAGGGAGCATGACGATCCGCACAGGCACCAAAAGGTTCACCACGATAATGGCGTTTCTGTTGGTTCTTGGGTGGCTGGCAGGTTGCACGACATCAGGACCGTCAGCCACGCCAAGGCCCTTACCGGCAGCAGCACCCATGGCGCTAAACAGCCAAAGCCCGCTGAGAGTCGGGGTCTCCACCAATATGCCACCCCTGATCTATAAACAGGGCGACCAAATAACCGGCCTCGAGGCGGAGCTTGCCAGGGGACTGGCAGACTACCTGGGCCGTCCCTTGCAGTTTGTGGAGGTTACCTGGAAAGATCAAATCACCTATCTGCTGGATGGCCGAACCGATATCATCATGTCCGGCCTCTCGATCACCGAATTGCGCAAATTTCGCATCGCCTTCAGCGATCCGTATTCCCGCACCGGTTTGATGGCCATCGTAAGGCGAGGGGATATCCAGCGGTTTCAAATGGGATACTTTTCCATCGTGGAAAAACCAACAATAGGCGCTGTGGAGGACACCACCGGAGCAGGATTTATACGCTCCCGTTATGAAAATGCCAAAAAACTTTTTTTTAAAACATCGGCCGAGGGAATCGCCGCCTTGCGAAACAAGAAAATTGACCTGATGATCCACGATGCCCCTGTCATTCTGGTAATGGCGGCCACGTATGAAAGCGAACTGGCACCGGTCTATGCGCTTTTGACGGAAGAATATCTGGCCTGGGGCCTTCGCCGCGAGGACACGGCGCTGCTAAAATCTGCCAATGCCTACCTTGCCGATCTTAAACGCGATGGGCGTTTGAAATCCATTGTAAACCGCTGGATGCCCCTGTCGGACAACTAATCATAGGAAGACCCGATGGCGAAAGGAGAGGACACCGCACATGAAGACTGGGCAGGTTATCGAACACATCATCCACTGGCTGGCGCACTACTGCGACAAAGCCAAGTTACGCGGCTTTGTGGTGGGCGTCTCCGGGGGCGTTGATTCGGCGGTGACGTCCACCCTTTGCGCCCGGACCGGAAAAACCACATTGCTCTTGAATATGCCCATTTACCAGGCCGCCCGCCAGATTGACCTGTCCCGATCCCATATCCAGTGGATCGAGGCACGCTTTAAAAATGCCGAAGGCGTCCATGTCGATCTGACCTCGGCCTTCCAGTCCATCGAGCAAACCCTGCCCGGCGCTATCCAGGACGGTTTGACCATGGCCAACAGCCGCTCGCGGCTGCGCATGATGACCCTCTACGCCTTTGCCACCCATCACCGCCTGCTGGTGGCCGGAACGGGGAATAGGGTTGAAGATTTCGGGGTCGGTTTTTACACCAAATACGGCGATGGCGGTGTCGACCTGTCCCCCATAGCCGACTTGATGAAATCCGAAGTCTACACCTTAGGCCGTGCGCTGGGCATCATCGACGACATCTTACAGGCCCCACCCACGGACGGCTTGTGGGAAGACAACCGCACGGACGAGGGCCAGATCGGTGCCAGTTATCCGGAGCTGGAATGGGCCATGCGTTTTACGGAAGAAAACGGTGATGAAAATGCACTGAACACTCGGCAAAAAACGGTGCTGGCGATTTATCGCGGCTTCAACCAGGCCAATCGGCACAAAATGGAAGCGATTCCCGTATGCTGGATCCCGAACAATCTGAAGGCCTGAACCATTCGACGGATGCGGCCACCGTCCCGCCAAATGCCGTCCACGCGCAATCCCTTACCCACCAAGGGATGATTGACATCACCCGTCATATCCGTTAGGGTTTCTGCGCGACGGACGGTGGTGGAAATAATACCCGCTTGATCTGATCGCCTACACCACCTTTCAACCATCGGGATGTTGCCATGATCATTGGTCTTGATGTCGGTGGCACCCACACCGACGTAGTGCTTTTGGGGAACGACGGCGTCATCAACGAAATCAAAGTCCCGACGGATCCCACCGATCTCTTCCACACGGTTTTGACCGCGCTTGAAAAAATCACCGCCGATGTCGATCCGGCCAAAATTATCCGTATCGTCATGAGCACGACCCTGACCACCAATGCCATCATCCAGAAAAAACTGCCGCAAGTCGGCATGATTGTCTCGAGCGGTCCGGGGGTCGATCCTCAGTTTTATCGCACGAATGACCACTTCGAATGTCTGTCGGGCTCCATCGACCACCGGGGCCGTGAGGTCGAACCGGTTCAGGACGCCGACATTCACCGCATCAGGGAAAAATTCATGGCGGAAGGGATCCGCCACGTGGGGGTGGTCACCAAATTTTCGGTGCGCAACGCCGAACAGGAAATAGCCATCGCCCGCCAGCTCGAAAATGATTTCGATAAAGTCTTTCTCGGGCACCGCATCTCGGGGAATCTCAGCTTTCCACGCCGGATCGCCACCACCTATCTGAACGCCGCCGTTTATCCGATTCACCGTGAGTTTTTTGAAGCGGTGAAAAATTCTCTTGCGCGCAAGGGATTAAAAGTGCCGATACGCATTCTCAAGGCGGACGGCGGCAACATGAATTTTGAAGCCTCCATTGACTATCCGGCCCAAACCACCTTGTCCGGGCCGGCCGCCAGCGTCATGGGCTCCATCGCGTTCGGACCGGAGACCGGCGATGCCCTTGTCATGGATATCGGCGGAACCACCACCGATATGGCAGTCCTGGTGGATCAGGTCCCGCTGCTGGACCCCCAGGGGGTCGAACTGGGTGGTTTTAAGACCCTTATTCGATCGCTCAAAACACATTCCATCGGCATTGGCGGTGACAGCGCTGTTCGGATTGAAAACGGCCACATCCAGGTCGGCCCCGGTCGCGACGGGCCGGCCATGGCCCACGGCGGCCCGTCGCCGACACCGACTGACGCCCTGGTCATTTTAGGCAAAACCCGCCGGGGTTC
>Ga0210074_1000295_pt1 | contig 18770 bp, 17 predicted proteins | sample China_Galinas_Co_FD_184860 | JGI IMG/M metagenome (GOLD analysis project Ga0210074, IMG submission 184860) | Wetland microbial communities from San Francisco Bay, California, USA, that impact long-term carbon sequestration -... | ecosystem: Environmental > Aquatic > Marine > Wetlands ... | reverse complement strand
CCGCCGGTGGGCGACCCCCGCGACGATGCCGAGACCCAGTTCGGATTCGGTGTTACTGACCCAGCGCTGGCCGGGTTTGAATGCAGAATCAGACACAGGTAAAGCCAATCAGTGATACAGGCGCGGATAGTAAGGGCTTATGCCGGGCGGAACAAGGGTCAATCATTCCGGCCTGGCATAAAGCTGCAAAATCAATGTCTCAGCGTGTGGAGATCTGCGCTCAGAGATCCTCAGGTTCACGCGGCAGCTGTTTTTTGCCGCTGAACATCGCCGATATCAGGGTGCCTTGACCGCTGCTGTCGAGACGGATGACAGCCGCCACGTGGAGCAGGATCATTAACCACAGGACATAGGCGGTGTAAAGGTGTATGTCGCCGACAGGTCCCTTGAATGCCTGCAGTTCGGCCAACTTGTCGGGATCGGTGCCGGTCTTGTCATAGGGCCTGATGTCCGATGGCGCAACCCCTTCCGCCGCCACCTGGCTGGCGAAAATGCCGCCCAGCGGCGGGTAGTAGATGTCGGTGCCGGCGCGCACCAGGCCGGTGACCATCATGACCGTGAGCAACAACAGCATGAACATGATGGAAAGACGCCCGTCGGGGGTGTGGCCGACAAAGGTTTGCGGCTGGCCGGATTTGACCGAGGTTTTGTAGGCTTTCAACCGTTGGGTAAAATTCTTGCCCGGCAGAATGCTGCTCCAGCGCGCCTGCTTGTTACCGAAGAATGCCCAGGCGAGACGGATGATCAGGTTGCTGGCGAAGACATAACCGACCAGGACATGGACGGTTTTCAGCCCGATACTGGCTTCCGTTCCACTGATGCCGATCGCGCCCTTGTTCAGCATGACCAGTCCCAGGAACGACAGGATCATCACGCACAGGAAGTTGATCCAGTGAAACAGCCGGGTGGGCAGGTCCCATGACTTGTAGGGCCTCGTTGTGGTGTTATTCATCGTTTTCTCCAATCGTCTGGGTCAGTACCGTCAGGCAGTATGGTTTATCCGGAAGTTTTCTCGAAAATTTGCTCCAAAACCCTCGCAAATGCGCCAACCAGTGCAACAAACATGAGATAATTCCGTCCGGGAATCAGCGCCCGCAAATGCCTTTAAAAAGCATGTTTTACCGCAAGTTACGGCCCACGGACCAGGGCGCCGACTGCTTTTTCACACCAGCTTGAACCAAGGGATCAAACCAGTGCCAGCAAAGGACTATTTTAAACTCTGGCGGTGCTTGAAAGCGATCCCCGTCATCCTGTTTTGTTTCACCGGCAATGTGCTTGCCGCGGACCTTTCCAGTCCCCGTCCGGTGATGCGGGCATCCGCCATTACCGTCGCCCCGGTGGTGGATGGCAACGTGCTCGGCGACCCCGCCTGGGACCGGGTCGTGCCGGCAACGGATTTCTGGCAGGTGCAGCCAAACGAGGGCCAGGCCGCCACCCAGAAAACCGAGGTTTACATCGCCTACCTCGATGATGCCCTGTACATCGGCCTGATGGCTTACGATGACGATCCCGCCGGCATCATCGTCACCGACGCCCGGCGCGACACGAGCCTCGATGACGGCGATAGCTTCCGCGTCATCATCGATGGCATGCTGGACCGGCAAAACGGCTTTGTGTTCGGCACCAACCCGGCCGGAATGGAGTACGACGCTCAGGTTATCAAGGAAGCTGCCAGCTATAATCTCAACTGGGACGCAAGCTGGAGTGTCAAGGCGCAGATCAACCCACAGGGCTGGAGCGCGGAAATGCGCATCCCGTTCAAGAGCCTGCGTTACGGCAAGGCTGAAAACCAGGCCTGGGGGATCAACTTCCAGCGCAACATAAGGCGCAACAACGAGATCGTCTACTGGGCGCCGTTGACCCGCCAGTACAATCTCAACCGCGTTTCGGAGGCCGGCACCGTCGAGAATATCGAACCGCCCGAGGCGCGCAATCTGAAATTCACCCCCTACGGGTTGCTGAACACCTCGCGCGGCGGTGACCTGCCGGGGACCGAAACCGATACCGAGTTCGGTTTCGACGCCAAGTACTCGATTACGCCGAGCCTGACGCTCGACCTCACTTACCACACGGATTTTGCCCAGGTCGAGGCCGACGAGGAGCAGGTCAACCTCGATCGTTTCAACCTGTATTTTCCGGAGAAACGGCCATTTTTCCTCGAGAACGCCGGGCAGTTCAGTGTCGGCAACAACGAGGAGGCGGAGCTGTTTTTCAGCCGCCGCATCGGCATTAACGATGATGGCGAGGTGATACCCATCATCGGCGGCGCGCGCGTCTCCGGCAAGGTCGGAGAGCATACCAATATCGGTTTCCTGTACATGGCTTCCGAGGCTGTCGAGGGCCTCGCGCCCGGCAACGGCTTCACCGTTGCGCGCATCAACCAGGAGTTGGGAAAACGCTCGTCAATCGGCGCGATTTTCACCGAGCGCAATGGCGATGGCTCCTACATCGTTGCCAAACCTCTGGACAAGGGCAGGACCTACGGGTTTGACGGCCGCCTGGCCATCGGTGAATACACCATGTTGAAAGGCTGGTTGTCCAAAACCGACACGCCCGGGTTCGACGGCGATGACCTGGCCTTTTCGATCAAGGGCAATTATGACTCGGCGGCCTGGAGCCACGGCGTCGAATACACCGAGTTGCAGCCCAACTTCAACCCCGAAGTCGGTTTCCTGTCGCGGACGGAATACCACAAGTTCGCCTTCAACAGCCTGCTGCGGTACCGGCCCCGGGACCTGTGGGGCCTGCTCGAGGTGCGTCCGCACTATAGCTATCGGCGCTATTGGGATTTCGACGATTTCGTGGAAACCGGTTTCGTCCACCTCGACGTTCACTGGGAATGGAAAAGCGGCTATGAACTGCACACCGGTTACAACATTTTCAGGGATGGCGTCACGGAGGCTTTCGAGATCGTCAATGACGTTTGGGTCGAGCCCGGCACCTACAGGGCGAGAGAAGTATCACTGTATTTCGAAACCAATGAATCAAAACCGCTGTCGTTCGGCATGAGCGCGACCATCGGCGGCAAGTTTGGCGGTAACCGGAAGATATTTTCACCGTACGCCGTTTACCGGATCGGTGACAAATTCAGTTCCAGTCTTTCGGTCGAATACAACGATTACGACCTGCCGGTGGAAGGCGGTGACTTTTCGGTCACGCTGGCCCGCCTGCGGCTGTCCTACTCGTTTACACCCAAAATCCTGCTCCAGGCGTTGATCCAGTACAACGACGAGGACAACAGCGTGGCCACCAACTTGCGCTTCTCCTGGTTGCGCACCGCCAGTACCGGGCTCTACCTGGTCTACAACGGGTTCGATGAGTACGGCGTAGGTGCGCTGCCGACAAGCCGCCAGGTCATCCTCAAGTACAGTTTCATGTTTGATGTCTTCAAGTGACCGCCGTGTCGCGGCGGTCCTGCCGGCTGCCATATCTGGCATGGATAAGGCCGCGCCTGGCGGGGTCGATATTGACCTTGCCGAGGTCGCCATCGATGTGCGGCAGCGCCAGCAGGCGCCTGTCCATGACCCGGAACCACAACCACGGTACGTAGGCGAGCAGGTAAGTACCGAAATAGCCGTTGGGTAGTTCGGGAAGGTCGGGGTAGCTCCGCAGGCTCTGGTAACGTCTCGAGGAATTGGCATGATGGTCCGAATGCCGCTCGAGATGGAACAACACGACGTTGCTGAAGATGTAGTTGGCGTTCCAGGAATGATGCGGCTTGCAGCGCTCGTAGCGGCCATCTTCCTGTTTTTGGCGCAACAGGCCGTAGTGTTCGATGTAGTTGGCGCTGGTCAACTGGTACCAGGCCCAGAAATTGTGCACGGCCAGGAAGGGGATCATGATCCAGCCGAAGACGATGATCAGGCCGCCCTGCAGCAGCAGACTGCCCGCGTAGGACTGCAGGATGACATTGTGCACGCTCCAGGTGGCCTGCCCGCGTTGCGCGAGCCGCGTCGCTTCCGCCTGCCAGCCACGTCTGAATGCACCCGGTATTTCACGCCGGGCAAAACGGTAGATCGATTCACCCATGCGCGCGCTGGCCGGGTCGCCCGGCGTTGCGACGTAGCGGTGGTGACCGCGGTTGTGCTCGACGCAGAAGTGGCCATAGACGGGGATCATCAACGCGATCTTTGCCAGTGTCTGCTCGATCGGCAGCTTCTTGTGGCCGAGTTCATGGGCGGTGTTGATACCGAGGCCGCTATAGGCGCCCGCGGTGATGGCCATGACCAGTACGGAACCGGCCGCTATATCCTGTGTTGCCACGAACCAGGCGACCGCGATCAGGACAAAAAAATGCATGGGTACGGTGACCCACGTCAGGTAACGGTAATAGCGGTCCGCTTCCAGTTGCGGCACGATTTCCCCGGGCGGGTTGTTGGTGTCGGAGCCGCAGACCCAGTCCAGCAGCGGAATGAACAGGTAGTTGACGACAAGTGGCGCGGCCAGCAGCCATTCGGAACCGAAACGGTAGTACAGAAATATGCCGGATAGCGGCATGAAGGGCAGCAGGACCGACAGGATCCACAGGTAGCGTTTCCTGTCACGGTACACTACCTTTCCCCTGGCCGGATGATCGAAACTGTAGCTGACGATGGTTACTGTCCTCGGTTGTTTTTTAAAGCATAGCGCGAAGCCGGGAATTTCGCAGCGGGAATCAATAAAACGGTCAAAAACCCGGAACCCGGCCAGGCCTGAAATGTCTAACTTCTGCAAGATAATATGCTTTGTGAGGGAGTTGCATTTACCCGCAGAAAGGAGCTACAAATGAACTTGACGCAATACAATCCATTCAGGGAAATGGACACGTTTTTCAACCGCTTACGCCCAGACTTCTTCACCACGGATCAAAACCTCCAGAACTTCACCCAGAACGACTGGATGCCGCCTGTTGACATCAACGAATCCGACAAGGAATTCCTGATCACGGTCGAAGTGCCGCAAATCGACAAGGACGATATCAAGATCGAGGTTCAGAACGGTATGCTCAATATTTCCGGTGAACGTAAATATGAAAACGAGGACAAGAAGGCGCACAGGATCGAGCGTTTTTATGGCAGTTTCCAACGTTCATTCAAACTCCCCGATAACGTTCAGGAAGACAAGATCCACGCCGATCACAAGAACGGTGTGCTGTATGTAAATCTGCCGAAATCAGAGGTTAAGAAACCGGCCAAGCTGGAGATCAAGGTTCATTGACCGGCGATGCCGGTAGCGTTCGGGAACGCATTTTGTTGAGCGAATGATCCCGGCGTCCACCGCCCCGGCCAGTACCCGGTGGAGTATTGGCCGGGGTTACGGTTGCCTGTTCGATCCCACATTCACCAGCTGCCGGTGTTCGGCATGGATGCCCAGGGTTCCCGTTTTGGCAGCGAATCACCCTTTTGCAGCAGTTCGATGGAAATTCCGTCGGGAGAACGGACGAAGGCCATGTGGCCGTCGCGCGGCGGACGGTTGATGGTCACACCGTCATCCATCAGTTTCTGGCACAGGGCATAGATGTCTTCGACGGCATAAGCCAGGTGTCCGAAGTTGCGCCCGCCGGTGTACTCTTCGGGATCCCAGTTGAAGGTCAGCTCGACCTGCGCGTCCTCGTCGCCGGGCGCCGCCAGGAACACCAGCGTAAAACGTCCTTCCGGCGATTCGCGGCGCTTCAGTTCGACCAGGCCCAGCTTATTGCAGTAAAAATCCAGCGATTCGTCGAGGTCCGTCACCCTGACCATCGTATGCAGGTATTTCATAGGCTTTCTCCATTTCCAATTCTGCCAGTTTACCCGTCTTGTAAACTTCAATCATCCTCCAGGTACCCGGCATAGGCGCTGACATACCTGGCGGCGCCATCCGGGGAGCTCACCACCGCATGTCCTTTAGCCATTGCCCCGGTTTGCGGTGCGGTTGTGCCTGTTGAATCAAGCGTTAAGGGTTTTCAGGATCAGAACAATTCAGACACCGCACGGCAGACGGCTGCACATACGGGTGCAACAACATGTACACACACGGCGGGAGAAATTGTTCATCGGCCCCGGACCACGGTTCACCGCCGTTCATGTCAACAAAGCAACGACAAACAATGGTCCGAAGCGTAGAATGCGCAGCCTTGTTTATATCCGGTTTTTGCCATGCCCCTTTTACGTCTCGACAATGCTTCATTACATTACGGCGACCTGGCCTTGCTGGACGGCGTGGATTTCAGCATCTCCCGGGGCACCCGGCTCGGGTTGCTGGGGCGCAACGGCGCCGGCAAAACATCGCTCCTGAAGGTGCTGGCCGGCGAACTCGCGCTCGATTCCGGCGATCGCTGGGTGCGGCCAGGCACGCGTATCGCCTGGTTGCAACAGGAACTTCCGGATGCCGATGAAAAGACGGTCTACGACGTAGTGGCTTCCGGTCTCGCCGAAGCCGGCCGCCTGCTGGCCGAGTACCATCACCTGGTGCAGTCCAATGACCCCGGCGGCATGGACGCATTGTCCCGTGTGCAACACAAGCTCGAGTCGCTGGATGGCTGGCGTCTGCAGCAACACGTGGAGACCACGATAAGCCAGCTGGACCTGCCGGCGGACGCCCGCATGGCGGAACTGTCCGGCGGTTGGCGGCGCAGGGTGGCGCTGGCCAAAGCGCTGGTCAGTAAACCGGACATCCTGCTGCTCGACGAACCCACCAATCACCTCGACATCCCGGCGATACGCTGGCTCGAGGAACAACTGCGTGGCTTCAAGGGCGCCCTGGTGCTGATCACCCACGATCGGCGTTTCCTGCAGAACGTGGCCAACTGGATGGCCGAGCTGGACCGTGGGCGGCTGACCCTGTGGCAGGGCGACTACCGCGGCTTCCTGCGTCACCTCGAGCAGCAACTGCAAGCGGAAGAAAGGGCCAACGAACTTTTCGACAAGAGGCTGGCCGGGGAGGAGGTCTGGATACGCCAGGGCATCAAGGCCCGGCGCACCCGCAACGAGGGCCGGGTGCGTGCCCTCGAAAGCATGCGGCAGGAGCGCAACCAGCGCCGCGAACGCACCGGCAGCGCCGGTTTTTCGGTCGAGGAAGCGTCGAAATCCGGCAAGATCGTCGTCGAGCTCGAACACGTGGGCCACCGCTATGGCGACAACGTCGTCATCGGGGATTTCTCCACCGTGATCCAGCGTGGCGACCGGGTGGGCATCGTCGGCGCCAACGGGGCAGGGAAGACCACGCTGGTGAAAATCCTGCTGGGTGAGTTGCAGCCCTCCAGCGGTAAGGTTTCGCGGGGCACCAAACTCGAAGTCGCCTATTCGGATCAATTGCGCGGGCACCTCGACCCGGAAAAAAACCTGATCGACAACGTCTGCGGTGGCCAGGAGTTCATCGAGATCGGCGGCAGGCGCCGCCACGCGATCTCCTACCTGGGTGATTTCCTGTTCAGCCCGGACCGCGTGCGCATGCCGGTCAAAGCGTTGTCGGGCGGTGAGCAGAACCGCGCCGTGCTGGCGCGGCTGTTTAGCAGACCGGCCAACCTGCTGGTGCTCGATGAACCGACCAATGACCTGGATATCGAGACCCTGGAATTGCTCGAAGAGATCCTGCTGAATTTCGATGGCACCGTGCTGCTGGTCAGCCACGACCGGGATTTCATGGATCACGTCATCACCAGCCTGATCGTGCTCGATGGCAGCGGCAACGTGAGTGAGCATGTCGGCGGTTACAGCGACTGGGAGGCACGGGGCGGGAACCTGTCGGATGCCCGGGCCGGCGCGGCGCGAAAAGTTGATCCATCTGCAACCGCAAAGCCGGCAGGGCAGCGCAAGGGCGGCGAATCGAAGACGGCCAGGCTCAGCTACGTGGAGCAGCGCGAACTGGGCGGCCTGCCAGCCAGGATCGAAAAACTGGAGAAGCAGCAGGCACAACTCGAGCTGCGCATTTCCGAACCCGGCTTCTACCAGTCCGACCCGGTAAAAATACAAAAAGTGCTGCAGGAACTGGCGTCGGTGCAGACGCAACTGGAAACGGCCTTTGAGCGTTGGGACGCGCTTGAGGCGGCCAAGTCGCGTAAAGCCAAGTCGCGTAAAGATTGACGCAGATCAGGGGTTTTTGAACGATTTTGGTCCAAAATAGATTGGGGATGGCTCGTGTCAGCTAAATTTGGGGTAACTGATGAGAGTGCTTATCGTTGAAGACAATGCCGAGCTTGCGAGGCAGGTAAAAAGCACCCTGGCGCATGAACGCTACGTGGTCGATATTGCCGGTGATGGGCAGGAGGGTCTGTTTCTGGCTGAAACGGAGCCCTACGACGCCGTGATCCTGGACCTTGGTTTACCCAGGCTCGATGGGTTGAGCGTCCTGCAGCGTCTGCGGAGCGCCGGAAACGAGGTGCCGATCCTGATTTTGACTTCCCGCGACACCTGGCGTGAAAAAGTCGCGGGACTCAGGGCCGGGGCCGATGATTACCTGGCCAAACCATTCGAGTTCGAAGAACTGCTGGCAAGGCTGGATGCCCTGATCCGGCGTGCGTCCGGCCACGCCAGCCCGCTCCTGACCTGTTGCAACGTCGTGCTAGACACCAATGGCGCGCGCGTCACCGTGGACGGCAACCCGGTTGAATTGACGGCGCTCGAGTACCGCACGCTGGAATACCTGATGCAGCACCCCGACAAGGTGGTTTCCAAGACCGAACTGACCGAGCATATCTATGATCAGAATTTCGACCGCGATTCAAATGTCATCGAAGTACTGATCAACCGCCTGCGCGGCAAGTTGAACACCGACCTGATCAAGACCCGCAGGGGACTCGGCTATCAAATTGATGGTTCGGATAGCCAGGCGTGAAAACGCTCGCCTTCAGGATCACCGCATTTTCAAGTATCTGGATTGTCCTGGCCCTCGCTTTCACTGCCTTGGTACTGGTAGCCAATCATATCGACCATACGGAACATCACTACGACCAGCACGTGCACATGCACATGGAGGAATTGACGGGCGCCAGCGGCTTTACCCCGGACGGCAAATTCAGCCTGGCCTTCTACCCCAGCGACCCCCGCTACTATGATTTGTATTCAGGTTGGTACTGGGAGGTCAAACAGTCCGGCAAGACACTGGCCCGGTCCCCGTCACTGGGTGAATACAGCCTGATAATGAAAAACGTGAACCCAACTTCAGAGCTGACCGTTCATGACATCAAGGGCCCGCAACAGCAACCCTTGCGCGCTCATGTCATTGAATTGAAGGTGGACCCGAACCAGGCGCCGCTGGTGTTCATCGCCACCTCGCCGACGCAGGGCATCAAGGAGGACGTGGTCGAATATTCCAACCACATCGTCATCAGCTTTATCATACTGGGCATCGGCTTGTTGCTGGCCGTAGTGCTGCAGGTGCGCGTAGCCCTGAAGCCGCTGAAGGCCATCGGCTCACAGATCAGCGACATACGCGCCGGCAAGTCGAGCCGTTTGTCCGAACATCAACTCGTGGACGTGCAGCCGTTGGTGGATGAACTGAACAACCTGCTGGATCACAACGCTGTGCTGGTCAAACGCGCCCGCAACCAGTTGGGGGACCTGGCGCACTCGGTCAAGAACCCGCTGACGGTCATCAACAATGCCGCGCGCCAGATGAACCCCGAGCAAAAAGATCTGATACTCAGCCAGACCAGGGATATCAGCAGGAGCGTCGATCATTACCTGTCGCGCGCGCGCACGTACGGAACCGAGAAAGTGCTCGGCTCGCGCTCCAGCGTCAGGAGCGTGACGGAAGACCTGGTGTTCGTGATGCGCCGGATTTACCAGGAAAGGAAGCTGGAATTCGACCTGTTCCTGCTGCAGGACTGTTGGTTCAGAGGCGAGGTCCAGGACCTCGAGGAGATGCTCGGCAACCTGATGGACAATGCCTGCAAATGGGCGAAAAGCCGTGTGCTGGTCGAATCCTCGACCCAGGATGGGCGGCTGCAGATCACTGTCGAGGACGACGGACCCGGAATCGAAGAGCAGGAATACCCGAACGTATTGCGCAGGGGCCACAAACTGGACGAAACCAAGCCCGGGCACGGCCAGGGACTGGGCATCGTCAAGGACATTGCAGAGCTTTACGGTGGCTCGCTGAACCTGGCGCGGAGCGATCTCGGCGGTCTGCAGGCCAGGCTGGATTTGCCAGCGGCCTGAATTCACTCCTCAGGTGTGCAACCGTCCCTGCCGGGCCGCGTCGCGTGTCATGCGGATTCGAATCTCGCGCGATGCCGGTTGATCATTTGTCAGGCGCGTGTGGCCAGTCGTCGAGGTGCACGTCCTTGCGGATGACCTGCGAGGGCGAACCCACGATCAACGGGTCGGGCGCGGTCACGACTTCGGGGTCCTTATCCGGGTATTCCAGCTTGTTCAGAAAGTCCTGCATGCAGTTCAGGCGCGCGCGTTTCTTGTCGTCGGACTTGATGATGGTCCACGGGCAGGCGGCCGTATCGGTGTAAAAAAACATTGCCTCTTTGGCGCGCGTGTACTCGCTCCACATGCTGACCGCGGCCATGTCCACCGGGCTCAGTTTCCACTGTTTCAGCACGTCGTGCTCCCTGGCCACGAACCGGGCGCGTTGTTCCTTGCGGGTGACGGAAAAATAATACTTGAACAGCTTGATATTCGAGTTGACCAGCATCTGTTCCAGTTCCGGGCACTGGCGCATGAATTCGAGGTACTGGGTCTGCGTGCAGAAACCCATTACGCGCTCGACACCGGCACGGTTGTACCAGGAGCGGTCGAGGAAGAGGATTTCGCCACGTGTTGGCAAGTGCTTGATATAGCGTTGGAAATACCATTGTCCCTGTTCGTGCTGGGTGGGCTTTTCCAGTGCGACGACCTTGGCGGCACGCGGGTTCAGGTGTTCCATGAAGCGTTTGATCGTGCCGCCCTTGCCGGCGGCGTCCCGGCCCTCGAAAATGACAACGATTTTCTGCCCGGTCATTTTTACCCAGTTCTGGACTTTAAGCAGCTCGATCTGGAGTCGCTTTTTCTCCCGCTCGTAAGTCGAGCGTTGTATCCGGTCGGTGTAAGGGTACTTTCCTTCCTTGAACAGCTTGCCGATCGATTCGGGTGATGCGCGCAGTTTCTTGATCGTCGCCGATGAAAACTTGCCGCGCAGATACGATTCTTCCAGCTCCGGGTGGGTGCTCAGGATTTCGGGTACGGATTCCTGTTCGACCGGTTTTTTCGGTTCGGACGCTTTCTTGTCCTGTTTGGCGGCGACGACTTTCAAATCTGAACTCATGTTCCTGGTTTCCTGAATTCCTGTGTGCGACAAGGGCTAACGGCAATTGATTCCCTGCCAGGCGCAGCCAAAATCCTGAGAAATCACCGTTGTTCGAGGGGCTCGAACAAAGACAGTCATTGAAGCGCCGGCTTCTAAAAACATATTATCAATCACCGTGCATTACAAGTTTTGATACGATTCAACAAGCTACGGGGTTTGCTTTCGGGCGCGGCTATGCTGCGCCGGCCTGCGCCCGCCCGCCTGGCAAAAAGCGTATCAACAGCGAAAACTGATCGATGCCGCCAGGCTCGAAACCCTCGGGAAGCGGGATCTTGACGACGTGCCCGGACCCCGGCGCGACGCTTGTCGACCTGCCTTCGCGGTCGGAGATCGCGGTCAGTTCAAACGCGGCATTGCCACGGGTGGTCATCAGCTGCAGGTGGTCACCGGTCTCGAAGCGGTTCTTGACATCGACGGTCAGCCAGTTGTCATCGCAATCGAGCACAGCGCCAATGTACTGCTGGCGGTCGCTGGTGGAAAATCCGCGCTCGTAGTTCTGGTATTCACCAGGCGGGTGACGCCGGTAGAAACCCTCGGTGAATCCGCGGTTGGCCATGCCCTCCAGCTCGTCCATCAGGCCGATGTCGAAAGGCCTGCCCGCCAGTGCGTCATCGATCGCCCTGCGGTACACCTGCGTTGTCCGCGCGACATAATAAACGGACTTCGTGCGGCCTTCGATCTTGAACGAATCGATCCCCATCCCCGTGAGCTGGCCGACGTGCTGCACGGCCCTCAGGTCCCTGGAGTTCATGATGTAGGTTCCGTGCTCATCCTCGTAGGCGGGCATCAGTTCGCCGGGCCGGTTCTGTTCCTCGAGCAGTACGACCGGCGGGGCCGGTTCCACCTCAAGCGACTGTCCGGACAACGGCAAAATGTCACCGGTGCCGGTTTCACGCGCGTCGATGACAGCGTATTTCCAGCGGCAGGAATTGGTGCACGCGCCCTGGTTGGAATCGCGGTGCGACATGTAGCCCGACAACAGGCAGCGTCCGGAGTAGGCGATGCACAAGGCGCCGTGCACGAAGGTCTCGAGCTCGATGTCGGGGCATTGTTCACGTATTTCAGCGATCTCCTTCAGTGACAGCTCCCGCGACAAGATGATGCGTTTGAGCCCCATTTTTTGCCAGAACCTGACCGCTGCATAATTCACCACGTTGGACTGGACCGACAGGTGAATGCTCTGTTCGGGCCAGCGTTCACGCACCATCATGATCAGGCCCGGGTCGGACATGATCAGCGCGTCCGGACCCATGTCGATGACCGGTTCGAGGTCCCCGATATAGGTTTTGAGCTTGCTGTTGTGCGGGGCGATATTGCTGGCGAGGAAAAATCGCTTGCCCTTGGCATGCGCCTCGTCGATACCGGCGGCGAGAACATCCTCCCGGCTGAATTCGTTGTTCCTCACGCGCAGGCTGTACCGGGGTTGGCCGGCATACACCGCGTCGGCGCCATAGGCAAAGGCGAAGCGCATGTGCTGCAACGAACCAGCGGGGGACAGAAGTTCTGGTTTATTCATTTGCTCGGGACGTAAAATGGCATGTCCGGATTTTACAGGATTGAACCAATTCGTGTTCGACCTGCCTGACCGTTTGTCCACCCGTTCGGGACCAAGACGCTATTTATTGTTGGAGAAGATTTATGAATGAGAAGAGTAAACGCATGCGAAAGGGGCTGTTCACGATCCTCGCCGGTTGTCTGCTGGGCCTGAACGCACAGGCGGATGCGGGTCACGGGCATGGACCGGCGGCGTTCACGGATTTCGATGTCAACAGCGATGGCTCAATCAGCGAATCGGAGTTCAACACGGTTCGCGAGCAACGCATGGCGGCCAGGGCGGCCGAGGGCAAGAAAATGCGCTGCGCCGCGCAAGCCCCGACCTTTGCAGACCTGGACACTGACAACGATAACCAGGTGTCTGCGGATGAATTGAGCGCGGGCCAGAAAGCGCACATGGAAAAATGCCGTGAAATGCATCAGCAAGGCGGTGCCGGAATGGGTATGGGTGGCCATCAGCATATGCCCCGTTTTGTTGATTACGACACCGACGGCGATGGCATGATCAGTGAGCAGGAACTCGGCGATGCGCACGCGCAACGAATGAGCACGATGGCGTCGGAAGGGCATCCAATGAACAACGCGCATAAGATGCCGTCGTTTGCCAGCATCGATAGCAACGGAGACGGCGGAATCAGCAAACAGGAATTCGATGACCACCTCGCCGCGCGGCATGCACAGATGCAGCAGAAGCAGCAGATGCCGCAAAAACAATAGTGATGGGCGGGCAGGGCATTGCCATCGAAGGGATGCTCCCGTCTGCGCAGTGCTCATAAAACACTTGCATTTTTCGTCTTCTTCATTATACTTACCTATAAGTAAGGTTCGATAACACACAGATGGTACGTTTAACAGACACACGCGAACAGATCATGGACCGGGCAGCGCAATTGCTGATGAGCCGCGGTTACAACGGTTTTTCATACCGTGATATTTCTTCGCACCTCGGTGTCAAGAACGCCGCGGTTCACTATCACTTCCCGGCCAAGACGGACCTGGCGCTGGCATTGATCGACGAATACCGCAAAGTATTGCGCCGGGGGACGGCCGAGTTCATGGCATACGGCGGTTCCGCGTTGCAACAACTGGAAGGTTTCTTCGCATTCACCGAGCAACAATGCCGTTTGGGGCGCTGTATCTGCCCGTTTGGCGCGTTTTCCGTCGATTACGCCGATCTCCCCGAGGAACTGCAGCGCGCGACCGACAGGCTCATGAAGGAAACGCTCAACTGGCTGGCAAAGGTAATGGAAGTCGGCAGGGCGGCAGGGGAGTTCGATTTCGATGGCGACGCACGCGCCAAGGCGCTGGTCGTGTTGTCCGCCTTGCAGGGCGCCAGGCAGTTGGCGCGGATTCACGACATTGAAGTACTGGACCAGGTTATCGGCCAGATTCGGCAGGATTTGAACACTGCCATTTAAAAAAATTTGCATATTGAACCTACCTATAGGTAAGTAAGTACATACATGACAGGAGGACACATGAAAACCTTAAGCGCACCATTACACCAATCCCTCGAGCGGGAAACGCTCGCAAGGCGAAAATGGCTGGCGTCGCTGGCGGCCTCTTTGCGAGACATCGTGAGCCTGGTGGTCGCGGTTGCGACCGCGGCAGCGGTGGTCACGCTCTCGGTCTGGCTGGCGGGAAGGGCGGCCGGTCCGCTATTGGGCGCCTGTACCTGGGGACTCGGTTTCGTCTTCCTTGGGCTGGCCGTCGACAGCAGGGGCCTATCCGCCGTGTTCCGCTGGGCTACCGGTATCGCACTGCCGGTGCTGGCCCTGCTTCAGACCCGCGTCTCGCCCGATTTTGTAATCGTTTCCGGCGTCCTGTTGGCCGCGTGGGCAGGCCTGGGCATCCTGAAACGCGCGTCGAATCAGGAAATATAGTGGCCCGCGAGGACGCGGTCGATGGCGGTCAATGCAGTGTCATCGAGGCCGACGCCCGAAGCGAGGGCGTTTTCAATGACCTGTCCGGGTCGGGACGCACCGATGATCGCCGAGGCCAGGTTCGGTTCACGCAGCACCCAGGCGAGGGCGAGTTGCGTCATGCTGATGCCCAGGTCGTCCGCGATCCCATTGAGGCCGTCAACGCTCTCCAGCACGTCCTCTTCCAGCCACTTGTCAATGAACGTGTTCATTTTCGGGTTTGCCGCCCTCGAGTCCGCGGGCACTGGCTGGCCCTTGGCGTATTTGCCCGTCAGCACTCCCTGGGCCAGCGGTGACCAGACGATCTGGCTGATCCCGTTTTCCGCACACAACGGAATCACTTCGGCCTCGGGTACGCGGTAGAGCATCGAGTACTGCGGCTGGCTGGATACGAAGGAAACCACGCCCGGAATATCCATCGCGGCGCGGATTTGCGGCGCCGTCCATTCGCTGAAACCCACGTAACGCACCTTGCCCGATTCGACCACCTCGGTCAGGGCCTGCATGGTTTCCTCCAGCGGTGTGTGCTCATCAAAACGGTGGCACTGGTAAAGATCGACGTAATCGGTACGCAGACGCCGCAAGGAATCATCGAGTTGCTTGTGGATCTGCACGGCCGACAGTCCCTGGTCGGTCGGCGTCATCGGAAAGAACAGCTTGGTGGCGAGGACGTAAGAATCGCGCGCGCGGCCCCGCAGGTTATCGCCGAGAAAAGACTCCGCGGCGCCCTTGCCATAGACATTGGCGGTATCGATAAAATTGATACCGCAGTCGAAAGCCGCATCCAGGCAAGCCCGTGATTGACGTGTTTCCACGCCGACCCCGTATGTCAGCCATGATCCGAGTGCGATCTCTGATACCTGTAAATCACTGTCGCCAAGTTGACGGTACAACATAGGGTTTCCTCCATTCCGGGTGCAAATTTGCCGCGCGTGCCAACAACTGACAAGCATAACAAGATACACCCGGATAACCGTGGTTTTTCTTGCCTGTAATGGCGGTTTCTTAGCATTCGGCAAATGGTTGCCGCCGGTGTAAACTTCCAACAGGCAATTTGTGACCAGGTGAATTGATCCCGTGATCCCGCTGAGAAAATGGCTGCTCCCCGCAATGGCTTGTTTGCTAGCAGTCGCTGCGGCTATGCCTGCCCATGCCGAGGACTGCCGGTCGGCGCCGGTTCCGTACACGGCCCGTTATTCAGCGGAGCGTAATGGAGATCCGAACGGTTCGATGTCCGTGACGCTGGAGCGTAATGGGGCTGGCGGCTATCGCTACAGCATGAACACCCGCGTGAAGTGGGGGATTTTTAACGCCTATATCGATGAGCAATCCGATTTCGATTTCAGGAACGGGGTCGTAATGCCGTCCGATTTTCAATTGACCCAGCGGGTTTCCATTTATAAGCGCCGTGAAGTCGTCGAGTTCGACTGGGTGTCCATGAAGGCCACGGGAGAGAAGAAACGGGATGATTTCGAGCTCGATATCGTGCCGGGAATGCAGGACAAGTTGAGCGTTTACCTGTTGCTGGCGGCTTCGATATGCCGGGGTGATTATGACATCGATGCCGTGGTGGTCAGCGGGCCCGTGCTGAAATCCTACGACTACCGGTTCCAGGCGGTTGAGCCACTGGACACGGTGCTGGGCCGGGTGGAAGCCGTGCATATCCGGCGAGGTGGGCCCGATGACGAGAAGCAGACCGACCTCTGGCACGCCGCGGCAGCCCACTTCCTGCCGGTAAAAATGCTCTATCGCGACGGCGACATCATCACCGACATGCGGTTGCTGGAAATCTCGTTCAGGAAAGAGTGAAAATCGTTTTACGGTTTCGCTTACAATCTCGCATCTAACCGAGTCAGGTAACGGACTATGCCATTTTCCAAACGTCTATTTTCGCTATTGACCTTGAGCTTGTCGCTGGCGGCCTGTGCGACCAGCCCGACAGGACGCCACCAGCTGATGCTGGTGTCCGAAGAATCCGCGATCGTCTCTTCCAGGGAAGCGTACCTGAGCGCCGTCGAGCAACTGGATGAGGCGGGTAAACTGGAAGAAAACCAGGCCGTCATCAGGCGCGTCGACAGAATCACCGGGCAGCTGATAACCGAGGCGATCAAGATGCGCCCCGAGACCGCAAAGTGGGAGTGGAGCGTGGTGGTGATCGATGACCCCAAGCAAGTCAACGCGTGGTGCATGGCCGGCGGCAGGATGGCGGTTTACACTGGTCTGCTCGACCAGGTAAAGCCAACCGATGACGAACTGGCCCAGGTCATGGCGCACGAAATATCACACGCGCTGGCAAAACACACGGCCGAAAAGATGTCGATGCAAATTGCCACCAGCGTGGGTGTCGCGGCGGTCGGGATTGCATCCGACAATAAAGGGGTGGCGCTGACCGGAGCTGCGCTGGCGGCGATGCTGGCGGTCAACCTGCCGAACAGCCGCGCGGCTGAAAAGGAAGCGGATGTGATGGGTATCGAGCTGGCCGCCAGGGCGGGTTTCAATCCGGCCGCTGCCGCCAGCCTGTGGAAAAAAATGGCCGCGGTCAACAAATCCAACCCGCCGCAGTTCCTGAGCACCCACCCATCGCCCGGAAACCGGCAGCAGGAACTGGCCCGGCTCGAACCGGAGATGATGCAGTACTATTCACCGGATGCGCCGCACCCGGTGTATCCGCTGAAATAACATCGATCACTTGGGTCCCGGGCTGCGTTTTGCCAGCATCCTGTAGTAGATCCCGGGAAACCACCGTTTCAGACGCCAGGCGCCGCGCGTCTGGCCGTGTGTCAGCAGCAGGAACCTGTCATCCCTGACCGCCCCGGCGATAGCCTCGGCGACCTGCGCGGCGCTGACGCCGGAGGTTTCCATCCACCGGGTCACCTTTTCATGGGCATCGGGCCGGGTCGCGCGGAAGGTATCCAGCAAACCGGTTTTGACGAACGCGGGGCAGGCGACCGTGACCCCGACACCGTATGGGCGCATTTCGGCGCGCAGGGCCTCCGACAGGGCCACGACGCCTGCCTTGGCCACCCCATAGGCGGCGATGAACGGCAGGCCGGCGAGACCCGCGAATGACGAAATATTGACGATATGGCCGGACTGTTGCCGTTTCATCAGGCCTGCGAACTGGTGGCAACCCCGTACGACGCCCATCAGGTCGATATCCAGCACCCAGGCCCAGTCCTCGAGGCTGGTGTCCTCGACATTGCCGGCGGCGGCCACCCCGGCATTATTGACCAGCACTTCGAGGCCGCCCCAGTGCTGCATGACCGAATCGTGCAATTGTTGCCAGTGTTGCGCGCGGGTGACATCGAGTTGCATGCAAAAGCTGCCACCGCCGTGGTCGGCGATTTCGGCCAGTGTCCGCCGGGCGCGGCTTTCATCGATGTCCGTCACCGCGACACGCCAGCCACGGGCGGCATAAAGACGGGCCAGCGCGGCGCCAAAACCGCTGCCGGCCCCGGTAATGGCGATGGATTCTTTCCAGCAGGGCTGTGTCATCTGGAATACCTTTCAAAATGTCCGGAGGGTGCCGACCACTGCCGGCAATGCATTAACGCACGTCTGCAAGCGCACCCGGCACCCAAGTTTACTGGAAAACCGGCGCGTCGCCCGCAATGTTTTTCGCCGCTGACGTTGGTTCGCCCCGGCGTGCTGTGCCATTCGTGGCCCGGCCCATTTGTGCTACGCTAATTATCACTATCATGTGTAACAATCCTGGTGACTTTCACATGCGTCGAACCAACATCGTTGCCACCCTGGGTCCGGTATCGTCGGACCCCGATTCGCTGGAGAAGCTTATCCGTGCCGGCGTCAATGTCGCGCGTCTGAATTATTCGCATGGAACACATGAAGAACACCGGCAACGCCTGGAAAACGTGCGCGCGGCGGCCAGGAAACTCGGCACCGCAATCGCGTGCCTGCAGGATTTATCCGGACCCAAGATGCGCACCGGCGAAATCGCTCCGCCGGAAGGGGTTTTGCTCGAGGCGGGTGAACGTTTCGTATTGACCACGGATGAGGTCGAAGGGACGGCCGAAAAGGTAT
>Ga0210074_1000294_pt1 | contig 18842 bp, 21 predicted proteins | sample China_Galinas_Co_FD_184860 | JGI IMG/M metagenome (GOLD analysis project Ga0210074, IMG submission 184860) | Wetland microbial communities from San Francisco Bay, California, USA, that impact long-term carbon sequestration -... | ecosystem: Environmental > Aquatic > Marine > Wetlands ... | reverse complement strand
GTATCAGGGCCATGGTGGCGAAATACATCACTACCGCCATCAGTACGCTGGAAATGATCAGCAACTTCATCAAAGCCGGTGCAACATCGTGTTCGGTCTTCACACCCACCATCAACTTGGTGATAAAACTGATAGGAATGCCGACCGCACTGATCAGGATGGGGTACAACAGGGCATTGGGGTCCGCAGCAAACGCGACTGCAGAAATCACCATGGCAGCACAGGTGCTCTCCGCACAGGAACCAAAAAGGTCAGCGCCCATACCTGCAACATCACCCACGTTGTCACCTACGTTATCGGCTATAACCGCGGGGTTTCTCGGATCATCTTCCGGAATACCCTGTTCGACTTTGCCTACGAGATCCGCACCAACGTCGGCTGCCTTTGTAAAAATACCACCACCCACACGGGCAAACAGTGCGATGGTTGATCCACCCAGGCCGAACCCGGCGATCACTTCCATCAAAACATGGTTTCTTTCCGGCCCAAGTTCGGACATCAGGAAACTCATCACAACATAAATAATGACCAGGCCAAGCACTGCCAGGCTGACGAGGGCAAAGCCCATCACCGCGCCCGAATTGATGGCAACATCAAAAGCATGGGAAATGTCTTTCTTGGCTGACACGGTCGTGCGCGCATTGCCTTGCGTGGCGACCTTCATACCGATATAACCGGACATAATCGAAATAAAACCGCCAAACAGGAAGGCGCCGGCGGTATAGATGCCCTCGCGGTAATCAGTTGTATGTGCATCATCGATGAGAACCGCGATAATGGCGGCGAACGAAACCATGAAAATCGTCAGGAATTTATATTCCTGCTTGAGAAAGGCCATTGCACCTTCCGCAATTGCACCATGAATGAACTTGAGGCGTTTGCTATCCGCTTCGTTCAAGCCCATATCCAACGGAACACTGGTGACCTTTTTCATGTAGAAAAAAGCGATTGCCAAACCCAGTAAAGCAAGCACTGTGCTGACTGAAATTGTTATACCCGACATCATGTTTTCTCTCCCCAGGATGAGATGATTATTTTGATCGCGCGCACTATACCACAACGGGTTCAAATTTTGCCCCGGAAAAATGACACACGGGGTTATATTTCAAGAGGTTCGGCACTTTTAGACGCACCAATAAGAGCGTGCGGGCCAGTTTTCACTCCTTGGCACAAAAAGCGGACCTATCTGATGCTTTGGTGACAGCGGAAGCCCGCTCGCTTTGCGCTTCCCCCTCGCGACCTATTTTGCGTAAATCACGCCAAAAAAATCACCTTCGTGCCAGGCATTGGTTTCCCTGGCTCAGAGTTCAAACGGTGCGAGCTTTTTTGGTACCAGAATATTCTTCAGGCGAACATATTTTGGTAAACCGTCACGGCCGTATGGCGGATAATCTTCACCCTGTATCAATGGCTCGAGGTAGCGCCTGGCAGCTGCTGTAATACCAAAACCGTCTTTGGAAATAAAACCACGTGGCATCATCTTCTCTTTATTAGCCACCCTGGCCAGATCCGCTTCACCGACTTTCCAGCGATAGGGCTTGTCCGAGGTCCTGACCACGATGGGCATCACACCCGTTTTACCCTGTAGTGCAAGTTCGACCGCCGCTTTACCCATGGCATACGCCTGATCAACATCGGTTTTTGAAGCAATGTGACGGGCTGAACGCTGCAGGTAATCAGACACAGCCCAGTGATTTTTATAACCCAGTGCATTGGTTACCTTGCTGGCAATCACCGGGGCAACACCACCCAACTGCGCATGACCAAAAGCGTCCCGAACACCGGAGTCAGCCAGGAACCTGCCCTGTTGATCGCGCACGCCTTCGGAAACCACGATTGAGCAGTAACCGTGAGTTTTAACGGCCTTGTCGACCTTTTTCAGCAAAGCCTCCTCATCCAGCGGCAACTCGGGAAACAGGATAATGTGTGGTGGATCACCTTGCTTGCGCTGCGCGAGTCCGCCTGCAGCCGCTATCCAACCGGCATGACGGCCCATCACTTCAAGTACGAAGACCTTGGTCGAGCTGGAAGCCATGGACTCAATATCCAGGCTGGCTTCCATAATTGAAACGGCGACATATTTGGCGACAGAACCAAAACCGGGGCAAACATCGGTAAATGGAAGATCATTATCAATGGTTTTAGGTACACCGATACACTGCACCGGAAAACCCAGCTTTTTTCCTATCTGGGAGACTTTGTAAGCCGTATCGGCCGAATCGCCACCGCCATTGTAGAAAAAGTAACCGATATTGTGTGCCTTAAAAACTTCGATAAGGCGTTCGTATTGTGCGCGGCTTTCATCGATACCCTTCAGTTTGAAACGGCATGAACCGAATCCACCGCCGGGTGTGTGACGCAAGGCAGCGATATCTGATTTACTCTCTTTACCGGTGTCAATCAATTGTTCATTAAGTATGCCAATGATGCCGTCCTTGCCGGCATAGACTTTGCCTAAGCGGTCCTTGTTTCGGCGGGCTTCTTCTATCAATCCACAGGCCGTCGCGTTGATGACCGGTGTGACACCACCGGATTGTGCATAAAGCAAATTCTTCTTGATCATAATTTTCCTTCAATCTTCATTGACTTGACTGGTATGAGAGGTTAGCGTTAGCGCCTATTTTAGAGGACTGGAACCGTCCAATGCGAATTGTATTATTAGGACCTCCGGGTTCAGGTAAAGGAACCCAGGCAGCATTGCTGGTTGAACGGTTGAAAATACCGCATATTTCGACCGGCGCACTGCTGCGTAATGCTGCTAAACGAGGCACGGAACTCGGTTTGCGTGCCAAGGCACTTACTGACAAAGGTGAGTTGGTGCCCGATAGCGTGATCTCTGACATGATCGAGGAAAGATTGAGCCGTGAAGATGTTGCCAAGGGTTTTATCCTGGATGGATACCCGCGCAACATTGCCCAGGCCAAGTCTCTGGAAATCCTGTTGGAGCGTCTGAATAAACCCGTAGATGAGGCGATCCTTATCGATATTGACGCGGAGTTGATCATCAAGCGAATCGCAAAGCGTGCACAAGAGGAAGGCCGCGACGACGATACCGAAGAAACCGTTCGCAACCGTTTGCGGGTTTACACGGAGCAAACGGCACCGGTGGCGGATTTTTATGCGAAGCGCGGCCTGCTCACCAGGGTTCTGGGTGAGGGCAACAAGGATGAGATCTTTCAGCGTATCCTAAGCATTTTAAATCTGGGCGCCATGACCGCCTGAGCGACGGGAAGGTCATCTGTTATCGCGTCTAAAGACATAAAGCAGTCACTCGTCATATGAATGGCATGCTCATTAACCTGGCTCAAATGTTGCGTCTGCGCAGTGGACCGCAAAATTTGCCTGCTTCATGGTCGTTGATGATCCTCCTGCTTACGGTCTACCTGGTACAAAACCTGGTTACCGGTCAGCAACTGGAAGATAGTAACGCCGCAGCAAAGAGCCTGCTGGGGGTTTGCGTACAGGTTATTGTACTGACGGGATTGCTTTTCTGGCGCAAGCATTTAGAACGTTTTCCGCAAACGATGAGTGCCCTGGCCGCAGCTGGTATTTTCTTCAATATTGTTACCTGGGGACTGCTGTCATTATCGGACCCGACGGTCAATCAGCCGGTACTGGCCATCGTCTGGTTCGCGGTATTTATCTGGAGCCTGTTTGTTGATGCACATATTTACCGCCATTCGTTATCCGTGCCTTTTGCGATAGGCATGCTGGTCACCGTGCTGATACTTGCCGCGAGTTACGTATTGATTGAAATGCTGTTTATTTTTGGAAGTCCCTGAGTCAATGATGGATGTAATGATTTGAAATCTGAATTGTCATGAAAATTCATATTCTTGGAGCCTGCGGTACATTTATGGGTGGCGTGGCCATACTCGCCAGTCGTGCCGGTCACCAGGTTACCGGCGCCGATCAGCATACTTATCCACCGATGAGTAGCCTGCTGGAGAGTGAAGGTATTGTTTTGCATGAGGGGTACAGCGAAGAACCCATGCACGATACACCGGACCTGGTCATCATTGGCAACGCATTGAGTCGAGGCAACCCGGCAGTCGAGTATGTCCTGAACCAAAGACTGAACTATACCTCCGGCCCGCGGTGGTTGGGTGAAAACTACCTGCGCGGCCGCAAGGTCATAGCGGTTGCCGGTACACATGGCAAAACCACCACATCCAGCATGCTCGCATGGATACTGGAATACGCCGGTCTGAACCCCGGTTTTCTGATAGGCGGGGTTCCACAGAATTTCAGTGTTTCAGCCCGCGAGGGTTCAGACTATTTTGTCGTGGAAGCAGATGAGTACGATACTGCTTTTTTTGACAAGCGCTCCAAATTGGTCCATTACCGACCGCAGATAGCCATCCTGAACAACCTGGAATACGACCATGCGGATATATTCCCGGATCTTGCGGCCATTGAGACCCAGTTCCACCACTTTATGCGCACCATACCCGGTAACGGCACGGTCATCACCAACGGAGCAGACGCAAACCTCGAAAGGGTGATAAGCCGGGGATGCTGGAGCAACCTGCAACGGTTTTCCTTTGATGATAAATACGACTGGCAGGTCGAAATGCTCAAACCTGACGCCAGTGAATTGCGTTTCCACCACCAGAACAATGAGATTGGCATACTGAAGTGGAACCAATGCGGACGTCACAACGCCATGAATGCCTGTACAGCCATTGCTGCTGCGGTGGCCGTGGGATTACCCGCCAACATCGCTATTGAGGCCCTGTTTTCATTTGGTGGTGTGAAACGCCGTATGGAGATCATCGCCCAGGCACAGGACATCACGGTATATGATGATTTCGCCCATCACCCCACCGCTATTCGATTGACCCTTGAGGGTCTGCGGCGCAAGGTTGGCAATGCCCGTATCCTCGTCGCGCTTGAACCACGCAGTAATACCATGCGGGCGGGTGTCCATGCCAATGAATTGGGGCCTGCATTGATGGCCGCTGACCAAATTTGGCTCAAAACCGGCGAGGGTATCGACTGGGACCCGAAAGTTGCACTGGCTCCGCTGGAGGGGCGCTTCAAAATCGTGACCCGCGGGGACGATATGCTGCAGCAAATGAAGAACAACCTTAACCCGGGTGATCACGTGGTGTTCATGAGTAATGGCGGTTTCGAAGCGGCCCCCCGCAGACTGGCTGAATATTTAAAAACCAAGTGATCAACACCGATATCCCTCTCTTCCCTTTGCATACCGTTATATTTCCGGACGGCTACTTGAAGTTGAGAATATTTGAGCAGCGTTATATCGATATGGTACGTGAGTGCAGTCTCAGGGATTGTTGCTTCGGCGTTTGCCTGATCAACAATTCTGAAAAATCAAACCGCCCTGCAAATCACATGAAAATTGGCACGACGGCTGAAATTTGCGACTTCACGACACTGGATGATGGCCTGTTGGGTATTACCGCACAAGGCAGGCAAAGATTTATCATTCAAAAAACCCGCATGCGGGAAAACGGTCTATTAATGGCTGAAGTGGAGACCCTGGACGAAGCCGGGTTCATTGACCTGCCGAACGAGTATTTCGTGCTGTCCATGATAACCGGACGTTTCATGGAACAGATCGGTCATAATTATCCTTCTTTCCAGCCACAGCATTTGCAGGATGCCAACTGGGTTGGTTACCGGTTGTCCGAATTGCTGCCGCTGGATAACATTGAAAAACAGGTATTGCTGGAGATCGACGACCCTTTGGAGCGTTTGCAATTACTGGTCGAGGCACTGCCGCGCTTTCAGGAGGTCGCTGAAGATTGAGAGTCTCTGATCAAAAGTAGTCCTTCTCCAACCCGCTTGACTTGCAAACTTTTTACCTCCTTTTCCAGTTGTTCCAGACTTTCTTTCAAGGCAGGTTTCGCACGCCAGTAACTGAACACCTTCATTCTCTGAACCAGCACTTCGTTGTTTATCTGACCCAGGTAAATCGTCTGGCCGCCTGGTTTCAGCCTGAAACCGGAATCCCACAATCGAATAATTTTCTGTGTGAATGGATCACCACCCAGCCGGTGTAACAATAGAATATCCGCATGCCCGTGATAGTCCCGCTTCAATGGCGGAAGCGTAAACTCTGTTGGCTCAGGGTTCATCGACAAAATAATCCAGCGCCAGTTCGCTGACTCCGCTTCCTGCCAGCCGTCAACCGCAAGCAGTTGAGCCAGGTCTGCCGGCTCGCCCACAAATTGAAAATTGAATTCCCGTGCTGCTACCGATTTCGATGGGGTACGCTCACGCGGCAGGCTTTGCCATTCACTGTCCCACCAGCCTTGCGCGGTTATTTCACTTTGTGGCAAAGGCACCTTTAATGCCGCCAGGTCATTTTCAAGATTCTGCCCGACCTGCCATGCAAAAGTGCCCGCCAGCATACCGAAAAAGATCAGGCTGGCGGCAATGCCATTGAAAGAAAGCATGGCGCGTTGCCGATAAGCAATACCGACTACAAAAGTCCAGGCCATCCCCAAAGCCACACCCATTAAGGCCCCGCTAAACCAATCGAGCTCGAGATATAACCTGGCCAAAACCAGCAGGGACAGCAGAAGTCCGACAATCACGTAAGGCCATTTGCGTTTACGGCGTTTGATTTCCTTTGCCACCATCACGGCGAAATAACCCAACACGACCGTCACCAGGGTCAATGCGGCACTCGGGTGGTACAAAGCATTGAACCCCGCCTCGCTCAACAGGGGCGTCGCGCGTAACGACCAGCCGATCATTATCTGCAGGATGAGCCCGCCACCCATGGCAACCAGCCAGTGCAAAGCAGCCTTGTAACAACCGGCGCCGATCAGCCACAGCAGCACCGCCATGGACGTCGGAATGAGTACCCACGGACGTGACAATTGAGTCAGGGCAACCATCAGCGGATCAGCGATATGGTTTCTCAGGGTCAGAGCGTATGCCTGGACTGCCTGGTCGATGGATTGCGGGGATGCCGAAAAAGGTGAGAGGAATAACAAAATCACCATAGCCCAGAAAATCAATACTAAAAGCAAACCCATCATGGTGATGGACAGAACTTCAGGCTGGCTCGAATCCAGTAGTGGTCCCGCAATCCGCCTGAACACCGGGTGACGGCGTAACCAGCGGATCACGTGCCGCATCCAGCGTGCTGAACGACTGGCAAGAATCTCATAGGCGGTCCAGATAATCCACCAGGTCAACCATAGAACCACTGCGCCAATGACCAACATGAATGACAATCGACCTGCGTATTCGGATGCAAGCTCAAGCGAAGCACCAAAAAGCATACCGGGGATCAGGTAACTCGGTGTCCAGGCAATACAGGCTGGAATATCGACCATTAAAAAGCGGCGGGGCGTCAAACCCAGCATGCCTGCGGTGACTGGAATTACGGGTCTCAGGGGACCGATAAAACGCCCCACGACCACGCTTTTGGGGCCGTGCACATTGAAATAGTTACGGCCCCGTTCGAGCATCCGGGGAAACTTCGAGAACGGCCATATTTCCGGCAGGTGGCTGCGGTATCGCCGGCCAATCGCATAGCTGACAAGGTCGCCGAGAAACGCACCAGCGGAACCCCACAGCCAGATGGGTACCATGTCCATTGCTCCAAGACTGATCAGGGCACCCAAACCAAACAGGATGATAATGCCGGGAACCAGGATTCCGACAAAGGCCAGCGATTCGACAAACGACATCACGAAAACCCAAAAACCAGCCCATCCCGGGTTGGCTGTCATCCAGTTAAGCAGGTCCTGTGTCCATTCAGTTTCCACGTTAGGAACCTCTGATTTATTCTGAACGAAGTGGATTGTGATTCAAAATGTCCAGATTCACCAGAAGTAGGCGCCCCTGGGCGAGTCGCGAATCGCAGCCAATTAATGAGCTATTGGCAAGGTTTGCGGCGCGGAAGCTGGATATTTTGGGCGCAAGATACGAGTTCATGAATAGATCATAGGTTCCGTAGATTCAGCTCGCCCTTCTTTGTGCACAATTCATAGCTATAATACGGGATTGGACCGGTTAATGCCTGATACAGGGCCTGTAAATGCAAACTCTCAAAAACAAAACAATTTTTATCACCGGAGGTTCCCGCGGGATTGGCAAAGCCATTGCCCTGCGTGCGGCACGTGACGGCGCCAATATTATCATTGCCGCCAAGTCCGACAAACCCCATGCCACGCTGCCCGGCACGATTTTTTCGGTCGCCGAAGAAATTGAACAGGCCGGCGGCCATGCCCTGCCAATCAGGCTCGATGTCCGGGACGATCAGGCCATCCTTGATGCGGTAACCACGGCAGCCAATCATTTCAATGGTCTGGATATCCTGGTCAACAACGCCAGTGCTATCACACTTAAAAGCACGCTTGATATAAGCATGAAAAGTTTTGATTTGATGCACTCGGTCAATGTGCGCGGTACCTTTGCCTGTTCAAGAGCCTGTTTACCCTACCTGTTGAAAGCGGATAACCCCCATATTCTCAACCTTTCACCGCCCTTGAATCTCAACCCGGCCTGGTTTAAAGGCCACCTGGCTTATACGATGTCCAAGTATGGCATGAGCATGTGCGTGCTTGGATTGGCCGCTGAATTCCGCAAACAGCATGTTGCAGTAAACGCGCTGTGGCCACGCACGGTAATTCATACGGCAGCCATCAATTTGATGGCTGATTTTGTCAAGGCAGACAACTGTCGTAATGCAGACATAATGGCCGATGCGGCCCACGCGATACTTTGCCGCGACAGTAAAACCACGAGTGGCAATTTCTTCTTAGACGAGGATGTATTACGCGCCGGTGGCATGAGGAATTTTGATCGCTATTCGGTCAAAGCCGGCCAACCGTTGATGAAAGATCTATTTCTGGATTGAATAAAACAACTGACCAGGGTCGTCATTATGTCGCTTCGCTGACGGGCGTACGCGGCATCGCTGCCCTTTTCGTGTTTGTTTTCCACTACGGCTTTTTTAACCCGGGAATCCGGCTTGACCTGTCGATTCCTGTTATCGGCAACGCATTGCAGTTCCCCCTGGGTTTTGGTTTTACGGGTGTAGACCTGTTTTTTGTGCTGAGCGGGTTCCTGTTGTCGCTTCCCTTCGCACACGCCACCCTGAACCATATCGAGCACCAACCGCTTGGACAGTACTACAAGAGACGGCTTTTGCGCGTGTTCCCGGCCTACTATGCCCAGTTGGGTATCATATTGATATTTGGAGGATGGTTCATCGTTTGGCAACCCCTCGATGCAGGTTCACTGCTGGCCCACCTGTTCATGTTTTTCAATGTTGGCTGGGATCCTGTCCGGCCGTTGGTCGGGGTCTGGTGGACCTTACCAATTGAATTATCCTTCTATCTACTGCTACCGTTTATCGCTTCGTTCATGCGCCCCGGACGATGGTCGTTTTTTTTGGTTCTTTGTCTTCTTATGAGTATGGTCTACCGCCTCTGGGCAGCGGATCACTTTGCTGCCTCTTCCCAAACCGAGGCCATTGTACTTGCGGCTTCTCATTTGCCGGGTTCCCTGCCGGAGTTTTTACTGGGCGCATCCGCCGCGATAGTGGTGCAGTGGTTCGATCTGAAGTCCATTAACAAACCACCAGCCTGGATGCTGGACGGCATGTTCCTCGCAGGTGCAGGACTGGCCATTACGTGGCTTTGGGGGGTTGTGCTTCCACATGGCGAGTATTATTGGTTGGCACACTGGAGCATGGTAATCGCACCGCTGGCGCTTGGCCTGCCGCTGTCGTTGATGGTTATCGGCCTGTACTGGGGGAGTCGGATTGGCAGATTGCTGTTTGCAAATCCAGTGGTGTATTTCCTCGGCCTGATCAGCTATAGCCTTTACCTGTGGCACTTCCTGGTCCTGCAACAGGCAGACATTGTCTTTGGGGAATTCTATACAGGTATGCACGGCTTTCCAAAATTCCTGTTTTCACTGTCCCTCGTCGTTCTGGTGTCGGCATTCAGTTATTACGTTTTCGAGCGGCCGTTTTTTCGACTCGGCGCCTCACGTAAAGCTTCCAGTCAGTAAATATCCCCCGGCAAAGCCGGGGGCTTTAGTTTGTGAACCGCTCAATGCGGTCTGAACGGAACCGCCAGCGGTTCCATGCGACCTTTGAAGGGTTCGGCTCCCGGTCTCACTTTCTCTCACCTCGTCTCGTTGAGGGTGCGCGGTACCTTGCTTCGGGACCGTACGAGGCAGGAAGCCGAGTATCGAGCTACACAAGGATGTGCTTGAGCGAGTCCTGAAGCAAGGTATTGTGCGACCTTGGCGGCTCACACTGGGGACCAACTAAGAGACTCCAGAAATTGTCAAACTTTGCGTGCCTCCCCCAGCAGAGTTGAGGGGTCTCCTCCTTTTACTAGCCCGCACACAGGCGCAGTGCTTCCCTCGCTGCATTGATCGTCGCTGAAATATGCTCTTCGGTGTGTGCTGAGGAGACAAAACCCGCCTCATATGCAGACGGCGCGAGGTAGACACCACCGTCCAGCATGGCGTGGAAAAAACGCTTGAACCTGGCAACATCCACAGCGCCCGACTGTTCAAAATTAACGATGTGTTTTACCTTGCTGAAATACAATCCGAACATACCCCCGACACGGGTTGTCGTAAACGGTATGCCAAAGAAGTCTGCCTCTGCCTGTATTCCTTCTGTCAACATCCGGGTCTTTTCGCCCAGTGCCTCATAAAAACCCGCTACCGTAATCTGGTCAAGTGTCGCCAGACCTGCGGCCATGGCCACCGGGTTGCCGGACAATGTGCCGGCCTGGTATACGGGTCCGGAAGGCGCAACCAATTCCATAAACTCGCGTTTCCCGCCGAAAGCACCCACCGGCATACCACCACCGATGACCTTGCCAAAGGTCGAGAGGTCCGGTGTAATACCATACAGGGCCTGGGCCCCGCCAAGCGCCACGCGAAATCCGGTCATGACCTCGTCAAAAATCAACAAAACACCGTGTTGATCACAAAGCTCGCGAAGACCCTGCAAATACCCTTCCACGGGTGGTATGCAATTCATATTACCGGCCACCGGCTCAACGATGAGGCAGGCTATCTCGTCACCCTGATGTTCAAAACAGGAACGCACCGCTTCCAGGTCGTTATATGGCAGGGTGAGCGTGAGGTCAGCACAGGCCCGGGGTACACCTGGAGAATTGGGTACACCAAGGGTCAGCGCACCGCTACCCGCCTTGACCAGGAAGGCATCGGCATGACCGTGATAACAACCTTCGAATTTCAGGATACGATCCCGGCCGGTTGCCGCACGTGCAACGCGTATGGCGCTCATGGTTGCCTCGGTGCCCGAGTTGACCATACGCACCATATCCATACCATCTATCAGGTCACATAATCTTTCCGCCATGGTGACTTCTGCTGCTGAAGGGGCGCCAAAGCTCAAACCCTTGTTAACTGCTTCATGCACCGCCGCGATAATTTCCGGGTTGGAATGTCCGGCTATCATCGGCCCCCATGAACCAACATAATCGATGTAGGAACGACCTGATACGTCATACAGACACGCACCCAGAGCATGATCAAAAAATACCGGCTCGCCACCGACCCCGTTAAATGCCCGAACCGGCGAATTCACCCCGCCCGGTATATGTAAACGTGCCCGCTCGATCAATTCATGGCTGCTTGTCATCTTGGCTGTTCCCAGTTTGCAAAAAACGTCATTTTAACCCGCAAAGGGTTTAAGCGCGCGTCTTAACCTGCATATTGCACCAGTATCCCGGAGGATGGTGCCGGACTGGCGCGTCTGGGCGCCGGTCTGGACTGAAGACCATAGTCGTAACTATGGTCTGGGGGAATGTCCACTCCTGACGTAGCTGAGCCAGCCAGGGCCGGGATACTGGTGCAATATGCGGGTTAGCATGGCAAACTAGCATTTTAATCATCGCAGGATCACAATCGTGTCAGAAAACGGCTATAAAGTCTGGATGTGTATCATCTGTGGCTGGGTGTATGAAGAGGAAAAAGGTTGTCCTGAAGAAGGCCTCGCACCCGGCACACGCTGGGAGGATTTACCGGAATTCTGGGTTTGCCCGGACTGTGGTGCGGGTAAAGAAGATTTTGAAATGATTGAGCTTTGAAAGGGCCCGGTCACAGGAACATGGAATAAATATGGCCACGAGAATTACAAGAGACAAACGCAACGGAATGATCGGTGGTGTCTGCGCAGGTCTTGCGCGTCATTTCGGTTGGTCAGTTACAGGTACGCGGGTCGTGTATGTCCTGGCCTCTGTACTGTCCGCGGCTTTTCCAGGTATCCTGGTTTACATCATTCTGTGGTTGTTACTGCCCGAATCCGACTGAGACACTGCTAAATAATACCGCTCAAAATCGATTCGTCTTCTCTTAACTCCAGCCATCTGCATGCCGGGCCGCTGCCATCCGGTGTGAACTTTTGCGCGCCGGGCAGGGCGTTGATAGCGCTCGACGGGCCGCCCAGCATAGCGGTACCCTTTCTATCGGTTTCAAATGCCTGGTGTACATGCCCCCAGACCACAACTTTTACATTCGGGTGTTGATCGATCAATTGAAGGAAAGCTTCCGCTTCAAACAGGCGGTACTTGTCAATCCACGGACTGGCGATGCTGACGGGTTGGTGGTGCAATGCGATCAGCAATGGGTTTTGCGTGTTCTGCGCAATATGTTTTTCAAGCTCTGTCAGGGTCTTTGCGCTGAGACGGCCTTCCGGTTTGCCCGGCAAACAGGAATTCAAACGAATAATTTGCCAGCGGCCATGCCTGGTGACCTTGATGGTATCTACCGGGCTGTCCGGATAGACCTCCGCAAGCAGTTCAGCATCGTCGTGATTCCCCGGTAACACGAGTACCGGAACACCGACAGACCTGAACAGCTCTTGCAACACATCGTAGGAAACCCTGCTGCCGTCTTCACTCAGGTCGCCCGTAGCCAGAATCAGATCGGGTTTCAAAGCCTTTACCTTCCTGAGAAGAGTTTTCAGGTTTTGCAAGGGATTGACGCGCCGATATTCCTGATGAGGGCTTGCCGGAAGATGACAGTCCGTAATCTGGGCAATCAACGTGCTTTTACTCATTGCAGGATTCCGTTCACAGTGTTGATTTACCGTGTTTTTGTCGCTGTTTTGTCATATCAAGCCAACAAAATACGCCCTTGAAACCAGGAGCGACCATGAAAGTTTTCATACCAATAACCGATGAAATGCTGGAAAAGGGATTGATTCCGGATGACCTGGTTGCCTTTCGACACGGGCAACTGCTGATGAGCCAATTCCAAACATCCCCGCAAGCGATTCAGTCCAAATCTACCAACAACCGGTCCCCGATGTCGACACCCAGTTCCGATGCGGTTCCCGCATTGAGTTCAAGTACATACATGGCCGGCTTGATGCTGGGGTAGGAAGGACAGCGACTGACGCGGCATGGGGGTGTGTTTGCTGAAATGCTGACCATTTTCAAATCTTTGTCGAAATACATGATATCCAGGGGAATGCGGGTGTTTTTCATCCAGAAACTCCGCGGCGACTCATTTGGAAAGATGAATATCATGCCTGCATCTGCAGGCAAACTATCCCTGAACATTAGCCCCAGGGCCTGTTCTTCCGGGTTGTCCGCTATTTCAACTTTGAAAACTTTTCCGCCAAATTCAACACTGGGCCCATCCGAAGCACAGGCTACACAGGTGGTTAACATAAATAAACACAGCAAAAGTCGCATTTGGATTACCCGGTTATTGGCACAACCGAATAATAGCAAGCATTGGTGGAAACTTTGTCAGAATTAATTAACAGCGGCTATCTGTACTTCCGGCGCGTCATCAACATCCAGCGCGATCATTACGTCGCCGAAGTACTCGGGCTTTATATCCCCCATCACATTTATGATCACGACTTCTTCATCGTCGGCGGAAACGATGGTCAGACCTTGCATGCCGTGAGCGCTGGCCTTGGAAAACATTTGTACCAACTCACCCTCTTCACGAACGAGCATCACCGGTTGCCAACCATCATTGCTCAATTTGTTGCCCATACGTTCAAAGTTCTGCGCAATACGATTGGTGTCACCATTGACCGCGTAGATGCGGATACGGACACCATCCAGGCTTCTGAGCAATGCCTTTGTTTCCGGTTCATCGTCAAGAAAACGGGCGGCAAAACGCAATGTTGTCTTACCCAGTGACAATGACATAGTGCGGTTGGTGTCGCTCATACCCGGTGAATCAAGGTTGGCATAACCCTCATTGCTCCGTGAAGCCGTTATACCGCATGAGGAAAGCACACATAGCATCATGACCAGCACAGGCACCATGCCACGATTGACTTTTAAGGTTCTCATCGGCTCAGTCGAGTTGAAGGTCAACATTAACATCAAATTTATCCATCACCTTTGCCAGTTCGGCAGGGTTCAATTGGCCAATGACATTTACAAACACGGCTTCTTCATCATCAACCACCATTACGGTCATACCTTCCATGTGATCGCCGACCGTTTTCAAATAGACCAGAACCTGTTCATCGTCCTCATTGACCTGCACGATCGGCTCCCAGCCGGAGGATTTAAGATGGCTCTGCGTCTTGCCAAACTGACTCCTGGCGGCATCAGCATTTTTATCCATTGAATATATCTGCACCCGGATACCCTTCAGCTTGGAAATGAGGTCCGAGGTCTCCGGGCTTTCCGACGAACTCATCATGCCAACAAAGTTGAGCATGGTCCCACCCAGGTTGATCGTAATCTTTGGCTCGCCGTATGTGGCCGACAAGTCACCAAAATCCACGTACCCCGGCAGACTCTTGAGTTCATCCTCCTGGGCGAGGGCCGGCAGCGCGAACAATGTGCAAAATAATCCAATAACAAACTTATTCATCAGTAAGCGTTTCATGCTTCTTTCTCCTTGGAGGTTAAACTCGGTGATTTGATAACTCTATTGACCGAATCGGTCACTGCGTCTGCCATCGTTTGGCCAACGCTTGATTCAATTTCACGGCCCGTAATGACCTTGGCTTTTTCGAGGTAGGTAAAGGCGATTGCCAGTTCCAGGCGGGCCTCGGCAATCTCACTGGCCGATGGTGTAGAGGGACGCATCAGGCTGACCGCGATGACCACCAGCGGAATGGCCGCAAATGCCATCACCCAACGGGGCTGCAGCAAGCCGAAAAACGGCGCACTGCGATGTTGACGGGGTATCTCGCGTAGCCGCTTTCTAAGACTGGCCGGTGCCCTTTCTACACGGACCGCTTCCATTGCCTGTTGAAGCTGATATGCCTCGATGATGGCGCGCGCCAGATCGTGGTCATCCTCTGCGGCTGTTTTGAGCAATTCCGTATCGGTTGCGCTCAATTCACCATCAAGCAGTGCATTGATTCGATCTTCCCATTTTTCATCATATTCATTCATGGTCTTACCTCGGCCAGTTGCTTGCGCAACTGTTTTCTCGCACGGTGCAGGTAGGTTTTAACCTGCGCCAAATTCAATTCCAGCATTCCCGCCACCTCTTCGTAGCTGTGCTGATTCACATCGCGTAAAACCACCAGTGACCGGTAGGGCTCCTTCAGTCCTGCAATGGCGCGCTTCAACCACGCCCGGGTTTCATTGGCCTCCACATCCTGCATGGGGCCGCTGACGTCGCCGGTCATGTAACTCTCGTCAAACTCGACGTTATCCCGTCTGCGCCTCAGGCGATCGAGACAACCGTTACGCGTTACCTTCATCAACCAGGACTGGATTCGCTCCGGGTCAATATTGTTTTGGTTGTTCCAGAGTTTCACAAACGCTTCCTGGGTAGCATCCTCGGCCTCCTGGGCGTCCTTCAAAATATAACGCGCCACCGTCCAGGCCTGGTCCTGGTAGTCCTTAACCCATTGACGGTATTTTCTACTCATGTCACCAGAATAAACGCAACCGCGAAGAAATGGTTACAGACTTTGCTAAAATAAAACTCGGATATACTCCCACTGAACAAACTCAACCCAGCCAGGAAAACCGATGGACTTGTCCGAAGACGATCTGCAGCGATTTAAATCATTGCTGATAAAACAAAAAATGGAATTACTCAAAGCAGCTGAAACCGGCCAGCAGGCTGAAAAAGTTGTTGAGCTGGATCAGTCCCGGGTGGGCCGGCTTTCGCGCATGGACGCCATGCAGGCCCAGGCCATGTCAGTCGAAACCGGCCGCCGCCGGCGCCGGCATTTAGTTGAGATAGAAGCGGCACTCAAGCGGATCGAAATCAGTGAATACGGTGATTGTTTCGAGTGTGGTGAACTTATCAACCCCGGACGTCTTTCAGCAAACCCTGCCGTTACCCTCTGTATAGCGTGCGCCGGGGCCCGGGAATAGTGTTGATCCTGCCGCACCATCCAGCTATTTGAACCTGCATTAATTTTGGCGGAAAAAAAAACAAATCCCGACGCCCTTGAAAAGAAGCCGTTATATCCCCAACTCTGCTGGCAGGCTGCGGGCTATAAGGTTAGATGTGTCCACAGGCAACTATCAGTCCGGAACGCTTTGAACGTTGCGGTTTAATATCCAATTAATTGACTTAAATTTAGGGAGAAATTCCGATGAAACTCCGTCCTCTACATGATCGTGTGATTGTGAAACGAATGGAAGAAGAACGTATGTCCTCTGGTGGTATCGTCATTCCTGACTCAGCTACAGAAAAGCCGATCCGCGGCGAGGTACTTGCGGTGGGAAATGGCAAAATTCTTGAAAATGGTGAAAAGCGCGCGCTGGATATCAGCGTAGGAGACACCGTGCTGTTCGGCAAGTATGCGGGAACAGAGGTAAAAGTGGATGGCGAAGAACTGCTCGTCATGCGCGAAGAAGACATTATGGCGGTTGTCGAAAAGTAATAACCGCTTTTAAGTTATTGAACGAATTGAGGAATAGACAATGAGTGCAAAAGATGTACGTTTTGGCGAAGACGCCCGCGGCAAAATGCTGCGAGGTGTTAACGTTCTGGCCGATGCGGTCAAGATAACACTGGGGCCCAAAGGCCGTAACGTGGTGCTGGATAAGAGCTTCGGTGCTCCTACCGTCACCAAAGATGGTGTTTCCGTGGCCAAAGAAATCGAGCTGGAAAACAAATTTGAAAACATGGGCGCACAGATGGTCAAGGAAGTTGCTTCCAAGACATCTGATGTCGCCGGTGATGGCACTACGACTGCAACGGTATTGGCCCAGGCCATGCTGCGTGAAGGTTTGAAGGCTGTTGCAGCAGGTATGAACCCGATGGATCTGAAGCGCGGTCTGGATAAGGCGGTTAGCGCCGCTGTTGAAAAGCTGCACGAGCTCTCAACTCCCTGCACAGACAACAAGGCGATCGCACAGGTTGGTTCAATTTCCGCCAACTCGGATACCGAAATCGGTGAACTGATTGCTGAAGCCATGAATAAAGTCGGTAAAGAGGGTGTTATCACTGTTGAAGACGCTACCGGCCTGTCCAATGAACTGGACGTGGTTGAAGGTATGCAGTTTGACCGCGGTTACCTGTCACCCTACTTTATCAATGACCAGTCAACCATGAGCGTTGAGCTGGAAAACCCGTTCATCCTGCTGCATGACAAGAAGATCAGCAATGTTCGCGACCTGCTTCCGGTACTTGAAGCCGTTGCCAAGTCCGGCAACCCGCTGTTGATTGTTGCTGAGGATGTCGAAGGCGAGGCGCTGGCCACGCTGGTGGTTAATTCCATCCGCGGTATTGTTAAGGTATGTGCGGTTAAAGCACCCGGCTTCGGCGATCGCCGCAAAGCCATGCTGGAAGATATTGCCGTCCTGACCGGTGCGACCGTGATTGCAGAGGAAGTTGGTCTTTCTCTCGAAAAAGCTACGCTGGAAGAGCTTGGTTCCGCCAAGAAGATCCAGATCACCAAGGAAAACACGACGATTATTGACGGTGCTGGCAGCAGCGAAGCCATTTCCAGCCGTGTGAACCAGGTGCGTGCCCAGATCGAAGAAGCCACATCCGATTATGATCGTGAAAAACTGCAGGAACGCGTTGCCAAGCTGGCGGGCGGTGTTGCCGTGATCAAAGTGGGTGCGGCGACTGAGGTCGAAATGAAAGAAAAGAAAGCCCGCGTCGAAGATGCCCTGCACGCCACGCGTGCTGCGGTTGAGGAAGGTGTGGTACCGGGTGGTGGTGTTGCCCTGGTGCGTGCATTGGAGTCAATCAAGGGTATGGTCGGTGACAATGATGATCAGAATGTTGGTATCACTATCGCCTGCCGGGCCATGGAAGAGCCATTACGCCAGATCGTCGCCAACGCCGGTGCCGAGGGCTCTGTTGTACTGAATAACGTAAAACAGGGTAAAGGCAATTATGGTTACAATGCAGCGAGTGGTGAATACACCGATATGATCGAGGCCGGTATTCTGGACCCGACCAAGGTGACCCGCTCCGCATTGCAGAACGCGGCATCTATTGCCGGCCTGATGATCACTACTGAAGCCATGGTCGCTGACATGCCCAAGGAAGACGCTGCATCTGATATGGGTGGCGGCATGGGTGGCGGCATGGGCGGTATGGGTGGCATGGGCGGTATGATGTAATCATGCTGTTCAAACCCGAGTAACAAAAAACCCTGCCATCGGCAGGGTTTTTTTTACCGGTCAAAATCATACCACCATCATCTCACCCGCAATGAGGCCCTGCACGCGGCGGTTGATCTTCTGAAAGGCATTCCCTTATGATCACCTGCTGAATTTGGGGAGTGTATTGCGTGGCCGAGACTCTCGTTATGAATGATGAAATGCTCATGTCAGGCATCGTGCTCGCTGCGACCTTTATCGGTATTTTCACCGAAAACATGCATGGTTATCACCGGGCAAAATTTGCCATGCTCGGCGGATTGAGTATGATTATCCTGGGTCAATTCTGGA
>Ga0210074_1000293_pt1 | contig 18881 bp, 16 predicted proteins | sample China_Galinas_Co_FD_184860 | JGI IMG/M metagenome (GOLD analysis project Ga0210074, IMG submission 184860) | Wetland microbial communities from San Francisco Bay, California, USA, that impact long-term carbon sequestration -... | ecosystem: Environmental > Aquatic > Marine > Wetlands ... | reverse complement strand
GGTTGATGCGGCGGCGCTGCTCCGCCCACAGGCCATCGGAATTGCGATAGGACGGCGTCACACCCTGGCTGCGCACCCAGGCCTCCCAGCCGGCCAGCAGCAGCAACGCAACCAGCAGGGCCAGCCAGGCGGCGTTTCCCAGGGCCGGCAGCGGCCTTTCGAAGACGGGTTCTTTGCTGTACCGGGAAAAATCAGAACTGGAAGTAGATGAAGGCATTGCTTTGCCCCTGTGTAATGATAATGAGCCACAACATGACGCCCCAGGCGCCGACCAGCAGCCAGCGCGGCGCGGCGGCCGCAACCTCGTGCAGATAGCGGTTGCGCATGAACCAGTGCACGGCCAGCATGGCCGCGGTCACGGCGCTCACCAGCAATACGTCGATGGCCGGCAACACTTTCTTGCCATCGAAGTTCCAGGTCAACATGGTATCGATCAGACGCCAGGCGGTGGGGAAATCCTGCGCACGGAAAAACACCCAAGTGATGTTGACCAGGAAATAGGTAAGCAGCGCCAGCAACAGACGTGGGCCCCAGCGCCTCCAGAACCCGCCACCGCTAAAGTGTGCCGCCAGCCAGCGCTCCACCGCAAGGAATGCGCCATGCAGCGCGCCCCAGACCACGAAGGTCCACGACGCCCCGTGCCACAGGCCTCCCAGCACCATGGTGGTCATCAGGTTGGCGTAAGTACGCAGGTTACCCTTGCGGTTACCGCCGAGCGGGATATACAGGTAATCGCGTAGCCACGAGGACAGCGAGATATGCCAGCGGCGCCAGAAATCGGAAAATCCGATGGCTGCATACGGGAAACGGAAGTTGTCGGGCAATGAAAAGCCGAGGCATAGCGCCACGCCGATGGCGGCGGTGGAATAACCCGCAAAATCGCAGAAAATCTGCCCGGAAAACGCCAGTGTGCCGAGCCAGGCATCGAGCGGGTGCAGCATCTCGCTGGCGCCAAAAACCTGGTCGGCCGCGCCCGACAGCAGACCATCGGCGATCACGATCTTGTTGAACAGGCCCACCGTGATTAAAGCGAATCCCCAGGTCAGTTGCTGCCGTGTTGCCACCCTCGGCTGTTCGAACTGCGGGATCAACTGGGTCGGCCGAACGATCGGGCCGGCCACCAGTTGCGGGAAGAAGGTGACGAACAATGCAAAGTCCAAGAAGGATTTCGAGGGCGCAGCGCGTTTCAGGTACACGTCCAGCGAATAGGCCATGGTCTGGAAGGTGTAGAAGGAAATGCCCACCGGAAGCACGATGTTCCAGTCGGGTGGTTGGTAATCCACGCCGAGAGCCGTCATCAGGACCTGGAAATTTTCCAGCATGAACCCGCCGTACTTGAAATAACCGAGCATGCCGAGGTTGACGATGATGCTGACCAAAAGCAGCATGCGCCGGCGCGCCTGGCGTGTTTCGAGATAGAGCTTGTTGGCCACGACCCAGTCCACCACGGTCGACAACCACAGAAGAATGACAAATGGCGGATTCCAGGCCGCGTAAAACAGGTAGCTGCCCACCAACAGGTTGGTCTTCTTTACCCGCCAGGAAAACGGCAGGTTGTGAAGTACCAGTACAATGATGAAAAATACGATGAACGTCAGAGAGTTGAAAAGCACTTAAATTCGCTCCCGCGATAAGGCCTTTAAACCCCAGCCTTTAATTAGTTGTTGGTGAACCAACCGTTGACGTTTTCAATGTAAACAGGAATTATTCGTCTTTGCCTTAGCTTAGTCGATGGGGGCCTGGTTGTCGACTTGGCCCCGTCACGTCATACGTCGTGGCGCATTCAACGGGAAAACGGCGCTATCGGAAAAATGAACAAGCATCAGATCACCATCGCCACGTTCGACAAACTGGCTGACAGGTACCAGCAGAAATACATGGATTTCGAATTCTATTTCGATACCTATGACAAGTTCTGCGAACTGGTTGAAAATGACCGGGCGGCCATACTCGATATCGGCTGCGGACCGGGCAATATCAGCCGCTACCTGCTGAACAAGCGGCCGGGCTTCAGGATCGACGGCATTGACCTGGCGCCGAGGATGGTCGAACTGGCCAGGGCCAATAACCCCACGGCAAGCTTCGAGGTCATGGACAGCCGTGAGATTGCGTCGATCAGGAAGAAGTATGACGCCGTCATCAGCGGATTCTGCACGCCTTACCTGGACGCTGATGAGGTCGCGAAACTGCTTGCAGATGTCCGCGCTCTGTTGGACAAAGGGGGCATTTTCTACCTCAGCACCATGGAGGACGCGTATGAAAAATCGGCTTTCCAGACCTCGGAAAGCGGCGAGCGCGTATACATCTACTATCATCAACTGGATTTTCTTGAGCACCATCTCGCAGCCAACGGTTTCAGGATTGTCGACATCATGCGCAAGGCTTTTCCGGCCGAATATGGTCCACCCGCTACCGACCTGTTTGTATTCGCCAGGGCGATTTGAGCAGGGAAGGCAACAGGAATCCCTGGGGCCATAGTAAAGACCGCGGTAATGCCTGACCACGGAAAAGCCTGACGCCGGTCCGTCCGGGTGCGGTATGATGGCGCAATGAAAAACCTGCTGCCGTTCGCTGCCCTGCTCCTGGTTCTGAGTACGCCAATCGCTGCCCAGACACCGCCCGACAATATCACCGTGGAGTCCGTGTTGCTCGAACTCGCCTTCAACGGCAACCTGGAGGGTGTGCAAAAACTGGTCGGCGCGGGTGTGCCGGTCGACTCGGTCAATGCAGACCAGAGCACGCCATTGATGTGGGCCGCCTACAATGGCCATACCGCGGTTGCCGCTTATCTGCTGGAACGGGGCGCAAAAATCGATACGAGGGATGCCAACGGCCGCACCGCGCTGCTATATGCATCCAGCGGACCCTTTCCGGAAACGGTGGAGTTGCTGCTCGACAACGGCGCCGAAGTCAATCTGCAGGGCACGACGGAAGGCTTCACGGCGCTGATGATGGCGGCCGCCGAAGGCCAGGCGGAGGTGGTTCGCCTGTTGCTCGCCCACGGCGCCGACACGGATATCCTCGACAGGGATGGCGACACCGCGGAAAAGTTCGCCCGCGAGAAGGGTCATTCCGAGGTGCTCAAACTGATGGGCAAACAGCCGCCCGGCGACGACCTGCCCTAGCCAAGCCAGCGCTTAACGGCTTCTGCGACACCACCGCCGTTACGCGAGGCAAGCTGCGAAAACCGCTCCCTCAGACCCTCCGGCGCGTTGGCCACGACAAATGCGTGAGCCGCCCATTCGAGCAGATCCTGGTCGTTGTAGTCATTGCCGACAGCCATCGTGTCGATGCGGTCGACACCGATTTCGGCCGCCAGCCAGGCTGCCGTTTTGCCTTTTGAGACATCGGGGTGGAAACACTCGATCCAGGTGGAAGCGTGATCCAGCGGCGAGGTCGAATGGATGACGCTCAAACCGGGGAGCCCGTCTCTGACCGCGCGCAGCGCATCCTCCGTGCCGCCAGGCGGAACGACGGCGAGAAACTGCGCGGCCTCGCCAAAACCGCTGCCGTTCACCGCATCCAGCGGCTGACCGAATTCCCGGTAACGTTCGATTCGGGATTCGAAATCGGCATTGTCCGCGTTTGCACGCCGATAGACGTAGCGGTGGTTGTCCGGAACCGGACGGTGGAGCATGAAATCCAGTGACGTTCCATGCAGGAAACCCAGTGTCTGCGCAACCTGTGCGGATGACAGGTTGACCCGGTACAGCAGTTGCCGCCCGGGCAAGGCAATAACGCCAGCGCCCGTCGAGAAGATGACGTAGTCGACCGGCAGGCGGGCCGCCGGCGAATGCATGAAGGAATACAGCGACCGCCCGGTGGCGACCGCCGTGCTGACACGCTTGCATTTGAGCGCACCCAGCGCATCCAGATCAGTCTGTGCAATCGTGCCGTCCGGCCCCAACAGCGTGCCGTCGAGGTCGGTGACGAACAACCCGTCCGGACCCGCTGTTCCAGGGCCGGTTGACACTAGGCATCAACCGGCATTCTGTGACTGCTGGATGATTCCATGTTCACCGGTTTTGAAGACGTATGCGACTTGTTGGCCGAAATAAACCGCTCGATCAGTTCCAGCTGCGCCTCGCCATGCATCCCCGCCTGCTCCAGGCAAACATCGCCCGGGCCGCTGCCGAGGAAGTAACCCGCCTTCCAAGGGTACATGGTGAATTCCCTGCCCCGTTCGGACATGATCCACCGATAGGTCGTTGCGGGCGTGAAACCGGAGAACATCATCGCCGAAGATGCGGCCGAATACGGGAAGATGGCCCGTTTTTCCTCGTCGTCGAGACGGTCGAACAGCTCCGCGCTGGCCACGTAGTAAACATCCAGGTTGATGCCCTTTTCCCGCAAACGCGGCAATACGCCGCTGGCGAACGCGTAAGCCACCTCGCTGCCCTGGTAAACGATGGTGGCATCCGGCTTGCCATTGGCCGCCAACAGCTTGTATACACCCTTGACCGCGGCTTCCGCCGGGGCCAGGCCGAGTGCTGCACGGTCGAGGATAACCTCGGACGGCCGCGTGACATAGGCCGCCAGCACGGCCGGGCGCTGGATCAGCGATTCGGCGGTCAGCGGCCAAAGTTCATTCGGGTCCCACGGGGTCAGGCTGATCATCACGTCGCCGGGGAAGTTTTCCTGCAAAACCTGTAGCGCCTGCGGTTCTGCGTGGGTCGGCCCGTCTTCACCGGTCTTGACACCCGCGTGGCCACAGACGATCACGAAAGTCCTGTTGGGCTCATCGGGCGCCCGGTGCCGGAGTGTCTGCTGGCCGATGCCATGTGTCTTCGCGCATATCGTATTCAGCGGGGCGATGAAGGCGCCGTAGGAGGAGCCGACACCCATCTGGTACCCCATCGTCGAGATGCCCGAGCAGATACCGCCCATCGCGTCTTCGGTGATGCCGCCCGCGGAAAACAGACGTGACTCGGGGTTTTTGACCGGGTGCCAGAAACCCGGGCTGAAGCCGGCGCCGATGGTGGAAATATTGGTTGAGCCATACAGGTCGGCGGCGGCCGCGAGCACGGCGCCGTTGGTCAACCGGTTGACCTGGTTGAGGCTGTCGGCCAAAGCGCCGCGCAGGGTTTGCGCCGAACCGTTGGCGTAGGTGCACGACTCCGGTCGCTGGAATGGTGAAATGGCGCCTTTTTCATACAGCTTGCCAAGGTTGGGCGCGTTGTTGCGGATGTTCCGCGGCGATGCCGCGTGCCGCTGTTTGCTTTCGGCAATCCAGTCTCCCAGGTGCGCGGTCAGATCGGGGTGGGATTCGAAAACCCCGCGGATGACCAACAGTGAGTCGTAGTAGGCCTGCTCGACCTTGGCCGCCGTCTTCTCGCCTTCAAAATGCGGAAAGCTCACACCGAAAAACTCTTCGAAAGGCTTCAGCGCCTGCAGGTATTCATCACTGTAGAACTTATGCCCGCCGCCGTGGGATTTCTTGCCCTCGATACCGTATTGCCAGCCTTTCACCGTGCGGTAGACGATACCGGTGGGGTGTCCGTTGTTCAGCGCCAGCGCTTTGTGCTGGGCTTCGCGGACCTGGGCAAAGTCAAAACCGTCGGGCACGTAAATCACGTTGAACCCATGCACCAGGAGGAACTCGCACGGATCCCACTGGACGTATTCGCCCGCGTGTCCATCTTCGCGGGTCACGCGGTCGGAATCGATGGAGGACTGGTTCCAGTCGACGTGGAAATAGAGGTTGTCCAGCCCGGAACTGGCGGCAGCCGCCAACGCCTCGGCGACGCGGCCGGGTGTCATCCCGCCCTCGCCTTCGATGATATGCACTTTCGGCGCATTCTCGCCGTACATATCCTTCAGGGTCAGGGCCAGGCCGGTCGAGGTCGCCACGCCGACACCGCTCGGACCGGTCGACAGCCAGACAAACGGCGTTTCGGGCGTCGGATGCCCGTCCAGCGGCTTGGCGCCAAACTCCAGGAACAGCGGTGTTTTCGTGATCGGGTTTTTCCTGAAACCGAGCAGGTCTTCGAGCCTCAACTGCTGACGGACGTCGTCGGGCAGCAGGTCGGGGTGTGCCTGGCGCACGACTTCGTTGCGCAGCGCCCACATCGCGTACAGGCCCAGCGCCTTGTGACCCGCCGCGTACGAAATGATGTCGGCAGAACGGTCCATGGGGTTGGAAAAATCGTAGTCCATCTGGTTGAAAATCAACGATTCAACGATATGGCCACTGGAGATACTGCCACCCGGATGCCCGCTCGATGCATGGTTGAACATGACGGCGCACAGGGTCCTGTAAATCAGGTCGTAAAACTCCAGGCTGTCGCGGTCTTTATCCGCCAGCGTGCGTTTGGCTTCGGGGTCGAGTGAAATGAACTCGGTGCCCCGTTCTTTCAGGTTGATTGAGAATGACATTTCATGATTCCTTTTAGGCAAAGTGCGCCCCGTCTTTTATGAATTGATCGAAGCCGGCCTGGTCGCCGATCGCATCGGCCATGCGCTGCATGCCGATTTTGAGATCCTCCAGACCCGTGGCGATTGAAAGTCTCAGGTAATGCATTTTGTCCGCGCCGATCTGGCCGAACGATTTGCGGTCCATGGTCGCCACCTGGTAGTTCCACAACAGGAACATCTGGAACAGCGTCGACGGACTGGTGGTTTTCCGCACATTTTCTGGCAGCGCTGCAAATGCCTCGTCGATCTTCATGTTTTTCACGACGCCGGCGATGTTCGGGAACACGTAGAAAGCACCCTTCGGCAGCTGGCACTCGACACCCGGCATGGCGTTGAGCGCATTGACGACAAAATCCCGGCGCTCTTCGAACGCGGTGTTCATCGCAGCGATGGTGCCCTTGCTCAACGGCGACTCGATAGCCACGCGCGCGCCTTCCTGGTTATACGGTGGGATGCAGGAGAAGTAGTTGATATTCAGGTTCTTGAAAAGCTGGGCTTCTTCAACGGTCGGGAAAGCCACCCAGCCGATACGGCCGCCGGTCCACGAATACGATTTCGAGGCGCCGGTGGCAATCAGGGTTTTTTCCCGCATACCCGGCACCGACGCAATGCTGTAGTGCTTGACGCCATCGAACAGGATGTTCTCGTAGATCTCGTCGGAATAAATGCGGATGTTCGGATCGCATTTCTTCAGGATGACATCGGCGATCTCTTCGAGTTGCTCGGGCGTGGCCACGCCGCCGGTCGGATTCGAAGGAAAATTAAGGTAGATCAGCTTGGTCTTCGGTGTAATCAGTCTTTCCAGATCCGCGCCACGGAAGCTGAAACCCAGTTCCTCGCGCAGGTGCAGCGGCACGGGGACCGCGCCGACATAACGGATAAACGACTCGTAAATGGGAAAGCCAGGACTCGGGTAGATAATCTCGTCGCCCGGGTTGCAATAGGTTTGCTGGCAGAGTCCGATGGGTGGTTTTCCACCCGGGAAAACCACGACCTGCTCCGGCTTGATATCGATACCGCGGGCCTCGCCGATATACGTCGCGACGGCCTTCCTTAACGGCAGAATTCCCTGCGGATCGGTGTAGTGGACATTGTCCCTGTCCAGTTGCGCCTTGACCTCCTCGCGCACGTGCGCCGGCAGGGGAAAGTCCGGTTCACCGAGGTTGCATTTGATCACCTTGTGCCCGGCGTTTTCCAGGGCGGCGATATAAGGACCCACCTTGAAGGCGTTTTCGGTGGCGATAAGAGATGTCCTATCTGAGATGAGATTCATATTCTTGTCCTGAGTTTTGCTGGCGAAAATTCCAGACATTGCTTTCTTCACGTGCTGCTATACCTGCCCGTTCAGACCATATGCACACCTTATACCGAGTTGTTTGTAAACCATATGATTTAGATCATTCCAGCGCCCGAGAAGATGTCTTCTAATGTCATTCACTTATGAAAAACAACGCTGACGGCAGGATTGTCTCTCGACTCCTGGGCCAGGCCTACCTGGAAGTGATACCGACCGGGACCATCCTGGACAGGTTGGCGCATGTGCCCCGGCAATGTTACGTCGCCATTACCTGTTCACGGGCAAAGGGGCTTGAAACGACCCTGGAACTGGTGGAGAAACTCAGGGCGCTTCCCGACGAACGGCGGCTCAGGCTGATCCCTCACATTGCCGCGAGGATGATTCGCGACAAGGGCCACCTGCGCGAGATCCTGGCAAGGTTGGAAAGCGCTGGCGTGGAGAGCATTTTTGTTCCCGGCGGCGACCTCGCCGAACCCGTCGGGGAATACGATAATTCGCTGCAGGTATTGCGCGACATGGCCGAAATCGGACACTGCATCGAAGACGTCGGCATCGCCGCCTACCCGGAAGGCCACCCACTGGTCAGCGATGCACAACTGATGTGGTTTTTAAAGGAAAAACAGGCGTTTGCGACATACCTGGTCACCCAGATGTGCTTTGACCCGGTGACCCTGGTGACCTGGCTGAAGGCTATCCGCCTGGCGGGTGTGCACCTGCCGGCCTGGATCGGTCTGCCGGGCGTGACCGACATGGGTAAACTGCTGGCCCTGTCCCTGCAGATTGGCGTGGGGCAATCCTTGAAAATGTTGAAGAAACAGAAACACCTGCTGAAGAACATGTTGACCGTTCAGACCTACGAGCCTGACGCTCTCCTCGAAGTCCTTGGACCGTACCTGGGCGATCCCTGCCTGATCGTGCCGGGATTTCACCTGTTCAGTTTCAACGAAGTCGAACGTACCGAGAAATGGCGGGTGACAACCTGCGAAAGATTAATGGGTGAACAGTATGCGTAGAGGAAGAGCTTCCCGCCAGCAGCACGTCACGACAACATCTGCCGTCAGACCGGGTATCCCCGGGGGCGCTTACCGGCCCTTGACCGAAACGGATGAAAAGCAGATACACCGGACCATCCTCGATGTGCTCGAAAACATCGGCATGGCCGACCCGATACCCATCGTCAGGGAACGCGCGTTGCAGCGCGGCTGTTTCATCAACGACGCCGGCCGTCTTTGCTTTCCAGGGGCGCTGGTGGAGGACGTGATCGCCGGCGCGCCAAAGGACGTGCAGTTGCTGGGCCGCGATCCGCAACACGATATCGAAATCGGCGGCTTGCGCGTGCACACCTACGGCGGCGGCGAAGCGGTCAACATGCTGGACGTCGGCGCCTCCACCTACCGTCCCTCGACCCTGGCCGATATCTACGACGCGGCCCGCCTGACCGACCGGATGGCCAACATCCACGCCTTTTCCAGGCTGGTGGTGGCCACCGAGATCGAGGACCAGCTGAGCTGCGACATCAACTCCGCCTACGCCAGCGCGGCCGGCACCAGCAAGCACCTGCAACTGACTTTTGCACAAGCCGCCAATGTTCGGCCGACGCTGGAAATGCTCTACATGATCGCGGGTGGCAAGGAAAAATACCATCAAAGGCCGTTCGCCAACGGTGGCGGTTGCCCGGTCATATCGCCGTTGCGTTATGGCCGGGACAACAGCGAAGTGTGCGTGGAATCCATCCAGATGGGCGCGCCCATCTGGATCATCGTTGCGCCGCAGGCAGGCGCGACGGCGCCCGCGGCGCTGGCCGGAGCGGTGGTCCAGTCGGTCGCAGAAGCGCTCGCCGGCCTGCTGATGATCGACGTGGTCGAGCCCGGCTTTCCGGTGGTCGTGGGGCCCTGGCCGTTCGTTTCCGACCTGCGCAGCGGTTCGTTCAGCGGCGGCAGCGGCGAGGAGGCGGTGGTGTCCGCCGCCGCGGCCCAGATGGTGAATTTCTACGGGCTGCCCAGCTCGGTCGGCGCCGGCATGACGGATTCCAAGCTGCCCGATTACCAGGCGGGTTATGAAAAAGCGCTGGCGATTGCACTGGCGGCGCAAACCGGTTGCAACAACGTATCCGAATCCAGCGGCATGCTCGGCAGCCTGATGGCCCTGTCGCTGGAATCCCTGGTCATCGACAACGACCTGCTGGGCGCGGTTTTGCGCACCGTCCGGGGGATCGAGGTCAACGAGGAAACCCTGTCCTACAAGGTGATCGAAGAGGTGGTGCACGGCGAAGGCCATTTTCTGCGCAACCCGCAGACCCTGCGCCTGATGCGCAGCGGCTACGAATATCCTGCCCTGGCCGACCGCAGCACGGCCGAGGCCTGGCAGGCCGGGGGTTCACCGGATATCCGCCAGCGGGCGGGTCAACGGGTCAGGTCGATTCTGTCCGCCCACTACCCGGAATATATCGACCCGGCCGCCGATGCGAAGATCAGGGCGGCTTTCCCGATCCTGCTACCGCGCGAGTACATGCATGCCGGCAATGACCGGTGGTAGCAAACAACCTGGAACCAATGACGAGGCCTGAAAGCGGATGAACGATCAATACGAAAACGGCGATGACATCATCCTCGCGGAACTGCCGGACGATGAACTCATCGAACAGATGCACGACGATATCTATGACGGCCTCGCCGAGGAGGTCGCCGAGGGTACGCGTATTCTGCTGGCGCGTGGCTGGGAAGCATCACGGGTGCTGCAAAAGGCGTTGGTCGGCGGCATGGCCGCGGTCGGTGTCGATTTTCGCGACGGCATCCTGTTCGTTCCCGAGGTGCTGATGTCGGCCAACGCGATGAAAGCCGGCATGGCGCTGCTGAAACCGATACTCTCCGCCAGCGGCGCCGAACCCGTCGGCAAGGTCGTGCTTGGCACCGTCAAGGGCGATATACACGACATTGGCAAAAACCTCGTCGGCATGATGCTGGAAGGCGCCGGCTTCGAGGTCACCGACCTGGGCGTCAACATCGATGCGGATACCTATATCGACGCCATCGAAGAAAAAGGCGCGACCATGCTCGGCATGTCGGCCCTGCTGACCACCACCATGCCGTACATGAAGGTCGTGATCGACCGCATGGTGGAGCGCGGTGTCCGCGACGGCATCACCATCCTGGTGGGCGGCGCGCCGTTGAACGAGGCGTTCTGCCAGGCCATCGGCGCGGACGCCTACTGCCGCGACGCCGCCGTCGCCGCGGAAGTCGCCAGGTCACTGGTGACGGCGGCCTGAGCCATGATTGCGGTGCGCGATGCCGGATAAGATCCTGCTCATCGCCTGTGGCGCGATCGCCAGGGAACTGGTCCGCATCAGGCAGCTGAACGGCTGGGAACACGTCGACATACAATGCCTGACGCCCGAACTGCATAACCGGCCGGAACGCATTCCCGCCGCGGTCAGGGCCAAAATCGATTCCCACGCCAGCCGCTACCGGAAGGTTTTCGTCGCCTACGCCGACTGCGGAACCGGCGGAGCGCTGGACCGGGTCCTGGATCAATATGACGTCGAACGCATCCCCGGGGCCCACTGTTATGAATTTTTCACCGGTTCGGAGACGTTCAGGAACCTGGCGGAAGCCGAACCCGGCAGTTTCTACCTGACCGATTTCCTTACCCGGCATTTTGAACGCCTCGTCATCAAGGGCCTTGGCCTCGACCGCCTGCCGCAACTGAAATCCGCCTATTTCGGCAACTACCGGCGCCTGGTTTACCTCGCGCAAAGCGACTCGGGGGCGTTGCGTGACCTGGCGCGGCGGCACGCGGCGACACTGGGCCTGGATTTTGAACTCCACCGTTGCGGCGACGCGCCGTTGTCCGCCTTGCTGCAACCCGTGCTGGCAGATTGAAAACGGGCAGGATTTACCGGATCATTTTACTCGACAGGTGTACAACGACATGACCGATACCATCATCAGTTCCGCCAGCAGGGAAGTCGCGATCGGCTTCGAGCGGCCTTTCGTCATCATTGGCGAACGCATCAACCCGACCGGGCGGCGCCTGCTGGCCGAAGAAATGCAGGCCGGGGATTTCAGCCGCGTGGAGGCGGACGCCATCGCCCAGGTCGCTGCAGGCGCCCAGGTCCTCGACGTCAACGCCGGTGTGCCGATGGCGGATGAACCCGCCCTGATGGCGAAAGCCGTGCGCCTGGTGCAATCCTTGACGGATGTACCGCTGTCGATAGATTCCTCCGTGGTCGAAGCGCTCGAGGCGGGTCTCGAGGCGTACCAGGGCAAGGCGCTGCTCAACTCCGTTACCGGCGAGGAGGCGCGTCTCGAACGGGTACTGCCGCTGGTCAGAAAACATGGCGCGGCGCTGGTGGCGATCTGCAACGACGACACCGGCATATCAAGCGACATTGACGTGCGCTTCGAGGTTGCACGAAAAATTGTCAACCGGGCATCGGATTACGGCATTCCCGCATGCGACGTGGTGGTCGATCCACTGGTCATGCCGGTCGGCGCCGTGCCTGATTCAGGTATCCAGGCGCTGAAACTGATCCGTCGGTTACGCGCCGAACTCAAGGTCAACACCATCTGTGGCGCCTCCAACATAAGCTTTGGCCTGCCCAACCGCGCCGGCCTCAACGCCGCCTTCATCGGCATGGCCATCGGCGCCGGTCTGACCTGCGCAATCACCAACCCGATGGCTGCGGAACTGATGCAGGCTATCCGCGGCGCCGATGTCATGCTCAACCACGACCCGCAGTGCATGAACTGGATCACCAGCTACCGTGAAGCACCCGCCAGGGACGCAGAGCGCGGCCGGCGGCGGCGCAGGACGGGCCGCAGCTGAAGACGACACGCGATGACGCTGAACCCGGACCCATGAACGCTGCCAAGAAAGTACTGATCCTTTTCAGCCCTGCCGGCAAAAGGGGCAGGTTCCCGGCGGGAACGACGGTGCTGCAGGCTGCCAGGGCGCTTGGCGTGGATATCGATTCCATCTGCGGTGGCAGGGCCCGTTGCGCGCGCTGCCAGGTCGAACCGGTGGACGGCACTTTTCCGAAGGAAGGCATGGTATCCAGCCCCGCGCACCTCAGCGAGCTGACCGAAACCGAAATGTCCTGCATGACCAACGGGCAACTCGAACAGGGCAACCGCCTCAGCTGCCAGGCAAGAATTTTGGCAGATGTCCGGATCGACGTGCCGGCCGGCAGCCAGTTGCACCAGCAGGTCGTACGCAAGGCATACGAGGCGCACCCGATCGAACTGGATCCCGTCATCCGCCTGTACTTCACCGAGGTTGCCAGACCCGACCCGGCCCATCCGGATGGCGATGAACAGCGTCTGAAACAGGCGCTCGAGCGCGACTTCGGCCTGTCCGGACTGGAACTCGACCTCGAGGTCCTGCAATCGCTGCAAGGCGCATTGCGTGACGGTGAATGGCAGGTAACGGCAGCGGTGCGGGACGGCGCCCGCATCGTCGCGGTGTGGGCCGGTTTCAGGGACAAAAGCTATGGCGCGGCGGTGGACGTGGGCTCGACCACCATCGCCGTTCACCTTTGCGACCTTTCAAACGGCGAGGTGCTGGCCAGCGCCGGCGCGATGAACCCGCAGATCCGTTACGGTGAAGACCTGATGAGCCGGGTGTCCTACGCGATGCACAACCCGGGTGGTGCGGCACAGATGACCGCGGCGGCCAGGTCCGCGATCAACGACCTGTTGCAGACCGTCATCGGTGAGGCCGGAATCGACCGCGAGCATGTCCTCGAACTGACCCTGGTCGGCAACCCGGTCATGCACCACCTGGTACTGGGACTCGACCCGGCGCCGCTGGGTTCATCACCGTTCTCCCTGGCCACCGATCACGCGGTCGAGACCACGGCCCGGGCGCTGGATTTACAGCTCGCAGCAGGCGCCCGCGCCTTTTTCCTGCCCTGTATCGCCGGACATGTCGGCGCCGACACTGCGGGCGTGTTACTGGCTGAAAAACCCTGGGAGCTTGACGAAATCAGCCTGCTCATCGATGTTGGCACCAATGCGGAAATCGTGCTGGGCAACCGCGAGAGGCTGCTGGTTTGCTCCAGCCCGACCGGCCCTGCCTTCGAAGGCGCACAGATCAGCGGGGGTCAGCGGGCGGCGCCCGGGGCGATCGAGCGGGTCAGGATCGACCCACGGACGCTGGAACCGAGGTTCAGGGTCATCGGCGGCGACCTGTGGTCGGATGAGGCGGGCTTTTTGGATCAGCCGGGGATGCAAAAGGTTACCGGGATTTGCGGATCAGGTATCATCGAGGCGGTCGCTGGCATGTATCTTGCTGGCATTGTCCGGCCCGACGGCACGATTGACGGGGCGTTGTCCGGCTGCAGTGCGCGCATCGAGGCCAGCGGGCGTACCTGGTCGTACCTGCTGCACGCAGGCAACCCGGAGATCCGCATTCAACAAGCGGATGTGCGCGCCATCCAATTGGCCAAGGCGGCCCTGTACGCGGGGGCCCGCTTGCTGATGGATCACCTCGGGGTGGAACGACCGGACCGTATCCGGCTGGCCGGCGCGTTCGGCAGCCATATCGATACCCGGTATGCAATGGTGCTGGGCATGATTCCCGATTGCGAACTGGCACGCGTGTCTTCCGCCAATAACGCTGCCGGCACGGGCGCCAGGATCGCCTTGCTGAGCAAGACCGCGCGTGACGAAATCGAAAGCCGGGTGCGCACCGTGGAGCGGATCGAAACCGCCATCGAAGCGGATTTTCAACGCTACTTCGTTGACGCCATGGCGATTCCACACGCCACCGATGCCTTTTCGCTGCTGTCGCGTGAGGTGACGCTGCCCGCAGCCAGTAAGGATAACGGCGCACGTAGCCGGGGGCGCCGTTCAAGCGACTGAAGCGGGGTGTTTCAGAACAACCGCCGGCCCGGTGTGGCGGCGGAATGATGATCGCCAGGCAGGATTCGCAGCAGTTTTCTTAGAACTCCAATGTCATATCAACCAATCATTATGTAAATATAACTTGACATTAAGTAAACCCTTATGTACATTAAAGTCAAGTTTACTTAACATTTTGACAAAGGAAATCGACATATGAGTAATTCCGGTACAAAGCCAAATGGCTGGGCCGCGGCCAATGCAAAGAATACACTGCGCCTGGCATACTGGACGGGCGCGTGGGTGCTGACCCAGGCGTTGGCCGTATTCGGTCCCACCCATCTCTGGCAATCCAATCAGTCGCTGACGGCGCTCGCGCTTCTGATCAACCTGGGCATGGGAGTTGGCATGATCATGGCGCTCAGGCGTCATTTGAACGGACTGGATGAACTACAACGGAAAATCCAGTTGGAGGCAATGGCCCTGTGCCTCGGTGTGGGACTGGTCGGCGGTATGGCTTACTCGACCCTCGATGTGACGAATCTCATCCCGTTTGATGCGCAAATTTCACACCTGGTCGTGCTGATGTCACTTACCTACCTTGCAGGCATCATCCTGGGCAACCGGAAATACCAGTGAAAAACCGCCTGAAAGTACTGCGCGCGGAAAGGGACTGGACCCAGGCGCAACTGGCCGAGCTGCTGGAAGTGTCGCGCCAGACCGTCAACGCCATCGAGAAAGGCAAGTTCGACCCGAGCCTGCCGCTGGCGTTCAGGGCGGCGAGGCTGTTCGGCATGTCCATAGAAGACATTTTCCAGGACGAAGCCGACTCCTGATTCACGCGTCCCCGTTCGCCCTATGGCCGTTTCTCGATCCGGATACGCGTATCGACCGCCGTGATGTTGCGCAGCGAACCCATCAGCGGATTGATGTCCATCTCCACGATCTCCGGCGCGACGGACACGAGCGCGGAAATCCGCTGGATGACCCCGCTGAACAGGACCTCGTCGACACCCTCCCTGCCCCTGATCCCCTGGATGACCTTGTAGGCTTTCAGATTGCGGATCATGGTCAGCGCCTCGGATTTCGATACCGGGCACAGGCAGGCGGAAAAATCATTCAGCACCTCGACGAAGATGCCGCCCAGTCCGCACAGCACCAGGTGGCCGAAATTCGATTCGCGCTTGACGCCGATGAACAGCTCGGTGCCGTCTATCATCGGCTGGATGAGCACGCCTTCAGCGCGCTCGATTTCCATCAATTGCGCGAACCGGTCCTGCATCTCGCCGATGGACTTGATGTTCAGCAGGACGCCGCCGACATCGGTCTTGTGCACCGGTCCGACGACCTTCATCGCGACAGGGAAACGGATCTCGTCGCGCATGGCCGCGATCTGCTCCGCGTCCGTTACGACCGTTTCGGCCACGCGCGCAATGCCCGCGCCGTCGAGCACTTCCGCCACCTGCGAGGGTGACAGGAACCCGTCCCGGGCCGCATCGATGACCGAGCGGATACGGCTGTCATCGAGTCCGTATTCCGCCGGCTCCCTGAACTGCGGCGCCGGTGTCTTGTAGATGGCGACCAGCGCCCTTCCCAACTCAACTTCGTCGGGAAAGTTGACGTGGCCGGACGACAGGAACGCGCGGATTTCCTTTTGCGCATTGATAACCGAGGGCAGAACCGGATAAATCGGCTTTTTGCACACCGCCAGCTTTTCGCTGAGAACGGCATAAACATTCGCGACATCGAACAGGCCGGGGCTGCCGAACACCACCACCATCGCGTCGACCTGGTCGAACTTGTGTTCGCAGTAATCGATGATGATGCCCAGTTGTTCCGCCGTGCCGGTGGCCAGGAAATCGATCGGGTTGGCCACCGAGGAACCGGGGTGGAGATACGACAGCAGTTTCTCGGCGTCCGGGCCTTCGATGGCCGGAACCTGTAATCCGCCCAGCGTCAGCGCGTCGGTCAGCATCACCGCCGAGCCGCCGGCGTGGGTGATGACGGCGATGTTTTTTCCCTTCAGTTCCCTGTAATGAAACACCGAGGCAACACTGAGCAATTCTTCCCGGCTGCTGCAATAGACGATGCCGGCTTTTTTGAACAGCGCCCGGATCACCAGGTCGGATGTCATCAGCGCGCCGGTGTGCGAGGCGGCGGCGCGGCTGCCGGCGACCGTGCAGCCGGCCTTGATGGCGGCGATGCGCACGCCCTTGCGCACCAGCGATGATGCGTGTTTGAGCAGTTTCTGCGGATTCGCGACCGATTCCAGGTAGAGCAGCTTGATACGCGAATCCTTTTCAGGGTCGTAGGTCAGGTCCAGGTACTCGACGACCTCTTCGACACCGGTCTGGGCGCCGTTGCCGACCGAAAAAACATTGGCGAACTTCAAGCCGGACGGGATGCCGGCCTCGATCAGGAAAACCGCCGTCGCACCGGAACTCGAAACCAGGTCGCAACCCCCGGGGTCGTACGGCGGTATCGGCGTGGTAAACACGCCGTGATAGTTGGCGTTCAGGATACCGATGCAATTGGGGCCGATCAGGCACGCACCGACCGCGTCGACGGTTTCGACAATCTCCCTTTCCCAGCGTTTTCCCTGTTCGCCCGCTTCCCCGAAGCCGGCCGACAAGATGATGAAAGCCCGGGCGCCTTTCTCGTTCGCGAGGGTGCGCACGACCCCGGGACAATACGCGGCCGGTATCGAGATGATGGCCAGTTCGACATTGTCGATGGCATCGACGGACGGCAGGCAGCCCAGCCCCTGGACCGAGGTTTCCTTCTGGTTGACGACCATCAGCCTGCCGCTGAAACCCCCGTCGAGGATGTTCTTCAGAACCTTGCCGCCGGGCTTCCTGGTATTGTCCGAACCGCCGACGACGACGATACTTTTGGGGTTTACCAGCGATTGATTTATCATAGCCCGAATTATGCTTTAAAACGGATGGAATTACCCTTGCCTACCCTCTATATCGCCAACAAAAACTATTCTTCCTGGTCGCTTCGCCCGTGGGTATTGATGCGCGTGCTGGGTATCCCGTTCGAGGAAAAAATCGAACCCTTGCTGCCGGGTTCCTGCTGGGACAGGTACCGCACCTTCAGCCCCAATGGACGGGTGCCCTGCCTGCACGACGGCAAGTTCGTCGTCTGGGAGTCGCTGGCGATCGTCGAGTACCTGGCCGAACGCCACGCCGGCGTGTGGCCGGCCGATGGAGCGGCGCGCACCTGGGCGCGCTGCGCGGCGTCGGAAATGCACGCCGGTTTTTCCGCGCTGCGCAACCAGTGCCCGATGAACTGCGGCTTGCGTGTCGAACTGAATGCGATATCTCCCGAACTCCAGCGTGATCTCGACCGCATCGACGAATTATGGAACGAGGGCCTGGAACGCTTCGGCGGCCCCTGGCTCGGCGGCGCTGCGTTCACCGCCGTCGACGCGTTTTTCGCCCCGGTCGCGTTCCGCATCCAGACTTACGGCCTGCCACTTGGCGATGCAGCCATGGCTTATGTGCAGCGCATGTTGCAACTCGACGCGATGCGTGACTGGTACGAGGCGGGATTAAAGGAAACCTGGCGCGAGGAAGCGCACGACAAGGAAGCCCGGGACAGCGGCAAAGTGGTCGCCGATTTGCGCGCGCCAGCGATGGGCTGAGGCTGCGCGCCGGGCCGCACACCTTGTGCCGGTGTCGCCCTTGCGCCTGCCGCCCGATCGCAGTAATCTGAACAAGTAGATTTCCGTTTCCGGAAAGGCCGGTTGTAACCGGCGATACGACAGTGATGAACAGCAGGGCGCACTTTCCCGACAAGTGGCGTATTCCAACCGCCAGGCTGGTTTCCACATTCTCGCTACTGCTCCTGTCCACCGTTCCGACCCCTCTTTGGGCGACCGACTGCGACCCGATGAGCATGGCCCTGCACACCCAGGCCGAGGTCGACGGCTTCCAGCAAACCTACGGTCCCTGCGACCGGGTCCTGACGCTGTGGGTCGAAGGCGAAGACATCGGCAACGTGGACGGCCTGTCCGCACTCACCAGCGTAGCCAGCAGCCTGTATATCCAGAATAACCCCATACTGGCCAACCTTGACGGCCTGTCCTCTCTGAGCAGCGTGGGCGGCGCCCTGTGGCTTCAGAACAATACCCTGCTGGGCGGCGTGAACGGTCTCGCGGCGCTCACCGACGTTGACGACAAGCTGGTGATCCTCGCCAATAGCACACTGACCGACCTCGACGGCCTGTCCTCTCTGGGCAGCGTGGGCGGCACCCTGGCGATCAGGGACAATCCGGTTCTGACGGATGTGGATGGCCTGTCCTCGCTTGCCAGTATCGGCGGTTC
>Ga0210074_1000292_pt1 | contig 18932 bp, 8 predicted proteins | sample China_Galinas_Co_FD_184860 | JGI IMG/M metagenome (GOLD analysis project Ga0210074, IMG submission 184860) | Wetland microbial communities from San Francisco Bay, California, USA, that impact long-term carbon sequestration -... | ecosystem: Environmental > Aquatic > Marine > Wetlands ... | reverse complement strand
GCGGCGAGCGGGTGGACCGATGCCCCGCCGGCACGGCGTGCGCCCAGGGCGCCGTCCCCGGCCGGACCGAGGCGCTGCTCCGGATCGTCGGCCCCAAGCCCAACGGCCGCCTCTGGCCGACCCTGGTCAAGTTCAGTACCTCGCCGATCGACGTCCTGATCGATCAGCTCGCGAGCGGCGAGATCAAGAGCTACCACCTGGCCGGCGCCACCCCCGGCTCCGGCGAGCTGCCGGGCCTGTTCGACCGGGACGGCTTCGCCCCAACCCCCGGGGCCTCCGGTGTCCGCTGGATCGAGCCGGGCCCGGATCCAGCAAGGAGCCACGAGACTGCTGGTGAGCCGCCCCCACCGCCACCGTCGGCCCCGGTCTTCACCTCCGACGCGTTCCCCGACTTCCGCTTCCAGGTCCGCCTGACCAACGGAACGGGAGAGGACCTGCCGCTACGCAAGGAGGCCGACTGTTTCGAGGAGACACTCTGCGTCAGCGGAGCCGTCCCGGGCCGCTCGGAGCTCTTCCTGCGCATCGTCGGCCCGAAGCCCAACGGCCGCCTCTGGCCGACCCTGGTGCGCACCACCACGTCGACCGCGGAAATCTGGATCGAGCAGATGAGCACCGGCCAGGTCAACTACTACCGGCTGGAGGGAGCGACCCCGGGCAGCAACGACCTGACCGGGCTGTTCGACCGGGAGGGGTTCGCGCCCTGAGCACCCCGCGGGGGGGCGGCGCCTGAGCCGGCCAGACCGAGCGGAGCCGGCGCCCGACCCGGAAGTCGTCCCAGGGGCGGGCGCGCCGGCCTCCGCGGATGCTCAAGGGCGAAGCAGCAGCTTGCCGGAGGTCTTGCGGCCTTCGAGCAGGCGGTGGGCCTCGGCCGCCTCGGCCAGGGGCAGCACCCGGTCGACGTGGACCTGGAGCTTCCCGTCGGCGTACATGCCGAACACCTGGCGGGCGCGGTCGAGCATCTCGTTCCGATCGCTCGAGTAGGCGTAGAGGGAGGCGGCGGTGAGCGTCCGGCTGCCCAGGACCTTCCGCACGTCGATCGGGTCCGGCGGGCCGCTCGCCTGGCCGAACAGGATGACGTGGCCGCGGATGCGGGTGGCGGCGACGCTCCCTTCGAAGGTGGCGCGGCCGACGCCGTCGATCGCCAGGTCCACTCCTTCTCCATCTGTCAGCCGCTTGGTCTCCTCGACGAAGTCCTGCTCGGTGTAGCGGATGACGTGGTCGGCACCGGCGGCGCGCACCCGCTCCGCCTTCTCCTCGGTCGAGCAGGTGCCGATCACCCGGGCACCGGCGAGCTTGGCCATCTGCACCGCCAGCAGGCCGACCCCGCCGGCGGCCGCGTGGATCAGCACCGTGTCGCCCGGGCCGAGGGGGCGGATCGTGTGGGTCAGGTAGTGGGCGGTCATGCCCTGGAGAGGGAGCGTGGCACCGGCCTCGAAGTCGACGTCGTCGGGAAGGAGCAGCAGCCGCTCGGACCGGTGCACCACCGCCCCGGCGTAGGCGCCGGCCGCGTCCCAGAACGCCACCCGGTCGCCCGCGGCCACCTCGGTGACGCCAGGGCCCACGGCCTCGACCACGCCGGACGCCTCGGCTCCCGGGATCGCCGGCAACCCACCGGGCACCGGGTAGAAACCGGTCCGCCGGTAGACGTCGATGTAGTTGACGCCGGCGAACCGGACGCCGACGCGGACCTCCCCCTCCCCGGGCTCAGGCCGTGGGATCTCCTCGACCCGGAAGACCTCCGGACCGCCGTGCTCGTGGAAACGGACTGCTCGGATCTTGTCGGACATCGCCTCCGATCCTAACGCGGCGGGAGCGAGATCCCCCCGGGCCTTCCCACGCCTCCGCTCGCGTGCACGAGAGCAGAGGGCGCAGGAAGACCCGCAAGATCGTTTACTCGACGTAGATGCAGGGCTCTCCACAGACCTCGGCGCAGTAGCTTCCGCAACTGCTGACCGAGCCACAGCACGTATCCGTCGTGCCGTTGGAGCAACTGATGTCGAACCACTCACAGCCCGCCGCCAGATCTTGGAGCCCACCGCCGGACAGGGTGCTCGACTGACCCGGCTTGCCGTGGTTCCCCCCGGCCGCGGTGAAGACCTGATCGGTCGTGAACGGGAGCGTGACAGCCGGAGACCCAGTGGTCTGAACCGCCGTCGTGTCAGGAGCGGGAGATGGACTCGCCGGCGAGGCGAAGATCACACCGGCGACCAACAGCGAAAAAGCACCGACCAACAGAAGAGCCAGATGGAGCCGCTTCATCGTTTCTCCTTTTGTTAGTTTGTAGATATTCGAAGATTCTACATAGTCAAATCGAGGGCGTCAAGATCTGAGGCTCCCGAGCTCCGCCGTGTGGGCTAGCATCAGCGTCCATGAGCGATCCGCACGTCCGTCCCCTCTCCCACCTCGTCCACGTCGGTCTCGTAGCCCTCCTCGGTATCCTCTGCTCTACCCTGGTGGCTCCACCCCCGGCCCACGCCGCCTCCCGCTTCTACTTGCGGGGCGCGCTCGGCACGGACCAGAGCCGGGACACGACCGTGAGCGACCTGGACTGTGCGAGCACGGCGCCGCCGGCTCTCTTCGGCTGCGGCGCGGGGATCGACGGCAAGCCCCTGGGGGCGCGGGGGGACTTCGGCGACACGGTGGCAGTGGAGCTGGCCGCCGGGCTCGAGCTGAGTCCGCGGACCCGGCTGGAGCTGGCGCTCCAGAGCCGGCCGAGCCTGACGCTCGACGCGAACGCGAACTTCCTCGGTGTCACGGGTGACCAACCGGTCCACGGGGACGCCGACTCCCTGGCCGCCTTCGTGATCGGCGCGGTCGATCTGGGGCGGCCCGGCTGGCGCCTTCAGCCGTTCGTCGCCGCCGGCGTCGGCGCGGCGCGCAACACGATCGACCCGGTGCGCTACGACTTCCCGGGCCTCGGGCTGGACGCCGCGACCATCGTCCGTGGCGGCACCCACACCGACTTCGCCTGGACCGGGGCGGCCGGCCTCTCCTTCCGGCTGAACGACGCCGCCTCCGTCGAGCTCGCCGTCCGCTACACCGACCTGGGCGAGGTCCGGACGGACGCCGGCAAGGCGCGGATCATCCGCCAGGCCGAGACCTTCGACCTCGCGATCGCCGGCACCCGCGCCGACCTCCGCACCACCGGCGCCACTCTGGGGCTCCGCTACCGGTTCTGACGGCGCGCAGAGAGTGCGATTCGCTCGCGGGAGGTCGCACCGCTGCGCACGGCCCAACGCCACCCATGGCTGGGGGCGGGTCAATTCCTTCGAAGCGGTGCGGGTCGCGGTTTCCACGGGCGCCGGGCTCGGATGGCACCGACGCCGGAACCGGGGAGGCCACCGGGACGCTCCGCTACTACCGCCTCGAAGGGGCCAGACCGGGGGTGGACGAGCTTCCAGGGCTGTTCGACCGGACCGGATCCGAAGGACCGTGGGTCTCCTCTTCGTCACGCCGCCCCCTCTCCCCGGCACGACCGAGGAGTGTCGGGAGCTGACCGCCGACACTCCCGACACTTTCCGGACCCTGTCCGAGCACAGCTCCCTGCGCGTCGGTCAAGCGGGTAAGATGATCTAAGAACTCAAGTCATTCCACACCTTCTGGACTTTCGCGGGCACCTGGCAGCAATCCTGCGGAGGGCCCGCTCCAGTCCATCGTCAACGATGCGCAGGGAGGTTCTCCTGCAAGGAGCTGGGAGATGAAGTGGAGAGCTGTCGTCGGGTCGATTCTCTTCCTCGCGGTCGCCGTCACCACGTCCTTCACCTTCGCCCAGAGGGGCGCGCCGGACTGGGGCTTCGAAGGCACTCCCTCACCGGTTCTCCCGGCACCCTACGGCGCCCTGCCGGCGCCCGCGCGGCTGATCCCTTCCAGCCCGGCGCGGGCGGCGGTCGACGGCGCCCCGGCGAGCTTCCGCCTGGTCCTCGACCGTGACCCGGAGCAGGTCTCGCGCGCCTTCCTGATCTACGAGCTGGCCGGGCTGCCCGACTGGACCGCGGCGCCGCGGTCGATCAACGGGCGGTCGCCCCAGGGCGGCTTCGGCGCCCATGCCGTGCCCGGCGCCCTGTCAAACACGTCGGGCGCGACGCTCCAGGTCGAGGAGATCGATCCCCGGTGGCTGGCTCGCGGCCTCAACGAGGTGCGCTTCCTGGCGGTGGCCGAGGGCGGCGCCCCGCCCGCCTCGATGACCGACCTGCGCGCGCCCCAGCGCCTGGCGAACCTGGCCGTGGGCTCCGCGGTCCCCTACCAGGTCCTGGGGCTGCGCCTGGCCGTGGTGAGCGACGACGAGCGGCCGCTGATCCGGCAGGCCTGGGAGACCGCGCCCGGCCCGTCGGCGATGGCCGCCTCGCTCATGGACGGCGACGGCGGCACCGGCTGGTCCGGCGAGAACGACGCCGAGAGCCGGATCCCCAGCACCCTGGACTTCCCGTTCCGGCGCCCGTTCCGTCCCACCGCCCTCGGCTTCACGGTCGAAGGCCGTCCCGCGGGGAGGCTGGTGATCGAGGCGCTCGCCTCTGACGGACTGTCGCGGACGCTCGGCGAAGTCGACCTCGCCACCCTGGACGAGGGCGCGCACCGGATGCTGCTCGACCCGGCGGGCGGGGCGGCGGAGACCCTGCGCCTGTCCTGGAGCCCACCGGAGGGCAACGCCGGCAGGATCACGGAGATCGAGGTGGAAGGCGTGCCAGCCGCCGCGGCCAGCGGGCCGCGCCTGACGGTCACCTCGCCGCGACCGGACGGTGCCGGCCTCTCCGAGGCAGGCGCGATCCTCCGCGGCTTCGTCGAGCCCGTCGCGAACGGCCCGGGCTCGGGGAGGGGCGAGCTCTACGTCGACGGCGAGTACGTGGCCGGCGGGATCGGCGACGACGGAGCGTTCGAGCTCTTCGTCCCCCGCCCGGACGCTGGACCCTCCGGCGGCGGCGCCTGGACGGCTCATCTCGAGGTGGTCTATCCCGACGGCACGCGGCTCGAGAAGACCCTCTTCCTGGGCCGTGCCGCCAACGACGACGAGACGGACGAGAAGAAGGGCAACGGCGACAACGCGAACCGGGTCGAGAAGGTCGCCAAGGCCGGCGAGCAGACCGTGGTGGAGCTCGACGGCGTCCGTCTGGACATCCCGCCCGGAGCCGTGGCCGAGGACGTGACCATCACCATCGAGGGTCTGTCTGCGGACCAGATGGCCGACATGGACATGGGGCTGACCAACCTCACCGCCCCGTTCCTCTGCTACCGCTTCGGCCCGGACGGGTACCACTTCCTCCAGCCGGTGAAGATCACGCTGGACTACGACGCCGCCCGGATGCCGCCCGGGCTCACCACGGACGACCTGAACCTCTACTTCTTCGACGAGCCCTCCGGCCGCTGGGTCGCCCTGGAGCGCCTGGAAGTCGATCCGGCGGCCCACACCGTCACCGCCTGGACCGACCACTTCACCGACTACATCAGCGCCACGTTGACCGTGCCCGACTCCCCGTCGGGCGCGAGCTTCCAGCCCGACTCGCTCCAGGAGCTCGAGACCGCCGATCCGGCGGCCGGCATCCCCCTGATCGACCCGCCCGACGCCTCGCCCACCGGCGACGCGGCGCTCAGCTTCCCGCTCGAGGTCCCCCCGGGGCGGCTGGGGATGGCGCCGTCGCTCGCGATCACCTACGACAGCCGGGGCGGCGACGGCTGGCTGGGGATGGGCTGGGACCTGTCCGTGCCGGCGGTGGAGGTGGACACCCGCTTCGGGGTGCCGCGCTACGACCCCGACCGGGAGACCGAGACCTACCGTCTGGACGGCGCCCTGCTGGCGCCCGAGGCGGCGAGGGCTGCGCCGGTGGCGCGGAGCGCAGAGAAGGTGTTCCACCGGCGCGTCGAGGGCGGCTTCGAGCGCATCGTCCGCCACGGGGCCGACCCCGCCGACTCCTGGTGGGAGGTCACCGACAAGGACGGCGTCCGGTCGATCTTCGGCCGGAGCGCCGCGGCCCGCCTGGCCGACTACCAGGGCGCCGGCAACGTCTTCCGCTGGTCCCTGGAGCAGGTGATCGACCCCCACGGCAACAGCGTGGACTATCACTACGTCCACGACCGCAAGGACCCGGGCACGGCCGGCGAGGACTGGGTCGAGATCTACCTCGACCGCATCGACTACACCGGCGTCGACGGCGCCGGCGCTCATTACCACGTCACCTTCTACCGCGACGACGGCACGGAGCCGGAGGGTTGCCGCGACCCCCGTGACCCTGACGGCACGCCGCGCGAGGACCGGCTCTCGACCGGTCTGCCCGGCTTCAAGGTCTACACCCGCTTCCGCCTCGCCTGCGTCGACGTCTCCGAGGGCGCCGCCCTGGTGCGCCGCTACCGGCTGCGCTACCGCACCGGCGACTTCGCCAAGTCGCTCCTCACCGAGATCGCTCTCCTGGGCCCTGACGGCACCAGCGAGCTCGCCCACCACGGCTTCGATTACTTCCCCATGCCCGCCGACCCGGACGGCGGCTACGACGGCTTCGGCCCCGAAGAGGTCTGGGGGCGGGTCGCCTCGTCCAAGGAGGCGACCGACAGCCGCGACGTCGAGCTCGGCGCTCATGCGTTCGCAGGCATCGGTCCGCCCGAAGACTGCGAGCCCCACGGCGGTATCCAGGTGGGCGGCGGCGGGGGCGAGTCGCGGGGGCTGCTCGCCTTCGCCGACGTCAACGGCGACGGCCTGCCGGACCGCCTCCAGGGTGCCGACCTGTTCTCCGACGGCGGCCGGGTGGAGCTCAACCGCTTCGACCGCCGGACCGGCCAGCGGGGCTTCGACACGAGCCACATGCCCGGCACCGGCACCCTCGAGCACAGCAGCGAATTCTTCTTCGACTTCGGCACCGGCGGGCACTTCGAGGCCGACCAGGTCCAGCTCGGGATCACCTGGCTGTGGCGCAACACCTGGGACGACCGCCTGCTGACCGACGTCAACGGCGACGGCTTCCCGGACCTGGTGAGCACCCAGGGCGGCTTCGGCGTGAGGCTGAACGATCGCGGCCGGGGATTCGACGACTCCGCGCCCTGGGCCGGGTTCCTGGTCGACGGGATCGACCTCGGAGTGCCCCGGCAGCGCGACGAGGTCCTGGAGAACTTCCCGCTGAGCGACACGCTGCGCAAGCTGGTCCTCCCCTACGCCGGAACGGTCCACCTCGACGGGGCGATCCAGAAGCGGCAGGCCGGCGGCGACGACGGCGTGCGGGTGGCGCTCTACCACAACGGCTCCCGGATCTGGAGCCGGGCGTTCGCCCCGTCGGATACGAGCCCCTGCACTCCGGGCCCCGGGGACACCTGCGGCTCCGGCCTGGACCTCTCCGTCGCCTCGGGCGACCGGCTCTACTTCCTGGCGAGCTCGGTGTCCGAGACCTCGGCCGACGCCCTGCAATGGGAGCCGCGGGTGACCTACACCGGAGCGGACCAGGACGCGGTCGAGCCCTACGGCGCGCCGGTCTTCGTGTTCGACGGCGGCGCCGACTTCCGCATCGCCGGCCCGCCCGGCGGCGGCTGGGTGGCCGGCGCCGGCGGCCGGGTGAACGTCTTCGGCCCCCTGGTCAAGCTGCCCACCGCCGACGACGTCACCGCCTCGGTGGCGAAGAACGGCGCCGAGATCTGGGCCCGGGCGCTCGCCGCCGGCGAGACCGGCACCTTTGACGAGGTGCCTTCGGTCGACGTGGCGGCCGGCGACGTCCTCACCTTCCACCTGGCCTCGGACACCCAGGTGGACCCCCTCCGGGTCGCCTGGACCCCGACCGTCACTTACGAGGGCGGCACCTACTGCCAGCCGCCGCTCCGTCCTGGTGACGGCGAGACCTGCGGCTCGGTGAGCTGCACACCCACCCCGGCGCCGGGAGAGCCCGAGTGCGAGCTCTCGAGCGACCCGGAGCACCTGATCCCGCTCCAGCCCGAACAGGTCACACGGCCGGCCCAGGTGCTGACCGACGTCCACCGGCTCCAGCCGATCGGGACCCCCACCACCGCCTGGCAGGCCCCCGCGGACGGCGACTACCACGTCACCGTGTCCTGGACCGGTCCGCCGGCCGGCACCCGCTCCGCCCCGGTCGTGCTCCTCGTCCAGACGCTGCACGAGCTGGTGGACAAGCGGGTCGTGGCACCGGCGACGCCGACCACCGACTACGCCCTCGACCTCCATCTCGCCGCCGGCGAACGGGTGTTCTTCAGCGCCGTCGCCGCGGTTCAGGGAGAGACGGGAGCGCTCTCGGTGCAGTGGGTCCAGGACCAGGACCACTCCCTGGCCCTGCCCACCAACCTGCGGTTCCGCCGCCGCGCCCTCGTCACGACCCAGGGCTGCCAGGTCCTCACCGGGGAGTGCGACGTCCTCTCGGGCGGCTACCACCACTGGTACTACGGCGAGTGGGACGGCCGCCGGAAGTTCAACGAGAGCGCCCTCGCCGACCGGGACAGCAACCGGCCGAAGGACTACGTGGCGGCCACCCCCCGCTGGCAGGGCGACGAGCAGCTCGCGGAGCCCCTCTGGGAGGCCACCGGCTTCGACCTCTACCTGGCCGGCGAGGGCGTCAAGCCCTCCCGCCGGGGCATGAACGTCGTTGGGACCCTGGCCCAGGCCGCCCCGGGGAGCGGTGTCTCCACCCTGCGCCAGGGGTACGCCCGAACCACCCAGGCGGAGGCGAGCGCCTTCGGCCTCGGCGGGTCGCTGTCCCAGGGTCTCGCGGCCACCCAGATCGACTTCCTCGACATGAACGGCGACCGCTTCCCCGACCAGGTCTCGGAGGGGCACGTGCGCTTCTCGGACGGCATCGGCGGCTTCGGCCCCCTGGAGACCGTCCCCGGCCTGGGCACCGCGTTGCCGTGCAGTGACGGCACCGAGCTCGACGACCTCGACCTGGCGGGAAGCGCCCTCGACGGCATCCTCGGCGTGGCGGGGAAGCTCCGCTGCAGCAAGGACGGCACCATCGACGCCACCGTCGGCGTCGGCATCACCTACTCGAAGAAGGACAGCGAGGGCGAGCCCAAGTCGGTGGCGAGCACCATGCCTTCGGTGGGCACGGCGTCGTCCCTCTCCCAGTCCCGGGTCGAGCTGATGGACCTCAACGGCGACGGCCTGCCCGACCGGGTGAGCCTGGTTCCGGGCGCCGAGGGCGCCACCGTCCAGCTCAACCTGGGCTACCGCTTCGGCGCCCCGGAGAGCTGGCCACTGCCCCACTGGGAGGAGGCCCGCCGCTGCAGCGACGTGCTCGACTTCACGCCGGTCCTGGGCCTGATCGGCAAGCTCGACGAGCCGGACGCGCTGAGCCTCACGGTGAGCGGTGCGGAGCACGCTGGCCTCGCCTTCGGCCCCATCGGCGGCGGCATCGGCACGACCCTGTCCCGGACCGTGGTCGAGATGGTGGACGTCAACGGCGACGGCCTCGCGGACCACGTGTCCAAGGACCCGGACGAGCGCTTCTTCCGGGTCAAGATCAACCGGGGTGACGGCTGGGGGGCGGAGCAGATCTGGCACGTGCCGGCGTGGGACGCCTCCCTGGCACCCACCGGCGACCGCTTGAACCCGGTGGGTCTCTTCCGCTGCCTGGACTCGGTGAGCTTCACGGGGCAGGTGAACGGCAGCGCCTCGGTGGGCTTCCCGCTGTGCATCACGATCATCCCCGACTACCCGATCCTCGGAATCCAGATCGAGGTCTCGGTCCAGGGCTCGGGGGACGACGGCGGGCTGCGCCTCGCCTTCCAGGACCTGGACGGCGACGGCCTGCCAGACCACGTGCTCAAGAAGACCGGGGACTCGAACGTCTACGTCAAGCGCAACCGGGTGGGCAAGACCAACCTGCTCCGGCGGGTCGACCGGCCCCTCGGCGGCTCGTTCACCCTCGACTACACCGAGCAGGGCAACCGGGTGGACGACTCCGACCCCGAGCACCGGGTCGACATGCCCGAGAACCAGTGGGTGCTCTCGTCGGTCGCCGTGGAAGACGGCCTGGCCGAGACCGCGCCCTACACCACCACGTTCGACTACGGCAACGACGCCTTCTACGACCGCGGCGAACGGGTCGAGTACGGCTACGCCCGCATCCTCGAGACCCGGCCGGACGGCTCCACCGTCGAGCGGCTGTTCCACAACCAAGACTTCACACTCCGCAACCTGCCGGCGAAGACGGTGATCCGGAACGCGGACGGCGACCTGTTCCGGGTCCAGACCGCCAGCTACGAGAAGCGTCCGGTGGCCGCCGGCTCCGTCTTCCCGGCCACGCTCGGCGAGCGGACCGACTTCTACGAGGGAACGACACGCCAGGAGGGTGGGCCGCCCAAGAGCACCCTCAAGACCTACGACTATGACGCCCTGGGCGACGTGATCCGGGTCACCGATTTCGTCGACGAAGGCACCGGCGACGACGTGCTCGCCACCTTCGACTACCACGTCGATCCGGCCCGCTACGTCGTCAAGCCGTCGCGGATCGAGGTGCGGGACGCCTCAGGGCACCTCTTGCGCCGGCGCGAGGCCGGCTACGACACCTTCGGCGACCTGGTCCGCCTGGAGCAGACCCTCTCCGGCGGGCGCGACCCCGAGACCGGGGCCGCCTACACCGGCACCCACAACCCGGTGTGGACCTTCAGCCACGACGCCCTGGGCAACCTCGCCTCGGTGACCGACCCGGTGGGCTACCGGGTCGACTACAGCTACGACCCGGTGACCCGGACCCACGTCGCCCAGGCCACCGACTCCTTCGGCTACGTCAACCGGAGCACGACCGACCTGCGCTTCGGGCTGCCGGCGGAGACCACCGACGAGAACGGCAACCGGGTGACCCGGGTCTACGACGGCTTCGGCCGCCTGGCCCAGGTGTTCGTGCCCTACGACACCGACGGCACCCCGCTCCTGGCCTTCGACTATGCGCCGACCACCTTCCCGGCCTTCGCCATCGCCCACCACAAGGACGTCACCCGCCCCGATCCCATCGACACGGTGACCTTCGTCGACGGCCTGGAGCGGACCCTCCAGGTCAAGCAGGACGCCGAGCTCGACCTGGGCTCCGGCACCGCCACCCGGGTCGGCATGCGGGTCTCCGGCCGGGTGGCCTTCGACGCTCTCGGGCGCCTCGCCGCCCAGAGCCAGCCGGTGTTCGACACGGGCACCGAGACGGCCTTCGTGGCGACGCCGGAGAAGAACCCGACGCGGATCAGCTACGACGTGCTCGACCGGGTGACGCGGGTGGACTTCCCCCACGGCGGCGCCACCCGCCTGGACTACGGCTTCGGCGCGCTCGACGGCACCACCCGGCTGCTCCGCACCCGGGCCGACGCCGAGGGGCGCTCGACCCGCTTCTATCAGCTCGTCGACGGCCGCGTGGCCGGGGTCGAGCAGACCAACACCCTCCGGGGTGCCCGGAGGAAGCTGGTCACCCGCTACACCTACAACCCGGTCAGCGAGCTCACCGCGGTCCGGGACCCGGGGAGCCACCTCACTTCGGTCGAGTACGACACCCTCGGGCAGCGGGTCGCCGTCGACAGCCCGGACGCCGGCCGCACCGAGCTCCGCTACGGTCTGGGAGGCGACCTGGGAGCACGGATCACCGCCGAGCTGGCCGCCCGGGGCGAGCAGATCCGCTACCGCTACACCTTCCACCGCCTGGACCGGATCGACTACCCGGAGATCCCCGACGCCGTCTTCACCTACGGCCCCCCCGGCGCCCCGGCCAACCGGGCGAACCGGATCGCCACGGCGACCGACGAGTCGGGGGCCGAGGAGCTCTTCTACGGCAAGCTGGGCGAGACGGTGCGCACGGTCAAGACCGCCACGGCGCTCAACGGCTTCTCGCCCAAGGGGCCGTACACCACCTCCTTCTCCCGCGACAGCTTCGGCCGCCTGCTGTCGATGACCTATCCGGACGGCGAGGTGCTGACCTACGGCTACGACGCCGGCGGCCAGCTCTCGTCCCTCTCCGGCACGCTCCGGTCGGTGCGCTACGACTACCTGCTCCACCAGGGCTACGACGAATTCGGGGACACGGTGCGGATGGTCTACGGCAACGGCGTCGAGACCCGCCGCGCCTACGACCCGAAGAGCCGCTTCCTCGACGGCATCCGCACCACCCTGGCCACCGGCCGAAAGATCCAGGACCTGCGCTACGGCCGCGACCTGGTGGGGAGCCTCCAGACGATCGACAACGACGTCCCCCTGCCGCGGCCCTCGGAAATGGGCGGGCCGTCCCACCAGAGCTTCCGCCACGACGACCTCTACCAGCTCGTCTCGGCCCAGGGCAGCTACCGCTTCCCGCCCAACAAGGAGACCACCTACGACCTGGAGCTGGCCTACGACGAGATCGGCAACGTCGTCCACAAGAGCCAGACCCACCTGCGCCTGCAGAAGAACGGCAAGGCGATCGTCCAGAAGAAGACCTCCTACGACTGGAGCTACGCCTACGGCGGGTCCGGGCCCCACGCCGCCACCCACATCGGCGAGCGCACCTACCGCTACGACCGGAACGGCAACCAGACCGGCTGGGACGACGACCGCTCCGGCCGCCGCCGCACCGTCACCTGGGACGAGGAGAACCGGATCGCCGCGGTGGCCGACAACGGCCGCACCACCCGCTTCCTCTACGACGCGGCGGGCGTGCGCACCAACAAGGCCGGCCCCCACGGCGAGACGATCTACGTCAACTCTTACTTCTCGATCCGGAACGGCGCCATCGGCAGCAAGCAGGTGTGGGCCGACGGCGTCCGGATCGCCACCGAGGTCGCCCAGCCGTCGCTCAACGGCTCACCCACGGGCCTCGGACCGGTGGAGGACAAGCGCTACTTCTACCACCCGGACCAGCTCGGCTCGGCCCACTTCGTCACCGACGCGAGCGGCGACGTCTACCAGCACCTGGAGTACTTCCCCCAGGGCGAAACCTGGGCGGCCGAGCGCTCCGAGAGCCAGAACACGCCCTACCTCTTCAGCGGCAAGGAATTCGACGAAGAGACCGGGCTGGCCTACTTCGGTGCGCGCTACTACGAGCCCCGCCAGGGCCAGTGGGCGAGCGCGGACCCGATCTTCGACCGGATGCTGGACGCCGACCGGCTGGCGCAGACGGACCCGGACATCGGTCCCTTCCACCTCGAAGGCCTGCTCTACGCCTACGTCGCCAACGACCCGGTGGACTACACGGACCCGACCGGCCTGATCCTGGACAAGAGTGTGACGTCGAAGGTCGACAAAAAGGGCAGGCCGAGGCGTCCCGCATGGCGAAGGAAGACCATCGACACCGTGTACAAGAGGCAAACGCTCAAGAGCGGCCGAGTCAAGAGCGCGGTGAGCACGAAGACCTACCTGCGCAACAAGAGGGTCGTGATCGGCAAGAAGAATCCCCGCAAGATCAGCATCTGGGCGCTCGACCACAAGATACCCTACAAATACCTCCTTGAAGCCGCCACCAAGGCCAAGGCACTCATCACCTGGGATGACATGAAGAAGATCAGCAACGACCCAAACAATTTGCGGGTGATTACGATGTCCGAGAACTCTTCTCATCACTACGAGCCGAAACCCAAGAAAGCTCGGATCGGCGCGGTCAAGGTCTTGAAAGCCAACGGCTTCCAGTGATCGACGGAGTGATCTCTCGGCGGGTCCGACAGCACCTGGAGGGCGTTCTGGGCACGCCCTTCCGGGCGTCGACGGCGCACGATGTGACGCGCGGGATCGTGGCTGCCTTCGGTGTGGCCACCTTCCGCGACCAGCCCGTCGAAGGAGCCTTCACCCTGGTGACCGTCGGCCTCTCGGAACATCTCCTCCCCGGTGACGAGAGCGAGCCGGTGCGCCAGGAGCTCCTCGTGTGCGCCTGGGACCGTTTCTTCGGCGATGCGCTGTACCAGGCCTTCTTCTCGATGGCGGACCTCGTCCTCGAAGACGGCACGAGGATCGATCCGGGGACGGTGTACGAGCTCCCGGAGCGGATCGCCGACGCCATGGGTTCGCACCGATTCTTCGCCTACCCTCCGTGCTACCACCCGGAGGAGCTCCAACCCATCCAGCTCGACGACGGTGAGGTGGAGATCCGCTGGCTGATCCCCATCGCTCCGGAGGAGAGCGACTTCGTCGAACGGGAGGGCGCCGAAGCCTTCGACGACCTCCTTGAGCTCGAGAATCCGGACCTCATGGACCTCGATCGAGGGAGCGTCGTGTAGGAGTCTGCGCGGCAAGACCGCGCGGCGGCCTCCCGCTCAGCGCGGCCGCGAGGAGAACGACGGGCCGATCGACAGGGTGATCTGGCGGCGCCCCTCCTCGGCCAACCCGAAGGCGAGGTAGGCGGGGCCGAGGACGGTCTCGGCGCCGAGGGTCAGCGTGGCCGCGTAGCGGAGATCGTCGATGCTCGCGTCGCTCCGGGAGGGCCAGTAGTTCCCGGCCTCGAGCCAAGCACCCAGATAGAGGCCCTTGCCGAGGACCGTCGGCAGCGTGCCCAGGCGGTAGATGTAGGTCGGGCGCACGACCGCACAGGTCGCCCCTAAGAGCTCGCCTCGACGGTAGCCGGAGAAGGAGAAGAGGCCGCCGCCGCCGAAGAGCTCGTAGGACGGCTGATCGCCGTCCAGGCCGGTTCCGAGCTCGACCCACGAGATGGCGGTGTGCCGCTCCCAACTGTGGACGCCGACGTGGGCCAGGGCGAGGAGCTCGTACCGATCCTCCGCTCCGAGCGCCGGCTCCGACTGGATCAGGCCCAGGCTGCCGAGCTGGCCCGAGCGCGGAAAATAGATGCTGTCGAGACGGTCGAGCGGGAGCAGGAGCTGCCAACCCGCCACGTCGACGGCCCCTTCGACCCCCGGGAGCTCTTCGGGAGGGGGCCCGCTCTTCAGCCGCTGCTCTCGTCGCTCCCGAAACGCCGCGACGCGGACCTCGCCGGAGGTTCCGAGGACGCGGCCGACGCTGAGGGCGCCCCCGGTGCCCCGGCGCTCCAACTCGCCGAATGCACGGTCGCCGTCGAAGAGGGTGAAGACCTCCCGCTGATGGCGCGCGCCCACCGTGACGAACCAGCGGCCGTCGAGGTCCAGCGGCTGGTAGAGCTCGCTCTCGATCTGTTGGCGGTCGCCGATCCGGGCGTCGTTGCGCCACTCGAGGCCCAACCGGTTGAGCCGGATGGCGGTGACGTTGAGCAGCACGCTCGCCTCCGAGCGCTGGTTCTCGTCGAGATCGAGGTTGAATGCGGAACGGAAGAAGAACGGGCCTCCCCGTTTCTCCTTGACCCTCACGACGACCGCCAGGCCACCCGCCTCGGGAACGGCGTCAAAGTCGGCGCTCTCGAAGTCGCCGTGGCCGGGCTCGGCGCGCCGGCCACCAAGCCAATTGCGCATTATTTCTTGTATGCGGTAATATCTATTACAAGAATAGACTGCTTCGCGGCAGCCGCCTGGTCGCCCGGCCCGAGCCTCGGGTCCCGGCGATCGATGGCGTCGAGCAACCGGCCTCCTCCTGGATCGAGGAGGCCCCCATTGAGCTCCCGGGTAGGTCCGCGGAGGCGGTATGCGCCCGGAGGCGGCCTGTCCGGAACAACCGGAGGACACCATGTTTCAAAATCATTCGAGCCGTACCCGCCTGTTGCTCTCGACCGCGGTGATCCTGTTGGCGGCGCTGGCCGCCTTCCCCGGCGGCGCCGCCGCCCAGACCTACGACCTCGGGCACTACGTGATCCCCAACTGCGACACGCCCAAGGCGTACAACGCCACCGGTACCGGCATGCGCCGGTTCATCCCCATGGGGGTCGACGGCTCCGGCCGGGCCCACTACGTGTACGTCACGTCGGGCGACGGGGCGGCCTTCCTCGACTTCACCATCGACTCGAGCTATATCCGCTTCTGGGCCGACGCATCCTGGGCCCACAACAACCACCCGCCGGCCCCCGAATGCGGCGGCTCCGACTACTGTGACGAGGTCAGCGGACCGGTTGGGGTCGCCACGTCGACCTGTCGCTGCCTCTGGTACCACGGGTGGGGTTCGGCGGACTACGTGTTCAACGCGCCGCGCGACTACAGCAACCAGGCGCTCGGAGCCCGGTTCTTGCCGCGGAACGTCTACCTCTCGGGGACGGCGGAGACGACCGTCTCCCTGGGGAGCTCGGTCACCCGCGCCCGGCGCAAGACCGACTGCAGCGCCACGACCTCCTGGCACTCGTCGGCACCCGGGAGCTATCAGAGCTCGTCGGTCGCCATCAGCCACTACTCGTCCTACAACGGCTTCAACGACGTGATCCGCGTCCGCACGGTCAGCGGCCCGGGAACCGGCGAGATCTTCTACTACGCCAAGGGATACGGCTGGGTCGGGTACCAGAGTGGTAGTTACAGCGACTGGATCACCACGGCGAGCAGCTCGACCCCGTGGCCGAACCTCTCCTGCTTCAGCTACAGCCAGAGCAGCTTCTGCAGCGTGGTCGATCCCAACGGCGGCGGCGGTGGTGTGGGCAACAATGCCCAGGTCCTGACCGGCGAGAGCAGTGTGCCCAGCTCGCTCACGCCCTACGAGACCCGGCAGGTGCGGGTCCGGGTGAAGAACACCGGTGGCACCACCTGGACCGCGGGCACGCTCTACCGCCTCGGCGCCCAGACCGACAACGGCGTCACCTGGAGCGCCTACCAGTGCGGCGGCTACATGAACAACCTCGCCGACGGACGCGTCTACCTGTGCAACAACGTCGCGCCCAACGCCAGCTACGACTTCGTGTTCAACGTCACGGCGCCGGCCTCCGGCACGCCGCACCTGTCGGTCAAGATGGTGCGCGACGGCGTGGAGTGGTTCGGCAGCGGCGCCTCGTGGTCGATCACCGTGGGCGGCGGCAACCCGTACCCCAACTGCCCGTGCAGCTCCGGCATCGACAACTACTGCCTCCACTCGCCGAGCACGTACGGCTGCCCGATGACCTACCCGGGCGGGTACTGCGACCCGAACGGGAACGGCACCTTCGATGACGCCGACTGGGTGCGCGGGTACTACGAGTTCCAGGACTACTGCCGCTGAGCCGGTCGCCCGCTGACGACAAGTCGGGGGCCCGTGGCACCACGGGCCCCCGGCGTTTCACCCCATGTCGGCCAAGCTCTGATCGAGCGCCCGGGCGATGGTGTCCATACCGGCCTGGTCGATGACGATCGGTGGCGCGATGCGCAGGTTGGTGTGGTGGGTCTCTTTGGCGTAGACGCCGTGGCCGAGCATGCGCTCGCTGAGAGCGTGGCCGTCGATGCCGGCCCGGACCTCGACGCCGATCAGCATGCCGCGGCCGCGGACCTCCTTGACCTGGTCCGGGTGGCGCGCGGCGACGTCGCGGAGCGCCTTCTGCAGGTAGAAGCCCTTCTCCTTGGCCTGCTCGGCCAGGCCGCGGCGCTCGAACTCGACGATGGTGAGGAGACCGACGAACGCCGCCAACGGATAGCCGCCGAAGGTGCTGCCCTCGCTGTGGGGCACGAAGACCTCCATCAGCTCCTTCTTGCCGCACAGGCAACTGATCGGCAGGATGCCGCCGCCCATAGCCTTGCCCAGGGTGATGAGGTCGGGCCGCTCGAGGCCGAGGCGCTGCCAGGCGAAGTTGGCGCCGGTCCGGCCGTAGCCGGTCTGGATCTCGTCGAGCACGAACAGGGCGTTGTGCTTCCTGGCGAGCTCCTGGACGCCGCCCAGGTACTCGTCTTCGGGGACGATGACGCCGGCCTCCGCCTGTATCGGCTCGAGGATCACGCCGGCGACGTGGCCGTGGTTCTCCTCGAACGCTTGCTCCATGGCAGCCAGGTCGTTGAACGGCACGTGGACGGCCCCCGGCATGAGCGGCTCGAGCCCCTCTCGCGACGCCGGGTCGTCCATCAGGCTGGTGGCACCGAGGGCGCGGCCGTGGAACGCCTTCTTCGCCGAGATGATGACCGGCGTGCCCTCGATCCCCGTCCCCGCCGGACCGCCGTGCTTCCGGCCCCACTTGCGCATCACCTTGATCGCCGCCTCGACGGCCTCGGTGCCACCGTTCTTGGGCAGGAACATGTCCATCTTGGTGAAGTCCTTGAGCTTCTCCAGCCACGGCCCCAGGTAGGTGTGGGAGATCGACCGCGGGATGGTCGCCATGCGCTCCAGGAACTGCTGCACCGCCGGGATGATCACCGGATCGTTGTGGCCGAAGGGGACGGCCGAGTAGCAGGCGAGACCGTCGACCACCTCCGTCTCCACCGCCCCGGCGTCGGTCTGCTTGACGATCTTCAGCATGTAGGGCGAGGAGCCGGCGCCTTGGACCAGAACACCGGAGAACGGCTCGTAGATGTGAGCCCCCAGCGTGTCGAGCGCTCGGTTGTGGTCCTGGATGGTCCAGTCCTTGAGCGCCTTGCCGTTGATGACGACATCTTCGAGGTTCTGCGGTGGGGTGAGAGTCTGCGGCATGGTGGCTTGCCCTTCCGGTCGTTCGTGATGCCAGACGACGGCCCGGGATCCTCCGGGTCGTCCGTGCGGGTTGGGATCGCGGCTCGGATCGGTTCCGGGTCGTCCGCTCCGGGGAAGGCCCGCCGCGGACCCGCAGGGGGCCTTCCAGTGTGCTCCGAGCCCCTTGAATCTACATCATGGCGGGGCGGAAGGGGTGGCCCGGTCGTCGGGCCGGGCCGCACCCCGACAGAGGAGAGCACCCGAGACCGGGCGCTCTCCGAGCCACAGCCCTTGCGGTCTGGCCTGCTACGCCGTCTGCTGGCGGCCGCGCACCAGGAAGAAGATGGCGCTCGCCATCAGGAGGATCGCCAGCAGGATCAGGCCGGTCTCCGTCAGCGTCGGGATCTCCAGGGCGGACTGGCGTGACGCGATGAAGGTGCCGGTGGCTCCGGCGAAGGGGCCATCGGGACTGGGCATGAAGCCGCCCTGCCACGTGGTCTTGGGGGCCAACGTCGCCTTCGCACCCGGGTTGGACGGGGCGAGCTTGACGGTGCCCTTCATCTGGTCTCCAGCCGCCTGCGTCCCGATGACGGTCGCGGTGCCGAAG
>Ga0210074_1000291_pt1 | contig 18948 bp, 18 predicted proteins | sample China_Galinas_Co_FD_184860 | JGI IMG/M metagenome (GOLD analysis project Ga0210074, IMG submission 184860) | Wetland microbial communities from San Francisco Bay, California, USA, that impact long-term carbon sequestration -... | ecosystem: Environmental > Aquatic > Marine > Wetlands ... | reverse complement strand
GGGCAGGAGCCTTGCAAAGCCCCGCCGGGGACAACCGACCAGGAGACCACCATGGCCCGCACGAAGCTCTTCTCGCCGATCACCATCCACAACCTGGAGCTCTCCAACCGGATCATCGTCGCGCCCATGTGCCAATACGCGGCCGTGGACGGCCAGATGACCGACTGGCACGTGATGCACCTGGGCAACCTCGCGGTCTCCGGTGCGGGGCTGCTGACGATCGAAGCCACCGCGGTCGAGGCCGAGGGGCGTATCTCCTACGCCGACGTCGGGCTCTACTCGGACGCCTGCGAGACGGCCATGGGGCGGACCCTGGACGCGGTACGGCGCTGGAGCGACATGCCGATCGCGGTCCAGCTCGCCCACGCCGGGCGCAAGGCGTCGACCGAGCTGCCGTGGAGGGGTGGCGCGCAGATCGCGGCGGATCAGGCCGGCGGCTGGCGGCCGATGGCTCCGAGCCCCTTGCCGTTCCGGCCCGACGATCCGCCCCCGCACGCGCTCGACGGTGCGGATCTCACGCGCATCCGCGAGGCGTTCGCAGCGGCGGCACGGCGGGCGGCGCGGCTCGACCTCTCAGCCATCCAGCTCCACGCGGCCCACGGGTACCTGCTCCACCAGTTCCTGTCCCCCTTGAGCAACCGGCGGACCGACGCCTACGGCGGATCGCTCGACCAGAGGATGCGGTTCCCGCTGGAGGTCTTCGACGCGGTGCGCGAGAGCTTTCCCGCCGAGCGCCCGGTCTCGGTCCGAGTGTCAGCGACGGATTGGGTCGAAGGCGGCTGGGACCTGGAGCAGACCGTCGCCTTCACCCAGGCGCTCGGGGAGCGAGGCGTCGCCGGGATCAACGTTTCGAGCGGCGGGCTCTCCCCGGACCAGCAGATCGCGCTGGGGCCGAGCTACCAGGTGCCCATGGCGCGTACCATCCGCCAGCGGACCGGTCTGCCGGTGGTGGCGATCGGCTTGATCACCGAGTTCGAGCAGGCCGAAGCGATCCTGGCCACGGGCGACGTCGACATGATCGGCCTCGCCCGCGCCATGCTCTACGACCCGCGCTGGCCTTGGCACGCCGCCGCCCACTTCGGTGAGACCGTCGTCCCGCCGAACCAGTACCTGCGCTGCGCGCCGCGCCACGCCCACTCGCTCTTCCGGCCGGCTCCCTGAACCCAATCCAGAAAGGGTTCGTCTCCAGTGTAGATCGTCGCGGAGTTGGTGTTGGTGTTCGCCGTCATGCTCAGTGTCAAGTGGGGCGCCGACGCGCTCGGCGCTGTCCTCGCCCTCGTCTACCTGGCGTCGGGCCGCCGCCTCGCCCCCGTCGTCCTCGCCCACGGCGTGATCAATACCATCATCCTGACCGCGCTCTACGTGGACGGGGGTGTGGTCGGCTGAAACCCCGCCGAGCTCCACGAGGAGCCAGCCGCCTTTGACTCCGCTCGATGGGCGTAGTCGAGCCGTCTCTCTCTTTGCTCCATGGGCGAACGGTCAGATGGCTTCAGCTTCGGCTGCTTTGAGCGCCGGGGATTGACCTTGGCGTTTCAGGGCGTCGGCCAGTACCTTGGAGCTCTTTGCGGTGTCCGGGTGATCCGGCCCCAAGAGCTTCTTCTGCATCTCGAGCGCGCGGCGAGCCAGGGTCTCGGCGCCTTCGAAATCGCCGGCTGCCAGTCGCACGGTTGCCAGGTTGGCCATCACCAGGGCGACGTAGCGGTGCTCGGGGCCGAGGAGCCTGGTGAGCATTTCGAGTGCTTCCCGGTACCGCGCCTCGGCCTCGTCGAAGTTTCCCTCGGCGCGGAGACTGCTTGCCAGATTGTTCAGGGTGTTCGCTACCTTGAGATGCTCGTCCCCATAGATCGCCTTGCGCAGCTCGAGATTCTCCAGGTGCATGGCCACGGCCTCGGCTAGCTTTCCCTGAGCTTCGCGGAGCAAGGCGAGGTTGTTGAGGGCGGTTGACGTCCCCATCTGCTGATCTTTCCCGCTCAGGCGGCCGACCCTGAGCGCCTCTTCGAGCTCGACGGCCGCTTCGTCGAGCCTTCCTTGCGCTTCCAGGTTGAGGCCCAGGTTGCTGTGCAGAGTCGTCAGCTCCGGGTGACCTTCGCCGTAGATCCGTAGGCCCATCGCCAGGGCTTCCCGGGAGAGCGTCTCGGAGTCTTGCACGTCGCCGCGGTCGCGGGCGAGCGTTGAGAGATCCGTCAGCGTCGTCACGATACGGGGGTCTTCTTCTCCGAACAACTGGCGCTGGAGAGCCAGGGCGTCGCGGAAGGAAGCTTCCGCTTCGTCGTAGCGGCCCATCTGTTGTTGGATGCGCCCCATGTGCTCCAGCGAGCTTGCGGTGCCGGGATGCGCTCGTCCATGCTCCCTGATGGTCACGTCCAGCGAGCGACGGGCGAGAGCCTCCGCCTCCTCGTAGTCCCCCTTGGTGAGAAGGAGCATGGAGAGATTCATGCGCGCCGCGGCTGTAGTGGGCCCGTCATCGCCCTCGCGGTCGAGCGCTCTTTCGAGCACCTCGCGCAGGAGCACTTCTGCCGGCGCTAAGTCGCCACCACTCCAGAGCGCCGCGCCGAGCGAGTTCATGCTCTCCATCAAGGAGAGCTCGTCTCCTCCGGAGCGCCGGCGAACCTCGATCGCCCTGCGATGGAGGCTCGCCGCCTCCGTGAACCTGCCGTCTCTTTGCAGCGCCCGGCCCAACTGGTCCAGGGTGTCGGCGTAGGCGGCTCCAGGTTCGCTCCCCAGCCTGTCCTGAAGGGCCAGAGAGCCGGCGAGAAGCTCCTCCGCGTCGTGATAGAGCCCCAAGTGGTTGAAGATGGTCCCCATGGTGGTCATGAGGCTTGCCTGGAGCTCGGGCTGGTCCGACAGCTCGGTGCGGATGCGCTGACTACCCAGATCGAGGATCTCGCGCGCCGTCACCGCACTTCCCCGACTCTTGGAGGGACTCACCGCCTCGAACATGTCGACGAGGAAGCTCGTGACGTTCTCGGCACGTGCACGTTCACTGAGGATCTCGCGGCGCTGAAGCGCCAGCGAGGTCGCCCAACCGATCGTGAGCGCGAGCACGATCCCCACGGCGGCGACGGCCTTCCAATGCCGGCGGGTCACCTTGGCAGCGCGATACAGCACCGACCCCCTGGGGGCCGTGACCGCATCGCCGACGAGGAACCGCCTAAGGTCGTCGACCAGTTGTGCCACGGAGGCGTAGCGATCCTCCGGTTCCTTGGCCATGGCCTCGAGGACGATGGCGTCCAGATCAGCGGCCTGGCTTCGCCGCAGTCGGGGTGGAGCACCTCGGCTCGTCCCCAGGAGCTCAGGCTCCTCGGCCTCGGAGTGTTCGGCCGACTGCCGGGAACGGCGGAGAGCTCGGCTGGGTCGCTCCGGTTCGACGAGGCAGACCGAGCGGAGCAGATCGTCGAGTCGCCCGGACTCCACCCGAAAGGGAACCTGGTCGGTGACCAGGGTGTACAGCAGCGCACCCAGGCCGTAGATGTCTGTGGCCGTGGAAATGACCCCGCCCATCACCTGCTCTGGAGCCGCGTACTCCGGAGTCATGGGGCGATGACCGGTTCTGGTCAGATCACCGCCGGGTTCCACCGCCAACAGCTTGGCGATTCCGAAGTCGAGCAGCTTGGGGACTCCGTCGCTGGTGACGAGAATGTTGCCGGGCTTGAGATCGCGGTGCACGACGAGGTGTCGGTGGGCGAACTGGATGGCGTCGCAGACCTGGACCACGAGCTCTAGCCGCTCCTCCAGGGACAGGCCGTTCGTCCTGCAATAGTGATGGATCGGTAGGCCGTCCACGTACTCGATGGCCAGATACGGCAAGCCGTCGTCGGTGGTGCCTCCGTCCAGCAGTCGGGCGATGTTCGGGTGCACCAGTTGGGACAGGATGTGGCCTTCCGTGTGGAAGCGCTGTCGTACGGACTCGCTCGCCCACCCTGCGCTCAGGATCTTGAGCGCGACGTTCAGGCCGTACTCGTCCTCGAGCTTCTCCGCGCGGTAGACGACACCCATTCCGCCGCGGCCCAGCTCCTCCAGGATTCGATAGCCACCCACTCGGTCGCCTTCCCGAACCGGCGACGGCGGCGGGGTTTCCAGCGCACCGAGGATAGGGCTTTCGAGGAAGTCCTCGGCGGAGCGGTCGGTGCGGAGCAGGGTCTCCACCTGTTCGCGGAGCTTCCGGTCCTCACCGCAAGCCGAGGCGAGAAACGTAGACCGCTCGTCAGGATCCCGCTCCAGCGCCGCCATCAGTGTCCGCTTGATCTTCTGCCAGCGTTCGGCGTCCATGCTCACCTCCTGCGAAGCTCGTGGAGGAGCCACGCTTTTGCGGTGCGCCAGTCCCTCTCCACGGTTGCTGTCCCGACATTCAGGAAGGTGGCCACCTCCGGGATGGTCAACCCACCGAAGAACCGCAGCTCGACCACCTGCGCCTGGCGCGGGTCCATGGCCGCCAAGGACGACAGAGCTTCCTCCAGGGCTAGCAGGTCGAGCTCCTGCCGGGAGGGCATCCCGAGTGCCTCGTCGATGGCGAGCAGCGTCGCGCCGTCTCCCCGTTTTCCAGCGTTCCGGCGGCGGGCGTGGTCGACCAGGATCTGGCGCATCAACCGGGCGACCGAGCCGAAGAAATGGGCCCGGCTCTCCCAGCGCACCCGTGCCGACCGCTCCAGGCGGAGGTAGACCTCGTGGACCAGCGCCGTGGGTTGAAGGGTGTGCCCGGAGCGTTCGCGTGCCAGGCGCTGGCGAGCGACCCTCCGGAGCTCGTCGTAGACCAGCGGCATGAGCTCGCCGAGAGCGCCGGAATCGCCGGCGCTCCAGGCGTGCAGGTGACCGGTAACGCTCGGAGCCGAGCGCGTTCCCATGTCGCCAGGCTCCTCCGCCAGGCTGGCATTCGCGTTGTTGATGGGCCTCGACGCTCGATTCCGCATGGACTGGGTGAAGAAGGCTCTCCAAAGGAATCTAGACGAATGCGAATATCACTCCATACCCTACAACATCTTGCCCCTTGCCGAGCGCCACAAACTCCAGGGCCTCGAACTCGATGGAGTCGAGATCCGCGATCCGTCCATGACGCAGGCCGGGCTGGATCGTCCTGCAGAAGGGATTCCATCTTGGAATGGCTGAACCACTTCAACCTCGGGACTCTCGTCCCATGGACTAGGTGAAAGGAGAACAGACCATGAGAGCATCAACGTCTACCCGCAACCACCGTCCCTTCGTCGTCGCCGCCGTGCTAGGTGTCCAGTTGGCGATCCTCGCGCCCACGACCGCGTCGGCTGCCTGCACCGGGGAGCTCGTTTCCACCGAAGACAACTGTAGCGACTTCAAGAGATACCAGTGCCCGGGGGGCACCGACTGCTACGCCAACGACTGTCAGTACGGAGGGGGTGAGTGCTGGATCGCCTATGGCAGTCCGACCTACGAGGAAACCTGCAACAGCATGCCGCTGGTGCCGTGTGCTCAGAGAACGACCCAGTCGTTCTGTGATCTCGGGAACGGGTGTAGTTGGACGGGGTCGACACCACCTCCGCCCCCTCCTTCTGGAAGTGGCGCTCCTCCGCGGAATTCGGGTGGTGCCTGGCTCTACTATGGCGGGGATGCTTCCGCAGACCTCGCCGGATTGGCGAACCGAATGGCCAACCTGAAGGCGAACGGAGCCCAGTACATCCGCTTGTGGATTCCGTGGGTCGAGGTCGAGCCGCAGCCGGGCGTCTGGGACTTCGAGAAGTTCGACCGGATGATCGCCACGATCGTCGCCGAAGGCTTCCGCCTCGAGATCACTCTTTCGCCGACGATGTCACTCGAGTGGTTCTGGCGGGACTACCTCAACGCAAGCACGCCCGTCCTTCACCGATACTGCGAAGAATTGGTGGAGGGGACGACCACCTGTCAGCTTGCTTCCGCCCGCTATCCCAAGAACCTGAAATCGGTAGGGAACCCTCACGCGAGCTTCTGGGCGCCCGACAGTGTGACGTACTTCATTCAGCGCTACATTCAACAGACCTTCACACAGCTTCTGGACCGGTGGTCTCCCTTCATCGTGTTCGTGAGTCCAGGGCTCGGGAGATTGAACGAACCGACCTACACAAACACCGAGCACTTCTGGTCCCATGACTACTATGCCAGGGCGAACTTCCAGGCGGCAATGCAAACCAAGTACGGAACCGTTGCTGCTCTGAATACCGCCTGGGGGAAGGGCTACGCGAGCTTCCAGGATGTCAATCCGCCGAAGTTCCCGTTTCACCAGGTCACGAAGAACCAGCACATGAGGGACTTCCTGCTGTGGTATCGAGACTCGAAGCGACGCTGGGTCAATCGGATGATGGGCTGGGTCAAGGCGGAGCTCCACCCGTGGCAGCGGCCGATCGTCTACGTTTCCGGAACTGCTGGAGACTACGAACTTCTGCGCAACACGGCGGTTACAAGCCCGCGGCCCTGGAAATACGGCTCTGGAAACTGGAGTCCGAACTGGGCCGTTCAGGCGACCATGAAGCGTGGATTCGACAATCGTTGGATACTCAGTCGGGCTACCCAGGACGGCTGGTACGTTAGGTATGGCGGGGTCGGCTCGAGGAGCGGATGCGCCAACAGCGCGGTCTGCTCGAGCTTGTCTGATTGGGCGTTTGAGCTGGGCTACTCCGGGCCGATCTACAGTCAGATCCCGAGCTTGGGTGGAGTCGACCAGCCCCTGGAGGTCTGTGAGGTAACCGTAGAAGAGGGCTTCTACGGTCACCATTGGAACAAGGATTCCAACCTCTTCGGATCGTCGACGAACAACCAGCGCTTGGCCTCCCTTGCTGCGGGTTGGCAGCATATCCGCACCATGCTGCCGGGTGACTACGTTCCGCCGAAGATCTCGTCCGTTTCCAAATCCGCGGGCGAAACCTCGGCTACGGTCACCTGGACCACAGACGAACCGGCCGATGGAGCCGTTGTCTTCGGTCTGCAAGGACCCCAACCTCTGATGCGTGTCGCCCCTTCACCGTCGTCGTATAGTGCGGCCGCGACCCAGTCTCACAGCATCACGCTGACTGGCCTCACACAGGGGACCACGTATTCGTTCCGGGTCCTGAGCACAGACCCATACGGGAACACCACGATCAGTGCCTCGACGTACCAGGTGAAGACAACCAGTGCCCCACCTCCGTCTGCTTCGTGCCAGGGCACCCTCGTCTACCAGGGGGCGAACTGCAATACCTTCAAGCGGTATCAGTGCGGCGCCGGTACGGACTGCGACCTCAACGACTGCAAGTACAACGGAAGCGACTGCTTCTGGATGTGCCACTGGCAGCCGGGCGGTGAAACCTGTGAAGACACCTGCGACGCCAAGGCACTCGTCCCTTGCAGCCAACGCATGAGCGAGTCGTTTTGCACCGCGGGCTGGGGCTGCTTCTGGCAATAGCCGGGGGCTCCAGCTTACCGCCACCTCCGCCTTTTCGCCCTTCGGGCGACGGTGGTCTCGCACGACCGGGTGATCGAGTTGCCCGCTCCGTCGGTCGCGGTGGCTTCCCAGGTGATGCGCCGGCGGACACCGGACGCGCGGGGAACCGTCAGGGTGTCGCCCTCGAGCGAGACGCGACATGGGCGCCAGGGAAGCTCCACCACGTTCCCGTTCAGGCCGATGAGCTGGCACGTAGCGTTCGCGACCTCCACCGAGGCGACCTGGCAGTTGTCGGACGCGGTGGCGGTGAATGAGATGGGGACCTGCCACAGAGTGATCGTCTCCGGCGCGTTGCACTCGACCAACGGGGCGGCCCGGTCTTCCACGGTGACGGTCGCGTCGCAGGTCGCTGAGGTGCCCGCCTGCTCGATCGTGAAGGTCACCAGGGTGTCGCCCGGCGGGTAGGGGCCGGACGGGTCCGCCGCGACGATGAGCGCCCGGCCGTCGGGGTCGAACGCCGTCGGATCGATCGTTGCGGAGCACCGGCCTTCGTCCGTCGCCACCGTCAGGTCGTGGCAGGAGATCCGCGGCTCGCCGGCCTCCGCCGTCAGGCGCACGTCGTCGTAGTTCGCCTGGACGCCCGGCGACAGGAGCCGGATCTCGAGCGGGGCGCCCAGCTCCGGCTCCGCGTCGCCCGAGGTGTAGCGCACCGTGGAGGTCACCCAGGTGCCCTGGGCCGGATGGAGGCTGGAGCGGTCCTCGGCGAGGACGGTGCCGCCGGCCCGGAGCTGGACGATGTAGCCGGCGAAGGGGTCGTTGTTGTTCCAGCCGACCGCCACCGAGAGGACGTAGGTCGTGTTCGGCTCGAGCGGCGTCGAGAGGATCTGCCGCACGCTGTTGCCGGAGAGGTTGACGTAGGCCACGTTCCGGCCCTCCGGAATGCCTGCCGGGTAGTCGCTTGCGGTCGGACGGAAGATCCCGTCGCCGCCACCGGGGCTGGTGCGCCAACCGGTGATGGTGATCCGGATGCCTCCGACCGGTAAGGGGTCTGCTTCGAATCCGGGGTTGGTGATCGGCACGTCGGCCGCGGCGGCGGCGGCGGGCCGACCGACCAGCAGACCGATCAGAACGAGGCTGAAGAGGAGTAGCGCGATCGTCGTGCGGTCTTGGATAAGGGGAGTGCGTCGCATGGTCTCGTCTCCTTCGGTTGAGCTCGAGGCACGCGAGGACTTCCGAGGCGTCCGGGAGTGGGGCCTTGCTCATCCTCGGCGTGCGGGGGTGTCTGGTTCGGAGTGGTCCCGCGCGCCGGATGCTTTCGTGTTTGCTGTATATCGAAGCGTCTATGGGTGCGCTGGTTGCTCGGCACGGGCTGTACGATATCGGCATGGTATGTACGAAAAGAGAGGTGATCTGTTCATTTTTCGCATGAGTCGACTCGGCTGCTCAGAGGGGCTGCGGGCGGTGGCTGTAAGGACCGCCGTCTCCGCGACGTGTTCAGGGCGTAACACCAACGGCCGGACCGGCCGGCGGGCGGGCGTCGTCGCTCGTGCCCGCACCGGCCCGTCCCCTGAACCGCATCCAGAAAGGGCTCGCCTCCCGTGCCGATCGTCGTGGAGTTGTCGTTGGTCTTCGCCATCATGCTCAGTGTCAAGTGGGGTGCGGACGCGCTCGGCATCCTCGGCGCCGGCTCCCTGGCCATGTGGTGCGGCATCCTGGTGTCGACCTGGCTGCTCCGGAGGCGCTCGAAGAGCTGGCGCGAGCTCGGGCTCGCCTGGCCGACCGGCTTCAAGGCGTGGCGATCCACCCTGGGCTGGGCGCTCCTGGCGGTCGTCTCCGTCTTCGCGGCCATGGGCTTGGTCATCGAGCCGGTCACCGCGGCGCTGGGGCTCGAGACGCCGGCCAGCGCGGCCGACCGGTTTCAGCCGCTCATCGGCCACCCGATCCGCTTCGCCGTCTACCTGGTCGTCGTCATCTGGATCGGCGCGGCATTGGGCGAGGAACTCCAGATGCGCGGCTTCGTCCTCAACCGCCTGGCCGATCTCTTCGGTCGCGGCAAGCTCGGCTGGGGCCTGGCGATCACGGTCCACGCGGTCATCTTCGGCGCCCTCCACGCCTACCAGGGCCTCCACGGCGTGATCGCCACGGGCGTGATCGGCGCCGTCCTCGCCCTCGTCTACCTGGCCTCCGGCCGCCGCCTCGCCCCCGTCGTCCTCGCCCACGGCGTGATCAACACGATCATCCTGACCGCGCTCTACGTGAACGGGGGCGTGGTGAGCTGAGCTCTGCTGGTACGCTGCGGGGCGGAGGACTTGCGCAATGGACCGACCGCAGTCGAAGCGTCGTTTCGCGCCGCTGGCTTTCGCCCTGATCCTGGTGGTCTTGCCGACCGCGGGGCTCGCGGACGAGGGTGCGCCGGCCGCGCCCCAGTACAGCTGGAAATCCTGTAGCGGAGACAGTGCCCGGTTCGTGGTGCCCGCGGGCTGGCGTCTGTCGGAGAAGGAGGTCTCGGACGGGGTGACGGCCTGCACTCTCAGGCCCGGCCCGGCGGCGGACGATGACCTCGGTCAGGGGAGCATCACGTTCAAGCACTGGTCCAAGTGGCCGGTCTCCGTGGGAGTCGAGCCGTTCGAGTACGCCGCGAGCTCGGTGCAGAGGCTCTCCCGGACGGGCCGGGTCATCGAGCGCCACTCCGGCGCGGCCGGCGCTTCGTTCGTTCAGCGCATCGAGCTGGTGACGACCTCCGGGGACCAGCAGACGCACCAGTGGGTGCTCTTCGTCTCCCACCCGCGGCACCGCACCCTCGACCTGGTGATCGCCGCATGGCCGGAAGGCTCCTGGGACGAGGCACTGCAGGTGATCCAGCCGACGCTGAAGAGCCTCCGGTTCGCCGACCGGGAGGAGTGAAGGGCCCGGCGGGGGAGAGGCGGGCCGCCTCTGGGGCTCAAGCGACCCCTTCGGCGAGCCGGCCGCCGGTCGGGCGGGCCTGGAGCACACGCTGGCGCCGAAGACCTTCGAGGTCCGCCATCACCGCGAGCGCGGTCGGCCGGCGGCCCGCACCCCGTCCGCTGACCACCACCTCGGAGCCGTCCACGCCGGTCACCACGAGGACGTTCTCCTCGTCGCGCACCTGTCCCAGGGGGTCGGTGGCGGGGACCCGCTCGGGCCGAACCGCCAGGCGCATGGAGCCATCGTCGGAGAAGGAGCCGCGCGCGACCAGTCGAAGGCGCTCGCCGTCGGCCAGGTCCGCCTGTGCGGCGCGGAGCGCCGGGTCGTCGATGCCGCGCATGTCGACGTCCTGGAGGCCGAGGGTGCGACCGGTCGCCACCCGTGCGAGGAGCACCGCCTTGGCGGCGGCGTCCGCGCCCGAAAGGTCGGCGCTCGGGTCGGCTTCGGCGAAGCCCAGCTCCTGGGCCTTGGCCACCGCCTGGTCGAAGTCGAGGCCGTCGGCGAGGCGGTCGAGGACGAAGTTCGTGGTGCCGTTGAGGACGCCACGGAAGCCGCGGACGCCGGGGAAGCGCACCACGCGCTCCACCGCCTCGAGCATGGGGACGGCGCCGCCGACGGCGGCCGAGCCGAGCAGCCGCACGCCGGCCGCGGCGGCCGTGCTTTCGAGCTCCGGGCCGTGCTCGGCGAGGAGCAGCTTGTTGGCGGTGACCACGTGGCGCCCACGACGGAGCGCCTCCAGCACGTAGTGGCGGGCGTCCCCGGCTCCGCCGACGAGCTCGACCACGACGTCACACTCGGGGGCGAGGGCGGTCTCCGGATCGACCGTGATCAACGCGGGGTCGTGGTCGACGTCGCGCGGCCTCTCCGCGTCCCGCACCAGGATCGAGACGATCTGGTACCGGTCCGGTTGTTCCGCCAGCCGCTCGCAGACGCCGCCGCCGACGGTTCCGAGGCCGAGCAGGGCCACTCGGAGTGGGGGAGAGGGCGGGGGCGCGAGCTCCATCCGCGTCGGCCCCGCGCCGACCAGGGTCGGCCGCGCCGTGCCGAGGGCGCCCACCGCGAACTCCTGGCCCCGGCCGCGAGCCAGGGACACCGCCTTCGGCTGGACGACGGGTGCGCCGTGGGCGAGGGCGTCGTCCCAAGACAGGCGGGTCCAGCGGGCGGGTGGCTCCCCCGGGAGCGAGGGATCGTGCTCGAACCACCCGTCCACGTCCTTGACCAGGCGGCAGCGTGCGCCGAGCTCGTGGGCGAGGAAGATCGCCGTCAGATCCGAACCTCCCCGGCCGAGGAGCGTGGAGTGGCCTTGCTCGTCGATCCCGATGAAGCCCGGGACGACCACCACCGGGACCCGTTCGAGGGCCGCGTCCAGCGCCGCGCGATCGACCGCCACCGGCTCGCCGTCCGCCGCGTCGCCGCGGGTGCGCAAGTTGAGCCGATGGACCTCGATGCATTCGGCGGGCACCCCGTCGCCGTCGAGCTGGAGGGCGAGGGCCGCGGTCGCCTCGGCTTCGCCGGTGGCGAGCAGCGCGCAGTGGGAGCGCCCGAGAGCGCCGGGGGCCAGACGGCGGGCGAGCTCGGTGAGGGCGTCGGTGCGGCCGTGGAACGCGGAGACCACCGCGACCACCCGGTGCCCGGCACGGACCTCTCGGTAGATCTCCAGCGACGCGGCGTCCAGGTCCTCCGGGCCGTCGAGGATGGAGCCGCCCAGCTTCAGGACGACCACCTGGCTCACGCCGAAGCCCTCCGCCGCTCCGTCTGCTCGAGCGCCTGGGCGAGGTCGGCCATCAGATCCTCCGGGTCCTCCAGCCCGACGGACAGGCGGATCAACCCGGCGGTCAGGCCGACCGCCCGGCGCTGCTCCTCCGGCACATCCGCGTGGGTCATGGTCTCCGGATGGGTGGCCAGGGTCTGGGCGGCGCCGAGGCTCTCGGCCAGCAGGATCCGGCGCAGGGCCGGAAGCATCGCCACGGCCGCCGCTTCGCCGCCGGCGAGGTCGAACGCGAGCACCCCGCCGCCCGCGCGCTGCTGGCTTCGAGCCAGCTCGTGCTGCGGGAAGGAGGGGAGGAAGGGGTAGACCACCCGCTGCACCTCGGGCCGCTTCTCGAGCCATGCGCCGACGGCGAGGGCATTGCGGCTGTGCTGCGCCATGCGCAACGGCAGCGTGGTGATGCCCTGGTGGGTGAGCCACGCCCCGAAGGGGGTCTGGATCGAGCCCGCCGTCTTGCGGACGAAGAGCAGCCGCTCGTGGAGCTCGCCGTCTTCGGTGAGCAGCGCTCCACCCACCGCCGCGTTGTGCCCGTCGATGAACTTGGTGGTCGAGTGGATCGAGACGTGGGCGCCGAGCTCCAGGGGCCGCTGGAGCGCCCCGGTCAGAAACGTGTTGTCCACGGCCAGGAGAGCGCCGGCTTCGCGGGCGATCGCGGCCGCGGCCCGGATGTCCACCAGGTCGAGGGTCGGGTTGCCCGGGGTCTCCACCAGGATGAGCCGGGTCTCGTCGCGCACCGCCTCTCGGATCTTCTCCGGATCGCGGGCGTCGACGAAGCTCGCGGCGACCCCGAAGCGGGACAGGATCTGGCCCAGCAGGCGGACCGTGCCGCCGTAGACCACGCGCGAGCAGATCACGTGGTCGCCGGCGTTGAGGTGGGTGAGCGCGAGGGCGGTGATCGCCGCCATGCCCGAGGCCCAGGCGGTGGCGTGGGTGGCGCCCTCGTGGGCCGCCAGCGCCTCCTCCAGGGCCGTCACGGTCGGGTTGAGCGACCGCGAGTAGGTGAACCCGCGGTCGACCCCCACCGCCTCCTGGACATACGTGGTCGACTGGACGATCGGCGGCAGCGCGGCCCCGGTCGTCGGATCCGGGCGTCGCCCGGCCTCGACCGCCGAGGTACAGGGTCCGACGGCTTCGTCTGGCGTGCGATCGGTGCTCATGACCGTCCTTTCCGGGCGCCCGCGGCGCCCTCTGACGTCGTCCCATGAGTGCAGCGCGGGCGTGACGCCGGGACGGCCGGGCGCATGATAAAGATCAAGAGATTGGTAAACTGAAACACCCAGGTCTCCTTCGGATCGCTAGCTACCTCAGTACCTCGGTCGGCTTCTGGCTCAACCTCCGGCAGCGCTGGGACCTCTACCGGGCGATGCAGGACGAGCAGAAGGAGATCCAGAAGATCCGGCCGCTCGAGCGCGTGGACGAGCAGGCGCTGGTCCACGGGTAGCGGCGCGTGCTTTCAGCGCACGATCCGGGCGAAACCGGGATGATTCGACGAAATCAGCCGAACAGCTCGCTGAGGGAGAGAGAGAATCCGGGGAAGAGTGGAGAGTCGAGGGAATCGCCGGCCTCGAGCGAGAGCTCGGCGACTCGCAGGTAGTCGCTCCGCCCTCCAGCCGGTAGACCTTGACCGTCTCGGTCACCGGATCGACGATCCAGTACTCCGAGACGCCGTGGCGCGCGTAGAGGTGCCGCTTGGCGACCTCGTCGCGCCCACGGGTCGACTCCGAGACGATCTCCACCACCAGGTCCGGTGCGCCGCGAAGGTGCGCCTCGGTGAGGCGATCGAGGTGCTCGTTCCGGAGGGAGAGAAGATCCGGCTGCACCACGTCGATCGGGCTGAGCACGACGTCGAACGGGGCGAAGAACAGCTCGCCCAGGTCGTGGTCGAAGACGAACCCACCGAGCGTTCTGGCGAGGTTGACCGAGATCAGCTGATGCCGTGTGTTCGGTGAGCCTGTCGCGGAGTGGTCCCCGTCGATGAGCTCGTGACGCCGACCGTCGTCGGGGAAGTGGACGTAGTCCTCATAGGTCAGCTCGAGCCAGCTGCCGTGGGTCGCCATCTCGCGAACAACCTAGTACGGTACTTGGCTCTACGGCCGACTCGGTGTGGCTAGCATCGTAGCCTGGTAGCCGTGCTATCGTGCGATCGTGATCGGATCGTTCCGTGACCGTGCGACGGAGGATCTCTTCAACGGGCGCAACAGCAAAGCGGCTCGGAAGGCCCTGCCGAGGAGGCTCTGGAAGCTGGCAGCGAGAAAGCTGGACCAGCTCGACTCCGCGACCTATCTTGACGAGCTCCGAGTGCCTCCGGGGAACTTCCTGGAGGCGTTGAAGCGCGATCGTGCCGGCCAACATTCGATCCGGATCAACCAGCAGTACAGGATCTGTTTCGAGTGGGCCGACGACGGCCCGGAGCAGGTCGAGGTCACCGACTACCATTGACGCACGAAGAAGGTCGCCATGGTTCGAGTCCCAACCCACCGCCCGCCCACCCATCCCGGCGAGATGCTCCTGGAGGAGTTCCTCCGGCCCCTCGGCGTGACGCAGCGGCAGCTGGCCGACGCCATCCAGGTCCCCTACCAGCGGGTCAACGAGATCGTGAACGGACGCCGCGGCGTGACACCGAGCACGGCCCTCCGCCTCGCCCGCTACCTCGGCACCTCGGTCGACTTCTGGCTCAACCTCCAGCAGCGCTGGGACCTCTACCGGGCGATGCAGGACGAGCAGAAAGAGATCCAGAAGATCCGGCCGCTCGAGCGCGTGGACGAACAGGCACTGGTCCACGGGTAGCGGTGTAGGAGTTGTCCGGGGGAGAGGGAAGCCCGGACGGAGCCGCCGGTCCGGTGCGACTCCGACCGGGCTTGCCGGCCCCGAGCCCCTTACAGCGCCCGGATCACCAGCTCCCCGTCCTCGACCTCCACGGAGTAGCGCCGGCTCATGAGCCCACCTTCTCGGAGTCGCCCGCCAGCTCGGCCAGAATCACTCCGACGCGCCGCAACGTCTCATCCCCCACCGACAGCAGGTAGTGCGCCAGCGTCAACGGCCGCACCCGCAGCAGATCCAGCACCGTCAACAGCCAAGGCAGACCCTCGGTCCAGCCGCGGACCGAGCCCCACTCGCAGTACGGCTCCCCGTGCCGATCCCCGCAGCCCGAGGCCAGCAGATACAGATCCTCCTCAGCATCCAGATCCTCCACTAGCGAGAACCGAGGCGCCCGACCGGTCAGCTGAGGCCCCCGAGCCATTGGGTGCCCGGCATGCTGTCGAACGGTGACTTCTGCGACACGTCTCTGGGACCTGTCGTCGCCAGCGACATGTTCACTGACGCGGAGGGTGCTGCCGTCCCCTCGCGTCCTCAATCACCAGCAGGTCGCTTCAGCCTCAGCCTGCCGGCCTTGGCCGGTGGGTCGCTGTCGTTTCCCACCACAGGCTGGACAGCCTGCGAGTCGAGTCATATTCTATTCGCATGAGCACGACCGTACATCTTCCCCAGGATCTCCTGGACTCGGTGGACCGGCGCGCGCGGGAGTTGGAGATGAGCCGCAACCGGTACATCATTCGGGCGCTGAGGCACTCGCTCAAGGACGAAGAAGGCTGGAGCCCGCGCTTCCTGAAGACGCTCGTGGCCGCCGCTGAGGATCGGGAAGGGCAGGAAGCGGTGGAGGAGATGCGCGCGGCCATCGTGGCCGGCCGGACGCGGAAGGCGCCGCCGAAGCTGTGAAGTACGTTCTGGACACGAACACGCTCTCGGACCTGATGCGGGGCGACCCGGCGGTCGGCGAGCGGCTCACCTCGCACCGCCGCACAGCTGTCTTGTTGCCGCAGCCTGTTGTCGCCGAGGTGGAGTATGGGCTCTCGAGAATGCGTGCTTCCAAGCGACGCGATCGGCTGCGGGGCCGGTTCGAAGTGTTCCTCGCCGAGCTACAGCGCTTGGCATGGACTGACGAGGTCAGTCGCGCATTCGGTCGCGCGAAGGCGGACCTGGAGCGACGAGGAGTGCGGATCGAGGATTTCGACGTCGCCATCGCGGCTCATGCGCTGGCTGCCGAGGCCACTCTGGTCACCGACAACGTCGACCACATGAAGAGGATCCCGGGTCTCGCGGTGGAGAACTGGCGGAAGTAGGGCCGAGCGGTCCGGCGCCTCATCCCGGTCGGCGGTGTCCGGGTCTGGAAGCCGCTCGGCTCAACCCGTCGCCTGAGGTGAAGATTCACATCGGCGGCTTCTCAGACCCACGCAACGACGGCGCCGTGTGGGCGGGGCTTCCTCGGCTCAGAGAGGACGTTCGTGTCCGGTCAACCCGCGGAGACCAGGAGGCCATGGTCGACGAACGTCGGCTGCCCGGGGACCTCGACCTCGATCCTCCACTGACGATGCGGTACGGACGGACCGGGCATCGTCACGTTCAGGAAGTAGTCCCCTCGGGCCGGATCGAAGGGCACGGTCCGGTCGACGATCGTCGACCCGATCATGGTGAGTCTCACGTCGGCATCGGCCCGTGGCTCGCCTCGCTGGTCGACCACCGCGATTGCCAACGGGTTCTTGCTTCGTGGGATGAAGAACGGCTGCTGGTGGAAGCGGATGAAGACCATGACCTGGGGAAAGGGGCGGTCGAGAAGGAGCGGGGTGAGGATCTTCTGCTGAACGATCTCGTCGCTCGGGAGCTGACTGTGCACGGCGAGCGGAACCTGGAACCGGAGTACCTCGTCCGCCCCAGCGAGACCCCGGCCGATGGCGGAGACGCGGGGGACCGTGCTGTCACCGTCGGCCGTTTCGAAGAACTCGACGTCTCCACTTCCGTCGCTTTGCGCATGGGTCGTGGTGTCCAGGCGGGTCCCGTAGACGAAGCACGTCTTGACCGGGAGGGTCGAGGGCAAGAGCCTTCGCGCTGTGTTTTCCGCGTCTGCGAGCAGATCGCGCATCCGCTGGTCTTCGCACCAGCTCGGATCACTGAACGCGTCGCTGGGGTTCCCGTTCACCGAGAACAGGCCGTCTGCGGCGTCGCTGGGCACGAGCTCGTAGGAGGAGGGAAAGGTACGGGCCGTGTCTCGGGTCTCCGCCTCGCTGAAGGTCAGGACCTTGGCCCCCTTCGTCAGAGCGCGGAAGGTGCGCTGCATTCCCTTGTGGGGCGTGCCCAGGGTGACGAGCCACTCGACCTTCTGAGCCAGGTCGTGTTTTGCCAGACAGGCGCGGGCGACCAATCCCCCGAAACTGTGTGCGATCAGATCGACCTTCGGGCTACCGGTCTCGGCGAGGAGTCTGCGAATCTGGTCCGCCAGTGCGTCGGCGGCGTCCTCGAACGATCGCCGCCAGTCGTAGTAGAAGGGAAGGACCAATTTCGGCGGCAGCTTCTGGTCCTCGAGGAGGAAGTCGAGCAGGCCCTGGTAGACCTTCAGGTCAAAGAAGGGAAGAATGAGCGGAACCTCGTCCAGAATTGCCACGGGAACGATCCGGTCCGGATCGTTCGGGTCGAATCGAATGGCACGGGCCGTGGTCGCCGGGTGGAGCAGGCCCTGGGCCGTAAGCCAGACGATCTCACCAGTCATGGCCTCTGCGAGCTTGGATCCGTAGTATCCGGGAACGACGATGACGGGTCGTCTCATGGAGCGCCTCCGTGCGTGCGGTCTAGCGGACTAGACGGACTCACGGGCCGGAATTCCTCGGCTCGCACGGCCCGGGCTAGGCAAGGTCACCGACGACCATTGACGGACGAAGAGGGTCGCCATCGTTCGAGTCTCAACCCAGCAACCGCCACAATGGACGTTGAGGTCACCAACATCTCCCGGCACGGCTTCTGGATCCTCCTGGACGAGCGGGAGCAGTTCTTGCCCTTCAAGGAGTTTCCGTGGTTCGCCAAGGCGACGGTGGATCAGATCCTCGGGGTCGAAAGGCCCCATCCTCACCACCTGTACTGGCCGGAGTTGGACGTCGACCTGGCGGTCGAGTCGATCGAGGACCCGGGGAAGTTTCCGCTGAAGGCGAGAGGCTGACGGCCGTTCGTCCTGGCCCCTTAAGGGCGGGGCGATCGAGGGTGGGATTGGTTGTAAGGTTCCAGCCATGCCCGAGCTGCCGGACGTCGAGCTCTATCTCCACGCGCTGGGCCCGCGGATCGTCGGCGAGCCGCTGGTGCGGGTGCGGCTCAAGAGCCCGTTCCTGGTCCGCTCGGTCCGGCCGCCGCTGTCGGCCGCGGAGGGCCGGCGGGTCGAGGGGCTCCGGCGGCTGGGCAAGCGCATCGTCTGGGAGCTGGAGGGCGAGCTCTTCCTCGTCTTTCACCTGATGATCACCGGCCGGTTCCAGTGGCAGGTGCCGAAGGGCGGGGAGCCCGTGAAGCTGCCGGGGAAGAAGGGCCTGGCCGCGTTCGATTTTCCGAACGGGACGCTGCTGCTGACCGAGATGGGCTCGAAGAAGCGGGCGTCGCTTCACGTGGTGGAGGGCGCGGCGGCCCTGGCCGAGCACGATCCGGGTGGGCTCGAGGTCCTGGGGCTCGACCCGGAACGGGATCTCGGCACCTTCCGGCGGGCGCTCACCGCCGAGAACCGGACGCTCAAGCGCGCCCTGACCGATCCGCGCATCCTCTCCGGCATCGGCAACGCCTACTCCGACGAGATTCTTCACGCCGCCCGGCTGTCGCCGTTCAAGCGCTCGGGCGACCTGGACGAGGAGGAGACCGAGCGCCTGCTGCGGGCGATCGTCGGCGTCCTCACCACCTGGCGCGACCGGCTCCGCGAGGAGGCCGGCGATGCCTTCCCGTCCAAGGTCACCGCCTTCCACGACGGCTTCGCCGTCCACGGCCGCTACGGCCAGCCCTGCCCGGTCTGCGGCACCCCCGTCCAGCACATCCTCTACGCCGAGAACGAGGCGAACTACTGCCCGACCTG
>Ga0210074_1000290_pt1 | contig 18999 bp, 12 predicted proteins | sample China_Galinas_Co_FD_184860 | JGI IMG/M metagenome (GOLD analysis project Ga0210074, IMG submission 184860) | Wetland microbial communities from San Francisco Bay, California, USA, that impact long-term carbon sequestration -... | ecosystem: Environmental > Aquatic > Marine > Wetlands ... | reverse complement strand
GCCGTCAGAACATCAAGTTGGCCTGGCCCATGGTGAAGCTCATGCCCGTGCCGAGGTCGGCCTTGGCGCTGGCGAACTGGAGCTGGGCGCTTTGCATCAGCGACAGACGCTGGCTGGAGGAGTTGGTGGCGATCGCCTGCTGGAGATAGGAGATCCCCTGTTGGATGTAGTTGATCGCGTTGGGGTTGAGGCCCTTGGCGTTCAGGTCGTCGAAGGCATCGGCCGCCTCCACGTTGGCCAAGCTCATGAGCGTGTCGACGGTCGCCCGCGAGCCGGTGGTGCCGCCGCTGATGGTCTCGGGGCATTTGAAGCCACCGCTTTGGTAGTTCACCAGACCCACGGTCTCTCCCGTCACGCTAGCGACGACCCCGCCACCGCCGCTGCACTTGGACGAGCTGTTCTCCAGAGAGATGGCGGCGGCCGTGCGTTGGGTGGTGATGTCCAGGTTGAAGCTCGCGTTGATCACGCGGAGGAAGGCCGCCACCTGATCCGATTCCGTGGGCAGGAGGCTGATCGGCCCCACACCGGTGACCGGGTCAGCGGCCGGAGAGTTCGCGAAGTAGGAGCTCGAGAAGTAGGCCACCGCGTCCTCGAGGTTGTCGATCACGTTGTTGTGGAACCACGGACCGGAGTCCGCTGCCTCGACCAGCGGCGGCGTGTTGAAGGTACCGTCGCCGAAGGTGCCGTCCCCGTTGTCTCCCTTACCGAAGCCGCCGTCGAAGGGGAACGGGATCAGCGCCCGGGCGGGATGGGGCACCTGCTCGATGCCGATGTTGAAGTTCCGGTTCCCGCCGTCCCGGTGGCGCGCGCCGGCGTTGCTGTGGCAGATGGCGCACTTACCGGCGGCGATGGTGGTGTTCGAGCCGTCGTTCAGGAAGATCTGGCGGCCCGCCTCAGCGTTGCTGTTGGACATGGTGACGGACTGGAGATCGATGTCCTGCGTCCGACCCAGCTGGAGCATGAAGGCTTCCATCAGGTCCAGCTCTTGCTGGGTCGGGAGCACGAAATCGACTCCGTCCACACGATTCAGAGTCTTGGTGAAGTGCTGCATGGTCGCGCCGGTGGGGAAGCTGTTGAGGGTACCGGCGAAGGCGCCGTCACCGCTGTTGCCCAGTGGGTTCTCCGGCAGCGGGCTTCCCGCCGGGTGATCGATCGTGGTCTGCAGCGAGATGCTGGCAGGGGTGCCGCGCATCACGAACTTGTGGGTCGGGTCCTCCCGACCGTCCACGTTCTCCAGGATCAGACCGTAGTCCCGCAGCAATTGCGGGATCTCCAACTGGGCAAGATCGGGGTCGAACTCGGCCACGAACAGCGGGTCGGTGTCCGGCAGGGTGGCGATGAAGTTCGGGCCGATGGTCTGGTTGTCCTCGACCGAGTGGCAGGTGCCGCAGCTGCGTCCGTTGCCGCTGAACGTCCCGCGGAAGAAGAGGTCGCCGCCCTCTCCGACCTCCTGGCTGATGAGGCCGTGGGCGATGAGGACCTGGGTGGAGTTGGCGGCGAGCGGTGGAGCCGCCGCCAGGGCCACCAGGACGACGAGGATCAGGATAAGACTGCGGAGTGGAGACAGATTGGCTGCACGCAAGAGTTACCTCCTTAGACAAAAAATCACATGGGAGGATCGACGGGCGCAGCCCAACCGAAGTCCACTCCTACATTACGCCCGGGATCGGGTCGGGCGCGTCGAAGATCCAGGTTGCTCTACAAGCTGTGTGCAGCTCGCCGGAGAATTTGGGACTTCCGTGTCTGAAACTTTCTGCCAAGGTGGATTTTCAGCATATAGCGGAGGAAAGGAAAGAGACGCCGTCGCCTGAGGAAACATGCCGCCCTCGAACGCCAAGGCGTCGGACGTCGTCAGCGCTCCTGTCGTGACGGGCGCCGCCCCGGTGCCGGCGTTCCGCGGCCGCTACCCGTCGAGCCACTCCTCGATGGCCGCGACGAACGCTTCGGGCTCCTCGACGAACGGCTGGTGGCCGCTCCGCTCGAAGATCCGCAGGGTCGCTCCGGGATGCCCGGCCGCGAGCTGTTCGGCGAAGCCGACCGGCACGACGTAATCGTGAAGGCCGTGGGCCAGGAGCACCGGAATGCCTGCCGCGCCGAGGGCGTCGAGCGACTCTCCGGCGTTCCAGCCCGGAGCGAGCTCGCCCAGGACGCGTCCGAAAAGCTCCGGGCGGACCTCGGCCCCCGCGAAGAGCGGCGGGGCGTCGAAGCGTGGATCGAAGAAGCGGAGCGGGGTCTGGGCGTACATCGCCTGGGCCGGCGGCGTGCCGGCGGGGAGGCAGGCGAGGTTGTCGCGCAGGATCGCCCGGCGCTCCTCGGACGCCTCCGCGGCAAACCGGCGCTCGCCCTCGGCGCCGAGCGCCGCGACGTCCCCGTGGGGCGGCAGGCCGACGGCGATCACGCCCGCGGCGCGCTCCCCGAGGCGCCGCGCCGCCTCGAGCACCAGCATCCCGACGATCGAGTGCCCGAAGAGCAGCACGCGGTCCGCGCCGAGCGCCTCACACACGGCGTCGAGGTCGTCGGCCAGGCGATCGAAGGTGAGGTCGCTCGCCTGGCCGGTCGAGCGGCCTCCGCCGCGTGGGTCGAGGAAGGCGAGGCGCAGGTGCGCGTCGAGCGCCGGGGGAAGCTGGCGCTCGTAGGGCGCCGTGCCGATCAACGAGACGACGAGGCATGCCGGCCCGTCTCCCCGGACGACGTAGTGGATCTGGGCATCGTGGGTCGAGACGAGCATCCTCTGCCTCCGTTCGAGGGAAGGTGGTTCTGGGGCAAGGGTGCCACAGTACCGCGCCTCCCGCAGTCGAAGCTCCTTCTGGAACGGAAGAGGCGTCCTCGCGGTCGGTCGGACCTTCTCTTCCTAAATCGGACAGAACTGTCTCTATTTCGTAGAGTCGAGCACAGTGTTTAGTAGGGGGATGCAAGCTCGACGGCGCCTCCACCTCAGTGCATGCGGCCGGTCGCCGGTGAGTTTGCATGAACGAGGCTCCACCCGGACCGGTCGGCCAATCGATCGTTCGTCAGCCCCTCGGGACGGCGAATTCAAGCGGTGGAAGGAGGAGACTCATGTCTCTCAGAAGGTGGAACCTCGCTCTCGCGGGTCTGGTCGTCCTCGGTGTCGGTCTGGTTTTCGGCGGCTCGCCGGCCACGGCGCAGGTGAGTGTCGACCCCGGCGACGACGGCCCGGCCCTCACGGTCACCGACGGCCTGACCCAGAGCCAGGTGGTCCAGGACCTGTTGGCGGCCCAGGCTCAGGGCCCGACGGCTTTCAGAACCGAGCTCGACTTCTACCGCAGCCTCGGCCTGCTCGTCTTCACCACGCCGTTCAACGAGAAGGACGGCCTGGGCGACGGACCGTTCATCTCCAGCGAAGGCCCGCCGCTCGCCCTGGGGAGCCGGCCGACTTTGCAGGGCAACGGCCTGTTCCTGCGTGTCAACGGCCTCGACTCCCAGAGCTGCAACGAGTGCCACAACATCGTCAGCCACGCCGAGCGGCCGCCCCATCTCGGCATCGGCGGCGTCGGCGGCGTGGTCGCCAACGCGATCATCATGCCGAGCCTGATCGACGTGGCCGATTCCTCCGACAACCGGGTCAGCTTCGTCTCCGGGCACGATCCCAACCTTCCTCTGCAGCAGGACGGGACCGCGGACTTCAACGGCCGGTTCTCGAACCCGCCGTTCCTGTTCGGCGGCGGTGGCGTCGAGCTGGTGGCCAAGGAGATGACCCGCGACCTCGAGACGATCCTCGCCAACCTCAAGGCCGGCCCGAACGGGGTGACCGTCGACCTGGACACCAAGGGCGTCCATTTCGGCACCGCCACCAAACAGACCGACGGCACGGTGCAGCTCAATCTCCAGGGAATCGGGCTCGACAACAGCACTCTGACCGACGAGGAGCAGGTCGTCGTCCGTCCGTTCGGCCGTAAGGGGGACCGGTTCTCCATGCGGGACTTCGACACCGGCGCCATGGAGTTCCATTTCGGACTCCAGCCGGTGGAGGACATCGACCCCAACGGGCCTGCCGATCCCGACAACGATGGCGTCCTCAACGAGCTGACGGTGGCCGAGATGACCGTGCTCGACCTGTTCAGCGTCACCAATCCGCCGCCGGTGGTCGCGAGCTCGTCGAACGCCAACGGCCAGGCGATCTTCACCACGATCGGCTGTTCCGACTGCCACACGCCGACCATGGTGACCGACTCGCCCTATCTCGCCCTGTCGTATCCGGAGGTGCCCGAGGACCCGGACGCGCACAACTTCCTGAGCATCGACCTGCGGAACTTCGGCTACGCCCAGGATCCGAACGGTCCGGGCGTGCTCGTGCCGATGTACTCGGACCTCAAGCGGCACAAGCTGTCCGCGGCGCTGTACGAGGATTTCGAGACCAGCCGAGCCCAGGTCGACAACCAGAAGTTCATCACCGCGCGGCTGTGGGGGATCGCGGACACCGGTCCCTACCTCCACGACGGCCGGGCGACCAGCATCTACCAGGCGATCCTACTCCACGGCGGCGAGGCCAAGTTCCCGGAGAAGAAGTTCGAAGCGCTCAGCGACTCCGACAAGCAGGACCTGATCGACTTCCTGAAGAGCCTCCGGACACCGGCCCATCCGAACGAGGACATCACGCCCTGACGGACCCTCCACCGGGCGCGGCGCTCCGGCGCCGCGCCCGGCCTTCCTACTTCCGCATCCGAACACCCTGCTTCGGGTCCCACCGAAGGATTTTCTCCTGCCGGGCGAGCGGTGCCTCGGGGACCTCGCCCACCTTGACGCCGTAGCGCCAGTCCGCCGGGCAGATGGCGACGTAGCGGGCGTAGCCGCCCAGGCCGCCCTTGAGCTTCGGGTAGCCGATGGTGACCAGGCAGCCGGTCTCCGGCACCTGGTCGAGGTGGGCCACGCCCTCGGCCTGGGTGTAGCCGTGGTGCATCAGCCAGTCCTCGCCTTCGAGGGTCGGGGTGTCGTCGGTGTCGAGCGGCTCGTGGCCGTGGAACAGGATGTGGCGCTGCTCGTGGAGGAACTGGAGGGCCGCGAGCGACACCCCCGGGAAGACCGCCCGGGTGGCCAGGGAGGGGGCGGGCCACTCTTTCGACCAGTCGGAGCGGACCATGACGACCGAGCCCGCGGGGATCGTGCCGTTCCGGGCCTCCCACGTTTCGATATCGGAGACCTGAAGCGCGTAGCCGGGATCCCCGGCGACCTGGTCGACGATCGAGATCACCACCAGGGGCCGGACCGCGAAGGTCGGCGGCAGCTCGTCGATCGCCGGGTACTCGGGCGCCCAGTGGGCCGGCGGGTCGAGCTGGGTGCCGAGCTGGTCGGTGGCGAGGTCGTAGTGGGTGGCCTCGAAACCGTCCTTGTCGTACCGGTAGGGCGCGCCGGTCTCAGGATTCAGGGCGGGCCCGAAGGTCGAGGGGCCGAAGCCCTTCCACACCGGGATCGCGGGCGACACCGTGTGGGTCAGGTCGATGTAGCGGGCGCCGGCGAGGGACCGGTCGTAGACCGACCACAGTCCGGGTGCGGCGGCCTCCGTCGCGTCCGTGTGATCGGCCGGCGCCGGCGCCTGCGCTGCCGGTGTGCAGCCGGCGGCCAGGAGCAGCACCAGGAACAGGAGAGCTTGTGGATGTGAAGAGTTGCGCATGGTCGAGCGCACTCTACAGGAAGCGTCGAACAGAAGACCTCGACAGGCCCGGCCCCCGGTGGGATCGGGGGCCGGGTCGTGAGTCGGTCGGCGAGGAGCCGGCGGGCGCCGGCGCCTCGCGCTACTCGAGGCCGCGATCGGCGAGCATCGGCTCGATCCAGGGATCGCGCCCCGTGAAGGAGTGGAACATCTCGCCGTAGTCCTCGGTGTTGCCCCGTGACAGGACGAGGTCGCGGAAGCGCTGGCCGTTGGCGCGGGTCAGGCCGCCGTGGTCCTCGAACCACTGGAAGGCGTCGTCGGCGAGCATCTCGGTCCAGAGATAGGCGTAGTAGCCGGCGGCGTAGCCGTTGGTCCAGATGTGCAGGAAGTAGCTCGACCGGTAGCGGGGAGGCACCTGGGGCAGGAGGAGCTGATCCTTTGCGAGCGTCGCGTGCTCGAACTGGTCGACGTCCTGCTCCGGGGAGCTCGCCGGCAGGGTGTGCCAGCCCATGTCGAGGTCCGCGGCTTCGAGGAGCTCGGTCAGCAGGTATCCCTGGTTGAACTTCGAGGCCTTCTTGATCTTTTCCACCAGGGCCCCGGGCATCGGCGCGCCCGTTTTGTAGTGCAAGGCGTAGTGCTTCAGGATGGCCGGATCGAGGGCCCAGTGCTCGTTGAACTGGGAGGGGAACTCGACGAAGTCGCGCGCCACCGTGGTGCCGGAGAGGTTCGGATACTCCTGATCAGCGAAGAATCCGTGGAGCGCGTGCCCGAACTCGTGGAACATGGTGGTCACGTCGTCATAGGAGAGGAGCGCCGGCTCACCCGGAGCGGGTTTGGTGAAGTTGCAGACGTTGTAGATCACCGGCAAGGTTCCCAGGAGCTTCGACTGGTAGACGAGGTTGTCCATCCAGGCGCCGCCCGCCTTGTTGTCGCGCTTGAAGTAGTCGGTGTAGAAGAGCCCGAGCGGCGAGCCGTCCTGGTCGAAGACGTCGTAGACGTGCACGTCCTCCTGGTAGACCGGGAGGTCGTGGCGCTCCTTGAAGGTCAGGCCGTAGAGCTGGTTGGCGGCGTAGAAGATGCCGTCGTGGAGCACGTGGTTCAACTCGAAGTACGGCTTGATCTCGGACTCGTCGAGGTCGTACTTGGCCTTGCGCACCTTCTCGGAGTAGAAGTTCCAGTCCCAGGGCTGGAGCTCGAAGTGGTCTCCCGACGCGTCGATGAGCGCTTGGATGTCGGCGGCTTCGCTCCGCGCCTTGGCGGTGGCGGGAGGCACGAGCTTGGCGAGGAACGTCTCGACCGCTTGCGGGGTCTTGGCCATCTGGTCGACGAGCTTCCAGGCGGCGTAGCTCGGGTAGCCCAGGAGCGACGCCTTCTCGGCGCGGATCTTGGCGAGGCGCTTGATGTCGCCGCGGGTGTCGTTCTCGTCACCGTGCTCGGCCCGCGTCCAGGAGTTTTCGAACAGCTTCTCGCGCGTCACCCGATTCTCCAGGGACTGCAGCGCGGGTTGCTGGGTCGTGTTCTGGAGCGGGAGGACCCACTGGTCGTCGAGGCCGCGGGCCTCGGCGTCCTGCTCAGCCGCGGCGAGGTCGCTCGGGGAGAGGCCGGCGAGCTCCGCCTTGTCGCTCACCACGAGAGCCCCGGCCTTGGTCGCGGCGAGGAGCTCGTTGGTGAACCTGGCGGAGAGGGTCGCCTCCTCTTCGTTGAGCTTCTTGAGCTTCGCCTGGTCGGCGGGGGAGAGCTCGGCGCCGGCGAGGACGAACTGCTGGTGGTAGTAGTCGAGGAGCCTGCGCGACTCGGGATCGAGATCGAGGCTCTTCCGCTTCTCGTAGAGCGTCTCGATGCGCTCGAAGAGCTTGCCGTTCAGGAAGATCGCGTCGTGATGGGCGGCGAGCTTCGGGGCCACCTCCTCTTGCACCTGCTGCAAGACCGGATTGGTATTGGCGCTCGAGAGGGAGTTGAAGACGAGGTTTACCCGGTTCAAGAGCTGGCCGCTCTTCTCGAGCGCCACCAGGGTGTTTTCGAAGGTCGGCGGCGCCGGATCGTGGGCGATCTTGTCGATCTCCTCGATCTGCTGCTTCATCCCGGCCTCGAAGGCGGGTTGGAAGTCGGCGTCCTCGATCTTGTCGAACGGTGGCGCCTGGAAGGGGAGCTCCGAAGGGGTCAACAAGGGATTCTGGCGCATCTCGGCGGGTTTCTCGGCGGCGCTTCCATTCGCTGGTGCTCCACTGGCGGCGACCGCGGGTCCGGCCGTGAGCGCGACGAGCAGGCCCAGCATGGCGGTTCGAATCATCGAACGAGATCCTCGTGGTGATTGGCGGAGAGTACCGGACGGCCACGCCCGGCGGCAGACCTGCCTACGTTACACCGGCGGCCGGTCCGGAGGGCGAGGAGAGGACCAACGAACCGCCCACGGCGGACCGGCTGACGGCGTCCCCTTCCCCCCGCGAGCGAGGGAAGGGGATCGAGGGGATGATGGCACCGGGACCCGGCCGTGGAGCACGCTCCCGGGAGCGCACTGAACGCGATGCCGGTCTGCTTCGACCGCTACGTGGAGGCCCCGACAGAGGACTTCGCTCGGCGGCGCGAAATCTCAGCCGACGAGCCGCGTTCGTCGCCTTCCGAAGAGCGGCATGCAGATCGAACGCACGCATCCCCCAGTTTGGGAGTAGAGTGCGATCGGTTCGAAGAGAAGATGCGCCATCTGGCGGGCGAAGGGTGTGATCGTGGTGGCGTGAACACCCCAGCTTTCCATGGAGGACGTAGACGTAAATGACGCGCTTTCTCAATGTTGTTATTGCCATATCATTCTCGCTTATCCTGACCGCACCTCGCGCCAGCGAGGCGGCGACCTTCGTCGTATCGAGCAACGCGGATGCCGGATCGGGAAGCCTGCGCGCCGCGATCGCCCTCGCCAATGCAGACGCCGCCGCGGACACGGTGACCATCAATTCCGGCATCGGCACCATCACGCTGACCACGGGCGAGATCGTGGTCCTCCACCCTGTGACCGTCAGCGCCGCGGCTGGCGGCCAGGTGATCAGCGGAAATAGCTCCTCGCGAATCTTCAGGACCGTGGCGGGCGCGAGCCTCTCCCTCGTCGGGCTGACGCTTCAGGACGGGAAGACCACCGCCAGCTCGAACCCCACCACGTTCGACTGTGCCACCGACGGCGGGGGAGGCGCGATCTGCGCCATGGGCTCTCTCAGCCTCAGTCGGTGTTCGGTCCTGGGGAGCACCGTGACGGGCAGCAACTCGGATGGCGGTGGTGTGTTCGTCTTCAGCGGCCTGACGATGAAGGACAGCCTGATCTCCGGGAACTCGGCAGGAGATCTGACATCCCGGGGCGGTGGCGTGACGGTGGTAGGAACAGCGAGCGTCAAGAACGCCATCGTCGAGAACAACCGCGCCGGGATCGGTGGTGGCATGTTCGTCAGCGGCGTGTCCGAGTTCACCGACTGCACGATCGCCGCGAACCAGGCTCGAGACTTCCAGGGCGGCGGCCTGGTGCTCTTCGGCAACGGCACGTTGACGCAGACCACCGTCTCGGGCAATTCCGCCGGTGAGGAAGGTGGCGGGATCTGGATCCGGGCCACCAGCCTGGTGATCAGCAACAGCACGATCACGGAGAATCGCGCGTCGAGCGGGGGCGGAGGCATCCATGTCCTGAGCGCCGACCCGCCGGCTGTCTCGGTGACGCTCTCCAGCACGATCCTGGCCAACAACCAGGGAAGTCTGGGCAACTTCGGACGGCAGGTCGTGAACAGTGGTGGAACGATCACGCTCAACGCCACCGCCAGCGAATTCGGCGACGCCGCGGCCGAGATCGACGGCACCAACACGGCCAACGTCTTCGACAACGCCCCGGGCCTTGCGGCCTTGGGGGACTACGGCTGCGCCGTGGCGGCGGGAGCCGGTGCCACCGCGGCCTGCGTTCCGGTTCATCCCCTGAAGTCGTCGAGCCCGGCCCGGGACAAGGGGTCCAACAGTCTGACGCTGGTGTCGGACCAGCGCGGCACGGGCTTCGATCGGACGGTCGGTGCCGGCACCGACATCGGGGCGTTCGAGGTGCAGGGAAGCATCTTGATCATCGACCCGAACGCGTGGGACTTCGGTTTCGTCCCGGTGGGCTCGTCGGCGAGTCACGACGTGACGCTCTCGAACGGCGGCACGCAGACGCTGAACATCTCGGCCATCACGAGCCCCGGGGCTCCGTTCGCCCTGACCGGAGGGAGCTGCGCCACCCCACCCTTCGCGCTCAGCGCAGGCGCAAGCTGCACCCTCCAGTACACGTTTTCACCCACCGCGACGGGGACGCAGTCGACCGCGCTGGTCCAGGTCACCTCGGACAGCGCGGGCCCTTCGGTACGAACCCTCACCCTGAGCGGCGACACGCTGGAGGCCAAGCTGGTCCTGAGTCCGGATCCGCTCGACTTCGGCGCCGTGGCGGTCGGAGGCACCTCGGGACCGGTGTCCCTCACGGTCTCCAATCCCGGTTCGAAGCTGTTGCAGGTCAGCAGCGTCTCCGGGCTGGCGCTGCCGTTCCTCAATGCGTTCACCGGAACCTGCCCTTTCCCGATCTCGGTGGCGGCGGGAGGGTCCTGTACGGTGGCTTACGAGCTCCGCCCCACGGCTCCGGGGAGCTTCAGCCAGGACCTGACCTTCACCAGTAATGCGATCGCCTCCTCGGACAACGTCGTGACACTGCAGGGCACGGGTGTAGAGCCGCTATTCGCCTCCCCGGCCATGGTCGATTTCGGCAGCGTCCTCGTGGGCAGCAGCTCGGTGACCATGGACGTCACCCTCTCCAACCCTCTCGTCCAACAAGTGCTCAACTTCACCGCCATCACCGCGCCGGTGGTGCCGTTTTCCAGCCCGGTCGGCGGGACCTGTCCCTCGGTTCTTCCGTTCCAACTTCTGCCCGGTGGAAGCTGCACCTTGACGTATCAGTTCAGCCCCACCGCCGTCGGCGCCGCGAGCCAGAACTTGACGGCGACCTTCGACGTCATCAGCGGAGGTACCCCACTGACGGCCGGGGGCCTGAACGCGGCGGTCGGCGGCACGACAGAGGACGTGCCCGTCGGGCGCCCGGTCGAGGCTGCGACCGGTCCACAGACGGCGACGTGGACGTTGCAGGGGACCGGCGTGACTCCCCTGCTGGCGCTGTCGCCGGATCCGCTCGATTTCGGCGACGTCGTCGTCGACACCGAGTCGGCGCTCATGAACGTGACGGTCTCGAATCCCGGGGGTGCTCCCCTGAGCGTCACCGCGATCACCGTCCCGTCAGCGCCCTTCGCCAGCCTCGCGGGCGGCAGCTGTGGTGCCGTGCCCTTCACCGTCGCCGCGGCGGGGAGCTGTACCCTGAGCTACCGGTTCTCGCCGACGGCGACCGGCGGCGCCAGCCAGGTGCTGACCTTCACCTCCGATGCGAGCGGGACTCCGGACAACCTGGTGACGCTCACGGGCGTGGGGGTGGCACCGCAACTCGTGCTGAGCACCGCGGTACTGGATTTCGGCTCGGTGGCTACGACCCCGAGCTCCCCTCTGCTGGTGACCGTCGAAAATATCGGGTCCGGGCCGGCCGAGCTCGGCACGCTCTCCCTGGGTGGTGTCGATCCGGCAGCCTTCGCTGTGTCCAGCGATTCCTGCTCGGGCCGGACCCTCGATCTCGGTGATACCTGTAGCGTCGCGGTCGAGTTCACCGGGTCTGTCCCGGGAACGAGCTTCGCCGAAATGATCATCCCCTCGAATGCCTCGAGCTCCCCCGACACCGTGTCGCTCCGTGCCGTCCTCGGAGTCGTCGTGGTTCCGACCCTCGGTTCCTGGAGCCTGGGACTCCTGGCCTTCCTGCTCGCGGGGCTCGGCGTGATGCGAAGCCGAGCAGGCTAGCCTGGACTATTCACGATCCGGCGGCTGCGAGCCGCAATTGCACGCAATCTCGGGGCGTGCTCGCTCTTCGCTCCTCGACGTACGTTCGAGTACGCCTGCGTCGCTCCTCGCTGCGCCGCCCCGATCTCACGCACACTTGCGGCTCTCGCTACGCCGTCTCGTGAATAGTGCAGGCTAGGAGTCTGCGCCGGAGCTTCGCCGGAGAGGCACTTGCTCTGCCTGTGGAACGCGGTTCGCGATCGAGGCTGCTTCCGATCATCTCCAGGCCTGGATCGTGCGGACCCGCGATCGAAGCACACAGAGCTACCGCGCTCTCGCGGGTGGCGCCTTGGGACGCCACATCCTGAGCTTCGTGGTTCAGTCGGTGCTTTGAGGCGGGAGATTGGTGGAGCAGAAGGGATTTGAACCCTCGACCCCCACGTTGCGAACGTGGTGCTCTCCCAGCTGAGCTACTGCCCCACCGGTGCCCTGAACGGGCTGCTGAGGGACGGGAGTATACCGGCCCTTCGGTTCGGGGACAACGGGTGCCGTCGCACCGCTATTCCCTGGCTCGGGATCGGGTCGGAGACGCGGCCGGGTCAGGGACCGCTCGAGGCCGGGCCAGCTCCTGGACAGGGACCGAATCAGGCAGAGCGGGGTGGCGCCTCTCCGCCCTCCGCGCTCTCTTCCGCCCTTGGTGCCCGGCTGGCGCGGCGGTCCAGCAGCCCGGCCAGAGTGACGCCTTCGAGGCCCTCGCCACGGAGCTCCGCGATCCGGTCGGCGACGCCGTCGAGGAGCGGTCTGAGCTCGTCCGGCATCGGGTCGAAGGCCTGCCGTCCACCCGCGTCGTAGGACGCGAGCACCCGCGCGACGTCGATCGTGTGCGTCGGGCGGGCGAGCAGGTAGCCCCGTTCGCGTCCTTCGGTCGGCCGGAGGATGCGGGCCTCGACCAGCGGCTCGAGAATCCCCGCGAGCTCGTCCGGCGGCACCACGAGTCGGTCCGACAGGGAGTCGAGCTCGGAGATCGGCTCGCCCCGGTCGAAGCGGTCGGCCATGAGCACCGTCGCCGCCAGGCCGAGCCAGCGCCCCTGGAGCCGGGGCGGGCCGCCGAGGCCGCGGGCGAGGGCCCGGTAGTGCTGGGCGCAGTAGGCCAGCTCTGTGCCGTAGAGCACGGCGGTCCAGGCCACCTGGATCGAGATGGCGAAGAACAGCAGGAAGGCGAAGCGGCCGTAGACCTGGGAGGGGCGGGTCAGCAGGCCGACATAGATGCCGAACCCCTGGCGGAGGATCTCGAACAGGATCGCCGCGGCCAGCCCGCCGGTCAGCGCGCAGCGGAACGAGACGGTGGTATAGGGCACCAGCCAGTAGAGCATGGTCAGGCCCAGGAGCGTCGCCAGGAACGGGGCCACGTTGAGCGCCACCGAGCTCTCCAGCAGCCGCTCGCCCAGGGTCTGGCGCAGCAGGAAGAGGCTCGAGAAGGTGGCCCCGATCAGCACCGGCCCCCAGAAGATCAGCAGGGTGAAGGAGAGCAACCGCACACGCCAGGGCCGGCGCCGGACCACGTTCCAGATCCGGTTGATCGTCTCCTCGACCGTGCCGAAGGCGAACAGCGACGTGGCGAAAAACGCCAAGAGGCCCCAGCCCTGGAGCTTCTGCGCCTGGCTGAGGAACTCCTGGAGCTGCTCGGTGATCGTCGCCTCGTGGTACGGCAGGACCTGGACGAACACGTCCAGCGTCTCCTGCTGGAACTTGCTGAAGATGCGGGTGCCGACGAAGGTGAACGCCGCCAGCAGGGGGATGAACGACAGGATCGTGACGTAGGCGAGCGCCGAGGAGGTGATCAGCACGCCGTCGCGGTGGGAGCGCTGGAAGGTGAGCAGGAAGAAGCGGCGCAGACGGCTCGCCGAGCGGCGCCACCCCTCCAGCGCCGGCGCGGCGGTCAGGGCCCGGAGCCGTCCGATCAGGGTCTGCTCGCTCATGGCGCGTGGTGTGCAAATTGCACGGGTTGCATGGCGAGGAGACAGTCTAGCACCGGCTGCCGGGACGGTTTCATGCGCCCGAGGACGCTTGCCGGATCTGAGTACGTATTGATAAGATTTCGACCAAGGAGACGATCCATGGCCAAGACCAAGACCGACGAGCTGCGAGAGAAGGTGACCAAGATCGCCGACGACGCCCGCGACAGGTTCCAGGGCGTCTCGGAAGACGTGCGCAAGGGAGCGGAGCGGGCGACGAAGGAGATCCGCCAGGGGTACGAGCGGGCCAGCAACGTCGCCCGGGACAGCTACGAAGAGGCGCAGAAGAACGTCCGCAAGGGTTACAAGCGGGTGCGTAAGGATTTCGACAGCCTGAGCTCGGACATGAACGAGTACGTCCGGGACAACCCCGGAAAGTCGATCCTGATCGCCGCGGGCTTCGGCTTCCTGCTCGGCCTCCTGTTCCGTGGCGGCGGCGACCGTGACTGAGGAGGAGACACCGATGAGCGTGGTGCCGACCGAGCCGACCGCCCACGAGATGGTCGACGAGGTGCTGCCGGAGGAGTTCGAGTGGGAGCGCCTGGTGCGGCAGTATCCCGTGCCCGCGCTGCTGCTCGCCGCCGCCGGCGGTTTCTGGCTTGGTTGCACCCGCGGCCGGACGGTCCTGGCGGCGATCGCCACCTTCGCCGCCGGGCAGATCGTCCAGGAGGTCAACGAGGTTCTCGGGGGCGAGGTCCTCTGACGCCACGCCTGGCGCCGGCAGCAGGGGCGGCGAACGCGTTACACTCCACCGCCCGTGCGCAGGATCTTCCACATCTCCGACGTCCACTTCGGACCGCCCCATCTGCCCCGGGTCTCCGACGGGGTGATCGAGCACGTCGAGCGGCACCGCCCGGACGTGGTGGTGCTGTCCGGGGACCTGACACAGCGGGCCAAGCCGCACCAGTTCCAAGAGGCCCGGCGGTTCGTCGACCGCATCCCGGTGCCCACCCTGGTGGTGCCGGGCAACCACGACGTGCCCCTGTTCCGCTTCTGGGAGCGGATCTTCGTCCCGTTCGGCGCCTACCGCAAGAACTTCGCCGAGGAGCTCGAGCCGACGTACCGCGACGAGGAGCTCCTGATCGTCGGCATCAACACGGCCTTCAACTGGACCTGGAAGGACGGCCGGATCACCCCCGGCCGCCTGCTCGAGGTGGCCGAGATCTTGGAGGAGACGCCGGAGAGCGTGTTCAAGGTGGTGGTGGCGCACCATCACATGATCCCGCCGCCCAACTTCGGCACCCAGCGGGTCCTGACCAACGCCTACGAGGCCATCGATCTGTTCTCCACCTGCGGCGTCGACCTGATCCTCTCCGGCCACCTGCACCAGGCGTACATCGGCAACTCCGAGGAGTTCTACCCCAAGGGGCGCCCGCCGGTGGTCATCCTGCACTCGGGCACGACCACGTCCAGCCGCGGGCGCATGGGCGAGCGCGCGAGAAACACCTGCAACTGGATCGAGGCAGGGCCGGAGAGCATGACCGTCTCCCACCTGCGCTGGCACCCGGAGCTCGAGCGTTTCGCCGAGCACAGCCGTCATCTCTACCCCCGCCAGGAGCGGGTTCCGTACACGCTCGAGGGGATCTGAGGCCACTCTCCACCAAGGTATGATTTCGCCCGGGAGGCGACACGACGATGACCGACGACGCGAACCAGGACTGGATTTCGATCAAGCTGGTCGAGGACGAGGAGGAAGCGGAGCTGATCGAGGGGTTCCTGCGCAGCCAGGACGTGCCCTGTGCGCTGGACTCCCGCTACTCCCACGAGTTTCCGAGCCATGTGGGGAGCCTGGGTGAGATCGAGATCATGGTTCCTCCGGACCGGGCGGAAGAGGCGAAGGCGCTGCTCGAAAGCAGTGAGGCTCCTGGGGCGTCAGGCGGGTCGGACGACGGGACGGAGCCGACCGACTCCGCGCCGTGACCACGTTCGAGGCCGGCCAGATCGTTGGCCGGTACCGGATCCTGCGGCCTCTCGGGTCCGGTGCGATGGGAGTCGTCTACCTGGCAGAGGACCCGCAGATCGAGCGTCTGCTGGCGATCAAGACCGTCCGGGTGGGGGACGAGCCCGCTGCGCCGGCCGGCTCCGGTGGCACGAGTGTCGAGGAGCGCACCCGGCGGTTGCTGCGCGAGGCCAAGACCGCCGGCCGCCTGATCCATCCCCAAATCGTCACCCTGTTCGACGCCGGCGAGGAAGACGGCATGCTCTTCCTCGCCTTCGAATACGTGGAGGGGGAGAGTCTCGCCGAGCGGATGCGCGCCGGGCCGCCCCTGGTCGTGGCCGAGGCCCTGCGGATCGCCAGAGAGGCCGCGGAAGGCCTGGACTGCGCCCACCGGCAGGGCATCGTCCACCGGGACGTCAAGCCGGCGAACCTCCTGTTGACCGGCGACGGCCGGTTGAAGATCAGCGACTTCGGCATCGCCAAGATGGTCGGCCAGGCCACCGAGCTGACGGTGAGCGGCTCCGTGGTCGGGAGCCCCCAGTACCTGTCGCCGGAGCAGATCCGCGGCGAAGAGCTGGACGGGCGCTCGGACGTCTTCTCGCTCGGGGTCGTGCTCTACGAGCTGGTCGGCGGGCGGCGGCCGTTCGACGGCGAAACCTTCACCACCCTGCTCTACAAGATCCTCCACGAGGAGCCGTCTCCGATCCGGCTGCGGCCCGGTCTCGAGCCCCGGCTGGCGGAGATCCTCGGGCGGATGCTGGCCAAGGACCGGGACGACCGCTTTGCCAATGCGGCGGAGCTGGCCGCGGCCCTCGGAGAGCTGGAGGGGAACCTCCCGCCGGCGGTGCTCGGTGCGCCGGCCGCGCTCACCGAGGCGGAGACCGAAGAGGCCGTGGCCGCGGGCATCGCGCCGACCGCGTTGATGCCGGAGGGCGAGCCGGCAGCGCCCGGCACCCGCCCGGCGGAGCGGCCGGGCGAGCCCCAGGCGACCCGTTCGCCGCCCGTCCCCCCGCCTCCGCCCGGTGCCGGGACGGCCGGAGTACCGACCGCGCCCGGCTCCGCGGCCGGTGTGAGCGCCGCGCCTCCTCCGGTGCCGCCGCCCCCCGCCGCGCCCCCGCCGGGTCCGGGAGCGACCACCGCCGGAGCGAGCGCGCCGCCGGCTGGTCCGGTGGCCGCGACGGCGAGTGGATCGCGCCGCCGCCTGTGGCTCGGGCTCGGGGTGGCGGCCGTCGTCCTCCTCGTCACCGCGGCGGTGGCCGGGGTGCTCGCCTTCCGCTGGATCCGGGGAGAGGGCGATCTGCTCGCCCGTCTCGGGCTGGGGGTTGACCGCCAGCACCAGGCGGCTCCTGCCGAGACCCCTTCTGAGGCCACTGGGCCGACCGAACCGGCGGCAGAGGAGGGCGTACCCACGGCACCGACCGGTGAGCCAGGGGAGGCGTCGGACGGATCACCGGATTCCACAGCCCTTGCGCCGGGTACAGAGAGTGCCTTGACGGGCAGTGGTGGGCCGGCCACCGGTGGCGCGGCGCCCTCCAGCCCGGCGACGGCAAATGCTCCCTCCGGGAAGGCGGGAGGCAGCGGTCGATCCTCGGCAGCAGAGCGTCCGGCCGACCGGAGCGGGGGGAGCACGCCCCCGGTCGGCCACAAGTCTCCGGCGGCAGAGTCCCCGGCCGGCGGGGCGGAGCAGGAGGCCCTCGGAGGCGCCTCGGGGCCGTCCCGGGAGAACGACCTCTCCCCGGGGGCCCGGCGCCTGGAGCAGGCACTCGAGCGGCGGCCGGCTCTGCGGCGGGCCGCGCGGGAGCTGGCGGATTCACGGGAGAACGCTCCACCGGTCCCCGACGAGACGGTCCAGTCCGGCCTCGGGCTCGCGTTCCACGTCGAGCCGGCCCGCGCCTTCGTGCTGGTCGACGGCACGGTGGTCGGCCGCGCCGAGGAGCTCGACCCGGCGGCCGGCGGCGCGGCCTACCGGTTGCCCGGGGCGGGTGACTACCTGGTCAAGATCCGGGCGCCGGGCATGAAGGACTACCACGTGCTCGTGCAGGCGAGCGCCTCTGGGCCGGCGACGACCTCGGTCACCGCACGGCTCAGCCCGGCGCCGGTGGAGGAGCTGGCGCTGGGCGACCTCAAGCTCTACCGGGTGAGCGAGGCGGTGGCCTTCGAGGTGCTGCCGCCGATCGCCCGGGCGAAGGCGCGCGTGCTGGTCGACGGCCGCATGGTCGGGCGTGCCGTGGAGTACCCCGGACGCTTCGCCCGGGGCAACACCTGGCTCCGTCTCGCGCCGGGGCGCCACCGGCTGAGCGTCGTCGCCCCGGGCTTCGGCCGCCGGGACGTGGCGGTGGACGTCTCCTCCGGGGCGACGGAGCGCCGCCAACGGATCCAGGTCGTGTTGCAGCCGGGGGCGGAGCGGTGAGCCCGCCGCCCACCGCTCCCGCCGTGGCCCGGGTGCCTCGGCTGCCGGGAGAGCTGTCCGTCGAGCGCCTCGCCAACGGCCTGACGGTGGCGCTGGTCGACAACCCCCAGGCGCCGCTGGTGACCACCGCCCTCTGTTACCGGGCCGGGACACGGGACGAGCCGGCCGGTCACGGTGGCGTAGCCCATTTCCTCGAGCACATGATGTTCAAGGGCTCGGCACACTTCGGCCCGGGCGAGGTCGACCGCCGGACCCAGGCCCTCGGCGGCGCGAATAACGCGTTCACCAGCCACGACGCCACCACCTACTACTTCAGCTTCGCCGCCGACCGCTGGCAGATCGCCCTCGACATCGAGGCGGACCGGATGGCCGGCCTGAGCCTGGAACCCCGCGAGGTCGAGTCCGAGCGCCGGGTGATCCTGGAAGAGATCGCCATGTACGAGGACGACCCGTGGGACGCCCTCGACCAGGAGGTGGAGAGGACGATGTTCGACGGTCACCCGTACGGCCGGCCGGTGCTGGGGACCCGCGAGGAGCTCCTGGCGACCGGACCCGCGGAGCTGGCGGCCTTCCACCGCGCTCGCTACCGCCCGGGCGCGGCAGTGCTGGCCGTGGCGGGCGACCTGTCCTCCTTGGCCGGCGCCGGCCGGGCGCCGGCGGAGGGGCGGAAGCGGGCGCTCGACAGGGTCCGGGAGGCCTTCGAGGAGGTACCCGACGGGGGCGGCAGCCGTCCCGCGGTGCCGACTCCGGCGCGGCCGTCGCACTGTGTGCGCATCGAGCGCCGGCGTGGCGAGGTGGCCCGCATGATGCTCGCCCTGCCGGCGCCCGCGGCCGCTTCGCCCGACTTCCCGGCGGCTCGCCTGCTGGCCTCGCTCCTGGGGGCCGGCAGAGGCAGCCGGCTCTACCGGGTCCTGGTCGACGAGGGGCAGCTCTGCTCCTGGACCGCGGCCGGGCTCTCCGAGGCGCTCGATCCGACCAGCATGACGGTGGTCGCGGAGGTGCTTCCCGGCGTCGAGCCCGAGCGGGTGGAGGCTGCGGTGTTCAACATCCTCGCCGACCTGGCGACGCGGCCGCCGACGGCCGCGGAGACCGCCCGGGCCCGGGAGGTGCTGCTCGCCGACTGGGCCTTCGGTCACGAGCGGATCTCCCAGCAGGGCCTGAC
>Ga0210074_1000289_pt1 | contig 19048 bp, 18 predicted proteins | sample China_Galinas_Co_FD_184860 | JGI IMG/M metagenome (GOLD analysis project Ga0210074, IMG submission 184860) | Wetland microbial communities from San Francisco Bay, California, USA, that impact long-term carbon sequestration -... | ecosystem: Environmental > Aquatic > Marine > Wetlands ... | reverse complement strand
AAAAAAAATCAGTGATGATGCTGTAAACAAAAGTACCGGGAAAATCTGGAAGGAATGGTATTCAATATTAAATAAAGCTGGTGCAAAAAAAATGGAACATAAAGACATAGCTAAATTGTTATATAATAAATACGATCTTTCGGGTTGGTGGTCGCAGATGGTTACCGTACAATATGAACAGGAAATAAAGAAACGAAAAAAACACGAAAAAAAGGATGGTTACCAGATAAGTAAAAGTATAACGCTTGCCTCTCCTGTGCTTAAAGTGTTTAATTCAGTAAATTCCCCTGCAAAGAGAATTGTTTGGATGAAGGACCCGGGAATAGCGATAACAAAATCAACAAAAAATAAATCAATCCGTGGAAAATGGGTCGATAAAAAAACAAATGTTGAATTTCAATTTTATCCAAAAGAAATATCAAAAACCCAGATAGTGGTTCAACACAGTAAAATTAATTCTGCAACCAATGCCGCAAATATGAAAATTTACTGGGGAAAGAATTTACGTAGTCTTAAAAAATATTTAGAAAAGAAGTGAGTCTTATTATGAAAGTATTATTAGATCTTTGCGTTGTACCAATTGGAGTTGGAGTTTCCGTTTCCGAGTACATTGCAGCATGTCAAAAAGTTCTGAAAGAAGCCGACTTGAAACATGAAATGCACATGTACGGAACAAACATCGAAGGTGAATGGGATCGGGTGATGGCAGCAGTAAAAAAATGTCACGAAGTTGTTCACGAAATGGGTGCACCAAGAATTTCTACAACTATAAGATTAGGAACCCGCACGGATAAAAATCAAACAATGGAAGACAAAATTAGGAGCGTAGACCAAAAACTATAATTGGTATTTTCAAAAATTAATTTAGAATAAATCACAAGCATTATGCAAAGAAAAAAAGAACGAATTGAAATATTATTAAAGCCAATTAATGAATTTCTGCATCAGGAAGCCAGCGGTGGTATATTATTAATTTTTTGTACCGTAATCGCTCTTGCATGGGCAAACTCTCCCTGGTTTCATTCCTATCATGATTTATGGCATACACATTTAGTTGTGAATTTTGGTGATCTGTTAAATCTTGATTACACAGTCCATCACTGGATAAACGATGGTTTGATGGCAATATTCTTTTTTACGGTAGGTCTTGAAATAAAAAGAGAATTACTGGTTGGTGAACTTTCTTCGATGCAAAAAGCATCACTCCCAATCGCTGGTGCCATAGGTGGAATGGTTGTGCCGGCACTTTTTTATGTAATTTTTAATTCAGGTGGAGAAGGTGCAGATGGCTGGGGAATTCCAATGGCTACTGATATTGCATTTGTTGTTGGAATTATGGCATTACTTGGCCCACGAGTTCCATTAACTTTAAAAATATTTGTACTTGCACTTGCTATCGCGGATGATATTGGTGCAGTAATGGTTATCGCCATTTTTTACACTGCGGAAATTTCAGTTACTGCATTGGTGATTGCCGGAATTGTTCTGGTTTTTCTTGCTGTACTAAATAAACTAGGTACGAAAAGTTTAATCCCATACACCATTCTGGGAACATTATTGTGGCTTGCTTTCTTAAAATCAGGGATTCACGCGACTATTGCCGGTGTCCTGTTAGCATTTACTATTCCAGCTTCCTCAAGATACAATACAGAAAAGTTCTCAACAAAAATTAAAGAACTAATCAGTAAGTTTGATTCTGCGGGTGAACATCGTGATAATGTTTTAAGTAATCAGGAAAGACAGACTGATGTAATGGCAATTGAAAACAGCTGCGAAAAAGTTTTAACGCCATTACAGAGATTCGAGCATGGACTTCATCCGTGGGTAGCTTTTTTTATAATTCCTGTTTTTGCACTTGCAAATGCCGGAGTAACACTTGCAGGTTTGGATGTACTAGCCGCATTATTTAGTCCGGTCAGCTTGGGAATTATTGTTGGACTATTTATTGGAAAACAACTAGGCATTTTTGGTTTCTCATTTATTGCTGTAAAAATGAAACTTGCTTCACTTCCTGAGGGTGTTAATTGGAAAAATCTTTATGGCGCTGGAATCTTAGCTGGTATTGGATTTACAATGTCGTTGTTCATAGCCGGGTTAGCGTTCAATGATCCAGCTTTGCTTGATCTTTCAAAGATTGGTGTACTAACCGGGTCACTCTTATCAGGAATTGTTGGATTTATTTATCTTAAATCGTCACCTGAAAAAAAATAAAATTCAATTTTACATTTGAACGAAAAAAATGGAGAATAATTTCTTATGCATAAAGTAGTCTTGCTAAGACACGGTGAAAGCACCTGGAATAAAGAAAATCGTTTTACCGGCTGGACAGATGTTGATCTTTCTGAAAAAGGAGTTGGAGAAGCACATAAAGCCGGACAGACATTAAAAAAAGAGGGCTTCACTTTTGACGTAGCTTACACTTCTGTTCTTAAAAGAGCTATTAAAACATTATGGATAACTCTTGAGGATATGGATTTAATGTGGATACCTGTAATAAGAAACTGGAGATTAAACGAAAGACATTACGGTGCATTACAAGGATTGAACAAATCGGAAACAGCACAGAAGTTTGGCGAAGAACAGGTTCATATCTGGAGAAGAAGTTATGATACTCCACCACCCGCTCTGGAAAAATCCGACGAAAGATATCCTGGCAACGACCCACGCTATTCTGCATTAACAAAGAAGGAATTGCCACTAACAGAATGCTTAAAAGATACGGTCGCACGTTTCGTTCCTTACTGGGAAAATACAATTGCGCCTTCAATTAAAGCTGGGAAAAAAGTTGTAATTGCAGCACACGGAAACAGTTTACGCGCATTGGTGAAATATCTTGATAACATTCCCGAAGAAGAAATAGTTGGTTTGAACATTCCCACTGGTATTCCACTTGTTTATGAATTGGATGATAATTTGAATTCGCTAAAAAGCTACTACCTGGGAGATCAAAAGGAAATTAAAAAAGCAGCAGCAGCAGTTGCAAACCAGGGAAAAGCAAAATAAATGAGACATTTGGTGAATTACTTTTACCTTATTATCTCATAAAAATAGCCTTGACTTTGAGAATTTCATTAGCCATCTTTTTGCCAGATTTTATTTAATTATTGCATTCGGGAGTTTCTTATATGCTGAGAAAATTGGCCTTCATCACCCTATCCTTCCTGGTAATAATTCCATCTATAAATGCACAAACTATCTGGGGAAAATACGCCGGTGAATTTATGGCTTTGGGAGTTGGAGCCAGACCTTTGGGAATGGGAGGAGCTTTCACAGGTATAGCAAACGATGTAACTGCAGGCTATTATAATCCTGCTGGATTGGCTAACGTAAATTATCCCGAAATTGCTTTGATGCACTCTGAACAATTCGGCAATCTGGTGAACTACGATTACGGCGCTGTTGCTATACCATTTCAGAATGATATGAGTTTTGGCTTGAGTGTTATGAGACTTGCTGTTGATGGAATTCCTGATACAAGGAATGCATTAATTGATGGGCAAACCGGTGAACCTATCCAGGATATAAATAATACTTATGCAAGATTAGATTATTCTAGAATTACTGAATTCAGCAATCAGGATTGGGCTATATATTTAACCTTCGCAAAAAGACAATCGAAAGATTTTTACTGGGGTGCTAATTTTAAAGTTGTATTAAGAGATATTGCTGAATACAATGCCACCGGAATTGGATTCGATTTTGGAGCTTTCTGGATACCAATGGAAAACATGACCATAGGTGCCAACCTTCAGGACGCAACAACTACCTTTGTTGCATGGAGTACCGGAACAAACGAACTTATCTCACCAACGCTGAAATTAGGAGGTGCATATAAGTTCATGAAAATTCTTGGCGGATATATAATGCCTGCACTCGATGTGGACACGAGATTTGAAAACAGAAGATACTCAGCAGAATTTAACCTTGGACCTGTTAGCTTCGATATTCACGCAGGACTTGAATGGAATATTGAAAATATAGTTTTTGTTCGTGCAGGTTACAGCGACACTAAACAATATACAATTGGCGCTGGTGTAAAACTTCCGAAATTAAATATTGATTATTCATTTGCACGCTTCAGTGCATCAGAACTTGATCGGTTACCTGATTCACATAGAATATCTCTTATCCTCACATTAGAAGAACCTAGATTTATGAGAGATGGAATTTAAACGTTAGTTTATTTTTCCAACTATCAATTAATTAATCATCTCTCCGGTGCTGTTACCTTGATTGTAATTAGGTGGGTAAGGACCTTCCTCTGGAACTTTTCTTGTATTGTTAACAATAAAAAAATACGTTAGAATAATCATCACGATTACTGTCCAGATCGTGCTTTTATGTTTATTATAAAAGTCATTCTCTTTTTCGTCCTGTTTTTTAACTGCTGACTTTCCAATCGGATGTTCTGTTTTCTGTTTATTTATTTTATTTCTTTTTGCCATATGAAAAATTCAGATAATAAAATTAATGTAGTTTGTTCACACTATAAGATTTAATTCTAAGCTTAAATTTAATAGTAAATGCTATACCAACCACATAAAAATATCATTTAATTAACACAATGAATAATTTCCCAAAGGTTAAACAAAGTATAACAGCCCAAATATTTCAATAAACAAATTGGATGAAATCTTTATGGTTCGGTAAATATTTACGTAATATTTACAACGACTTAGGTTTAAAGTTAATTTCATTTACAGTTACAATAAATAACTAATTCTAATATTTAATGCTTGATAATAGCCAATTATTTTTACTCGATTATAATGACTTGGAATATCAGGAATATTGATTAAAAATCACCTTTACGTACGAAAAAATTCAGTATAAATTTTTCCCCTTCAATTCGGAATTTTAGGCCCATCTATTCAAATCATTACTAACAGAACAAAATTCTGAGTATAAACTCCATATTCCATTGGTATGATAATTGTTTTTGCAAAGGAGCAATATTTTTTAAGTGGTTGAGTTGAGTCCATAAAGGTGGTTTATCTGATCGAGCAGCAATTCTCATACTTAAGTAAATATCTTCAAGTTGCAAATAAAATATTAATTAAGAATCAATTGAGGACGTAGATGCTAAATAGAAAAAAATTTTCGGAAGGTACAGGTCATACACTGGTTGACACTCCTACCCGTGTTGACGATGGGTTAGAGGAAGAACTTGATAGTTATACAAGGGCAGCTATAAGCAGGATTAGATTTGATACAATAGTAAAACCAGCTATTATATCTTTTATCGCGCTTATAATTTCTTTTTTCATTGATGTTGCGACTGTACCAATACTTGGTGACGTAACTTTCGATTTGGCAAGGTCACTCTTCCCGGGCTGGCAAGCACCAGTTGAAGTTTTTGAACCATATAGTTTCTGGTGGTTACCTGTTGCTGTGTATGCTTTGTTTATTTTCATTTCTTTCCTTGCTTATAACAGACTTAAATTGGAAATAATCAGAACGCCTGCTTCAGAAACAATAGACAGAATTATTGAAGCATCTACAAGCGTGATTGATTCAATTTCAACTGCACTACCATTGATTGGTGCTGCTATTCTTCTTGTGAGCATAAAACTTGGTGAAGAAATTTTCCTTGGTCTTTCGGTTCCATTCGAAATTAAAGCACTGATAATTTTAGCAATTGGAAAATTGTTCCAGCCGGTGCTGGATCAGCTTGGAGTTGATTTCCAGAATATAGTGAATCACGTAAAAGATCTTCGCGAAAAATATTTCTCAAGAATTCAGATTGAAAGTTCAAAGAGTCTAATAAAACAGTTTAATCAGACTGGTGTTGGTGCAGGAGGAAACGTACCAGCTCAGGATCTGGAAAAATATAAAGCACTGGTTACCGAGTCAGCAAGAATGAGTGAAATTATTCATAAGAATTATGCGGCTGTTAGTATTATAATGGAAAAAGTAAATTCAATGCAGCAGATAAGTACAGAGAAAATTCAACAGTTAAGTGCACTTGCAAATTCGATAACTCAGGCATCTTCATCTCTAAGCGATGAAAAAACAATAGTCGGTCTTAAACACCTTGAAGCAATTGTAAAAAAGTAAAGGCAAAAAATGGTTAGAAGGGAACGCGACAGCAAATTTGTTATTTACCAGGTACTATACATTTTCGTCATAACAGTACTTGCGTTAAAGGGTGCCAACCTCGATCTTCGAAGAGTTGCACTTGAGGAAGAAACCGTACAGGTAAGTGTGCGTGATTCACTAGTGGCTGTACTAGATTCACTTTATTCTATGGGAATAGATTTTTCAATAAAGATAGATCCTAACGTAGTTGTTGAAAATGAAGAGATGAAACAGCAACTGGCTACACTTAATAAAAAGTTAGAGGCAGTAAAAGATTATGTTCCTCCACCAAAGGATGAAAAGAAACCTAAAGACGAACCTAAGGATGAGCAAACTAAGATGCAGCTTCCTATCTCGTTGAAACAGACATTTATTCAAAATACCTGGAACACCGCACAAAACAGCGGTTCTGTTCCGGCTACTATTTACGATCCACGCGATCGTTCAAAACCTATCAAGGTAATACCTCCGGGTAAAGAAGTGAAATTTGACCTTACGGATCAGACCGAGGTTATAGTTGCATTCGGTACCCAGGAAGAAAAAGTTAAAGTTATTCCAAACAAACCTCCTGAAATTAAAATTGAAAGAGTTACTACCAAGATGAATTCTCAGGATATCTACGTTCAGGAACTACAACGAATTACTGCCTTCACGGTAACCATAATTGACAGCAGACCGGAACAGTTGAAGGTAAGTCATTCAGGGCCAATATCTGTGTCAGGGCCACAGAAGGATGCTAGTGGAAATATGGTTTACAATGTTTCTCTCAGAATTGCCTCCAACGAAAACCAGTATGATGACTGGGTTGATAAAAATGAATCGTTAAGAGAATCGGATGGCAGATACAAAGCCAATTTCTTTTTTATCGTTGTTGATGAAAGAACTAAAGACAGAGTTCAGGTGGGTGATTCCTTCTTCTTCACAGATTTTGCCAAATAAAACTTAGGTAGTATAAAAATGAAAATCAGGTATCTTTTAATTTTATTCGGATTGATTTTAGTTTCGCCTACAATTTCTCCGTTACTTGCTCAGGATGATGACGAGCCGATAAATTACTTCCAGATGGAACCATTGGATGATAGTTTGTTCATATATATCCAGGAAGCTTTATATATTGATCCGCCGGATCCGAAAGCCGAAATCATTGCTGATTTGAGAGACCCTAATAATCAAACCATATCAATCAAAGGTTCACTATATCCATTTCTGGCTCTTCCACCAGAATTAAGAGCCAGAGTCATAACTTATCCTTTTAAATTAAATCTCGAAGAGCAAGTTAATTATGGAAGTGTATTTACAAGGGTAATAGAGAAAATAAAAATAAGCAAAATGTTTGACCCACCGACGAAACTTCAAATATCTTCAACTATGGCTTATATAAATCCGTTCTTGGAATTATTTGGTGGTGAAAGATTTGGTATACCGATTAAAAAAGATATTGGTTTATCATTCGGAATAGAAACGAAATACGAAGGTCCGTTAAATACAAACTTTATTGAAGTAAACTTTCACATTCTTGGTCTAGCCTTTGGTGGATTTACAAATGTAGATGCACTCATAACTTCTTTCCCGGAGAACAATTATAATAATCTTATTTTTTCATCAGGTTATCAAGTGAGCTATGTTCTACCATTTGGAAACTTTTTTGAGATTGGTTTTTTAAATTCAACTGATGAATTTTCTGAATATCAAACGCAGCAATATTTAAAACCTGCTGCAGGTACAGTAGTATTTAATTCTGATTCAACAATTAAATACCAGGCGTGGTTAGTACAGGGTTCATTTTTTAACTGGGAGTTTCGGTATCCTGTGAAAGTACTTGGTTCAACCAGAGGCAAAGTATATGCAGGGCAGTATTTAAGTGAATGGCATTTTGGATTTGACTTTAGAGAAATGTCTCTGGCAGGAAGTACTTTCGATTTCTTATTTGATGCTATGACTAGCAGTCAGCATAGAATTCCTCAGTACGTAATGACTTTGACAATCCAGAAGATCGCAGAGAGCTGGGGATTTAGTGCGTTTTCAATTGGTCCCTCATTAATTTTGTCCCGATTATCAGATGGAAACTTCGGCGTATATAAAATATTTGTAAATATGCGACTAAAAATCGGTTCCTCTCTATAAGCTATACTTCATTAATTAGTTTAACCCCAGTTTGAACAGCTGGGGTTTTTTCTTTTTAAAGTTTCTATCATCATCCTTACTATTTCTTCTTTATTTTTAATTTATGAAAAATGAAATAATATTGTGGTTGAGCAGTCTTGCAATACTTTTTTTACTCGGCTATGTAATAAGTGTTACAGATGCAGATTACCCTATTACGGGAACATTTGGAATCGAAGGCAAAAAAGTTTCATACAAACTTGATAAAGTATGTTATGAAGAAAAATCTTATAAAAATTTAATTATTAGCGATATTGAAGGAATAGAGGCAAGGATAATTTTAAAAAATAGGAACGAACAAGAAGAAATAGCTTATAAGAAAATCGAAAGAGGACTTGAATGTGAAATACCAAAACTTGTTGCAGGAACTAGAATAAATTACAAAGTTTTAATTAAATATCAGGATAAGATATTTGAATTCCCTCAAAAAGATTTTGTTACCCTGACTTTTTGGGGTCACATCCCCTCCCCTGTTAAGATTTTGTTTTCTATTCTACTCTATAGCGGATTGCTACTAACAATAAGAAGTTTACTCGAGTTATTTAACTATAACCGAAACTTAAAAAAGTATGCTATTATTGGCTGCACTTTATACATTACCTTGAACACTATTGTATATCCCTTATATGGTACATACAAACTTGGCGCTTTAAATCATTTTGTCCCACCGATTGGAGATCTGGTCAATCCATTTCTATTAATTATTTTATTATTATGGATAGCAGGAACGATTCTGATATTCAATAAAATTTATGTCAGAGTAGTTACAATTATCATTTCATTTGGAACAATTGCACTTTTCTATTTTATTTAATTAAATCTTGGATCAACTGTTCAGAAGCGAAATTATTTCAGAATGAATTTTTCGTGAAGTGGCTACTGCACTCTTTCCTTTTATTGGGTCATTCCCCTGATAGTCAGTTAATATTCCGCCAGCCCCATTAACTATCGGAATTAAAGGTAGTAAATCCCATGGCGACATAATCGGATCAATCATTATATCGGCATATCCGGTAACCAGGAGATAGTAACCATAACAATCCCCCCAGTTTCGATAAAGTTTAACTTTTTTTGTCAACAAATTAAACCCGTTAATACTCTGATACCTTTCAATGTTAAGATGATCAGTTGTTAAAAGAACTGCCCCGGCTATTTCTTCGCATTCACGAATTTTTGTAAACGCCCCGTTTAAACTGGTAGTAAAATTGTCACCAATTAAAAAATCATTTAAAATCGGATGATTATAAATACCGAGAATTGGCTCACCATTTTTCAGCAGACCGATTAAAGTACCAAAACTAAGAGCGCCACAAATAAAACTTTTCGTACCATCGATTGGATCCAATATCCATGTATATTCAGCACCTTTATTTGTTTCGCCAAACTCTTCTCCAAAAATTCCATCATCCGGATAATGTTTCGTGATTAACTCCCTCATAACTTCTTCAGCTTTTTTATCCGCAATTGTTACGGGTGAATCATCAGCTTTCGTTTCAACTGATACACCAGATCTGAAGTACTTCTTTATAACCGCAGCACTAGTTTGTGCAAGTAGTTTAGAAAATTTCTTGTATTCTGTCAGCTCATTCATTCAATGGGTTCTTATTAAAGATGATAGGAAAATTAAGAAAAAATTCTTTGTGCGAAGGGGTAACAATTCCTATATTTACAGCCCAAAATAAAGAAAATCGGAGAGTTGGCAGAGTCCCCGCAATTTGCGAGGTAAAGGTTGCTTGTCCCGCTAAAGGCGGGAAAGAAGGCGGTCTTGAAATGCATATTGTTTATATACTGAAAAGTAAGAAGAAGAACAGATATTACGTTGGTTGTACATCAAACTTGGATCGAAGAATTGATGAGCATAATAATGGAAAAGTGAAATCAACCAATGGATATACTCCTTGATCTTTAATTTATGTAGAAAAATATTTGTCAAAGTCTGAAGCATTTGAGAGAGAGAAGAAAATAAAATCTTTCAAAAGCGGAAATGCTTTTAAGAATCTTATAAAAAAATCGGAGAGTTGGCAGAGTGGTTGAATGCGGCGGTCTTGAAAACCGTTAAGGATGCAAGTCCTTCCGGGGTTCGAATCCCTGACTCTCCGCATAATGAAAAGTTCGAAAATGTTTTGTTTTCGGACTTTTTTTGTATCCAAGAATTGTTGGTCACTTTTTGCTCATCGCCCTCAAAAAAAGGTTTTCTCTATCTCAGAGCTTCGTATAGTGAGACAAACTTAACGATTGATACACTTAAGCTCATTCCGTTTTAAGCAACCAAAGTCCAAAGCTTATCGTATTAAATATACGTTTATATTCACATTCCAGAATTGTGATATTTCAAGTTATAATCGTGAGCAAATTTAAAAATATTTTGCAAATAAAATATTTTTTATATATATTAAACTTTAAGTTCATATAATATACTAAGAGTTCATTATGAGCAAAATAAAACAAAAAGAAGCAGAATTACGAATAAATCATGTTGTGGAAATTGCAGAAGAATTATTCAGACTGCAGGGTTTTGAAAATGTCACCATGGATCAGATCGCTAAATCGGCAGAGCTTAGTAAGACCACTATCTACAAATCGTTCAAAAGTAAAGATGAATTAGCTCTCATGGTCTATCAAAAAATAAACGTAACAAAAATGGCATTCCTGAAACAAGCAGTTGCTCTTCACATCAGATCAATAGATAAACTGAAAGCATTTGGAAAAGCATATTTCGCTTTTTTCAAAGAATACCCAGACTACTTAAAATTTCAACTGTATTGGGATTATAGAGGATTGAATAAAGAGAATATCAGTCAGGAAATGATAGAGTATAATGATACTTCTCTAGCTGTTGATGTCGATTTTATGAAAAATATTTTTATGCAAGGGATAGATGAGGGTAGTTTACGGAATGATCTCGATGTTGAAAAAACACTCGATATCCTTTATTTAACCTTGCGGGCGGTAATGAATCAAATCTTGTTTATAAATAATGAAAAATATTTGGGCTCTGCAATCCCCCCTGAGGAAAATGACTATGTTCTATTTTTTGATCTATTTATAAAATCTTTACAGGTATAACATTGGGGTCATCCATATGAATTTACTTTTCACACTATTTTCTTTATTAATACTTGTACGCCCAATTGAAAACCCGGAGGAAAACAAGCAGAATGGTCCTTCTGTATTCAGGTGTGATTATCTTGGCCAAAAATTATCTTACAAAAAAGCAGAACTTTTTTCGCCCCATTTTATATCCACCAAAGTTGAACACAGTGCTATAATGTTTACATCGGATGGTAAAGAAATGTGGTTCGGAAGAATGAATCCCGGAAAAATCTGGTATTTGACTTACCAAGATGGAAGATGGTCGAAAATTAAAAAAGCACCTCTTGATGATAACTATTCTTATTTATATCCCTTCCTTTCGCCTGATGGGAACAGATTGTACTTTACCTCTGACAGACCGGCAGATCAATATGGGAAAGACCTTCACCGGGGTGATGGAGATCTTTGGTATATCGAGAGAATCAAAAATGCATGGGATGAACCTGTTCACTTAGGAGAGACCATAAATTTTGGTAATCGTCATGCAATTGACTCAGTTAGTTCAATTGGAAACATTTATTATACTGCAAGAACGGGCGAATTATATCATTATACTACCAAAATGTATTGTGCAGAATTTAAGGATGGGAAATACAGTACGCCCCATATGATCTCTGAATTGGACTCTGAAGCTCCATCGTTGTCACCTTATGTATCTCCGGATGAAACCTATATTATATTCTCATCATTCCGGAATGGTCTAGGAATGAGTGATTTATTTATCAGTTATAAAATGAGGAATAGTAATTGGTCAACTCCTAAAAACTTGGGCTCAAATGTTAATTCTGCGTTCAAAGATGAATTTCCTTATGTGACTCCTGATGGGAAATTCTTATTCTTCAACAGTAATCGCGTCTCAGAGTTAAATAAAACTGCTATCCCAGATGGATCTGGAAACATGTATTGGGTTAAAGCCGGTTTCATTGAAGAGCTAAAAAAGGATACTAGATGATAAGAACATTTTTGTTTATGATTCTTGTTTTACTTTCATTAATCTCTGGGAACGTATTTTCGCAAAACTATTCGCCTTCGAGTCAATACAAAGATGTGACTCGTGTGGAAGTCCACTCAAAAATTCTTGATGAAGATAGAGAATTTTACGTCTACACTCCGAAAGGTGGAAGTAATGAAAATTTTACGGTGATATATTTATTAGATGGTGAAATGCACCGACCATATGGTGAAGTATTAAAGTTTGCCAAATCAAAACCTCATATTGTTATCGGTGTTGAAACTCATAATCATCGAAATCGTGATATGACCCCGTGTGTTACGAGCTTAAGACAATATTCTGGAGGTGCGGATAAATTTCTTCAGTTTCTTTCTGAAGAGTTGATGCTTTTCGTTGACGCTAACTACAACACAACAGGGAATAATATACTCCTTGGCGCATCCAATGCAGGCTTATTTACTATATATGCAATGCTTGCAAAGCCGGAATCATTTTTCGCTTATATCTCAAGCAGTGCTACCGTAGGTTATTGTTCAGACCTATTAAAGGAAATGATTGTGAAGCTTAAAACTACTAGCAGATTGGATAATAAGTTTTTGTATTTAACATACGGTCTAAAAAACGAAATGCCGTTAGTAACTGAAACACTACCCGAATTTACAGATTATCTAAAAACTCAACTTCAAAATCTAAGAATAGAATATAAACCGGTTTCAAATGAAGGACATGTTCCAAAATCTGGATTTACAAACGGATTAAAATCTATTTATAAATAAAATTCAACAGAGTTTGAAACGTTAGTAGAATAATTTTGATCGGAATATTTTTTAAAATAGTGATTTCTAAACTTGGTATGAATATCTAATGAAATTCAAAATAGTCGTAACCAATATACTTTTGACCACTGCTTTCTTTATTTCAATAAATTATTCACAGGATAGAATTAGCAAGTTAGATGAATACATTAATAGACTAAACGAATACAAACTATTTAATGGAGTTGTTTTGGTCGCTGAGAAAGGCAAAATAATTTTTGAAAAATCAGTTGGCAATGCTAATATGGAGTGGAAAGTTCCTCATACCATAGATTCGAAATTTCAAATAGCTTCTATTTCTAAGCAGTTTACGTGTATGCTTGTTCTGCAATTGGTAAATGAAAGATTAATTGACCTGGAAGGAAAAATAAATGATTATTTGCCAGACTACCCCGCAAAACAAGGATCGATAATTACTATCCGTAATTTAATGTGTCACTCTTCAGGAATCCCCGATCATTCAAAACTAAAGAACTGGTACACGGACCTTTGGCTGCAAGAATACACTACTGCGGAATTATTGGCGCTATTTCAAAACCTGGATCTGGAATTTGCACCAGGTTCACGATATAGTTATTGCCGTTCAGGTTACACAGTTCTTGCAGCTATAATTGAGAAAGTATGTGGTAAACCGTTAGATAAAGTATTACGTGAACGAATATTTTTACCGCTCAAAATGAAAGATTCAGGTTGTATTGATATCAATTCTGTTGTTTATAAAATGTCTTCTCCATACGAATACTGGAATTTTAATTTCACAAGATCAGATTATATGAATCCAACAACCACAGTGGGAGGAGGTTCAATTTATTCTACTGCTTATGATATGTTGAAATGGCATAAAGCCCTAACTGAAAGTAAACTTATCCCAAGCAGTTTAACTAAACAAATGATGACTGAACAAATTAAAACGCCAAGTGGGATGGGGTACGGATTCGGATTAATATTAGATAAAGTAGAAATAAATGGAAGGATACATGATTTTATTGGCCACACGGGAGCGTATCCTGGATTTAATTCAATGTACATGTGGGAACCAGCTACAGAACGAGTAATCCTTATGTTCAACAACACAGGTTATACAAAGCTTATTTCCTTCCGAAATGAAATAACAAAAATACTTGAGGACGAAAGTTATGTGCTAATCCCATCGATTGCCATATTAATCGACGATGCAGAATCTAAAGAAGATATTGAGAAATTATTATTAGAATTTATTTCTGCTCCCGACGAATTTGAATGTGAGGAGGATGAACTAAGGCGTTTAGGATATAAATTATTTTCTGATGAGAAAAAGGAATCGGGCTTGATAGTATTAAAATTCAATTCGGAAATATTCCCAAAATCTTCATCAGCTCATAGAAGTCTTGGCTGGGCATATCTTCAATTAGGACAAACCGTTAATGCAATTAAGGAATTAAATATCTCTCTGGAAATTGATCCGGCAAATGAATCTGCAAAAGAAATATTAAATAAAATAACAAAAGAATAATTCTAGTATAGGCAAATAATTGGTATGGTTAAGGATTTTAATCAACACTCTCTTCGAGAACCTGTTGCAGCAACAATAATGCGTTATAGCACAAAATATGTAAATGAAATTGCAGTCAGGATCCGCCAACTGGAAATAAGTAAAACAATAAAATTCATTCAAAATACTTCAAAAGATTTTAATAAAGGTAAACAAATGAGTTATGAATTTTTTGATGAAAGAATTGATTCTCTTTTTGAAGATGAGCAACAATTTAGCAATATGATTGGTTACTTTACATGTTTAGCAATATTTATTGCCTGTCTCGGACTTTTCGGAATTTCACTTTATGTTTTTCAGCAAAGAGTGAAAGAAATTGGGATTAGGACAATAATGGGTGCCTCGACAATAAATATTTTCTATTTACTGACAAAAGATTTTATTGTCTTAAGTATTATATCCTCAGTTATCGCTGTCCCGATTGTTATATACTTGTTAAACATTTGGTTGCAGAATTTTGCATATAAAACGGAACCCGATATATGGTCGTTCACTATCTCTGCCATTGTAGCACTGGTGATTACTGTAGTAACTGTAGGTTTTCGAGCAGTAAAATCCGCGACTATTAACTCTGTAGAATCATTAAAATATGAATAGGTAAAAAATAATAACTGGATGGAATTTTAAACTATTCCCATTACCATAAAAGAACAATAATGTTTTTAAAAATAGCATTTGATAAAAATAGAATTCTCCAACAACAATATTAAATCGATTTATGAAATGGATAAAAAATTGTGAATAAAACAGCAAAAATATTTGTCTTATTCGTAACGATTTTTTTGAATGCAAATCAAAATATTGCTCAGGATAAAATAGAATGGACAGGTACTGATGAACAAAAATTAATGGGATTATTTACAGTTTGGTCAGAAGCAAAGTATGCTTTCCCATTTTTCAATCAAATTCCAGATATAGATTGGGATTCTAAAGTTCAGGAATATGTCTCCAAAGTTTTGACGGCCACAGATATTGATGCATACTATAACTTATTAATGGAATTTTCTGCTTTTTTAAATGATGGTCATACGGCCGTGAATCCACCCTGGGGACCATTCAAACCAGGATACGATTATCCGCCACTTGAGGTAGAAGTGGTTGAGAACAAATTTCTGATAACGAGAGTTGGTAAAACAAATGAGATGAAAATGCAAAATGTTTTTCCGGGTCTTGAGATCTTAGAAGTAAACAGTCAGGATATTCAAAAGTATTTTGAAGATAATGTTCTGCGTTATAATAGAAGAGGAACAAAACAAGCTGATGAAGCAATAAATTTGTGGTATCTGCTGCAGGGCAAAGAAAACAGCAAAGTAAAAGTTAAAGTACAGGAGTTGAATGGAGTTATCAGAAAAATTGAGCTTACCAGAAATTCAAAATTGAGTGATGGAAATAAATTTTATTGCAAAATGTTCAATTGGTATATGGTTGATCCAGTTCTTGAATCAAAAATATTGCCGAACGGAAATCTGTATGTAAAAATTTCAAATTTTGAAAACGAGAATCTGGTTCCACAATTCAAAAAACTAATACAAGATATTGATGAATCTGTAATAAATGGGATGATTATTGATTTAAGGCACAATCCGGGTGGGGAAAGTTCTATTGCTGAAAGTATTATTTCAATATTAATTGACAAACCAATACCTTCATCAACATGGTATATCCCTCACTATGTCGCTGCAAATCGTGCCTGGGGAAAGGACCAGGTTTGGACTGAATTTCATAATACAATATTACCGGAAGATGGAAAGAAATATTTAGGACCTCTAGTTATACTTACAGGAGGCGGGACTTATAGCTCAGCAGAAGATTTTATTATTCCTCTTCATTTTTCTAAACGGGTAATACTTGTTGGAGAAAAAACTGCTGGAAGTTCAGGAAATCCGCTTCGTGTTCAATTACCTGGTGGAGGTAATTTTAGAGTAGTAACGGTAAAGATGACTTACCCTGACGGGAAGGAGTATATCGGAGTTGGGATTAATCCGGATGTTGAAATTTGTCCTACTCAGGTAGATGTTATTATTGGGAATGACCCAGTTCTTGATAAAGCAATTGAAGTTCTGAAGAATTGAATAAAATTTTTCATTTCAGTGGTTTTATCCAAGCAATGTTAATTCTCAAATGATACGAAAATGAGTTTAAGAGATTAGCATAAAAAGAAAAAGTAATTAGTCAATATTGTCAGATATGTTGACTGACATTGAGGAATGCTATGAACTAAGTGATTCGAGTAATTAGAAAAGTGGATTAAATATAAGAAGGAGAATTTTATGCTGAGAAATGTATCAGCTCAATTAGCCGTAATGTTATTAATTTTCATTGTAATGGAGGGCTGTACTAATATAAACAATGAAGATGATGTAAGGGTCTTATCAACAAAACTAGATACACTCATGAATAGTATGTTTATTGTAAAAAGTGAAGACCCCATTTATAACGCAGTATTATTAGTGGAAAGCCCAAAGATTACATGGGAAGGGGCTGCCGGTTTGGCTGACGGGAAGCAAGAAATTATGACACCAAAGCACAAATTCAAGATTGCTAGTATAGGAAAGATGTTTACAGCAACAATAGTATTGCAGTTAATAGAAGAAGGATATCTTAAATTAGATGTTCCTATCAAAGAATATTTAGACAACCCCATTGTTATTATGGATAGTTTGCTTATTTACGAAGGCAAATCTTATGGAAGGCAAATTACTATTGAACAACTATTAAGTCATACAAGCGGATTAAAGGATTATATGGAAGATCCAAGATTTATTCCTGATGTGGCACAAAACCCAAATACACAATTCAGCGCTCGTAAAATTCTAGAAAAGTATTATGAATATCATACGAACAGAAAGGCATCGTTTCAACCTGGGAATGGTTTTGAATATAGCGATGTTAACTATGTATTGCTGGCAATGATAATAGAACGATTAACAGAGCAGACATATCATTCACAATTAAGGACTCGTATTTTTGATCCCTTAGAAATGAAGAACAGTTATCTCGAATATTATGAGGAACCACGAGGAGAAAAACCATTATCGCATGCATTCTTTGGTATAATGGATTTAACTACGGAAATAAATACCTCATTTGATTGGGGCGGCGGTGGAATAGTTTCAACGTGTGATGAGTTAAACACTTTTATAAGGGCGTTGTTTTGTAATAAATTATTTAAAAACGAATTAACTCTTCAGCGAATGTTGGAAGCTGCAGATGAAGGCAGAGGTGGCGTTGATTACACTTATGGTTTTGGCATAATGAAAAGAACTATAGATGGGCTAATCTTTTACGGTCATGGTGGTGCGTATGATTGTGATTTATTTTTCTGTCCTGAAAAAAATATTAGTGTTTGCATGAGTTTAAACCAAATGAACACACATGGTAAACGAGATGAGCTTGTTATGAAGGCCGTTAAGTTAATAATGTGAAAAAGTCATATATGTTTAAACAGATATTTGAATAACATCACCTAAAAAGTTAATACACTTCATTAAACATATGCGAGGTTTGTAATGAAAAAGAAATACTTCCTACTAATAATAGTTATTAATATAAATTGCTTGTTTGGTCAAGTATCTTTTCAAAAACATATTATTAGTAGCAACACGCAAGGAGCGGGTTGCCTTTATACATCTGATATAGATGGAGATGGCGATTTGGACATACTTGCCGCCGGACTTCAAGAAAGCAAAATTATATTGTTTGAAAATCAGGGAGGATCGCCGATAGTTTGGGTTAAACGAATAATAGGCTCAAATGTTTATGGTGCCCACTCTGTATATGCTGCCGATTTTGATACCGATGGTGATTTGGATGTCCTCGGAGCTGCCTATGATGGACGTCCAGGGATTGCTCTTTGGTTGAATAATGGAGGCACTCCATTAAATTGGACAAAAACTAATGTCGCTGCAACTTTTGACAACGCGCACGAAATATATGGGCATGATGTAGATAGTGATGGTAAAATTGATGTATTAGGAGCTTCATCTAATTTGAATGAAATATCTTGGTGGAAAAATAACGGCGATAATCCTCTAACATGGACTGAACAAATAGTTGGAACGGATGTCAGTCTTGCAAAATCAGTCACCTCCGCCGATATTGATGGCGATAATCTTGAAGACATTTTGTGTGCTGCATTGGGGGATGATGATATAATCTGGTGGAAAAATGATGGAAACACACCAATCTCCTGGACTAAATTTTACGTCGACCAAAATTTTGGAGGGGCACATAAGGTTCAACTTGTTGATATGGATAACGATGGTGATCTTGATATTTTAGGAGCCGCATACTATGGTCATCAAATTGCATGGTGGCGCAATGATGGCGGTGATCCACTTGTTTGGAAAAAATTCATTATTAAATATGGGTTTAGCAATGCATGCGTTGCCTACGCCGTTGATATTGATAATGATG
>Ga0210074_1000287_pt1 | contig 19136 bp, 19 predicted proteins | sample China_Galinas_Co_FD_184860 | JGI IMG/M metagenome (GOLD analysis project Ga0210074, IMG submission 184860) | Wetland microbial communities from San Francisco Bay, California, USA, that impact long-term carbon sequestration -... | ecosystem: Environmental > Aquatic > Marine > Wetlands ... | reverse complement strand
CAAAAAGAGGAGGTTGATATGAGGATTTTACGTGCTTTGCTTGTAACAATTTTTATTCTAATGGCAGCGTCTATTGCATGGGGTGCTGATACGACGATCAATGCTTTACAGACAGATGTTGAGGTCACTAAAAACAAGGCGAATGACAACGCCAACAAGATCAATTCACTTGCCGGAGGTTTGCCTGCATTAGAGGCCCGAGTAACCGAACTTGAAAATGGAGGAGTCCAAGGTCCTCCAGGACCAGAAGGACCTGAAGGGCCAATGGGCCCGGCTGGCCCCCCAGGTCCTCAAGGTCCTGCTGGAGTAGCAGGGGCTGACGGGGCACAAGGACCCCAAGGTGAACAGGGGCCCGCAGGGGATTGCAGTTGTCCGGGTGATAATTTTCCACCTATAATCGCAAATAACGCACCACTTACTACAAATGAAAGTACTGTTGACGTAGCTATAAATATATATGATGAAACAGAAATAGGATACTATGTGATATCCAACAATAATAACCCAGTTTATGTTGACAATTCTTTAAAAATGGTTGATGTGACAGTAAGTTTAAATTTAAATAGTGGTGAGAATATATTCTATGTATATGCATGGGATATATATGGGAATATGGCAAAGGAAAAAATTAGCATTTATTCTTCTAATATACCAGATAATCCTCCAACACCAAATAATCCTCCAACAATTACATCAATATTGTTATATCCATTAGGTGAGCCAAGTTCAACAGATACTCTTTATTGTGAAGTATTATCTGAGGACTTAGATGGTGACAATTTGTCTATCAACTACTATTGGATAGTTAACGGAAATTTACTATTTAATGAAACTACGCCTACACTAAATCCTGTATATACTAATTCTGGCGATTCGGTTCAGTGTCAAGCTATCGTCTCAGACGGGACAGATGCAGTGGTTGGTATATCTCGTGAAGATCAACTATTATAGAAAAAGTCCTTAGAGATTGGCTCTAGGGGCTTCTTCTATAGATTCTGATAAATCACTATAAGTAAGATGCAAAAAGGCCTGTTCGGTTCGGATGGGCCTTTCTCCTTTTGTAAGGCCCGTGGTATATAGATGTAAAGGCAATTACTATATGGAAAGGTAAGTTGTCAGATGAAAGCTTCCACTGAAATCGAAATTCGCTTTGCCGACCTCGATGCATATCGCCATGTAAATAACGCCGCCTACTTTACTTTCATAGAGACGGCTCGATTCAAACTGTTTCGTGAATATTTCACCGAAATAATGGCAACAGGGCTACAGTTCCTGGTGGTGGAAGCGAACTGTCGCTACCTTGAACCGATCGGCCTGAATGATCCTCTTGTGATTGATGTTGAGTTTCAAACTCCTGAACGCAGCAGTTTTATCCTGAACTACATTTTGCATAGCGGCAAAGGGAAGATCTATGCCGAGGCAAGAACGGTGATGGTCTGTTTTGATAGCTCACTAGGAAAAACGGTTCGTGTTCCTGACCAGATGCGACTTGCGTTTGAAGGTTAGGCCAATGGAGAGTTTGCGTAGATGGTTCCTATCTGTCACCACTTATAAAACACGAAAGCCCTCAATCTTCGGATCGGGGGCTTTTCTTACAAGTCAAGGTCAATAGTAACTTACCTTTCGGTCAATTTCGCGCACTCAAAACAATGCGTGAGGATAAATAGGAACCCCATACCCCTTGAACTAAACACCCAATTGGATATGCTTTCATAGTCTTATTTTTGTAGGTTTCTGAGAATGCAGGTTGATAAAGATCATTGTAGCTCTCGGTTACTATTGATCACCTGCATGGAAAACTAGGGGAGCATCAATGAAAAGATACGTGAAACGTCTGAGGATCGTGTTCTTCTTGATGCTTACCCTCTTCGCGGTGGGGATGGCCGGCGTTACACTCTACCTCGTTACTCTTGATGACGACGGCTGGCAGGGGATCCTTACATACTGGGTGGAACGGGAGACCGGAAAGCGCCTGACAATCGCCGGCGACTTCTCGTTCACGCTTTCGTGGCACCCGATGCTCACGGCAGAGGATGTTCGACTGGACGGCGGCGAACCGAGCAAGCCGCGGCCCATCCTGAGCCTCGGCCGTTTAGAGGTCACCGCGTCCCTTTCGGACCTCTTCCGGCGCGTCGTTCACATCGAGCGGTTGCGCCTTCGGAACGGGACCTTCCACATCCGTCTTCCGCCGGGAGATTCCAAATCCGAGCAACCTGCCGCTTCCGACAGCAGTCTGGTTCCTCTCTTGCTGAGTGACGCCGAGCTGGATCAGGTGCGTATGATCGTTCACCCGGCGGGGGGCCGACGAAGCACGAGACTCACGGTAGACCGCTTCACCGTGAAGGAGGAAAGCGCCGAAGGCCCTCTGTCCTTAACCGGGAAAGGCCTACTGAACGGTTACCCGTTCTCGCTCTACGGTCGTTTGGGCCCCATAAACGAGTTTCTGAACCCGACCCGGCCCTACGACGTCGAGCTCTCGGCTGAGCTTGCCGAGGGCACAACGACCATCAAAGGCACCCTGTCCGACCCCATCAACGGAAAGGGGGCGAAGCTTAGGTTCTCCGTTCACCTCGAAGAGCTTTCAGAGATTTTCGGAATCTTCTATCACAAGCTACCTTCAATCGGTCCCCTTGAGGCCAAAGGTATACTGGCCGGCGATTTCAACCGGCTTGGTATGGAGGATTTCTCCCTCTCCGCCGGAGACGACCAACGAGGCCGCGTTCAGCTTAGCGGAAACGTTACGGATCTCACCCACGCAAAAGGGGTACATCTCTATGTCGAGGCCGATCTTCTCGACGGAGAGCGCTGGCGGCCGGTTCTCGGTCCAAAGCTTCCGTCGATTCATACGGTCTCCGTCAGAGGGCAACTGGCCGATGCGGACGGCCTTCTCGGGATCGAAGGCCTCGAGCTTAGCGTTCATGCTGAGAAGTTTGCGGCTGACCTTACCGGCCGGATCAGGGACATCCAAGCCAAAGGGGCCCTGCCGTTTGCAGGCCTAGAGCTCGCGGTCTCTGCACAAACCGAAGATCTTTCCGTCTGGTCGAAATTGGTGGGGCACACTCTGCCGCCTGTAGGTCCTCTCGCTCTTCAAGCCCGTCTCCACGACCGGGGCGGAGCACCCGCTCTCGAAGAGTTGGACCTCCATTTGGGGCGCGGTAAGTCTCGCTATGCTGGGCTCACGGGCCACATCGACCGGATTGCTCCCAAGGCTCGTCCCCCCATCTCGGGCGTTGAGTTGAGCCTCGTACTGGATGCCCCGCTACTCTCTGACCTCACCGGTTTTGCCGCTAAGGGCGATAAAAATCTCGGTCCGGTTGTCGGTTCAGCGAACCTTTCGGACACGGACGGGAGCCTGGGTTTCAGGTCGATCGACATAACCCTTGGGAAATTACCAGAAACCGTTCGGCTGACCGGACGTGTGGATGACCTGGTAGACCTTCGGCAGGTGGAGCTCACGGCCGACATTGCCCTTGCGAATCTCTCGGCCCTGAATCCTCTTGTTGGACGCGAACTGCCGGCCATGGGACCCGTGAAGGGGACCCTGCGCATGGACGATCGCGATGGGACCCTCCAAGCCAACCCGATCGACGTTTGTATCGGCAGCCGGGAGACGAATTGGATTGAGCTGACGGGCCATATCGCCGACGTGGGTCACTTTCGAAACCTCGATCTCAACGCAGACGTCAGCCTGAAAAACTTGACCGATATCGCTTCATTGTTCGGACGGGAACTTCCTTCTATCGGGCCGGTTCGTGGCGTCGCCACACTGAGCGGATCCGAGAAGACCGTGGAGCTGACTAAACTCAATTTCACCATGGGCCGACCCGGGCACGATCGTGTCGAAGTGACCGGCACCGTTGGCGACCTGGTATCCTGGCACGGTGTTGACCTAGAGGCCCAAGTCCACCTCCGTCGCCTTCCTATTCTGACGCCCCTCGTCGGCCACGAGCTACCCGACGTCGGCCCGGTGCACGGGCACTTTAAGGTCGAGGACCTCGAGGGCGTTCTCTCCGCCAACTACATCAACGTCGCCCTCGGAACGCGCAAAACCGCCTGGCTGAACCTGACAGGACGGATCGGCAAACTGTTCGAATTACGCGACGTTGATCTCAAAGCAGAAGCTGGAACCACAGCGCTTCCCTTGGTCGGACGCCGTCTACCGGACCTCGGACCAATAACGGCCTCAGCATCGATCTCCGATGGCGATACCAGCCTTGGAATCGACGGACTTCGGATCGAGGGAGGTCGGCAGGGACGTTTCACAGTGAGCGTGGCGGGTGGAGTCGGCGACATACGAAACCTTCGTGATATCCAAGTCGATGTTGCACTTTTCGCGAAGGACCTCGCGGACATTTCCGAGATCATCAAACGGCCACTTTCGCCTGTCGGTCCGGTAAATCTGAAAGCCCGGCTGGCCGGGTCCAAGCAGAGTCTTCATCTCAGCGGGCTGGAGCTCACCGTCGCTCAGTCACGGATCAAGGGCGATGTTCACTATGTCAAAAACGGCCCCCGTCCTCGCCTCACTGCACAGCTAGAGTCCCCGTTCTTGGCGGTGAAGGACCTGGGCCTCGGCGGGAAAGCGACCACGCCCGGGGACCCGCAGGGGACTGAAGCTCCTGCGGGAGACAAAAAAGAAAAAGCCCCAGTGGAAAGGAGACGTTGGGTTTTCGGAAACGAGCAGTTGCCCCTCGATTCCTTGAAGTGGCTCGATCTCGACGGTAAGATTCAGATCGATCATGTGGCGGCTTATGGTGAAGATCTGGACGAACTGGCAGTCCGGGTTCAGCTCGAGGACGGTCGACTGGAGACCAACCTTGCCGGCAAGCTGTCCGGTGGTGGCAGTCAGACAACGAACCTGGTAGTCGATGCACGGGACGAAGAGGCCGACGTGACACTCACTCTCGACGCGACCGACTGGGATCTCGGAATCTTCTCCCGGAAACACGGCGTGGAGGCAATTCAAGAAGGCCGACTCGACGCCAAGGTCGATCTAACCGCACGAGGAGACTCCCTAAGACAATTTGTCGCCTCTCTGAACGGCGAGGCAACTTTGGCCGTGAGAGATGGTCAGCTCAAGGGCAGATCGATCAACCTGCTTGCCCAGGGGCTTGTGACCAATTTATTCGCGAATGAGCTGTTGCCCCGATTGTTTCTCAGTTCGCAGCGCAGGTCGACCCCCGTAACCTGCGCCGCCTCCCACTTTAAAGCGGCGAATGGATATGTGGCAAGTCCCGCAATCGCAATGGAAACCGACGAGGTTACAATTCTAGGACGTGGATTCATCGATTTTCGGGACGAGAAACTTCACCTCGTCTTCGACCCCAAGCCCAAGAAACCAGCGCTCTTCTCCCTTCGGGCCCCTATCATGATCACGGGTACTTTTGCGAATCCGGTTGTCGTGACGGGGTCCATGAAGATGCTACTGGAAAAAGTGGCAGCAGCAATCGGCTTCGCCCTCATCGACCCGTTAGCGGCACTCATCCCCTTCGGAGAGCTCGGTCTCGGGGATCATTGCTCCTGCAAAAATGTTCTGCATGAGAGTGGTCTCCCGCTTACAGAAACAAAATAATAAATAAGTGTCCATCCAGGGATTTGAGTGAAAACTAATTAGATTCTGATTTGGTAACTAGAAATTTTCGTGAGGTCAACGAAATCAAGTTATTGCGAGAAGGCGTACCTCATTACGCAGCACATCACCTTGGTTCTAAGGGCGAACATTTTTGGGCTTGGCTCGAATGTTCAAACTGGCTATCGTCCATTTGCATGAAGAAAGATTAAGCGATAGCTGTTTTGCTGAGCTGGTGGTTGAAAATCGTGCGTTTATAAAGATGAATTAAATAATATTCATTTATAAATTAACATGAATAAGATGCGAAAATGACCCTTCCGCCCTGAAGGGGCCATTCTTACATTGCAGTTTATCTGAGGTTTAATTGTGATTCCCCTTTTTTGACAACTCTAAACCAAGAACAGGATTTTTAGGAATAAGATTCATTCTGGTTTGAGCAGGCAAGGAGGCCTTATTAAAATACATCACTTCGTAGAAAACTGTATTGCCTGTTATGTGATCAGGATCAACCATTAATTGGTTGCTTCGGTAAAAATATTAAAAATCAGACATCGATTCTCGATCTCTTAATAATTCCATTTCCCTAACAATCGTTGTCTCTAGTTCTATAATCATTTTTTTTATCTCTTGTTCGTTGGGAGTGCTTGTTACTCCCATATTAATCAATATGTCGCACAGATTTTTGAGCCTCACAATACTATCTTTCATAGTCGCCTCCTTTTTCTGTTTTTGAAGACAGGGATTGCTAAAAAATATTCTGCGAGCCGTTGCAGATATTATATTTTTCATTTTAACATTTTTTATCAATCAGCAATGGAACAGAACATATTCCCTGCGCCCGCAATAATCGCCACCGTAAAAAAATAGGCAGATACAGCCCTCTGTCGTTTAGATGGATTCGAGTCACCATCTGGGGACAAGTAGCCTTTTATTTGTCAGGAGAACTGTTGAGTTGCGAATCTTCTTATCAATGTTAGTGTTAAAAATAGGCATAATGGAAGGAGAGGAGAGTAGCTATGGGAACACATTGGATTGATGAAGGGTGCATAAATTGTGCTGCCTGTGCAGAAGTTTGTCCGGTTGAAGCCATTAGTGAACAAGGCGAGGTTCATGTAATTGACAAAGATGTCTGTATTGACTGTGGAGCATGTGATGAGGTCTGCCCAGTTGATGTTATCAAATGGGAGACAACAGCCTAAACACCCAAGAAAAATATTTAGAACGACTTCAAAAGGACCTATCATGGACTATGAAAAAGCTCTCTTGAATCCAGCTAAGGAATTTGTGACTCCTGGGGATGTACTCACTGAACAATCCCTTACGCAGGACCAAAAAATACAAGTTCTGCGACGGTGGGAATACGATGCTTTAGAGCTGGAAGTTGCAGAGGAAGAAAACATGGGAGGGGATTCTCCCAGCAGCTTAAGTGAAGTTTTGGATGCTCTGCATCGACTGAATGCCGAAGTAGATACTGAGCATACACCACCGACAAAACAGGGTGGTGAGTAACCGAATTAAATGCAAATTAAAACTATGACCTGCCCCGACTATTCGGTCCACCTCGAATGTTAGTGTAGCGCAACTCTCTCTGGTTCCAAAGCCGTTATGATGTCTATGTTATCGCATTACTATCCGAACTCTGTCATGGTTAAAGTGGCGGCACTTGACCAAATATTCAAACGGACTGGAAATTAAGGCGGTGTTTAGCTAAGAGATGTCATTGAATGCAGATGATCCAAAGGTAGCTCAATCTGCATCCCCTCGCCAATGGATCAGTTTAGCTGTAGTGTACCTCTTGATACCGCTGGTTCTCTTGGTGTGCGGAGGGGATTTCGGTTGGTGGCAGGCGTGGGGCTATTCCCTGCTCATTGTTGCCGTCGGCCTAGGAGGACACATTTGGGCGGAACATCGGCATCCGGGGCTGTTGGCCGAGCGACAAAATATGGAGAAGGCCCAAAGTGCGAAAACTTGGGACAAAGTTCTTGCACCGTTAATGGCGCTGAGTGTGAGTTTCCCACTGGTCATTGTAGCCGGGCTGGATCATCGCTTTGGCTGGTCACCCGAATTTCCGCTGTGGCTCATCGTAATTGGCTTTATTTTGCTTTCGCTTGGATACGCTTTCGCTGCATGGGCATTGGTAGAGAACCGCTTTTTCTCCAGCGTGGTGCGCATTCAGACGGATCGAGGGCATGTTGTGTGTGACAGTGGACCCTATAGGATTGTTCGACATCCGGGCTATGCTGGTAATCTGTTGGCACTCCCGGGTATCGTGCTAGCATTAAGTTCGATTTGGACACTTATACCGGCTGCGGTGGCGCTAATCATCGCGGTGATCAGAACGGTGCTGGAAGACCAGACTTTAAAAGACGAGTTGCCGGGCTATCTCGAGTATGCGAAATGTGTGCGCTATAGATTGATTCCGGGTATTTACTAAAGGGACTTGCCATGTCAGAAAGTAAACCCATCATAAGATTCTCTTTTGCAAAAATGAAGGAAGCGTTTTGAAAGCTTCCTGACGAAGAAAAAATGGCATTTATGAGAAAAGATCGAGAGAACTTAGACGAACTGGGAATGAAAGCTATTTCAATGGTCAATTGCAGTTGGTCAAATGATGAATGGGACTATGTAGGGGTCGAACACTGGCCTTCCATGGAGGCTATTGAGAAGCGTGAAGAGTTTGAAAATACAGAACTTGAAACTTCAAAGTATGTTGAATTTAAGACCATATTGGGACCCCCCGAATCTTTTGATGGTTATGGAATATAAATATCACCTTACGTGGCCTATAAGTCACAATCTTTGAGAGGTAAGATGAAGAGCAGAAAAGTTAAATTCGTTTCTGAAAGCACTCCGACCATGGAGGGGGCGGGGGTTCATTTACACAGAGGATTTGCAAACGAAAAAGCCCGCCTCTTTGATCCTTTTCTTTTATTCGACGATTTTCGTTCGGCAAAAACAGAACATTTCATTAAAGGATTCCCCTGGCATCCACATCGTGGCATTGAAACGATTACATATGTTCTTAAAGGCGATGTTGAACATGGAGATAGCCTCGGCAACAGAGGTGTCATTAAGGGTGGAGATGTACAATGGATGACAGCAGGAAGCGGTATTATTCATCAGGAAATGCCTAAAGGTGATTCTGATGGCATCATGGAAGGTTTCCAGCTTTGGGCAAACCTACCCAAGAATGACAAAATGATGGACCCACGCTACCGGGATATTACTGCTGATCAAATTCCATTGGTGAGGAAAGATAACGGTGCAGAAATTAAAGTAATCTGTGGTCAAGTTGACGGGGTGTCAGGTCCAGTAACTGACGTTATGATTGAACCAGAATACCTGGATGTATGGGTTCCCCCTAACGAAAAAATCACTCATATAACGGATGAAAAACATACTGTATTTTCTTACATCTATTTTGGTGAGGGCCTCTTTGAAGATGGAGCAGACGAGGCACTTGGTGATAAACATCTAGTGTTGTATGAACCTGGGGAAAAAGTAGATATCATAGCCAAGGATAAGGGCTTACGTTTCCTTTTAATCTCCGGAAAACCGCTAGAAGAGCCTATCGCTTGGGGCGGGCCTATCGTAATGAACACTGAAGAAGAGCTACAACTGGCGTTTGAAGAACTTAAAAAAGATACCTTTATCAAACACTCTTAAATACAAGAAAATGCTATTTCAGTGACTGTCCATTTCTCTTAATTCACCATCAATAAGACAAAAAAATGGCCCTTCCGTCATGGAGGGGCCATTCTCATCTTGCAGCTATAATCAGGTGAAAAGCGACAAGCCGCTAAAGAGCCTCTGGATTGCAGAGGTTGGCGGCAGAATGCGTTTTAGCACCACAGTTTCCGCAAACGAATTGCGGGTTTTTGAAAATTTTATCGATCTCGGGACTGGGGTCTTCATCTTTCAACTGGCAAGCTGTCATCTCGCTATAATCTTTAACGTTCTGATTTTTATTCTCTGCCATGTGTTTTCTCCTTCTAGCTTTTGCATACAATTTCTGTTTCTCTTCATTTTAGCGTGAAGGTGTCTGAACGCGCAATGGGGCGTCTATCGATTACTGAAATACACCACTTATAAAACACAAAAGCCCTCAATCTTCGGATCGGGGGCTTTTACTATATTGCAGGATTAATAAAAACTCGCATTTTGTTCAATCAGACCCCGACGCAGTAATGTGAAAGGGTAAATAATAAAAAGACTGGATTCGAATCGGCACCTGCTCGGTCTGTCCGTTCGGCACAGTTGACAATTCCATATTTTAGGCTAAATAATTTAAAAAGCTTAACGTGGCAAAACGTTTCAGAAGTTGGGTTCATGGTGCCATTAATACTCTCTCGTCTCCCCACGTTTCTGCCGCGGCTATCCAAACAAGTGGGACATCTTTTGGATAGGGTCCAATCCCGCAGCTCACTTCTCGTGCCCGTCCATGGGAATGTCCTCTATAATTGACAGGAGGCGACTCATGTCTTCAGAGAACTTCAGAGACCGTGTCGAGAGTCTGTTGAACGAGGCAGATGTCACCATCAACGGCAGCAACCCCTGGGATCTGCAAATCAATCATCCCGAGTTCTTCCGATGTGTTCTGTCTAAAGGCTCACTCGGCTTTGGTGAGGCCTACATGGATAACTGGTGGGACGCTGAATCGCCCGACCAATTATTGACCCGTTTAATCAGAGCTCAAATCAAAAACAAGCTCACCTCAATGGCGGCCTTTTACGATAGCGCAAAGGCAAAACTTATCAACTGCCAGAGTCGAAAACGTGCCTTCACTGTCGGTTATAAGCACTATGACATCAGCAACGACCTTTACAGGAAGATGCTCGACAAGCGCATGATCTACAGTTGCGCTTATTGGAAGAATACCGACAACCTCGACCAGGCCCAGGAGCAGAAACTCGATTTAACCTGCCGCAAGCTGCATCTTGAACCTGGCCAGAGGGTGCTTGACATCGGCTGTGGATGGGGTGGAACGGCCAGGTTCATGGCCGAACGTTACGGTGTCGAGGTCGTTGGCATCACGATCTCCAATGCACAGGCTGAACTGGCCATCAAGAATTGTGCAGGCTTGCCGGTTGACATACTGGTGAAAGACTACCGCGAAATCGACGGGACTTTTGACCGTGTCGTTTCGATCGGTATGTTTGAACATGTCGGACCGAAAAATTATCGAACCTATTTCAGCAAGGTTGCGAACCTTCTAAAGGATCACGGTCTGTTCCTGCTGCACACCATCGGCGGCAACACTCCGTCACATAAAACCGACCCCTGGATCGAACGTTACATCTTCCCCAATGGGGTCATTCCGTCTGCCCAGCAGATCTCAAAGGCTTATGAAGGGACTTTCGTACTGGAGGACTGGCACAACTTTGGTACGCACTACGACCGGACACTGATGGCCTGGCACAAGAATTTCAATAAAGCATGGCCAGAACTGAGAAAAGATTATGAGGAACGTTTCCGGCGGATGTGGAATTATTACCTGAACAGTTGCGCTGCGTCCTTCCGTGCACGGGTCAATCAGCTCTGGCAAATTGTGCTGTCGAAAAGAGGTGTCCCGGGTGGCTGGGACGTTCGATACTGACCATTCTGCCATTCTCTGAAAGAGTCTCGATATCAATATACGTGGAGTGTTTTTCCATGTACTAACACGTGGTACCAAGGCTTATTCTTCGGAGGACGAGTTTTTGCTACCATTTCGTACCACTCTTCTGTTCCTTGGAAATCTCGATCAATATCTACAATTACCCCGCGATAGTCAAAAAGCCGATGGTGCACCGATTACGCATCTGTATACAGCAGGGAAAGTGAACCGCCATTACTTTTGTAGACATCTCAGACTATTTCGAATCCCATCAACTATAAATGTAACAACTTTCGATCTTCAGATCGGGAGCTTTTCCTTTTTGTCAGGAAATTTGGCAGTAACTCCAATTGTCAATTTCTTGACAACTGCAAATCAATAGCAGGACTTACTAGAATCCCCAAGTTTACAGTCTCTACCTCCAGACTGTGGGGAGGGGTATTTCGATCATTTCTGCACTCTTCTTACATTTAAATCACCAGTAGTTTTGTAGGCACACCTAAATTATAAAAGTTTCAGTCCCAGGAGATTCCCCATGAGTGGCAGTCAGATAAATCGGTTGCGTAACGATTTGCCGAACAACCGATTTTTTGACACAATGGTTTTGGTGTTACGATCATCTTAACCTGATTGAGCTAATTAACTTTGGGGAGTCAGTAACCGATGCCACACCAACTCGCCCAACTAATGCGCCCCTTCGAGGACTTCTTCAAACGCCAAGCCTCCGGTGGTCTGGTTCTGCTTGGCACCACGATCATAGCCCTTATTTTGGCCAACTCCCCCTGGAGCCAGTCCTACTACCACTTCTGGGAAACTGATGTGACCCTCGGTGCTGAGGCCTTCGGTCTGACCATGAGCCTGCACCATTGGATTAACGACGGCCTGATGGCAGTTTTTTTCTTCGTTGTTGGCTTAGAGATCAAACGCGAGTTCCTCGCCGGTGAACTGGCCGAAGCTGGACGGGCAGCCCTGCCGATCGTCGCGGCTCTAGGTGGCATGCTGATCCCGGCGCTGATTTTCTTCCTGATCAATCCGTCCGCACCGGCGGTGCATGGCTGGGGCATCCCGATGGCCACCGATATAGCTTTTGCCCTCGGCATCATTGCCCTGCTCGGCAACCGCATCAACCGTTCGCTGGCCATCTTCCTTACCGCCTTGGCGATCGTTGACGACCTCGGCGCCGTAGTGGTCATCGCAATGTTCTTCACCAGCGAGCTAAATCTATTCGCTCTAGGCCTTGGCGTACTCTTTCTCGGCATTTTGATCGTCGGCAACCAGCTCGATATTCAGCACCCGGTCTTTTACACCCTGGTCGGTCTGGCCCTCTGGGTGTTTCTTCTGAAATCGGGTGTCCATGCCTCGCTGGCCGGGGTGCTGATCGGCGCAACCATTCCAGTGCGGCCACGCCACTCCTACAAGGACTTCGTGCAGAGAGCTGAGCTGCTTCTTGATCGCTACAAGGGAATGGATCGCACTCCCGGCCCGTTCCACCATGAGGCCAAGCTCGGCACCCTGCTCGCTCTGGAACATGTCTGCCATGACGCCATGAGCCCTTTGCAGCGCATGGAGCACGAGATGAACCTCTGGGTAATCTTCGGCGTCATGCCAGTCTTTGCCCTATCCAACGCCGGCATCTCATTAAACTTGGCCGACCTGGGCGCGTCGTTTACCAATCCGGTCACTTACGGCGTCGCCCTAGGCTTGCTGCTCGGCAAGCCGCTAGGCATCATGATGTTCACCTGGCTGGCGGTTCGCTCGGGACTTGCCTCGCTCCCTCAAGGAGTGCGTTGGAAGGAAGTCATGGGGATCAGCATGCTCGGTGGTATCGGTTTCACCATGTCGATCTTCATCACTAACCTCGCCTACCAAGACGGTCTTTTGATAAACAGCGCCAAATCCGGAATTTTAGCAGCATCGCTGCTTGCCGGCGGGATCGGATTTGTCTACCTCGCGCGTCTCCATAACAAGCACTGAATTTTCGGGAGCCCTTGGTAATTACCAAATGGATTGAGTCCATAGCAGTGCCTATCTTGGCAACCTTCTTGGCAGGAGGAGAGACCGGTGACAAGTTTCTCGTCACGGTGTCAAAGTTGCTGTTTTTGCGGGCCCAATAGACCAAGGACAGATCACGGTCCGAGTGTGCCGAACACGCTCACAGTGCAGATCAGTTAGAGTTGACAGCGGCCTCTTTTGGGCCTGCCGTATGGGCTGGGACTGGTTAGATCATTACAAAATAGGAGTATGTAACGCTGCTTCATTCCATCTTTGATCATCAAAACAACGCTTAGCGGTCTTAATAATATTTTCCTGTGTCACGGGGTTTGAGAGGAAAAACGGCTTCTTATTGATAGAGGTGTTTGATAGGTTCTTTAATTCATATGAAAATGGCCACCAGGGTTCGATCCTTGGTGGCCTTCTTGCAGATTGCATATGGTGGTTTAATCTTAATTTATGTGTGGTCGATTTGTCTTAGAGAACACTCCAGAGCAACTCATGAAGGTCTATCGACTTTCTTCCCTGCCTGATTTGTCTCCTCGATATAACATCGCTCCAAGTCAACAGGTTGCAATAGTCAGGCAGCAAAATGGTGGTGATCGTGAACTGGTTTTTATGCAATGGGGGCTTATTCCTTCATGGACCAAAGATCCAACAGTCAGTTACAAGATGATCAACGCACGCAGTGAAACTGCTCATGAGAAACCGTCTTTTAAACAAGCCTTTCGATCCAGACGTTGCATCATCCCTGCTACAGGTTTCTATGAATGGGAAACGGTTGGGAAAGAGAAAATCCCGCACTATATTCACCTGCATGGTGGCGAGATCATGTCATTAGCAGGGCTATGGGAAAGGTGGAAATCACCAGAGGGAGAGGAGATTGAAACCTGTACGATCCTTACAACAGCTGCAAATAGTTTAGTTCGACATCTTCATGACCGTATGCCAGTTATACTTCGTAGAGATGAGTTCGATCTCTGGCTCGATCGGGATATTGATGATCTTAATCGTCTTACAGAATTATTCCATTGTTGCCCTGCCGACCGCTTACAGGAATACGTTGTGTCGAAAGATGTGAACAGCCCAAGTAATGATTCGCCTGAGTGCATCATTCCTAGATAGTACGATCAATAAGATACTAAAGTGGCACTTCCGTCCAGGAGGGGCCATTCCTATATTGCAAGGTTTACAGAACACCTGAAATCTGTAGCGACAAAACCTTCAGGCTAGAAATAGTAGGCTAAATGATACGGTCATGCGAGTGGTTGTCTCTTTTTGTTTACGGACCAACCATAGTCTCTCGTTTGTCTTGGTGAACAGTGAATCTAAAGATTTTCCTTAGTGAACTTAATCTCTTAATGTCATATGAAGGTTGCAGTCCCGCCTGAAAAACGCGATGCGCATAAGGCTGCAAAACTCGAATTAAATCCGCCAGCATTATATTCCCTGAAGGTAAATAATCAGAGGAACTGGCAATACTGCTATTGCCACTATCGCTAAATATTTATAAAAGGGAACGACTCCACTCATTCCGACCATAAGACCGATACCACCACCGCCACCAATTAAAGCGTTTCCTGGCAGATTCAGGACAACAGCGATAGTCAAATAGAGGTGCTTTAATAACAAAGGGGCAATCTTTTTGGGTGCCTTTTTGTTGATTAAATCAAGACGTTCATATCTCTTTAGCGGCTCCAATTGGCTTACCAGCTCGCTTGCCTTTTCCAAGTAGAGCCATTGTAAAAACCTCTGTACAACATGCAGGGAGAAAAAGCGACCAATCAAGTAGCTGATTGATAATGCGATTAATGTGCATAAATAAATCAGTAAAGCGCTTTTGTGACCAAGCAGCATCATGATAGCCATCCCGATTTCAATGCCGGGCATGAATGGAGTGGCCATCAAGAGTATATAAATAGCCATAGCAACCATGACCGTCGCATGCAAGACAGGATCGTGTCGTGGGAAAATCTGGAAGTTGATTTGGTGGCCGATCCAAGTTCCGGCTAGGTTAAGTCCAAGAATCGCTAAAAGAACAATAGTGATTCTGATATATCTTTTCTTCCTTGGAGGAGACTTCAGATCTTGATTTGAATCGTCCAATCCTGTGCTCCGGTTACAATATGTGTACAAACAAAGCGGAAAAATCTAAGATCACTTCTTCAGTTTCCCTTTGAACCAATACTCTCTGCGAATGTCCCAATACCATCTTTCTTTGGTCCACACGAATTGTACCTCAGCCTCTTCTCCGTCGATTACGCCAGTCCAGGAGATTTTCCCATGGGTTGGGCTTTCCGTGACTGCATCAAATTGAATTTTGTCACCGTTAGCTTTTGCTTTATATGGACTACTGCCAAAATTGTACGGTTCACATGATACTGAGGTAAACATGCCATTCTCAAAGATAATCTCCTCATCTTCATAATCGGCAAGCTCTTTGCCAACTTCACCATTTTTGCCTACAAAGGCCATGCCGTCCAATATGGCGGAGTTTTCTCCGGCCCATGACAAATTAGTCATGTAGAAACATACAATTGTCGAGGCCAATGCAATATGCGAAAGTCGATTTCTAAAATGCGACAATTTGCTGACTGAATCGTACAATGTAAGCCTCTTCTCAAGAGCTCGACATTACCTATCGGTAAATTATGCCACACAATCTGAATTCTTTCATTTCATGGGTAATGGGCTCGATATACATCCTCAGAAATGAATTTTCTTTTGTCAGTGTTATTAAGAACTACAATCTATAAGATGAGAAATGGCCTTTCCGCCCTGGAGGGACTCTTGATCGTCCAAAGGGGTCGAAGTATATTCGAGTTCCACAGTTTTCATTATGAGCACAACCATTGAGGAGACATCTATTGGAAGAACTTGAGTTGCTTATAGATCTACATAAGAATGCATTTCGTCAAGGGCCGGGAGGGGATGCTGAAACAGAAATGGCCATTGACCTTGCCGGTTTAAATCGAAATATGCCGTTGAATATACTCGACATTGGCTGCGGGACTGGCGCCTCAACGTTAATTTTGGCTCGCGTGCTTAATGCCAAGATTACTGCTGTGGACTTTCTCCAAGGCTTTCTTGACGTTCTTGAAAGCAGAACTCGTAGCCTAGGACTTGAGGGAAAAATTACACCACTTTGCGCCTCAATGGAAGAGTTGCCTTTTGAAGATGAGCAGTTTGATGTGATTTGGTCTGAGGGGGCTATTTACAACATTGGTTTTAACAAAGGGATCTCAGATTGGAGGCGTTACTTGAAACCAGGTGGGTTGCTTGTTGCGTCAGAGATAACCTGGACTACAAGCTCTCGTCCTTCGAAGCTTCAAAGTCATTGGGACAGCGAATACCCCGAAATCGGTACTGCATCATCCAAGATAAAGGCAATTGAAGACAATGGGTATTCGCCAGTTGGCTACTTTGTTCTTCCAGAGAATTGTTGGCTCGATAATTATTATGAACCAATGCGTTCCAACTTTCAGGCTTTCCTCAACCGGAACAAAAACAGTGAAGAGGCACAAGCAATCGTAAAGGCAGAATGCCACGAAATTGAACTTTACGAAAAATACAAAACTTACTACAGCTATGGCGTATATGTCGCAAAGAAATTATTCTCATAACTCACCATTTCTAAAACACGAAAGCCCCCAATCTTCGGATCGGGGGCTTATCTTATATTGCAGGAATCCTAAGAATAAACCACACAAACTAATTCCAATCGGTCAAAACCTTCTGAGGCAACTTATGAGGCACAAGACAAAAGGTCGACTCCGCACGAGGCTCGACCTTTCTATTTATTTCTTGCGAAGCAAGTGACCCGTTCGTAAAGTGCCCCCACAAACGACAGGGCCACTTGCCTTTTTCGGCAGTTATTATCTTTGAGTATTTTTCCTCTTCAGCAATGGGCACTCAAAGTAGATTGATGTGTCGATGATTTCGACATGACCAAGATTTTGATGGGTTAGAACATCATCTGAATTGGTTAGCTCAAAATTGACAATTCCATCTCCATCTGGATCATGGACTGCTTTCCCTGCATCGGTAAAAGTGACTAACTTTACTGACCAACGGCCGCCATTGAAATTACGATCACCAGGGCCACTTTCCGATACTGAGCGCTGTCCCCTAAGGCCACTCATCATGAAATTGTAAAGAACATCAGTTGATTGTATGGGTGGTAAATGAAACGAAGTGTCGGTAAGGACGGTATCAAAGAGTTCATCATTAGCCCAGAGTGCCCCTGATACCCGTGTCGCCGGTGCTGCAAAGACGGAAGACACAAAGAATAATGATAGAACACTGACAATAATACTGTTTAATAAGATTTTCATTGTTAACTCCTCTCACTTGATTGGAAAACGACTAGATAATAATCTTTTTGGGGGCGTTTTATTCGTCAACAAGCTAGCACCGGGAGATAAAGTCATGACAAAGGTTGCTTAAAGTTTCCGTAAATTTTTACCTTTGGGCAAAATTCTTCCAGAATTAAACGACTGAGAGATGCTTTTGTCATTCCTAAATTGCAGGATTTATAAGAATTGCACGTTTTAGCCTATCTTGACTCTCATTAGTCGCTGACAGAACATTCGAGACGCCCAGAATTTTGACGTAAACCGTTGATCGGCGTATATTTCTGTATATGTCACTTGCATGTTGAAAGGTAAAAGGTGAGCAAGATCATGGGTGAGTTATTCCAACAATTCCAGAAACGTCCCATGCCGACCAAACTCACGCTTGTGGTCGCTCTGGGAGGGAGCCTGCTCACTCTGACTCAGATCATCCTGCTGGAGAGCGGTCTAGATGGTATCTGCTTCAGTGGAGGGTGCGAGATCGTTGACAGCCAGACCACGGTTTCGCCACTCTTTTTTAACTTTTTCGGGTTGGTCTTCTTCCAAGCGATCTTTTGGGGTGTCTGGGCTGCGCGAAGAAGCAAGGAAATGCAAATCTATGTTCGCATGCTGCTACTTGCTGCTTTGGCCGCCGAGGGCGTGCTGATCTCTTTTCAATATGTTATTGTTGAAACCTTCTGTACTTATTGCCTGATTGTTTTCTCACTTGTGATTCTGCTTAATCTCTCGCACGGTCTGCACCATGCCGTGACCGGTGCTGCCATATTTGCCGCGGTTGTGATTGCATTCTCAACGTTGCAGTTTACGGCGACAACATCTGAATCCAGCGCCACCGGGATCAAGGATCTCGAAAAAGGGACATACGCAGTTCTTCCGGGAATGGAGAAAAAACCGGAGCTTGTCCTTTTCTTCTCGTCTACCTGTCCTCACTGTGAAAAAGTGATCAAATCGATGCAGCAGGGAACAACCTGTACAGTCAACTTCAATCCGGTGAGCAAGGTCACGAAATTCCCTTTAACGGGAGTGATTCAAAACGAGAACTACGATATAGGTGTAAACAGGGCTTTCATGACATCTCTTGACCGAACAAGTATTCCTATCCTCCTGATTGACCAGAAAAAGCGTCTTGAACTCATCGGCGGGGGAAACGCGATCATGAACTACCTGGACGAATCATGTCGCCCATAAGCCTTTGCGCATTACATTCTCAGGTTCACAAAAACAGGCAAGCTCAATTGTTAACATCCAATCCTTCTTCCTAGTACCCATCTTCAGCTGTACTGGGGCCGCGCCACTGTCAATAAGACACAAAATCCCACTGTCTTAAGACCGGGGGGTGTTCCGATTTGTCACGACTTATAGAATGAAAAATGGCCGCCTGGAAACGGGTGGCCTTTTTCTTGGATTGCAGGAATTTCGAGACATAAGCCTCGATGCCTGTTCTGTTAGGCAAAATCCAAAAGGTTGCTACTAATAGGACAATTTAGGGTCCTTTGCTGTTTTTGAGCAACGGAAACCGCAGCACAATATAATGGCAACAATTTATTCATTTAAAATAGTCCCTATCTTATCAGCAAGATATCATCACTCTAATTGATGCTTTCAGAGAGATGTTGTTGTGGCCTTA
>Ga0210074_1000286_pt1 | contig 19212 bp, 16 predicted proteins | sample China_Galinas_Co_FD_184860 | JGI IMG/M metagenome (GOLD analysis project Ga0210074, IMG submission 184860) | Wetland microbial communities from San Francisco Bay, California, USA, that impact long-term carbon sequestration -... | ecosystem: Environmental > Aquatic > Marine > Wetlands ... | reverse complement strand
GGGGTCGCGTCCCGCCGGTCTTGTTTTTAAGAACATGGTAAAGGGCAACGGATTAACCATCTGTTGCCCTTTGCTATCATGAACTTTGTCAGCAACCCGGGAAAGGGATGCCGCATAAGATCCGCCTTGTTTGTCTTACTAGCCTGTATAATAAATATTACTATTTAAGTGTGGTTTATTCTGTGCTAAAAGAAACAGAATGATTCCTGATGTTTAATCGTGATTTGACATCCGGAGAGCATCACCCATACTTACACTTTAGCCAGTTGATTCCACGGTGATTGAAAAAACTGCAGCAGTTAACGCTAATGCGACCAATGTCAGGAAGAATTCATGAGTGCTAAAACCTTGTATGACAAACTCTGGGACCGGCACGTAGTTCGTTGTGCCGAGGACGGCACCTGTCTGCTCTACATCGATCGGCAGCTGGTTCACGAGGTCACATCACCCCAGGCCTTCGAGGGCTTGCGGCTCACCGGACGCCAGCCCTGGCGGACCAACGCCAACCTGGCCGTGCCTGACCACAACGTACCGACAACCGACCGCAGCGAAGGGATCACCGACCCACTCTCGAAGCTGCAGGTAGACACACTCGATGCAAACTGTGCCGATTTCGGTATCACCGAATTTGCGATGAACGACATTCGCCAGGGGATCGTGCATATTATCGGCCCCGAGCAGGGGATCACCCTGCCCGGCATGACGATTGTCTGTGGTGACTCTCATACCTCGACCCATGGTGCGCTTGGCTCCCTGGCGTTCGGTATCGGTACCTCGGAAGTCGAGCACGCCCTGGCCACCCAGTGCCTCAACCAGAAAAAGGCCAGGAACATGCTGGTCAGTGTCGATGGCAAGGTCGGTGCCGGCATCACAGCCAAAGACATTATGCTGGCGATTATCGGTGAGATCGGAACGGCCGGCGGCACCGGGTATGTGATTGAATTTGGCGGCGATGCGATCCGCGACCTGACCATGGAAGGGCGCATGACGGTCTGCAACATGTCTATCGAGGCAGGTGCCCGAGCCGGCCTGGTCGCGGTCGATGAGAAGACCATCGAATACGTCAAAGGCCGTCCCTTTGCACCGAAAGGCGACCTCTGGGAGCATGCGGTGGCCGTCTGGCAGACCCTGCACAGTGACCCTGATGCCCGTTATGATCGTGAAGTGCATCTCGACGCGGCCACGATCGAGCCTCAGGTCACCTGGGGCACTTCACCGGAGATGGTGGTGCCGATCGGCAGCCGCGTTCCCGACCCGGTCAGTGAGTCGGACCCGGTCAAGCGCAAGGGGATGCAGGACGCGCTGAACTATATGGGACTCGAGGCAGGCACCCCGATGACCGAAATCTATCCGGATACGGTGTTTATCGGCTCCTGTACCAATGCCCGGATCGGTGATCTGCGTGCCGCTGCCGCGATCATTAAGGGGCACAAGATTGCTGACAATATCAAGCGCGCCCTGGTGGTTCCCGGTTCAGGCCTGGTCAGGAAACAGGCCGAGGAAGAGGGTCTCGACGAGATCTTCAGACAGGCCGGGTTTGAATGGCGGCAGCCGGGTTGCTCCATGTGCCTCGGCATGAACGACGACCGCCTGTCCCCCAAAGAACGGTGCGCGTCGACATCCAACCGAAACTTCGAAGGCCGGCAGGGCCCGGGTGGCCGGACTCACCTGGTCAGCCCGGCCATGGCCGCGGCTGCGGCGATTACCGGTCACTTTGTCGATGTCCGCACCTTGGAGGATTAAGAGATGGAAGCTTTTACCAAACTGAACGGCCTGGTTGCGCCGCTCGATCGCTCCAACGTCGATACCGATGCGATTATCCCCAAGCAGTTTCTCAAGTCGATCAAGCGCAGCGGCTTCGGGCCGAACCTGTTCGACGAGTGGCGCTACCTCGATTACGGGGAGCCGGGCAAGGATTGCAGCGGACGGCCTTTGAACACCGATTTCGTGCTCAACCAGCCCCGCTACCAGGGGGCGCAGATCCTCCTGACCCGGGAGAATTTCGGCTGCGGCTCGTCCCGCGAACATGCGCCATGGGCCCTGCTCGACTTCGGCTTTCGGGCTGTCGTCGCACCGAGTTTTGCCGATATTTTTGCCAATAACTGCAGCAAAAACGGTATCCTGCCAGTGGTGCTCGATGTCAAGGTGGTCGAACAACTGTTCGGTGAGGTGACTGCGACACCAGGCTACCAACTGAATGTCGACCTGGAAAAACAGCAGGTTACGACCCCAGGTGGTGAGAAATTTAGCTTCGAGATCGATGAGTTCCGTAAACAGTGTCTGTTGCAGGGGCTCGACGAAATCAGCCTGACTCTGAAACATGCTGACGAGATCAGGGCCTTCGAAGAGAGTCGCAGGCGCGAGGAGCCATGGCTGTTCTAAGACATTTAAAGACATCAACAAGGGAGAGTCTCCGTTCGGGGACAGCCCCGAGAGAGGGATGAAGTGGATATGAAAGGTACAGAACTGGTACTACGAGCGCTCCGCGACCGCGGCGTGCAATACATCTTCGGTTACACCGGCGGGGCGATCATGCCGGTATTCGACGAGATGGAGAAGCAACAGGGTTTCAAGCTTGTCATGCCCAGGCATGAGCAGGGAGCGACCTTCATGGCCCAGGGGCTGTCCCGCGCCTCGCTCTCCACGGACAACCCGCAAATCGGCGTCTGCATGGCGACTTCGGGCCCCGGCGCCATGAACCTGGTCACCGGTGTCGCCGATGCCCACATGGATTCGGTCCCGATCGTGGCGATCACCGGACAGGTGGCGACCGGGGTCATCGCGACCGACGCGTTTCAGGAGAGCGACGTGGTTGGTGTCATGATGCCGATCTGCAAGCAGACCTACATGCCTTTGTCAGCCGAGGAGATCGAAAAGACCATCCACGAGGCTTTCTACGTCGCGACCACCGGGCGGCCCGGCCCGGTCGTGATCGATATCCCCAAGGATATCCAGTTCGCCGAGACCGCAAAGAACTATGCTTTTGACCCGAAAAAGTTTAGGCCGAAGCTGCCAGGATTCTACTATCACCCGACGCCGCAGCGCGATGTCGTGCACAAGGCTGTCGAGATGCTCAATCGCAGTGAGCGCCCGGTCATGTTCTGCGGTCACGGGGTGATCGCCAGCAATGCCGGGGAACTGCTGCAGGAGTTTGCCGAGAAGAGCAACATCCCGGTCGCGTTCACTCTGCACGGCCTGTCGGCCATGCCGCTCGATCACCCCTTAAGCCTCGGCATGATGGGGATGCACGGCACCGTTGAGGCGAACCGGGCGGTTATGAACGCCGACCTGATCTTGAGCTTCGGCATGCGCTTTGATGACCGGGTGACCGGCAAGCTGAACGAGTACGCCAGAAACGCCGACGTCATTCACGTCGAAATCGATCCTTCGGAGCTTGACAAGAACGTCGCGACTACGGTTGCCATCAACGCCGATGTCTACCGCACCCTGCATGTCATGCTGAGTGACCCCGAGCTGATCTGCAAGCCGCGCCGTCGCTGGTTGAAGGAGATCGACGACAACCGGAAAGAGACCGCCGGAGTCGAAGAGGAGATCGCCAAAGGGGTCGGCGATGCCGGCAAACTGCTGATGAAGACAATCGTGCGCCGCCTCTCTGAGATTACCGAAGGCAGGGACATTATTGTCCCGGATGTAGGCCAGCACCAGATGATGGCGGCCCGTTTCTACAACTATCAGACCAACAATAGCTGGTTTTCTTCAGGTGGCGCCGGGACGATGGGCTGCTCCCTGCCGATGGCGATCGGTGCCAAACTGGCGCGGCCCAATGAGCGAGTTTGGTCGATCAGCGGTGACGGCGGCTTCCAGATGAATATCCAGGAACTGGGCACGATCATGGAGCAGGGCACCGACGTCAAGATCATGATCCTGAACAACGGCTATCTCGGCATGGTGCGACAGTGGCAGACCCTGTTCTTCGACGGCCGGTATGCCGGCACGCCAATGCAGAGCCCCGATTTCGGCCAGATTGCCAGCGCCTACGGCATCCCGTACCTGAAAGTCACTGAACTTGACCAGGTCGATGCCGCCATCAAGGTTGCCATCGAGCATGATGGCGCGTATATCCTTGAATTCGTCTGTGATCCCTCCGAGGTGATCATGCCGATGATTCCAGCCGGGGGCGGCTTCGGCGACATGATCGTATCGAGACCAAAAGCTTAAAGATAACGCGAAAACGCCAAGGAGTAAGTAAAGATGCAAAGGACAAACCATAAAGGATGTTTTCATTACCCCTTATGCTCTTTTGCGTTGAAAAATTCATCAATACGCCACTGCAACTCTGACTTTATTTTGATGGGATAGGCATATGACACCGAAAAAAATGAAAAGACGGGGCATCCTGGCGTTTGTGCAGAACAAACCGGGAACGCTTAACAAGATATCCTCCATGATTCGACGCAAGATGTACAACGTCGACACCCTGACGGTCTGCAAGGCCAAGGCGCCGGGTGTCAGCCGCATGACGATTACCCTGCGTGAAGACGACGAGGCCAAGGTGACCCAGATTATTCGCCAGCTGGAAAAATGCACCGAGGTGATTCGTGCCAAGGAACTCGATCGTGACGAGAGCTATTGGCGCGAGGTGGCGATCGTCAAATTTGAGCTTGAGGAGAAGGAATATGCCAAGCTGAAGAAGAAATACCAGCTGGAAATTCTCGACAGCCAGCCCCACGACATCCATATTGTCCAGATCGCCGGGCCAACAGAACGCATCGACAACTTCCTCGATGACGTTGGTGTGGACCACTTTATCGAGATCGCCCGGACCGGTGTCACGGCGATGGATAAATAGCTATAAAGTGTCGGCCACCAAGGCACAAAGACACAAAGTGAAAACTAACGTCTGATAAATAGAACCAGACAGAAAATCCAAGAGGGTCACTCCCCCTTGGGGGTTTCGTGCCTCTGTGACTGTCTTTTGCATTTAAGGTGTAGTTATGAAACGTCGCAGTGAAGAAATTACCGGTCACAAGGGATCGAAAGATTGGGTTGAGCGTACTGCTGCACGGACCATGTTGCGCGCCGTGCGTTTTACCGATGAGGATTTTGACAAGCCGATTATCGCCCTGGCGATCCCCTACACCAACGGCACCCCGTGCAATGACCATGTCAAGGACCTTGGCGAGTTGGTCCAACTGGAAATTGAGCGTGCAGGTGGCAAGGCGATCGTGTTTGGCACACCCGTCGTCTCCGACGGTATCTCCATGGGGACCGAGGCGATGAAGTACTCACTTGTCAGCCGTGAGGTGATCGCCGACAGCATCGAGCTGATGACCGAAGGCTACCGGGTCGATGCGGTGATCACCCTCTCTGGTTGCGACAAGACGATCCCCGGGGCGCTGATGCCGATCGCCCGCAACAACCTGGTCGGGCTGACCCTCTACGGTGGCAGCATCCTTCCCGGCGATTATCAGGGCAAGGCGCTCAATATCGTCAGTGCCTTCGAGGCGATCGGCGCCCACTGTGCCGGCAAGCTCGACGCCGAGGAGCTGCACGCCATCGAGTGCCGTGCCTGTCCCGGTGCCGGATCCTGTGCCGGAATGTACACCGCCAACACCATGGCCTCGGCAATCGAGGCGCTCGGCATGAGCATGCCGGGTGCGTCCTCGAACCTTGCTGTTGATAACCAAAACGTGATTTCCAAGGATAAGCAGGACGATTGCGTGCATTCGGCAAGGGCAGTCATTGAGCTGTTAAACTCCGGTCTCACCAGTCGCGATATCATGACCCGCAAGGCCTTCGAGAATGCTCTGACTGTGGCCTGGGCTCTTGGGGGGTCGACCAACGCGGTGCTGCACATGCTTGCCCTTGCCCACGAAGCCGATGTTGACCTGACCCTGGATGACATTGGCGAGATCACTTCGCGGGTGCCGCTGCTTGGCAATTTTAAACCATTCGGCCAATACGTGATGAACGACCTGCATGAAATCGGCGGTCTGCCGATGGTGATGAAGACACTGCTGGATCATGGCTACCTCCATGGTGATTGCATTACGGTGACTGGTAAAACCCTGGCGGAGAATCTGGCTGATGCCCCTTCTTGGCCGGAAAACCAGGATGTCTTCTACCATCCTGAAAAACCGTTCGCCGCGGCCGGCCAGCATATCCGGATTTTGCAAGGCAACCTGGCCGAAGAAGGCTGCGTGATCAAGTTAAGTGGTAAGGAGATGACGCGTTTCTCCGGTCCGGCGAGGGTCTTCAACCGGGAAGAAGATGCCCTCGAGGCTATCCTCGGCGGAGCGATCAAGGCAGGCGATGTCATCGTCATCCGTTACGAAGGGCCAAAGGGCGGCCCCGGTATGCGGGAGATGCTTTCGCCCTCTGCGGCCCTGATGGGCGCCGGCCTAGGCAAGGATGTTGCGCTGGTGACCGACGGGCGTTTTTCCGGCGGGACTCACGGCATCATGATCGGCCACGTCGCTCCGGAAGCCCAGGTCGGTGGCACGATCGCCCTGGTTGAAGAAGGTGATGAGGTTGAGATTGATCTTGCAGGTGGCGTGTTGAACCTGAAGATTGATGAGCAGGAAATCGCAGCACGTCGAACGCGGTGGCAGGCTCCGGAGCCCCGCTATCCACGCGGGGTGCTGGCGAAATATGCCACATTGGTTTCTTCTGCCTCGCAGGGGGCGGTGACGAGCTAGAAAACGGGGACACTTCAATGAAGTGTCCCATTCTTTTGGTACTCAAACCATAAAAATCAAAACCCGGGGGTTGCCCCCCGACTGCGCTTCCCCCGCAGGACCCCAGACTCTTGAGAGCCTCTCCTCTTGTGGATGGTTGCAGCGGTAGCTGTGCTTTCAAGCTTTTCCCTTGTAGATCAAGCTGAAAGGGAGGCCCCCCGTGCAACGGGCCGGCTTATTAAGCTCCGCCGTTAAGGGATGTCTCAGAAACCGGGCAAAGGAGATGCCCTCCGCAAGGAGAAGGCATTTTTGCATACTTTTGGTGTCGGACAAAAGTACGGCGTCTGGCGGGACGAGACCCGCCGGTTTTGCATTAAGCTTCTGATTTTATGCACCCACTGACTAATCTTGACGAACAACCCGAAAATTCACTCATTTTTTCTAACAAAAGGGTATATTTCTCACCCTTGAATCTGGTCAACTGTCAAATATCAGGTAAATTCTAATAGTGGCTTTTTTTCACGAAATCACACCCACAGTAAATCATTCTTGTTTTCACTTTACTCGACAAGAGGAGTTGCAGTAATGGCGACAGATATACAAAAAACAACCAACGATCTTTTGGATATCGAAAATTCCGAATGGCGGGAATCCCTTGATTACGTTTTGCAAACCCAGGGCGAAGAGCGGGTCCGCGAGTTGCTGCGACTGCTGCAGATCAGAGCCCAGGAACAGGGGGTGAGTGTCCATTTTACTGCCAATACGCCTTATATCAATTCGATCCCCAGAGACAAACAGCCGGTTTATCCAGGTAACCGGGAGATTGAACGGCGTATAAAATCGATTATCCGGTGGAACGCCATGGCCATGGTCGTGCGAGCCAACCGGGAGAAATCGGGGATCGGTGGCCATATCTCGACCTACGCCTCGGTCGCGACGCTCTGGGAGGTTGGTTTTAACCACTTCTGGCGCGGTCGAACCGATGATTTCCTCGGTGATATGGTTTATTTCCAGGGCCATGCAGCACCGGGTGTTTATGCCCGCGCCTTCATCGAGGGGCGTCTGACAAAAGAAGATCTGGAACGGTTTCGTAACGAGCTGGCGCCTGAAGGAGGCCTCTCTTCATATCCACACCCTTTCCTGATGCCGGAATTCTGGGAATTTCCCACGGTCTCCATGGGATTGACGGCCCTCTCCGCGATTTACCAGGCACGCTTCAACCACTACCTGGTTGACCGGGGGCTGCGCAAGTCGAGCGGGCGCAAGGTCTGGGCGATGCTCGGTGACGGCGAGATGGACGAGCCGGAGTCTCTCGGTGCGATCACCCTGGCTTCACGGGAGAAACTCAACAACCTGATTTTTGTCGTCAACTGCAACCTGCAGCGCCTGGACGGACCGGTGCGCGGCAATGGCAAGATCATCCAGGAGTTGGAAGCTGCTTTCCGTGGAGCCGGCTGGAATGTTGTTAAGGTTATATGGGGCGATGACTGGGACCAGCTGCTGGAGAAAGATGACACCGGGTTTTTGGTCAAGCGCATGGACGAGGTGCTCGATGGAGAGATGCAGCATTTCACCCTGAAAAAGGGGGACTATGTCCGTGAGCATTTTTTTGGTAAATATCCGCCATTGCTGAAGCTGGTTGAAAATTACAGCGATGAACAGCTTGGCCGCCTGACCCGCGGTGGCCATGACCCTGACAAGGTTTACGCGGCTTACAGTAATGCGATTTCCCAGACCGAGATGCCAACCGTTATCCTGGCTCATACGATCAAGGGGTACGGTCTCGGTGAGGCCGGTGAAGGGAAAAACATCACTCACTCGCAAAAAAAGCTTAACGAAGACGAGCTGAAGGAGTTTCGTACCCGTTTCAATATTCCTGTCAGTGATAATGAGATCGCTGAAGCGCCCTTCTACCGTCCGGCAGAAGATAGCCCCGAAATGCAGTATCTTAAAGAACGCCGCGCGGCGCTCGGTGGCTCCCTGCCCAAGCGTTTCCCCGGCAAGGAGCCGATTGCCTGCCAGACCGATGGTCTGATCCGCGAGTACCTGGATGGCTCGGGTGATCGTGAACTGGCGACGACCATGGCCTACGTACACATGTTGGCCAAACTGTTGCGTGACCCGGAACTGGGTAAGCTGATCGTCCCGATCGTGCCTGACGAGGCCCGCACTTTCGGCATGGAAGCGCTCTTCCGTCAGGCCGGGATCTACAGCCACGTCGGTCAACTTTACGAGCCGGTCGACAAGGCCAGCCTGCTGCACTACAACGAGAAGAAGACCGGTGCGATTCTTGAGGAGGGTTTGAGTGAGGCCGGCTCCATGGCCAGCTTCATCGCCGCCGGCACCGCTCATTCCAACAACGGTGTTCAGACTATCCCCTTCTATACCTTCTATTCGATGTTCGGCTTCCAGCGGGTCGGTGACCTTATTTGGCAGGCCTGCGACAGCCGTGCCCGGGGATTTTTGATCGGCGCCACTTCCGGTCGAACAACCCTTGCCGGTGAAGGGCTGCAGCACCAGGACGGCCACAGTCATGTCCTGGCCCTGACGTCTACCAGGATCAAGGCCTATGACCCGGCGTTTGCCTACGAGATGGCGGTGATCGTCCATGAAGGCCTGACACGCATGTACTGTAACCAGGAGGATCTGATCTACTACATCACGGTGATGAACGAGGCCTACCTGATGCCGCCGATGCCGAAGGGCAAGGATGTCCGCGAAGGCATCGTCAGGGGAATGTACCGGTTCCGGCCGGCAGGCCTGAAGAAGTTCAAAGCCAAGGCTCACCTGCTGGGCAGTGGCGCGATCCTCAACGAGGCGCTCAAGGCCCAGGACCTGTTGGAGAAAAATTACAAAATAGCCGCCGATGTCTGGAGCGTGACCAGCTACAAGGAACTCTTTACCGATGCCATCGAATGTGAACGCTGGAACCTGCTCAATCCGGGCAAGAAAGCCAAAAGACCTTACGTGCAGCAGCTGCTGGCTAAAGAGCAGGGGGTTTTTGTCGCTGCATCGGATTACATGAAGGTTCTGCCGGCAGCTGTGGCACAATGGTTTCCGGGGCCACTGCATTGTCTGGGTACCGATGGCTTCGGTCGCAGCGACGGCCGGGATGAACTACGCGATTTCTTCGAGGTCGATTACCGCTACATTGCGATTGCCGCCTTAAAGCAGTTGGCCGCGTCCGGCGAGATTGAGCCCGGTACAGTGACCCGTGCGATCAAGGAACTCGACATAAACTCCGGGAAGCTGAATCCCCACAACGACTAAGGAATGACATGAAACACGAGATCAAAGTCCCAGAAGTCTCTGAGGGTGTTACTGAGGGAACCGTCGTCGACATTTCCGTCGCCGTCGGCGACACCGTGGAAGTCGATCAGACCCTGCTGGAGTTTGAAACCGACAAGGCGGTGATTGCCATTCCTTCGCCGCAGGAAGGCAAGGTTGCCGAGATCAAGGTGACGGTCGGCGACAGCGTAGCGATCGGTGCCGTAATCATGCTGCTCGAATCGACGACGTCGCAGGTCGATGAAACGCCGGTCTCTGAGCCGCAGCAAGAACAGAAAAAACAGAAAGAGCAGGATAAGGAAGAAGAAAAACCAACATCAACTATAGCTGCGGTAAAGGAAACCGAGTCATTGGAAGAGGTTGCTGATGATGAACCTCCTGCCGCTGCAGACGAGATTGACCTCGCAACGGTCCGGCGTGGTGATCGTGTCGCCCCGGCTGCTCCCTCTGTGCGCCGTCTGGCCCGCGACCTCGGTGTCGACATTTACCAGGTTCAGGGCACCGGCCCGGGTGGCCGGATCAGTGAAAAGGATGTCCGCGGCTTCGTTCGGGTCACTATGCAGCGGATTACCGGTGGTGGCCCTGTGCCTGCCGTGCACGGCGAGTTCACCGGTCTGCACGCCCAGCGTCCACTGCCGGACTTCAGCAAGTGGGGTGAGATATCGCGGGAGCCGCTGTCCCGGGTCCGGGAACTGACGGCTGACGCCATGGGCTATGCCTGGTCGACGATTCCGATGGTTACTCAGTACGATCATGCCCAGGTCACAGAAATCGAGGCGTTCCGTCAGGAGTTCAACCGTCGAACGATCAATGAGAACCGCCTGACGATGACAGCCATCCTGGTTAAGGTCTGCGCGGCGGCCTTGAAAGCCTTCCCGCGGTTCAACAGCAGTCTGGACCTGGCCAGCAAAGAGCTGATCCTCAAACAGTATGTTCACATCGGGGTTGCCGTAGATACTCCTGCCGGCCTGTTGGTCCCGGTGATTCGCGATGCCGACCAGAAAGGGATCGAGACGCTGGCCCTGGAACTGAACGAGATCGCCGAAAAGACCCGCGAGCGCAAAATCGGCCCGGATGTCATGGAGGGCGGAACCTTTACGATCAGCAACCTCGGTGGTGTGGGCGGAACATCCTTCACCCCGGTTGTCTATGCCCCCCAGGTTGCCATCCTGGGCGTCTCAACGGCGACGCTGCAGCCAGAGTGGGATGGCGATCAGTTTGTGCCCCGCCTGATCATGCCACTCTCATTGACTTATGACCACCGGGTCATCGATGGGGCCGATGGCGCCCGCTTCCTGCGCTGGATCTGCGAAGCCCTCGATAACCCACTACAACTTGTGATGAAAGGATAGTCATGAGCCAGAGCAGCGAGATCCCTGAAAAGACCCAGCTGGTTATCATCGGTGCCGGTCCGGGCGGCTACGCAGCCGCGTTCAAGGCTGTTGAACTGGGTCAGGATGTGACTCTGATCGACCCGGAGGCCAATCCCGGAGGCGTCTGCCTGCACCGGGGCTGTATTCCGTCCAAGGCACTGCTGCATGTTGCCAAGCTGGTCAGCGAAGCCGAGGAATCAAAAGAGATTGGTGTGACTTTCACCAGACCGAAGATTAACGTCGATCGGGTGCGAACCTGGAAGGACGAGGTCGTCGGCAAGCTGACCGGTGGGCTCGGCGGCAAAGTGGGGAAAATGAAGATCACTTACGTGCGTGGCATGGCGAAGTTTAAGGATCCCCACGCTCTGACGGTCAAAACTGTGGACGGGGTCGTTGGCGAGATGGCTTTTGAACAGGCCATCCTGGCCACCGGTTCACGGCCGATCATGCTGCCTGGAGTGGCAGCGGAGAGTAAACGCGTCATCGACTCCACCGGTGCATTGGAAATCGCCGATGTACCCGCATCGCTGTTGGTTGTCGGCGGCGGTTATATTGGACTGGAGCTGGGCTCCGTCTATGCTGCCTTAGGCAGTAAGGTGTCGGTCGTGGAAATGACCGACGGTCTTTTGCCCGGCTGTGATCGCGACCTGGTCTCGGTGCTGAAAAGGCGTCTTGACAGTAAATTCGAATCGATCATGTTGAACACACGGGTCGAGGAGATCAAGGAGCAGAAGAACGGTGTCATGGTGACTATGACTGACAATAAAAAAGAAACGACGAAAAAACGCTTCGATAAAGTCCTGATCGCCATCGGTCGCAAGCCCAACACGGAAAACCTTGGTCTCGACAAGACCTCGATCAAGCTTGACAAAAAGGGCTTCATCGAAGTGGACGGCCAGATGCGCACTGCCGAAGCTCACATCTTTGCCATCGGCGATATCGCCGGTGAGCCGATGCTCGCACACAAAGCCTATGGCGAAGCCAATGTTGCCGCCGAAGCGGTTGCCGGCAGGTCGGCGGTGTTCGATCCCCGCGCGATCCCGGCCGTGGTCTTTACGGACCCTGAAATCGCCTGGTGCGGACTGACCGAGACCGAGGCCCGCGAGCGCAAGATCAAGATCAAAACCGCCAAGCTGCCATGGCGCGGCAATGGTCGCACCCTGACCCTCGGTCGTGACGACGGCATGACCAAGCTGATCGTCGATCCCGACACGGATCGTATCCTCGGCGTCGCCGTCGCCGGTCCCGGGGCCGGTGAACTGATCGCAGAAGGGGTTCTGGCCATGGAAATGGCCGCCGTGAGCGAAGACCTTCGTAAATCAATTCACCCACATCCGACCCTGTCCGAAACGCTCTATGATGCAGCGGAGATGCTGTTCAAGAAGTAGTTGCGTTGTGAAATGTTGCCTTTTGTCAAGATTCTTTGACCAAAGTCATATTCCTGAACCGGGTTTTACGGTATCCTCGATACATCATGATGAAGCTATTCAATCTCCACAAAGCAAGCCACTGGCGACAACTGATCCAGTGGCTTTTCTTCAGCTGGTGCCTTTTCCTCGGCGTCCAGTTCGGGCTCTTCGTGCGTCATTTCGAATCGAAAGGAATGTCCGGATATTATCCACGACCGCCGGGTGTTGAGGGCTTTCTGCCGATCGGTTCGCTGATGAGTCTCAAGACCTGGTTGCTCACCGGACATTTTGATACGGTTCACCCGGCATCGCTGGTACTTTTTCTCACCTTTCTGGTCATGGCTCTTCTGACAAAGAAATCTTTCTGCTCCTTTATCTGCCCGGTGGGAACCTTCTCGGAAGTGACCTGGAAGCTTGGGCGTAAATTGTTCGGCCGGAATTTTCGCATTTGGAGGGGGCTTGATCTTTTCCTGCAGTTCATCAAGTACGCGCTCCTGTTGTTTTTCGTCAAGCTGATCCTGATCGACATGCCCGCCGTTGCACTCAAGGAGTATCTCGCTGCACCTTACTGGGCGATTGCCGATGTCAAGATGCTGCATTTCTTTACCCGGATGTCGACCACCAGTCTGCTTATTATAACCGTCCTGTCGCTACTGTCGGTTGTCTACAAGAATTTCTGGTGTCGATACCTTTGCCCCTATGGCGCCCTGCTCGGCCTGCTGAGCATGCTCAGCCCATTTAAAATCACCCGTCGCAAAGAGGTGTGCATCAATTGCGGGGCCTGCAGCCGCGCTTGTCCCCAGTTGATTGATGTGCAGCACAAAGTGCGGGTGTCCTCACCGGAATGCACCGGTTGCCTGACCTGCGTCAGCAACTGTCCGGAGCGTGGCGCCCTGGACATGGCGCTTCTGAAAAAGCCTGTCCCGGGTGTCGCCTTCATCGTGGTTGTCCTGCTGCTGTTTGGCAGCGGAGTTATGACAGGGATGCTCAGTGAACACTGGCAAACCAGTCTGACTTATGCCGACTACCAGCGCTTGATCCCTCTTGCAGAACGTTTGGGGCATTAATCCGGGACCAATATCAGGTCAAAGATTGCTTCTCCAGCGTGTGCGGCCGGATAGTGCTGGGTGATGAGAGTTTTGTAGCCATCACGTGAGACCTTGATGTGGATATGCGGCCGCCCGGTTCCGTAGTTCGGTGGTACATGACTACGGAAATAGTAGCTCCCGTTCCCGGCACTGAACAGTGTCGCACGCCACTCGTCGCCATAATGCCCTTGAGGACCTGCCATCCAGATTTCGATTCTTGCATCGGTAATCGGCGTGCAGTCTGCTGCGGACCTGACCGTTCCCATCAGCAGGTAGCCGGCGCCGACCTCGTTGCGTTCCGGAGCCCCCTGAACGTATAGAGGCCCCATTTCATCTTCCGCCGTGGGTTCGCACGCGTAGGCTGGCATCTCTGCATGGATGCCCTCCGGGTTTACGCAGAGGCTTGACAGCAGAAACAGTGATGTAAAGAGTGGCCGAATCATCTTTGGGCCTTCAGGGTAGCGGAATGAATTCTGTCTCTCCCGGGACCTTTGGGAACTTTCCGTCTTGCCAGTCCCGCTTCGCCTGTTCGATCAACTCTTTGCGGCTGGAGACGAGGTTCCACCAAGTCGTACGCTTGCCGAGCGGTGCACCGCCAATGATGACCAGCCTGCTGTCTTCAGTGGCCACAATTTCAATTCCCGGAGAGTTGTCAAAGATCACCATCGCGTGCCGTGGCAGTGAAGTCCCCGCGCTTTGCAGCGCACCCGCGACCAGGTAGACGGCTTTCTCCTCGACATCTTCCGGCAAAACGATTTTTGCTCCGGTCTTGAGTCTGACTTCTGCATAAAGGGTTTGGGACCAGGTTCTGACGGGCGAGGTGAGGCCGAAGGCTTCGCCGACCATGACCCTTATGGAAGCCTTGTCAGCATTGCTCTCAGGCAGAGCTTTGGCATCGTAATGGAAGAATCCCGGGGAAGTCTCCTCATCCTCGACTGGCAAGGCAACCCAGAGTTGCAGGGCATGCAGCGTGTGGCCTGTCGAACGTACCTCCGGCGGGGTTCGTTCGGAATGCGCTATGCCTCGGCCTGCGGTCATCCAGTTGATGGCTTTGGGCCTGATTGGCTGGACCGAGCCGAGACTGTCCCGATGCAGAATTTCACCCGCGAAGAGGTAGGTGATGGTGGCCAGGCCGATGTGCGGATGGGGACGGACATCGATCCCCTCGCCGGGTTCGAACCAGGCCGGTCCGAGGTGGTCAAAGAACACGAACGGACCGACCGCCCTGACGTCGACCGCTGGTAAAAGGCGTCTCACAGAGAAGCCGCCGAGGTCTTTCTCGACCGGCTCCAGAATGTATCTTATGGAGGAGCAGGGTGCCTCGGTGCAGGCGCAGTTCTCCGAATGGTTCAACAGATCGCTCATTGTCAACTCCCTGGGAATAAAGCCTCATCTAAAACCGTTGTGTCTGGTTAGGCGTTCCAGCCTCCGTCGACGTTAATCGTCGCCCCGGTGATGTAGGTGGCTTCCGGACCGGCCAGGAAGGCAACCAGGGCGGCCACCTCGTTTGGTTGGCCGTAGCGACCGAGAGCCGTGAGGCCACGCATGTAATCAGCGTTCTGTCCGTCTTCCGGGTTCATGAGGGTGGCAATCGGCCCCGGTTGAACGACATTCACCAAAATGTTTCTGGGTGCGAGGTCTTTGGCCCAGCTGCGGGTGAGACCAGCAACGGCAAACTTGCTGGCGTTATAAACACTGAGACCTGCTGTCGTGGCGCGCTCACCGAGGACGCTGCCGATATTGATGATGCGGCCACCGTCAGGCATTGACTTGAGTACTGCTTGAGTTGTCGTGAAGAGCGCATCGACGTTAATCGACATAATCCGACGGTATTCCTCATAATTGATTTCACCGATCATCCCGCCTGCAAAGGTGCCGGCGTTGTTGACCAGAATTGCGATGTCGCCGAGGTCATTGATGATTTGATCGACAACCTGGGGCAGTGATTCGGGTCTCGACGCATCGGCCTTGTATGCACGGGCTTCAATGCTCAACCCCTCTAGCCTTCTGATCTCGTCTTCTGCAGATTCGGCTGACGAGCTGTAAGTGATGGCAATGTTCGCTCCAGCTTCTGCCAGTTGATATGCTGACGCTGCCCCGATGCCGCGGCTGCCGCCTGTCACCAGAGCCGTTATTCCATGCAGAGTCTTCATCTCGATTCTCCTTATTTTTACTTGCGTGCCAACTTCTCAATGAAGTTTAAACCTGTTGTGCAACAGTTCAACTCCAAATGCGTATAAATTGCCCGATTGGCAATTTATACGCCGCAACTGTTACAATCAGGGTTATGAAAAAAAACAGGACATTCTTCTCCTGGCGATTGAAGTTGATTCTCGTCCTTGGCTGTCTTGGCGGTCTTGCTGTGACCCTGTTCGGCAGGCACGTCGATTCCATGTCGGACCTGCCCCTGGGGCCAACACCCTTGTCATGGACTTTCAAAGCAAGCAGCGCCGGTGTCGCCATGACATTCCCTGAAGAAAATGCCGTGATGAAGAAAAACTTGAACGATGGGTCGATGTTCCCTGAACTTGACCAGGGCCTCCCTGCTGAGACTGAACATGCTCTCTTTGCCCTCGGCTGATTCTGGGGCGTCGACTCCCGGTTCGGGAGTATCCCCGGTATCGTAAGAACTACGGTTGGCTATGCAGGTGGCACAGCGGAGGCCCCTGACTATCGTAAGATCGGTGACCACAGCGAGGTGATCAGTCTGGAGTTTGATCCTGTTCAGGTCAGCTTCACAGACCTGCTGGATGTTTTTTGGGAGAGCCACGATCCCGGCTACGATTCTTATCTTCGACAGTATCGCAACGCGATCTTCTACACGAATGATGCACAGAGGGAGCAGGCCGAGGCATCGTTAAGAGCGATCGAGCATGCTTATCGTGGTCAGGTTTCTACGGTGGTGGAGCCTGCCGGAGAGTTTTACCCGGCCGAGGATTATCACCAGAAATACCTGGTGCGCAAAGCGAAGGGCATTCTGCATGAGTTCCAGGCAATTTATCCCGATCCGGAGAGCCTGGCCGCATCGACCGCTGTTGCACGTGTCAACGGCTACCTAGGGTGCAACGGTCAACCTGAGGAGCTTGAGAGGGCATTGCCCAGGCTGGGACTCTCCCGACAGATGCAGGAACTCCTTGTGGCCCATATGACGACAAGCTGTGACCGTTTTGTCGGGCTTACCTGCCCGGCGCCGGAATCTTCACAGTAAGCATTTCGCGTTTCGCCCGCCGTAGCCACTTGAGTCGTAGTTATTATTTCCCCTTCTTTCGCCTCAGCGTAATGGTCTCGCCGCCGACGCCATAGTTGTCGGTGTCGATTTCGTCAATCACGACGACGGTTGTTGCCGGTCCGCGGTTGATGACATCCACCAGAAGATCGGTGACGCCCTTGATGAGTGCGGCTTTCTGCTCTGCTGTAACGGGCTCCTGCTCTCGTGTGATCCTGATGTTGACGTAAGGCATCTTATGTCTCCTTGTCCGGGTATTGGTCAGCCTGTTCTTTCAAGATAGAAACAATATCCACTTCGCTGTGCAGTGTTTTGTGCACCGGGCAGCGCTCGGCAATCTCCAGAAGCCGCTGTCGTTGTGCTTCATCAAGCTCGCCGATCAATTCGATTTCCCGCTCCATGCGGTCGATTTTGCCGTCGCTTGCCTCGCAATGCCCGCAGTCTTCGGCATGAATCTTCTTATGTGTTAGGCGGACAACCGCTTTGTCGAGAGGCAGCTTTTTATGCCGGGCATACATCTGTAGTGTCATGCTGGTGCAGGCGCCGAGTGCGGCAAGCAAGTAGTCGTAAGGTGTCGGCCCGCGATCCGTGCCGCCGTATTCCAGAGGCTCGTCGGCGACCATGGCGTGCCCCTTGGCAAAAATTTCGGTAAAGAAGCCGTCGTTTTCGGTGCTGGTCGTGACGCGGTTGTCGAGAACAACATCTCCGGGCCCGGTTTCCGGGATATCAACATAGCGACGACCCCATGCGGCGATCATCATGCCGACGTAGAGCGAGTCCTCCTCTTCCAGGAGCAGGTGATCGGCATCATCGAGGGAGATAAAACTTTTCGGGTGCTTTGCCGCCTGGTAGATTTTGGCGGCGTTGTCGATCGCCACGGTCGTGTCCCGGGGCGAATGCATGACCAGCAGCGCGGCTTTGAGGGCCTTGATGTTTGAATCGAGTTGCTGCATTTCAAGATCTTCAAGGAACTGCCTCTTGATGGTGAAAGTGCGCCCGGCCAGATCGACCTCGGCTGATCCCTTTTGCTCGATTTGTTCATGCATCATTTCGAAATGGTGCGCCACATGAACGGGATCATGTGGCGCACCAATCGTCACGACTGCTCTCAATGACCGAATGGCCTGGGCTGCCTGCAGGGCCGCAGTTCCGCCGAGCGAATGCCCGATGATAATCTGCGGCGCCTGGTATTGGCCAGCCATGAATTCAGCTGCGGCAATCAGGTCGGCAACGTTGGTGGTGAAATTGGTGTCGGCAAAATCGCCTTCGCTTTGCCCCAGTCCGGTAAAGTCGAAACGGAGCACCGCAATCCGCTCTCGGTTCAGTGCCGCGGAGATGTTCACGGCCGCTTTGATATTCTTGGTGCAGGTGAAGCAGTGGGCGAACAGGGCGTAAGCGATCGGTGCCTCATCCCCGGGCAGGTCGAGCCGGGCTGCAAGATTTTCACCGCGACTGTTAGGGAAAGTAATCCGATTTGATTCCATTTATAACTCCTTGCTATGAGATCTGGACGCTGTCGAATTGATCCTCAGGGTTTTGGCAGTGACCAGTCGTAATGAATCGCCAGCAGGCGGACTAGAATGACTGTGCCGGCTGAGAGCAGGGCAGCAGCTGCCGGGGCAACCCCGTTCCCTTCCAGTATAACCAGCAGCGCCCCTCCGGCAACGCAGGCCGAAGCGTAAATCTCCCGGCGCAGGATCAGTGGGACCTGGTTGGCGAGCAGGTCGCGCATGACACCCCCTGCGGTGCCGGTCATGACACCCATCAGGACAGCACCGAGGGCACCGAGTTGAAAATCAATCGCCTTGGTCGTGCCGATCACCACGAAAGTACCAAGGCCGATTGCGTCAAAATAAAGCAAGGGTTTTTCAAAAAGTTCGAAACGTTTACGGTTGGCAAACACCACCAACGAGACGACGATGGCAATATAGATGTAGGCTTCGTCCTTAAGCGAAAAGGGTGGGATGTCTCCCAAAAGCAGGTCTCGAAGCGTGCCGCCGCCGACTGCGGTGACAACACCGAGAACCAGCACGCCGAACAGGTCCATATGCTTGCGGACCCCGACCCAGGCTCCGGAAGCGGCAAAGGCAGTGGTCCCGATCAGGTCAAGGACGTAAATGATATCCATGTTTTCCTCTGCATTTAAGGATAACGGCTGAACACAAATAGACAACCGGCGATGTAAAAATC
>Ga0210074_1000285_pt1 | contig 19287 bp, 13 predicted proteins | sample China_Galinas_Co_FD_184860 | JGI IMG/M metagenome (GOLD analysis project Ga0210074, IMG submission 184860) | Wetland microbial communities from San Francisco Bay, California, USA, that impact long-term carbon sequestration -... | ecosystem: Environmental > Aquatic > Marine > Wetlands ... | reverse complement strand
CATTTATTTTCCACGCTGGGTTCTGTTTGAAGACAAGAACTATTTTTTCCGTAACATCAATGTATTCATAATCATCATAACCAAGGTCCGGCCTAGAAATACCATATCCACAAAAGACAGCTTGAGATGTAAGATTTCCAGAGCCGGTAAATCCTCTAAAGACAAAATCTTTTCCAAGTTCATATAAAATACTTTTTTGAGAAGTAATGACTTTAAAGACAACAGGAGAATCAATCTTATTGTTTTCTACATTTAAATATTGAAAGAAGCTTTCATCGCCTGCAGGGGACAATCCAATCTTTTGAAATTTTTCTGCAGCAAAGTTTGCTGCTTTGTTATATCCCTCGCTTCCAGGAAGTCTTCCATCAAATTCATCTGAGCAAAGTATTTGTACGGTTTGCATAAGACTTTTGCTGTTTATGCTTTCCAATTCTGAGTCTGGAGCTTGAGAAAAACCATTATTGAAAGCAAAAAATATTGTGGTGAGAAAGAGTGTTGTACTTATTTTATTAAGTGGTTTCATTATTAGATTTTTTCTTTGCGTAATAAAAAAGGGACCGTGGTGTGGGTCCCTTTTAAAAGTGTTCCTTGTGGTTTTATTCTTCAAAGACGTTGTCTTCTTCGGGCACAACCTTGGCAATATCTGCAATTGAGTCACCATCTTTAAGTCTGATAACTCTTACGCCCTGAGTTGCTCTTCCCATTACGCGAATGTCTTTCATGCTTTGTCTAATAACCATCCCTTTGGTTGAAATAATCACCAGCTCATCGTTATCATTAACTTCCATCAATGCTATCATTTTACCAATCTTATCGCTTGTTTTCACAGTGATCACTCCCTTGCCGCCTCTGTGTGTAATTCTGTAATCATTCACGTCTGATCTTTTGCCAAATCCTTTCTCCGTAACAACCAGAACGCTCATTCCCTGACGCTTAATAACAAGTAGTCCAACGGCTTTGTCGCCTTTCCCGAGACGAACACCTCTTACTCCTGTTGCAGTTCTACCCATATCGCGCGCATCTTTTTCATTAAATCTTACTGCAAAGCCGTTACGTGTTCCTATCATAATATCATTAGTTCCGTCCGTCATTTTAACTTCGATCAGTCTATCGTTCTTTTTCAGGTTGATTGCGTTAATACCGCCTTTGCGAACATTTCCATAAGCTGACAGCGTGGTTTTTTTAACCGTGCCTTGCTCGGTTGCCATGATAAGATATTTATCATTGCTAAATTCTTTAACTGCCACGAAGGCTGTTATTAACTCTTCTTTTTCTTTTTGAAGAATGTTCAAAATAGATCTACCACGAGCTGCTCTCCCGCCCTCTGGGATTTCATGAACTTTTAGCCAATAAACGCGGCCCTTATCAGTAAAGAAAAGAATGTACTGATGCGTTGAAGCAATAAACATATGCTCAATAAAATCGTCTTCCTTTGTTCCTGCACCTGTTACGCCCTTACCACCACGGCCTTGTTTTCTGTATCCGCTAACCGGAAATCTTTTTATAAATCCGCTATGAGTGATGGTTACGACAACATCTTCTTCTGCAATAATGTCCTCAAGTGAGAAGTCTTCGTAATCATATACGATTTCTGTTCTTCTTGCGTCAGCGTATTTTTTCCTTAGTTCAAGAAGTTCATTTGTGATGATAATTTTTCTTTGTTCCTCGCTTTTAAGTATTCCCTTAAGTTTTTCAATCAGCTTAATAACTTCTTTGTATTCGTCTTCTATTTTTTGTCTCTCCAAGCCCGTTAAGCGCTGCAATCTCATATCAAGTATTGCCTTTGCCTGAATTTCACTCAGCTTGAATTTCTTCATCAGGTTTTGTCTGGCAGTCTCAACATCTTTAGATTTCTTTATGGTTTGAATAACTGCATCAATATTGTCAAGGGCAATTATGTAGCCTTCAAGTATGTGTGCACGTTTCTCAGCAGCATCAAGTTCAAACTTTGTTCTGCGAATTAGCACATCCATTCTGTGTTCAAGGAAATGTTCGAGCATCTCTTTCAGGTTGAGAACTTTTGGAACACCTTTAACCAGCGCAAGCATAATCACACCAAATGTTGTTTGCATCTGCGTGTGAACAAAAAGTTGATTCAATACTATCGGCGGCTGAGCATCTTTCTTCAATTCAATAACAACCCGTAGTCCATCTCTATCCGATTCATCCCGAATATTACTGATATCGCCTATTTTACCTGCACGTACAAGATCCGCTATCTTCTCTATTAGATTCGCTTTGTTAACCTGAAAAGGAAGCTCTGTAATAATTATATGTTCGCGACCATTTTTTTGTGTTTCTATGTTTGCTTTTGCACGAACAATTATTCTCCCTCTTCCTGTGAGGAATGCGTCTTTGACTCCGGCGTAACCATAGATAATTCCCGCTGTTGGAAAATCCGGAGCGATAATATTTTTCATCAATTTTTCTATAGTCACGTTCGGATTTTTAATCATGGTTATCAATCCATCCACAACTTCGCCAAGATTGTGAGGAGGAATGTTTGTTGCCATTCCAACTGCTATTCCAGTAGCTCCATTGATTAATAGATTCGGTAGATATGAAGGCATAACGGTTGGTTCTTGCAGGGAATCATCGAAGTTAGGAATAAAGTCAACTGTGTTCTTATCAAGATCACGCAGCATCTCTTCGGAAATTCTTGCAAGCCTTGCTTCTGTGTATCTCATTGCTGCCGGTGAGTCACCATCAACCGAACCAAAATTACCCTGGCCATCAACAAGTGGATAACGCAAAGAAAAGTCCTGCACCATTCTTACCATAGAATCATAAACTGCTGTGTCGCCGTGAGGGTGATATTTACCAAGAACTTCACCCACAATCCGCGCTGATTTTTTATATGATTTGTTATGGGCCATACCAAGATCATGCATGCCGTAAAGTACTCTGCGGTGAACTGGTTTTAATCCGTCCCGAACATCGGGTAATGCACGAGCAACGATTACAGACATTGCATAATCTATGTAAGAGGATTTCATTTCCTCTTCAAGTGTAACAGGTACTATTTTTTCAAAAATTGTTGCCATCTTTTATAACTTTTTAATAATTATATGTTTTTTATACGTCGATATTAGCGTACTTAGCATGCTTTTCTATGAACGCTTTTCTTGGTTCAACGTCATCGCCCATCAGGGTTTCAAAAATTTTATCTGCATTTGCAGCGCTTTCTAATGTCACCTGAAGTATTGTTCTGGTTTCCGGATTCATAGTGGTTTCCCAAAGTTGTTCGGGATTCATTTCTCCCAACCCTTTGTAGCGCGAAATAACAACTCCTTTAATTTCTATTTCCTCGGTTGTTTCTTCCTCAATGATCTCATCCTTTTTATCTTCGGCTTTCTTTTTTTCTTTGCTGTTTATTTTTAACCTCTTAAGAATTTGGTCACGCTCATTTTCATCATAAGCGTAAAACTCTTCTTTTCCTTTTTTCACCTTATAAAGTGGTGGCTGGGCAATGTAAACCTTTCCAGAGGTTATCAAATCCTTCATATGCCTGTAAAGAAAAGTAAGTAAAAGAGTTCTGATATGGCTTCCATCAACATCGGCATCTGTCATAAGAATGATTTTCCCGTAGCGGGCCTGTGCATGATCAAATTCGGCTCCAAGCCCAGCACCAATAGCAGATATCATTGCTCTTATTTCGTTGTTTTCCAGAATCCTGTTCATCTTTGCTTTTTCCACGTTGAGAATTTTTCCTCTTAATGGAAGTATTGCCTGAAATTTTCTATCTCTTCCTTGTTTTGCTGAACCACCGGCCGAGTCTCCTTCAACTATATATATTTCACAGTGTTCGGGATCTGTAATGCTGCAATCTGCCAATTTTCCCGGAAGGTTCATATTGTCAAGAGCATTTTTTCTTCTTGAAAGATCACGTGCTTTTCTTGCAGCCTCTCTTGCTTCTGCGGCTCGCATACACTTTTCAATGATTTTTTTTCCAACAGGAGGGTTCACTTCAAGAAATTCTGCAAGCTTTTCACCAACGAGAGTTTCAACGGCTGATTTGGTTTCGCTGTTTCCAAGTTTTGTTTTTGTTTGTCCTTCAAATTGCGGCTCTGCAACTTTGACTGATATTACTGCTGTCAGGCCTTCACGAAAATCATCGCCTGTTAATGTAATTTTTCCTTCTTTTATAAGTCCATTTTTATATGCGTAGCTATTTAAAGTTCTTGTGAGAGCAGTTTTAAATCCAACCAGATGCGTTCCACCTTCGTGGGTATTAATGTTATTAACATAAGAAAAAATGTTTTCCGAGTATCCGTCTGTGTACTGGAAAGCTATTTCTACTGGAGTATTGTCTTTTTCACCTTCTATGTAAACGGTTTTATGAAGTGCTTGCCTTGAGGTGTCGAGGTACTTAACAAACTCTATCAAGCCGCCTTTAAAGTGAAATGTTTCTTCTTCTCCACCGTTTCTCTCGTCTTTAATTTTTATAGTTATGTTCTTGTTAAGATAAGCCAGTTCTCTCATTCGTTCCGCCAGAATATCAAAACGAAACTCTGTCGCTTTAAAAATTTCCGCGTCAGGAAAAAAGGTAATTGTTGTTCCGCGTTCACCACGTTTTGCTTTTCCAATCTCTTTCACCGGTTTAACCGGGACGCCTTTTTTGTATTCCTGAAAATAAATTTTGCCATCTAATCTAACTTCTGCTTTAAGCCATTCGGATAATGCATTAACGACGGAAACACCAACGCCGTGCAATCCTCCAGATACCTTATACGAACTTTTATCAAATTTGCCTCCGGCATGCAGAACGGTCATTACAACTTCAAGGGCAGATCGTTTTTCAATGGGATGCATATCTACCGGAATTCCTCTTCCATTATCTGTTACTGATACGGAGCCGTCTTTATTTATTTGCACCTCTATTCTATCACAGTATCCAACCAGCGCCTCATCAATGCTGTTATCGACAACTTCATTAACGAGGTGATGAAGACCACGGCTACTAACGTCTCCTATATACATTGCGGGTCTTTTTCGAACCGCTTCAAGCCCTTTAAGTACGTTAATATTTTTAGCGCTGTATTCTGTTTGTTTGTTTCCTTTTGCCATATACTATCCGATAAATCTTATTTGATGAATTCTTTGTTCTTTAAAGAAAGCGTTGATTTTATCTATCATTTCTGCTTCCATAAATTTTAATTCGTTTCTCCAGGCTGCGTTTTCGACTTTCAGCTTTAAAACTTTTTTTTCACAGGATATTGGTAGGGCAACCTTATCAAGATTTGGAAATAATTCTGCAAAATTAATAAGTACGTCTGATGAACTCACAACTTCTCGAAGACCCGAAAGAGCTCTTTCTCTTTTGAATATCTCCTTTAAACTTCTAAATCCACTAGGCATACGAAACTGTTCCGTCCATTAATAGTTTTATAACTTTGTCTTCTTTTCCGATTTTAAGGTAAGATATGTTTCCGAAATCGGTTAAAGTAATTACTGCCTGCCCGACAGAAGAAAGATAATTGCTAATTGCCCCGGCACGTTCTGCATCAAGTTCTCCAAACACATCATCAAGCAGAAACACCGGTAGGTTTCCGGTTTTATCCTTCAAATAAAAATATTCAGCAAACCTCATCATTGTTTGAAAAGTTTTATGCTGCCCTTGTGAACCAAAACTTTTAAGATTCATATCGTTAATGTTAAAGATAAAATCATCTTTGTGCGGACCAACAAGATTAATTCCCCTGCGAATCTCGTCTCCTTCTTTTTGCTTCAGCAAATTAATGAATCCTTCTTCCACTTTGTTGCCTTGAAATCCTTCCAGAAAATAATACTTTATCTCTGGTCTTTCTTTTTGTGAAAGGATAGTTTCATATGCTTTCGTAATATAGGGTACGAATTCAGAAATAAATTCTTTCCTGTATTTTATTATTTCTGCGCCGGTTTTTATTAATACTTCATTCCAGGCATCAAGTTCGTCAGAACGATGGTAGTTGTTTTCCCTAATGCGGTTAAGTAAATATGCCCGCTGCTTCAGTGTTCGGTTATACTCTAATAGTGTTTCCAGATAATTTTTATTTGATTGCGAAATTACCGAGTCAACCAGCTTTCTTCTTTCGGATGAATATCCCTGAGTAATAGCATGGTCCGCTGGAGAAAGCAGAACAAGCGGAAACTTTCCTATAACTTCTGAAAATCTATTAACGGGCTTATTATTTAGCATATATGTTTTTCTATTTTCCCCAGTCGAATATGAAACCTGTACATTATCGTCGGTTCTGCCAACTAATTTTCCATGAATCAAAAAACCTTTTTCTCCCATTCTAACTGCTTCTGAATCGGATGAAGTAACACAGCTTTTTGTAGTACACAGGTAGTAAATTGCCTCAAGAATAGTTGTTTTACCCACACCGTTTCCACCAACTATATAGTTTAGTCCTTTTGCAAAATCAATTTTAGTTTCGATGTGTTTTCTAATGTTTACCAGGCTTATCGAGGATAGGAACATTTTAAGTATTTAATCGAACCGGCATCAGAAGTAACATCAACTCTTCTCCCTCCTGTTTTTTACCTGGCTCTATTATACAAGCCTTTGTCGGAGAGTGAAGTTTAAATATTACATCGTCGTCATCAATATGAGTTAATATATCGTTAACGTATTGTGTGTTAAACCCGATGTCCATCTGTTCCCCGCTGTATTCACAGGAAATATTTTCCACAGCATTGGAGCCAAGATCTATGTCCTCTGCAGATATAACAATATTGTTTTTGCTGATTGAAAACTTTACCTGTCTGGAACTGGTGGATGAAAAAAGCAACATTCGTTTTATTGTTGATAGTAAATCATGTCTTTTTATTTTAAGTGTGTTTTCATTTTCAAGTGGAATGACGCTGCTGTATGCAGGATACTTTTCTGCTATCAGTCGTGAGCTGAATTCGACATCACCCATCATAAATGAAACGTGAGATTTTCCCAGAAATATTTTAACGTCCGTTTCTCCCAGAAGTTTTGAAAGCACAGCTATGGCTCTTTCGGGAATAATGTATTGCTCTTCTGAACCAGTTTTAACATTTTTATAAACCAATCTAACAAGTCTGTGTCCATCTGTGGTAACAAATTTTAAACCATCTGATGTAAATTCTAATAACGTTCCTGTCATTGCCGGACGCATATCTTCTTTGCTCATAGCAAATGCGGTTTGATCAATTGCTTTCTTCAAATCTTTTCCATTCATAACCACCTCTTTACTTTTAGAAACAGAGGGCGATTCCGGAAAATCATCAGAAGGGGAGAAGCTTATATTATAAACTCCATTTTCTGTAGTTAGTTTAAGTTTGTTATTCCCATCGACACTAAAATTAATTTGAACATCATCCATCGATCTTACTATGTCATAAACTAGTCTGGCTGGAACAACTATACTCAGGTCTTCGTTAGCTGCAACATTGATTGAAGATTTAAGAGATATCTCAAGATCCGTAGCATAAATAACCAGGGAACCGCCTTTAATTTCAAAGAGAAAATTCTCCAGAATTGGCATGGGGGTTCTCGCGGGTACCGCAGGAATTGTTTTGGAAAGAGTCTTTTCTAGTATTTTGCTGTTTACTTTGAATTCCATTAAATGCTCTCCTATTAAAGCACAGAAAAATACTAAAAAAGCAAAGTAATAACAACGATTTAAGGCTATTAGTATAGCCTTAAATCAAAGTTAAAAATAGATAAGGATTCTAACTTAGGGGTGTTATTTTTTATAAGAAACTATGGGCTAATCGGGTTTGGAAGTCTTCCACCTTCTGTCAAATCATTTGAAGATGTAACACTAGCATCGATAGAATATGTTCCTGTTGAACCATCAAAAACACTTATGTAAACAACTAATACTTTTGTGCCTGCTTGCATATCAAATGTTCCAGCCATTTGTTCGCCTGCTTCATACGAAGTTGTTCCCGCAGGTAATGTAAAAATTGTTTCATATTCGTATTCACCATCCAGAATGTTTGTTAATTCAACAGATGCTCCAACAGGAACATCAGTTAAGGTACCTCTGAAATTAACTGAAACATCTGCTGCGGCTGAATTAGTAAAAGTAATAGTGTTTATTGGATCGTCTGAACAACCTAAAAAGCTAACAGCTAATGCTATCAATACAAAAAAGATTGATTTTTGTTTCATAACTCGACTCTACCTTGTTAATTATTTTTAATGCTATTTTTAATCAAAAAACAGACCAGATTTACTATTGGAATATCCAATATTCTAGGGAGATATTGAAGTCTTTTAGTAAATATTAACCACTTAATTATTAATAATATATATTTTTTTACTTAATTAATAGTAATAATTACCATGTTAGTATGTTAATTATACAACAAACTCTGCTATTATAATTACTTATGGTTACCTATATCTCCTTAAAAAAATTTTAATATCTTGATAAGTGTTAGGTTAAAATCTTTACGTTGATAAGCCTGATTTATAAACATGTAATGTGTAGACTAAGAACAAGTTATTAACATGAAAATTAACCTGTTAGTTCAACTTTATTCTTTATTTCATCAATAATATCCCGAAAAGAAATATCCTTTCTTTTATAATCCTCAATTGAGTTGCAGGCATGTATAACGGTTGAGTGATCTCTTCCACCAAAATGTAATCCAATGGTTTTTAAAGATGAGAGCGTTAACTCTTTGGCAAGAAACATTGCGATCTGTCTTGCGAGAACAATTTCTTTCTTCCGGGTTTTGTCTCTTATTTTATTTTCTGCTACACCAAGATGTTCGCAAACAACTTTTGTAATAGATTCTATTGTTAGTGTACTCGTTTTTCTATCAGTCGCAATTTCTTTTACAGTTTTCTTTGCTAGTTCGAAAGTAATCTCTTTAGAACTAAGTGAGACACTAGCAAGAAGCTTAATTAAACAACCCTCCAGCTCACGAATGTTTGATGTTATGTTCATTGCGATATATTCCAAAATTTCATTTGATACCATCATCCCGTAAGATTCTGCTTTTCGTTTTAGAATGGCTATTCTTGTTTCCAGTTCCGGAGGCTGAATGTCGGCAGTTAATCCCCACTGAAAACGGGAGATTAGTCGTTCATCTAATCCCTTTAAATCTTTTGGTGGTTTATCGCTTGAAAGTATAATTTGTTTTCTTGACTGATGAAGTGTGTTGAAAATGTGGAAGAACAAGTCCTGTGTTTTTTCTTTTCCGATAAGAAATTGAATATCATCTATTATGAGTACATCCATACTTCTGTAAAAATTTGAAAACTCATTTACTTTATTTGTTTGAATAGACTCAACAAATTCAACAGTAAAAATATCCGATGACAAATAAATAACTTTTTTTTCAGGAAAGTTTTTAACGATCTGATTTCCTATTGCCTGAATAAGGTGAGTTTTTCCTAAACCCACACCACCGTATAGAAAAAGTGGATTAAATGAAGTTCCTCCCGGGTCATCGCTAATAGCGCCTGCTGCTGCTCTGGCAAGCTGGTTTCCTTCTCCTTTAATAAAATTATCGAACGTGTATCTGGGATTTAAATTCGACTCAAAGGTATGTTTTGGTTTTACCTTCTCTGTTGTATTAACCCGTGTGATTATTTTCTCAGAATGATTCTCATCGGTTTCCGTTGGGGACAGATCTTCTGCAACTACATAAGTAAGCTTAGCTTCTTTACCCATTACTTGAGTAATAGATTTTGAAATTAACGAATTAAAGTGTTCATCTATCCATTCCCAGAAAAACTGACTTGGTATTTGCACTTTGAGTGTTGAGTCATTCAACTCAACCGGCTTTATAGGCAGAAACCAGGTGTTGTATGTCATCGTGGACACACTTTCCTTAATATTTATAAGGCAAGCTTTCCATACAATCGTTGGGTCTTTAGTAGTAATTTTTTCCGAAATTTCTAGCTCTTCCATTATGACTTATCCACAAATTTAGGCTATGGCAAAGATAGCATTATAAAGGTAAAACGAAACTATTTTCGTTCTTGGATCTTCAATTACAAACAACTTATCAACATCAGGCGACGCGACACAACTTGTTTTAGCAAAGCAACTTAGGGGCTTTAATATTATTTTTACACAGACAAATGTGAAAACGCCGAGACAAAAACGACTCACTTTATATGTGAAACATTTTCACAACACGTAATAGCTAACAAGTTATCAACACTTTGACGGACGCCCACTCCAATCAAAAAATAGCACAGAAAGAAGTTCATAGCAAATTAATTTTTAGTTTGTGGTGAAGAGAAAACACGGGCAGAATCAGATAAAATTAAAAATCTTGCTAATAAAGGGATAAGGAGGTATTTTTGTGCTCTTTTTAATGAATTAGGAGAAAAAAATGAAAAGAACTTATCAGCCGAGCAATCGGAAAAGAAAAAACAAACATGGTTTCCGTGAAAGAATGAAAACGAAAAATGGAAGAGCAGTTCTTTCAAGAAGAAGATCTAAAGGAAGAAAAAGATTATCAGTTAGTGACGAATAAGCAAATTAAAAACGAAAAGGTTTTTATTAAACTGAAAAATGAGAACGAGTTTGAACTGGTGTACAAAAAAGGAAGCGCAATCATTTCTGATGATAAAAAAATAAAGGCAAATTATTTTTTACATAGTAGCACCGAAAACAACAAAATAAAAATAGGTCTTTCAATAAGTTCAAAAAAAGGGAACAGCATCTGGCGAAATAGAATTAAGCGATTATTAAGAGAGGCAATTCGTTTAGATAGAATGATATTACTTGAGATAATAGAGCAAAAAAAAGCAAGCTTATTAATTATTTTTTCTCCACACTCAATTAATCAAACCAACTTTAAAAAAGTCTTTATAAGAGATATACAAGAATCGATTTTGGATATAATGATTAGACTTAAAAAAAGCGAACTACTTCCCATTAATTAGAAGATATTAAAGAGCGTTGCATTTTAATAAAGAATAGAGATATAAATTTTGGATAAAAATACAATAATAGCATTTGTACTAATTGGGGCAATTCTGGTAGTATGGCTATTTATGAACACCCCTGAACCGACTGAACAAAAAAAAATTCCACAGGACACCACAACGGTAGTCGAAAAACAACCCGAGATCCAAAATAAAATTATCGAGGAGGAAAAAAAACTCACTTCATCTATTCCTGATGAAACCGGGGAAACAAATCTTGGAATGTTTTCCAACCAGGAAGCAGACACCGGCAGAATTGTTACAATAGAAACAGACCTGGCTATTTATGAAATGTCCACAAAGGGAGGAAATTTTCACAAGGTTTTCTTAAAGAAATTTAACAACTGGTATTCTGAGGGAGTTGACCCGGATGGAAATTATTATAAAACATCTGTACAGCTTATTAATTACTCGCTGAGCAACGTTTACAACATTTCGTTTATCAGCACAGAAGGCAGGGCAATAAATACGAAAGACCTGAGCTTTGCTACACTGCCCGGAAGCAAGCACACAATAACAGGAAACGACTCGCTCTTATTAACCTTCCGTATGGAAATAAATCCAACCAGATCAATTGAAAGAAAATATTTATTTACAGCAGGTTCCTATCTAATTCAATCAGATATTGAGTTTAAAGGATTTAATGGAATCATAGCCGATAACACCTATGATGTCTCATGGGATTCTGGAATTCGTCTTGTTGAAAAAGACGCTTCTAAAGAAGCAGGCATTGCAAGTGCAGATGTTTATTATGGAGACGAAAAGGTTGTTGTTGATGCGCCAGGCGATGGCGAAAAGATCAGCGAGGACTTCAATGGCAGAGTTGATTGGTTAGCTGTCCGGAATAAATATTTTGCTGCAATAATGATCCCCACGGATCCAACGTCAATAGAAGGGGCATATATTGAAGGACAAGCATTTCCGACAAAAGATCTTGGCCACAAAGAAATTTATAACGTTCGGCTTGTTGTTCCTTTTAAAGGACAAGATTTCGAAAGAAAGTCGATAAATTTATATATCGGCCCCGTTGACTATGACATATTAAAAGAACTCGGTCAAAATCTCACAGCACTGGTTGATTTCGGAACCTTCTTTGGTTTAAAATTTATTGTCCGACCAATAGCCGAATATTTACTACTGCCCCTCTTTACGTTTTTACACAAATTCATTCCGAATTATGGTTTTGTAATTATAGTTTTTTCATTGATAATAAAAATCATTGTATATCCGTTAACCCGGAAGAGTTTTCAATCAATGAAAAAAATGCAGCTGCTTCAACCGAAGATAACGGAATTAAAAGAGAAATATAAAGATGACCAGCAAAAGGCTAATAAAGAAACGATGAAGCTATACCAGGTCTATGGAGTAAACCCCGCTGGAGGCTGTTTGCCAATATTGTTGCAAATGCCAATATTCATAGCTCTTTGGGGGCTCTTGCAGGCAGCAATTGAGTTGCGTCAACAACCATTCATACTTTGGATTCATAATCTTGCTGCTCCGGATGTGATTTATGATCTTGGATTTAAGCTTCCACTTGTTGGCGTTCAGGAAATTAGTGGACTTGCCCTTCTTATGGGCATCACCACGTTCTTCCAGCAGAAGATGTCAATTAAGGATCCAAAACAAAAGGCACTTGTTTATATGATGCCAATTATGCTGACCCTTCTTTTTATGAGCTTTCCTTCTGGATTAAATCTGTATTATTTCATGTTTAATGTTTTATCGATTGCACAACAGTATTACATTAATCACAAACAGGGTGATGTGGAACTGGTACCGGTAGATCCATCAAAAAGAAAAAAAGGATTTATGCAAAAACTTTCAGAAGCGGCTGAGCAGCAGTCAAAGCAACAGCAGAAAAATCGAAAATAGCCTAGCGCACCGCTTTCTATTAATATCACACCTTCTTTAGTTACCTTTTTTTAATTTTGAAGAGTGAAATTCTATTTAAAAATATTGCCAATTTTTTTTCTGGTCTTTGCTCACTTAATAAACGCGCAAACTTCCCAAACAATTTCTTTGGAAACAAAAACCATCCGGCTTCCTTATGGACTGACACAAAAAGTTCCGGTGAACGAACCGGTTATTGGTCTTGCACTCAGCGGAGGCGGGGCAAGAGGGCTATCACAAATTGGCGTTTTAAAAGCATTTGAAGAATTCGGCGTTAGAATAAACGTCATTGCTGGAACAAGCATCGGAAGCATTATTGGCGGAACGTATGCGTCAGGATATTCTGTTGAAGAAATGGATTCGTTAGTAATTAATACAGATTGGAACAGACTACTTGTCCTAAATAACTCATCGGAAAGACGAGAGCTTTTTATCGATCAAAAAATAGCAGATGACCGATCCCTTTTAACACTACGACTTGATGGTTTAACACCGATTATTCCAACATCACTTAATGAAGGATTAAGATTATCAAACTACCTTACGCTAATTTGTTTAAATGCACCCGTATCAACTGAAAAAAGTTTTGATGATTTACTGATTAAATACAGAGCGGTCTGTACCAACCTTGTTGATGGCGACCTGGTTATTTTATCAGAAGGCTCGCTTGCGAGAGCAATGAGAGCAAGTTCAAGCGTTTCATTCCTGCTGGCACCTGTTGAAGTTGACACACTTACTCTGGTTGATGGCGGATTAGTATCGAATATTCCAGTCGGAACGGCCAAAGGAATGGGAGCCGATTACGTTGTTGCCGTTAATACCACAAGTAGTTTGCGGGACGAAGAGGAGCTTGTTCTGCCATGGGATGTTGCCGACCAAACAGTGAGCATTCCGATGAAGCGACTAGAAGCCGAGGAATTATCAAATGCTGACTTTGTTATTACTCCCGAGATAGGTGTCTGGTCCTCTACAACATTTTCAAATGTTGATTCTTTGATTACAATAGGATACAAATCTGCTCTAAATCAAATGCCCAAGATAAAATCCCAGGTCGGGAAAATTTTAAAAGAAAAATCAGGGCTGAAAGACAAATGGTATAAGAACATAATTTACCCGAAAAATCCCGAGGCTTTTGAGAGAGCGTATTATAAAAAGTATTCAGGGGCTGATTCGGTTTCAAACCTTCAACTGTATTCTGATTTACACGAACTATTTAACTCAGGGATGTTTGATTCCTTAAGTGTTTCAATTGAGGATCTCGGCGATTCTGTTTTGATAAAATTTAATTACCTGTTCAAACCTCTCATTAATAATGTAGAAATCATTTCAAGCGGCACAATAGAATCAAAAGATGAAAATGATATTGTAAAAACTTTAACTGGAAAACCATTTGATGGCAGAATTGTTTTTGATGCAGTAAGAAACATAATCATGCAATACAAGAATAAAGGCTACATTCTTTTCAACATAACTACGTACTCTTTTGATGAAGTCACCGGAAAACTTTCACTGGAGTTTAATCCCGGGATGGTTTCTTCGTTAAACATTGAAAGCCAGACAAGTAAAACCGTAATCGAAAGAGAGTTCGGAATAAAAAAAGGAGACAGGCTAGCTTATTCAGCTCTTGAGGACGGTTTAAAAAATCTAAGGGCGACTGGATTGTTTGACGATATAAATTTAACCGTTGAACAGAATGGAACAGAGGTAAATTTATATCTTTCTGTAAGTGAAAAAGTATCGCAGCTTGTCAACCTGGGATTTCTGGTAAACAACGTGTACAATTTTCAACTGGGCATTGATATAAGAGATGTAAACTTTTTGGAAAGCGGCAATGAACTTGGACTTTTCCTCTTTGGAGGAACCAGGAATGGCGCGTATATTTTAGATTATACTGCTTATCGGATTCTTAACACATATTATACTTACAAGTTAAATGCATACTATAAGTTTAATGACATTAGCACATACTCAAACATAACATCTTCAACCGGCGACACATATACCAGCAATTACACAGGCGAATACAAACAAATTTATTATGGAGCATCTCTATCACTTGGAGCACAATTAGAAAAATTTGGAAAGCTTATCTTTACCGGAAAGTATCAGGTGGATGAAGTAAGAAACATAGAGGGAAATACCGTAAATCCTTATGAGCTTAACCTCTTCAGTTTAAAAATCGGAGCGATTGTGGACAACCAAAATAAATATCCGTATCCGGAAGATGGGCTTTATTTTAATGGTTTTTACGAAACAGCCCAGGGTGTTTCTGGCAATGACGACGGCTATATACTTTTGAGTACAGACTTTAAATATTATTTTAGCCTTGGTTCACAAAGTGTGTTCTCACCGCGCATCCAGATCGGTTTTGGAGATAAAACCCTTCCACTGAGCGAACAGTTTTCTATGGGTGGGCAATACTCTTTCTTTGGGGCTTACGAAAACCAATACCGCGGAAGACAGATATTTCTCACGTCTTTAATGTATCAGTACAAACTTCCTTTTAAAATATTTTTTGATACCTACACATGGTTCAGATATGACGTTGGCTCAACCTGGGAACAACAGGAAAAAATTAAATTTAAAGATTTAAGACACGGAATTGGTGGAAGCATTTCGTTTGACACACCAATCGGTCCGGCAGATTTTTCAGTAGGCAGAAGCTTTATTATAAGCCAGGGACTGACAGAAGATTCTTTAATTTGGGGTGATATCCTGTTTTACTTTTCAATAGGATATATAATTAATTATTAGATTAATTCCTGATTGGAGAAAGTTATTTTCGTGCATCCTTTGCCAGTTTGTAAAGTTCAAGATACTTCTCTGCAGATCTAGCCCAGCTGAAGTCGGACTTCATACCATTCTTCTGAATTTTTTTCCAGATATCTTTATGTTCGAAAGTATTCACCGCGCGCTCAACAGATTTGAAAAGTGCGAATCCAGAATAATCATAAAACGAAAAACCGGTTCCATCTTTGAACCCATAATGATTTTGCTCATCCCAATCTTTTACAGTATCCGCAAGTCCACCGGTTTTTCTAACAATTGGAACAGTGCCATATTTTAAACTGTAGATCTGGTTCAAACCGCAGGGCTCATATCTTGATGGCATCAAAAACATATCTGCACCGGCTTCAATAAGATGAGATAGCTCATCGTTGTAGCCGATATACGCTCCCACTTTTCCGGGCATCTGGTTTGACAGCAATCGGAACAACTCTTCGAACCTTTCCTCTCCACTGCCAAGAATTATCCATTGTGCTTCAAGACTCATTAGTTCATTTATAGCGTCGGCAAAAATATCGAAGCCTTTCTGCAAAACCATTCTCGAAACAATTCCAATCAAGGGTATGTCCTCATCGAACTTCATTCCAAAATGTTCAAGCAGATAATTTTTGTTCAAAAGTTTTCCACTCAGATCATTTATAGTGTAGTGGTATGGAAGGTGTTTATCATCCTCAGGATTCCAGATGTTATAATCGGCACCGTTAACTATTCCGTAAAGGTCTTCTTTTCTTTGATTCAGAGACGATTCAAGTCCGGCGCCAAATTCAGAAGTTAAAATTTCATGCGCATAAGTATTGCTTACAGTATTTATAATATCAGCAAAAGAAATTCCTGATTTCATAAATGAAACGGCACCGGATTGTTCAACAGGACCACCCGGATAAAAAAGGTCGCCACGAATTTCTGCACTGAGCAACGCTGATTTAGAAAACAAACCCTGGTAACCGATGTTATGAATTGTGAACAATGTTCCGGTATTATCAAAAAGCTTGTCCCAGTTGTAGTTGTCCTTAAGGAACAACGGGATCAGGCCCGTTTGCCAATCATTACAGTGAATTACATCTGGCGTCCACTGAAGTCTTTGAAGTGTTTCGATAACCGCTTTTGAAAAGAGAATAAACCTTTCATCTTCATCCGGATCGTCGGTGTATATTCTGTGTCTGTAGAAGTAATGAGGACAATCAATAAAATAAACATCCACATTACTATCGGGAAGCTTACTTTGATGAACATGAACTGACCTTATGATACCATTAATTCTTATTGGCATCTCGCCAATCTCCCAGCTGTATTTCAGTCCAAACCGGCTTTCATCCACACGAGTATACTTTGGAATAAAAACCTTAACATCGCAGCCAATCTCAGCAAGATCCACCGGCAAGGAGCCGGCAACATCTGCTAATCCGCCCGTCTTTGCATACGGAACACACTCAGTAGCAGCAAAAGCTATTTTCATTTTTTTTGATTTCATCCTCTAACCATCGTTTTACGGTAAAGTAATAAAAATTTTTCTTACATGAATAATAATGTATAAAGAACTAAATTTCATTCGGTTGAACAAAATATTTTATGGAGATGAGATGAAAAAAATTATCAACGGACTTTCAGTATTTACCGAGGGAAACGAGCAGGGACAAATATTACTCTTTGTGCACGGATTTCCTTTTGATCACATAATGTGGAGGGCACAGTTTGAAGAATTCAGCAAAAAATATTTATGTGTTTCTTACGACATTCGGGGACTGGGAGAATCTGGTGTTGGCGACGGGCAATACACAATGGAAATGTTTGTTGACGACCTTGAAATTTTAGTTGATGAATTCAAGCCCCGCAAACCTGTTTTGTGTGCACTCTCGATGGGAGGTTATATTTCTTTGAGAGCAATGGAAAGAATGCAGAATAAATTTTCTGGATTGATTTTATGCGATACAAAATCAGAAGCAGATGACAACCAGGGAAAGCTGAAAAGAGCTGCAGCAATAAAACAAATTAACAGCGGCGATTTTGAAAACTTTATTGAATCATTTGTTCAGAATTGTTTTGCAGAAAAGTTCATCAAAGAAAACCATGCTGAATACAGAGAAGTTGTTGAGCGATCAAAAAAGAACGAACCAAGTGGAATTAAGGGTTCTCTGCTTGCTATGGCGGGCAGAACCGACACTACCGAAAGTCTTTCTAAAATAAATTTGCCTACACTTGTAATTTGCGGAAGCGGAGATAAACTTACTCCACCAAACGTTATGAAACCGATGGCAGAAAAAATTCCCGGCAGCAAATTTGTTTTGGTAGAAAGCGCAGGACATATGACACCTATAGAAAACTCAAAAAAAGTTAATTCGGCAATAAAAGAATTTCTCACTCAAAACAATTTATAGTTTTTCTTTAATCAAATATTATTTATCGTTACTTAAGAGATGCACCAAGCCTCAGGAATAACAGAAATATTATTACATGCACTCACAGACACCTATTTGATGATTCCGGTTCTGTTCGTACTTTATTTTATTCTTGAATATTTCTCACACACAAAACAGCTCGACGTAATTTCCAAATTAAAAATTTCCGGTCCGCTTGGTCCTCTTGCCGGAACCTTGCTTGGAATTATTCCGCAATGCGGGATGTCTGTTTTCGTAACCACACTTTATCTTTCCAGAAGAGTAACACTCGGCACTTTGATAGCAACGTATTTAGCCACGTCGGATGAAGCTATCCCGGTTCTGCTTGCAAACCGCGGACAGGAGAGCGCGATACTGTATATCATTGGACTAAAAATTATTATTGGGGTCGTCACCGGCTATCTGGTTGATATTTTGATGAGCAATAAGCATTATGGTGGAGACTTGCCGGAAGTTAAATCTTCACACGCAGTCGAGATAAAACAGGAACTGGAAAAAACAAAATATCTGGAGATAGCTTTTCATACTCTTAAGCGTACAATGAGAATTTATCTCTGGGTATTATTAATTACAATTGTGATATCCTTTGCATTATATTTTTCTGATTCTGAACAGCTTATCAGATCTATTCAGTCACATCCAAATATTCAAATTATTGTCGCAGCATTATTCGGACTTATTCCAAACTGTGCAGCATCGATAGCTATTGCAGAAGCGTTTCTACATGCCGGACTTTCTGTTGGAGCAACAGTAGCGGGGTTGAGCACCGGTGCTGGCTTCGGACCGATAGTTTTATTTAAAGATGGAAAATTGGGATTTGCACTCCAGGCATTGTTAATTAGTCTGGCAGCCGCAATACTTTGGGGATATATTATTAATAATATCTTTTAATTCCTGTGATGGGGGCTCATCGTTATACGCCTGAATTGCTAAAACATTTTGTTATCTACGGATAGAAAGGTAAGGTTAATTAATCTCCCTGTGATTTAATGAAAACATAACAAGGAAACCTTCCGTTTCAAGCAAATTTAATCTTTCAAACCAAACGCACTCTTTTTTTTATTTTATAAATGCATTACGTTTGATATGGGAATATCTTAAGTTATGCAACAATTAATTAACACATCGATTTTAAAACCAATCTTATTAATTAATAATTACTACAAAACGGAGAGGAGAAAAATATGAAACGAAGTATCATAATTAGTTTCATTCTTGGCTTCTTGTTGATACTGTTTGCTGGCTGTACTGAGCAAACACAAAAGAATACCAACGTAGAAACCACAGGTAAAATCGGTTCACCCG
>Ga0210074_1000283_pt1 | contig 19384 bp, 17 predicted proteins | sample China_Galinas_Co_FD_184860 | JGI IMG/M metagenome (GOLD analysis project Ga0210074, IMG submission 184860) | Wetland microbial communities from San Francisco Bay, California, USA, that impact long-term carbon sequestration -... | ecosystem: Environmental > Aquatic > Marine > Wetlands ... | reverse complement strand
TCATTCATATTATAGGTTAACTATATATTATAAATATATGTATTTATTATATTTGTTTTAGTATTTCTTGCATTACCTGATCCATCGCCTGCTGAAAAGCAGCGATAATGACGGTCATGCGCTTATCATCGACAGGGATGAGAGCACTGGCTTGAACCCGCACCGGCACCGCCGAGCCACACTGAAGGCGACCATGGATAGCCACCCTGACCCCGGTGGTCAGGTCGCCAGGATCGAGATCGGCGTAAAATTCCTGCACCTCAAGTTGTAAATCACATTTCTGCGACTTCACAAAGTCACGGTCAGGATTAATCTCGAAGCGTCCGGAAGCTTCAAGTGACCGCCCGACCAACGAAGTGAGCAACTCCGGAAGATGGTCCGCCCAATGGGCACCGGCATAGGGCTTAAGCTCAGCATCATCCGATAGTGCCAATACCTGGTCACTATCAAGGCCCGGCACGACAGAAAGATTCAAAGAGACTTGCAAAACCGGATCAGAAGCAGTCACGCCGTTTAAACTGACATACGGTTTCAGCCACCACGTCGTGACCACCGGCTTTTCTGCAGGGATTAAACCACCACAGGCGGCCAATAAACATGCGCTTGCCAGCAGGCAAATCACAACGGGATTTATTAAACGATTCACGATCACTTTATTGCTCCAGTTCCACGGCGGCTTCTTCAGGCTGGTAGATCAGTTTTGAAGGGTCCTCACGCAGGTCCTTGACCAGTTTTTTAATCTCCCTGAGCGTAGCGCGCGCATCGCTGACCAGCGCCGGAAACTGACCAAGCCCGTCTGCCATGAATGCGTTCATTTCAGTATCGTTGGCTGCTGTCCAGGACTCCATACGTGCGCTCATTTGTGCCAGGCTGGCGGTTGCCTGATCAAGATTTTGAAGTGTGGACTCCAGATCAGGTTCCAGGGTTTCCGCCATGCCCCTTATCCGGACAATACTCTTGTTGAGTTCTTCGATGGTTTCTGTGAGTAAGACCGGTAGTTCGCTGATGAATGCTTTCTCCGCTGCCAGCGTTTCGCTGACACTTGCGAGATCACCCAGCATATTGCTGATATTTTCCCTGTTCTTGTCATCGAGAAGGCTGTTAATACCCACCAAAACCGAATCAAGCCTTTCAACGATTTTGGGCGCCATCGCCAGTAAGGCACTGAAACCTGTGTCGCGCACGGCAATCACCGGAAACTTGCTGTCTTTAACTTTTTGTAGGGGCTTGTGTATTCCCGGGTCGGCATACAGTTTGATAACGGCAACACCGGTGATGCCCTGGAAAGCCAGGCTGGCATAGGTGCCGGCATCGATCGGGGTGGATTTGAGTATGTCGGCATCAACACGGACCCGCATGGGGTTACCTTTGACAATATCCATCGCGGTAACCGTGCCGACTTCCACACCAAGGTAAAACACGGGGCCACCGAGCATCAGGCCGCCAACGTCCTTTTCAAAAAACATCGAATACGCGATCGTTGGTTCCGAGCCCTGCCTGCCCGTCAACCATAAAGTGGAGCCAACAAACGCAGCCAGGGCAATGGCGACGAACAGACCGACGGCGAAGTTTTTATTATTCATGCTACGGTCTTCCTCCGGCCTGACGGGCCCTCAGGGCGCGTGGTACACCAAAATACTTCCTGATCCAGGGATGATCAGAGTCAAGCACTTCGTCCAGGGTACCCACCACTACACCTCCATCCACCAGCACCGCAATTCGATCACAAATACCAAACAGGCTGTCAACATCATGGGTGATCATCATGATGGTCAGATCCAGGTTATCGTGCAGGTAAGTAATCAAATTTTCAAATTCGGTAGCGGCGATCGGATCCAGACCGGCGGTGGGTTCATCCAGGAACAGTATTTTCGGTTCCAGTGCCAGCGCCCTTGCCAGGGCAACCCGCTTGCGCATGCCACCGGACAATTCTGATGGAAATTTATCAGCAACCGTAAGCGACAAACCCGTCATCAGAAGCTTCAGGCTGGCCAGTTCGTGACGGGTTTCCAACGGCATATTTGAATACAGCGCTATTGGGAGCTCAACATTCTGCTGAACGGTCAAATCCGATAAAAGGGCCCCGGCCTGGAAAAGGACACCCCAACACCGGCTGGGCCCGGGTTTGTGGTATTCGATCTTCTGTCCCATCACGGTAATGGTGCCACTGGTGGGTCGCTGTAATCCCAGGATACTGCGCATCAATACCGATTTCCCGCTGCCGGAGCCACCCACAACGCCGAGGATCTCATCGCGCCGGATATCCAGACTGAGTCCGTCATGCACGACCTGGCTACCGAAACGGTTTACCAGGTTTTTGACTGAAATGATCGTTTCCATCAGATGCCCAGATGTGTGAACAGGGTCGCGAACAAGGCGTCGGCGACGATGATCATGAAAATCGACTGCACAACCGCCATGGTGGTTTTGAGTCCCAACTCTTCAGCCGAAGACTTAACCTGCATTCCACGTAACGTGCCGACCATGGCAATCAGCAGCGCAAATACCGGTGCTTTGCTCAGGCCGACATAAAAGTCAGTCAGATCGGTACTGTAAGCGACACGCTCAACGAACTGCAGACCGCTGATACCCATGTTGCCCACGGCGATCAATGCACCACCAGCGATACCGGCAATATCTGCAAAGATCGTCAGGATAGGCAAAGCAATCACCAGCCCGAGTATACGCGGGATCACCAGCATCTGGTGTGGATTGAGGCCCATCACCCGCATGGCATCCACCTCTTCGTTGAGCTTCATTACGCCCAACGACGCCGCAAAGGCACTGCCGGAACGACCGGCTACCATTATCGCCGCCAGCAATACACCCATCTCGCGGGTTATCGATATGCTGACCAGGTCGACAACCAGCACACTGGCACCAAACTTTCCCAACTGTCCTGCAGCCTGGTGGGCCGTGACTATACCAATCAGAAAAGTGATCACAACAACGACAGGGATGGCCTGGACCCCGGTTAAGTAGATTTGCTTGATGGTTTCACCCACCATGTACAAAGAAGGCTTGTATGTACCTTCGAGAACGGACCTGGCGATAGCGCCAAGGTCTTCAATAAGCTCGGTGGTATGACTTCCCAGTTTTTCGACCGTTTCGCGTATACGTTTAGATCGCGGTGGTCTCCTGCCCGGTTCCACGTATTCGCGGATGGCCGCCGCATCGATAATGTGTTGCAAAAACTTGAAATGGGCAGCCTTGAAACCGGCAAATTCAGATTTTATTCCAACCTCGGATAATTGTTGCGTGCGGTCATAAAGAACCCACGCACCGGCGATGTCTATCTCCTCCAGACCTGCACACTGAAATACGACGACCTGATCCGGGTTGGGCAGCACCGTGGCGGTGGCCTGTTCAAGAGCCGGAATTTCATCAAAAATCCAATGACCCCTGACATTGGCAATCTGCCTGTCCGGGTGGTTTTCGACACTGAGGAATGCGTTACTCATATCGTCAGCAAATCGTTAAATGCAGCCATGGTATACACCGCTATATTCTAATCGCAAATTCAACCCAATTGCGGCAAACGGGTATTTAGGGCACGACTAAACCACGCCAGCAATACAAAACCCAGCACCAGCGGCACAGATGCAGCAAGCACGCCCTGCCAACCCCAATGGTAAAGGAACCATCCCGAACTCAGACTGGCCATGCCCTGGATTGAAAACACCAGGAAATCATTAAAAGACTGGACCTTGAAGCGTTCTTCATCGCGATACCCGTATCTCAACAGATTGGTACCACTGAGAAACAGGAAGTTCCAGCCGATACCAAGAAATACCATTGTCAGCCAATAGTGAATGAGTTCGGTATTCATCGAACCGATAAACAGGCAGAACAACAAGGCCGCTACACCTGCCCGCATCATGCCCATATATCCCATTTTACTAAACAACCAGGGATATATGAGCGAGGGCAGATACATCGCGGCAATGTGGGATTGCAGAACCCATTTGGTTGCCTGCATATCATGTCCGGCGTGTTCATGCATACTGACCGGTCCGGCAGTCATAACAAAACTCATCACCCCGTAGCCGACCGCAGAGGCGGCAACAGCCAGCATGACCACCGGTGAGCGCATGATTTGTATCAACGGTCGTCCTTCCAGCGAGTGCTGGTCGTTGCTTACCCGGTTCTCGCGATAAAAACTTACCAGGATAATACCCAGCGTATAAACACCCGCCAGCAAAAGGTAGGAACCGGCGAACTCCGTTGTCAAAAGATGTTGACCCCGGACCGCGATTTCCGGGCCAACAACGGCCGCCAGGATACCGCCAAAAAGTAACACCGAGGTTGCTTTGGGTGCCAGTTCAGCCGATACGCATTCCATCGCCGCAAACCGGTACTGGTGCCCCGCCGCGCCAGACCAACCCATCAGTATTGCCGCCAGGCAAAACCCGTTGAAGTTATGATAGGAAAGACTCAGTGTTGCCAGCAATGCCGCCAAGACTGCAAGGAAACCGTAAGCGATAAATACTTTCCTGCGCCCGAAACGATTTTGTAATCTGCCGGTGGGTAGAGTCGACACAGCCAGTCCAACGACGGTCAATGCAATGGGTAAGGTCGCCAGACCGGGCGAAGGGGCAAACTTGGTACCGATAATTCCAGCGATGAGCACCATCAGCGAAGTTCCGGCCATCATCAGTGCGTAAGCCACCATCAACCGCCAAACCTGTAGCGGTACATTTCTCATTGGCAGATGCTGCCCTTGTCGTGCTCCTGGCCAAATTTCATCAACCGGCATCCGTTATTCATATTGGAATTTGCTATGGTAGCTTTTTTGCTACAAAAAACGACAACAAAAGATCAGCAAAACTTTTATCGTTGCAACCCAAACCGGATTTTGGTTAGAGTGCTGTGTGCTATCACGCAGAACCTGAAAAATGAACAACGATAAAAACATTTCACTGAACCGTGAAATCGGCCAGGTTGGTTTCGCTGCGATCGCCCTCAATGGCGTGATTGGTGCCGGAATATTCGCCCTGCCCGCAATCGCTGCAGCCAAAAGCGGTGATTTCAGTCCCTGGCTTTTCCTGGTTTGTGCAGTGCTTATCATGACCGTAGTTCTGAGTTTCGCGCGTGCCGCCAGTTTCTTCATGGATACCGGTGGTCCCATCCAGTATGCAGGCATGGCGTTCGGTTCTTTTGCCGGTTTTCAGACAGGCTGGCTGACCTATATCGGAAGACTGTCAGCCATTGGTGCCAATATATCGCTGATGGTTACCTATGCGGGTTGGTTCTGGCAACCCCTGGCTTCCGGGCTCGGTCACCAGTTGGCTGTCACTTTGATGTTCATATTGCTTGCCATCTTCAACATCATCGGTGTACGCCAGAGCATGGGCGTCGTTTTCCTGTTTTCAGCCCTTAAACTGGTTCCCCTGTTTCTGCTGATCCTGCTGGGCCTGGCCCATATCCGACCTGAAGTACTGATTCACAGCAGCCTGCCGGTGACCGGCACGCTCGGCGAAACCATACTGGTACTCCTGTATGCTTTTGTCGGTTTTGAAAGCGCCGTGGTGCCTGCTGGCGAGGCCCGTAACCCACGTAAGGACATCCCCAGGGCCATTACATTGACAGTCTTGATCATCACCGTTGTATATTTCCTGATCCAGCTGATCTCAGTATCCGTTCTGCCGGAACTGGCCGCCAGTAAAACACCGCTGGCAGATGTAGCGGAAATTCTGATGGGCGCAACCGGTGCAGCCATGCTGACATTCGGTGCGGTATTCTCAATTGGCGGAAATTGTTCGGCATCGATGCTTTCTGCACCCCGTATGACCTACGCACTGGCAAAAATGGGCTCTTTACCCGCCTGGTTCGGCCAGGTGCACCCCCGTACCCGGACCCCACTCAATTCCATTTTATTCTATGCGGCAATTGGACTGGTACTGGCGCTCAGCGGTAGTTTTGTCTGGCTCGCGGTGGTAAGTACGCTCGCACGCCTGCTGAGTTACATACTCGGTGTGGCGGCCTTGCCTGTACTCGAAAAGCGTATTGAAAACACACCAGACCAGTTTCGTCTCCGTGGTGGCTTACTCATACCTGCCGTGGCATTGCTGTTGTGCCTGTGGCTGATCACATTTGCGTCAATGGCTGCCTGGCTCACCACTGCCCTGTTTTTCGCATTGGGTAGTGTCCTTTACCTCGTCTCAAACAGAAACCGCAAAAAAATCAAATACAACTAGTTCGTTTTACTAAAGTGCCTGCCGCCAGAATTGAAAAGATAAATTCAGGCCTCCCTCAAAGGAATATCATGTGTTGGTGCTAAGCCGGGTCCCGAGTCTGCTCCAACCTCGACCCCACCCAAACACCATTAAAAAACATCTAAAAATCAATAACTCCGAGTTATACACAAACTAAAAAAATTGTATTATTTGCAAAACTTGCTATACTTTGACTAAAGGGGATGTCTTAGATTCAGGATTTTTTAGCCGCAATGGAATGCAGGGGGCATTCACCTGTACTTTTACAGGAGGCTGAAAAAATGAAAAGGGTGCTAACTGCGTTATTTGCTTGTCTTATCTTCACGCCCAGTGTCTATGCCAAGAAGCCAGATATCAACTGGACTGACCCTGGAACTTTGAACCTCATTGAACATGCTGAATACTGCGAATACAAATGTTCGGCGCCGGATCAATTCTCTTTCCACGCGCACACACACAAAAGCAATCTCGTGGAATTATTGCTTTTGATCGATGATGAAGTGATGCCAGTGTGGCCAGCATACTCGAGACCGACGAGCTCACAAACCGAGAACCCCACTGGGCACTGGTGTGGAACATTTGCTGCGGGCAGAGGAAAGAACTGGACATTGGTCTGGGTTCTAGAAAGCACAAAAGGTAAAGGGCGCATCATCGATTCTGTAGAGGCGGACTCAGGTTTTTGTGCTCCATCTCCATAAAACCGGAAGAATAAAAACCTGAATGTGAGCGGAAGCACTGGTACGGACCGCGAAACCGCCATCTGTTCAGAAGTACCACGCCAACTGTGCAAACAGTGACGGACCGGTTGACACATACAATTCCGGTCGCGCGGCTTCGATACCCCCATATTCGCTTCCATCCGGACCGATGGGGATACTCAGGGCGACAAGCACCTGGATGTCCTGTTTCCAGTCATAGGCAATCACCAGTTGTGCCAGCGCCGAGGGGTCAACAATATTGACGAAAATATTGGGTGTAAGATTGAGCAATGGTGTCATCTCAAAACTTACCGAAGCACCCAGGTAATGACGCCCGAGGTTAAATAATTCACCCCTGGCCAGACGTTTCAGTAATTCAGGGTTCAGAACAAGTGCCTCAGGTGAATATTCACCATTCGTCTGACCGAACCCGCTATAGTAATATTCAACGAATCCTGTCCAGTTATGACCACCTGCAACCCCTGAATAACTTGCACCACCCACAGCCGATAGAATGGAACCTGAGTCCGTTTTATCCCAGACCAGGTCAGCCCGCCAGACCGCTCCACCGATATCGGCACTGGCCCCCAAACCCAGCACAAATTCACCATAGTGCTGCGCCGCCAACAGGTCATATTCCAGACTCCCCGAAAACCCGTGATATTTCAGCGCGAGGGATGATTGATCCTGTTCCACATCACCACTGACGGGGTTTCGCCGCACGACGGCCACGCCCTGGAAATCACTTCCATTATCAAAGAGATACTGGCCGTATAACATGTCATCGCCGGATTTATATTCCTTGTCCACTGCCGCCGGGTCAAAAGGATTAAGGATATCCATCGGGGTAAACAACAGGCCATTGCCCCAACTGAGCGCCTGGCGGCCAAACCGGACCACGGTTTTGTCACCGATATAGGCGATACTGATCCTGTCAAGACGCACTACGCTGGCATTTTTATTTGCGTTGCTGATCTCATGGGTCAGGTTAAACCAGCGCCTGTCATCATTGGCAACATCTGCCCCGGGGCGGAAAAGACCCGGCAATTCACTTAGAACTGGAAGCGAGTCGGAATGCACGGCAATGATCTGTGCGTGCGCGTTGAAATCCAGTCGTTCGCGGATGGCTGAAACTTTCAGTCGGATGTCAAGATTATGATCCTGCAGGCTATCGCCGCCAATACTATGCAACACGCTGTTAGCGGGAATTAGGGTGTGGATATACTGGTACTTGGTGTGTCCGCCAAAGCTCCAGTCGCTAGCATTACTGGTCAGATCAGATGTTTGTGCAGATAGATTTGATGTGCTGCCCAATGCCAGCACCGACACATAAATCTTGATCAAGCAGCTATAGCGCATGGCATGCGATCAAGACGTTTGTTGTAACTCATCACTGATCACCCGCCCGTCCTCCATGATGATATGCCGCTCTGCCCACGCCATGACGCGTTGATCATGGGTTGCGATGAGAAAAGTGACCTTGTGCGCACGGTTGAGTTCGCGGAACTGCGCCATCAGCTTTTCCATACTTGCTGAGTCCAGGTTGGCTGTCGGCTCATCGGCCAGCACGAGTTTGGGTTGGCTGACAATCGCGCGGGCCACTGCCACGCGTTGCTGCTGCCCCCCGGATAACTGGGCGGGACGCCGATCCTCCATTCCTTCGAGTCCGACCTCCTGCAAAATCCTGAAGGAGCGAAGCTTTCTTTCCGTGGCAGACACCCCCTGTACCTGCATGACAAACTCGACATTCTCACGAGCGCTGAGCACCGGGATCAGGTTGTAGGCCTGGAACACAAATCCGATGTGATAAAGACGCAGGTCGGCCAAGGCGGACTTGCCAAGCTGGTCAACACGTTCATCATCAATGGATATCTCACCGCTATCCAGCGAATCAAGCCCGCCAATGGCGTTGAGCAACGTGGTTTTACCGGAACCTGAAGGCCCTGAAAGACAGATAAAAGAACCCTGATCGATCTCAAGACTCACATGATCCAGCCCCTTAATCACGGCATCACCCTGTTGATAATATTTACACAGATCGGTACAACTTATCGCTGACATTCGGTAGACCTCAATCTATTTAGCTTTCGATATATCCCAACCGCATTCATGTTCTGCCAAGTGCTTCAACCGGGCGAAATTGTGCCGCCCGCCAGGCAGGTAACAGGCTGGTAATGATTCCCAGTACGATGACCACGCCGTTGGCCAGCAGCAGGTCTGGCCACAGCAGAAGCGGGAATAACATGCTGGAAGCACCCATCATCTCCATCCCCTGAGATACCGCTGATATGTCAATACCGTCTTTCAGGGGAATAATGGTAGCAACCGCCATCAGGTTTCCAACCAGCAAACCCAGTATCAGTAACATCACCGACTCCACCAATATCTGGTAGACAATAGCCGATGGCCTCATTCCCAGCGCACGCATCAAACCTATCTCGCGGACACGTTCGAATATTGCCATCATCAGGGTATTAACCAGGCCAAATGACAGCGCCAGGAAGATCACCACCATCCATACCAACACGAAGCCGTTCATAACCCGCATCATCGTGGCCAGGTAAGGATCAAGTTCCAACCATGTCAATACTTCACGATCTGCAGATACAACGGCGCGGATAATTGACGCGAGCACTTCCGGTGCCCGGTAGTCGTATCCGAGTACTGCAATTTCAGAAATATCTGAACCTATTCCCAGCATGTCCTGGACTACATCGCGACCGGCATAGACAAAACTTTCTTCGCGGCTTTCGAGTTCGGCTCTGAAAACACCCACAATCTTGAAGCCACGCTCTGCAATGGAGTTATCAGGATCCTGACTCATCAGGACGACACGTTTGCCAAGGCCTGTCTCCAGGCGCTGCATTAACTTTCTTCCTATTACGATACCCGGATCATCTGCACCTTCGAGGAAACGGCCATCCGAAATATCATCCGGATTTAGACCCAGCGTCCATTCACCTTCAGGATCAACGCCCAACAGGGAAACACCGCGGTTTGCATATTCACTGGAGATCATGGCCGGCACATTTATCCGGCTGCTCCACGCCTTCACCTGCTCACCATTGAGCACCTTGAGCAGTCTCCCGTCCGGGGCCGGCATACTGTGCGTAACCGATGGGTCGTCCCGGTAATCAACCGCATAGACCTGAACATGACCGGGCAATGCATTGATGCCCTGTTTGACCATGTCATCGACCATACCGCGCAACAGGGCCGTCATGAAAATCATGGCCCAGACACCCAGGGCAATAGCCAGCAACATGATCAGTGTGCGCCTGTGGTTACGCCACAAATTGCGCCAGGCCAGCCTGGACATGGCTGATACCGGCAAGGCCATCAGACCGCCCTCATCGCTTCGACCGGACGCAGGCCATATAACTTCAGCGCAGGGTAAATTGCCGCGAACAGGCAGAAGATGAACACCACCGTCGGCCCGAGCATCAGTGAAACCGGTGTCAGAGATGGATGAATGACCGAAGGCATATTGAATTTTTGTGCCAGTTCGTCCATCCCGGGATAGGCAAATCCCACGTGTGCAAAATAGCCGGTAACAAGTGAGCCGAGCAACACCCCGATCAGCAGTCCTACTGCTGCCATTAAAAACGTTTCAAGTAGCACCAGAAACGCCAGGCGGCGTGGTTTTATACCCAGCGCCATGATCACACCAAATTCCCGGGTACGTTCCAGCACTGACATGAGCTGGGTATTGAGCACGCTGAATGCCACCAGGATAATCAGCACCGCATACATAAACCAGGCGCTGGTCATATCGGCCTGAATGGCCTGTTTGAGTCCCGGCATCAGGGTTTCCCAATCCAGCACGACCAGTCCTTGCTGCGTAGCAATGGTGTTTCTCAATGGTTCAAGCATTGCCGGAACGGTGGCCAGGTCAGCCACAGACACTGCAATGACGTGGCCGCTGCTGCCCATGGCAAAAGCCTCCTGGAAGTACTCCAGTGGTATTTCTGCGAGGCTCCGGTCGAGATCGCTGGAGCCGGAATCAAAGATCCCTACGATTTTGACCACACCTGCCGCGAAAGAGCCATCCTTACCACTGCCAAGGAAAGTCAGCTCATCACCGGCTGTCACTTTCAGATTCCTCGCCATCACGCTGCCAATAACGATCTCCGCAGCATGCGGATCATCCAGGTAAACCCCCTCGATCAGCAGACCCGGCAGCGTTGAAACACCCGGCTCATAAGCGGGTTCAACACCCACGACCTGTGTGCCAAAGGACCGGTCGTCACTTGAAATTAACACGAATGCATTTGCACGTGACGCCACGTGGGCCGTCGGGAATTGCTTGCGGATGGTGCTGGCCAATTCACGGATATCGCCCACGCTCTGCCGCATTTTTTGGCCATCCAGATAACCCTCATGCTGTATCTGCACCTGACCACTGAACATATACAGGCTGTTGTTGATCATCATCTCGTATGAACCAAACTGCAGCGCTATCATGAAAACCAGTAGAACATTTGAGAAGATCATCGCCAGCGCGGTCAGCCAGGTGCGGCGCTTCTGACGCCAGATATTGCGCCAGGCAAGCCGGAAATTAAGTCCGAACGCTCTCCTGCTCTTGACCCTGGTCGTCATTGCTGTGTCTATTGATCCATTTATTGCCGCGGATTCCTGAGGTTTGAAAGTGTGAACAGGCCGGCGGGCAGTTCAAGATCAAATTCAATTGCTGACACCGTCATTTCAGTCCATTCTTCAGGTGCTTCCAGTTTGCCCATGCGTAAAACCCGGGCCACTGCACGGCCACCCATTTCAGCTATTTCGCGCGTCTGCATCAGCTTCACCATCTGACCATCCTGATCCCAATACTGCTGCTCCAGCAATACGAAATCATTGCGAATTTTTAGTATTTCCTTCCCCCATACGATGGCGGCATCTTCATGCGGGACGGCTTCGATGGTATAGACCGTAAAACCGTCCACATTTTCCTGGGCTGTCAAAGTATGATCGTACTGGTCAAGAATATCGGTCGATTTACTGATGTCCTTATTTGAAAAGTCACTACCCAGCCAGCCCTGGTTCATCATGGACGACGGAATTTTGATGATGCGGTTAATCTTGGGAGAGTAGGACCACATGTCGTTATCCTTCAAAAGCGTTCCATTTCCGGCATCCTTTTTCGGTTCGGTGACACGAACCAGCGAGAGTTTGTCACCCTCGCTCCAGGCGCGCATCGACATGGAACGCTCCCAGTCGGCCCGATGGATGGTCATGGTCATTTCGGAATAGGAACTTGATCCCCGCCAGTGATCCATAGCGGCACGCACCAGATCCTTGGCAGTACCTGGATCCGCCGCCACGGGCTGGCCATGCAAACCACCGGGGAGGATTAACAGGGTCGTTATCAGGATCGTTATCCCTACTGGAAAACCGGAACGGAGACTGGCTGGAAAACTTTTTCGCATTGAATTTTTCATCTTCTGCATTTCCCGCTTCAGGACCACTATAGAAGGCTATCACAGCCACAAAGCAAATAAGAGTTTAACACCCCCTTAACGGCTAATTGGTATCATTTCGCAATGCACACAGTCATACAAAAGCCGGTGCGAATCTGGACGGGGAAAAAGACCAATATCTGGCTGGCCTTGTCTTTAGCATTGGTTTTGCATGCAATTATTCTGTTGTTTCCCGTCGCGAGGCAAACATCGCTTATCGAGCATCATGGAGCACCGATAGAGTTACAATTGACCACCGTGAAACTGCAACCACCTGCGCAGTCAGAGCCTTTACCAGAACCTGAAAAAGCAAAATATGAAACGGCTGAAGAACCCCCGATCAGGCGGGTACCTGAGCCGCCAAAAAGCGTGGTTGAAAAACAAGCCGATACAAAAACTGCCGAAGCTGAACCGCCCCGGTTGACCAAAGCGCCCGAAATAAGGGTATTGCAACGCGACCTGGAAAACATGAACGAACCTGAAAAAACCCGGCTGACCAACACCATCCTTGCCAGGCAGTTTATCACCGAGAAATCTGCAGCGGACCAGCTGTTTGGCAAACTGCTTGTCCAACCAGCCTCCGAATTACAAAAGGAGTTTCATTTCCCGGCCAGGCAGGACATGCTGGCCATGCTTGAGCAACCCATGCCCGACGTGCCTTTTGCCTATACGCCCGGGTTGGTCTATTTTGCCTTTGATCCGGGGGTAAAAGGTGATTTACAGCGATTCTGGGATGTCATCACGCCCGAGTTTGGCTGGCGCACAAAGAACGGTACTGAAGTCAGGTGCGTCCTGGTACTGGTGCTCGTGGGTTGTGGCTGGAAGTAGGAACGGCAAACACCACCGGAAAAACCGCTGCCAGAATCATAAACCAGGAATCATTTCTAACGCTATAATGAATGTTCGAAAGATCGATTAAACACTGACTAATAAGAAGCTGACAGGATGACGGCAACCAGGAACGAGGGTCAATGAAAACAAAAAAGCCAGGTGCGCAGGTACAATTCCGTGATTTCGCATTGATTGTGGTATCAGCTGCAATTTTTCTTAATGTGGCAGAATCTGCCAATGCTCAAAACGACCACGAGGGTGACGTCTCAGCCCTGGGCCGGCTACAACCGCAAGGTGGTATTATTCGAATCGGTGCGCCTTCAATACCCGAAGCAATATCGGGTTCCCTGTTGACCGCCCTTTATGTCAAAGAAGGTGACAATGTTGCCGCCGGCACCTTGTTGGCCACCACTGATGCCTCATCGGTGCTGACCGCCAGGTTAAACCAGGCTGAGGCCGAACAGCAAACGGCTTTGCGTGTCGCCGATGCTTCACAAAGCCAGGCCGATGAGGCCTGTGTGCTGGCCGATGTAGCCAAACGTGAGTCGCAACGCAGGGTCAGGTTACTGGAGCAAAAACTGGCCTCCGAGGAAGAAACTGAAACTGCGCAGGGCCGGGCCCAGGCGACTGCCGCCTCCTGCACTGCCGCACATGCAAACGCCCGTGTTGCAGCGTCTGAAATCGACGTGGCCAATGCACGTGTTGCCGTAGCACAGGCGGAACTCGAGCGTGCTCAGATCAGGGCTCCCGTTAACGGCCGGATACTGGATGTACTTAAACAACCCGGTGAATTTATCGGCGCTGAAGGTCTGATGGAGCTTGGAAAAACAGACAAAATGTACGCCATCGCCGAAGTCTACGAAACCGATATCCGGAGGGTTAAAGTCGGTCAGAGCGCAACGGTCCGCAGTGATGCCCTGCCACGTGTTCTGAACGGCAAGGTTGAATGGATCCGCCACAAGGTTCAAAAACAGGATGTCACCGGCACTGACCCGGCAGCAGATAAGGATGCGCGGATCATCGAGGTCGAAATCCTGTTAGATGATTCCGAAGCTGCAGCGGCGCTTACGCACCTGCAAGTTGAAATTATCATTGATGCCTGAGGCTCTGGCATGAACCTCCCATTGGGCTGGCTGCAGCTACGCCACCGGCCTCTGCGACTGCTGGTCGCGCTGGCAGGTATCGGTTTCGCCGTGCTGCTGATCATGATGCAACTGGGCTTCCGCGCCGCCTTGTTTGAGAGCGCGGTGCGTTTTCACGAACGTCTGAATTACGACATTGCACTATTCTCCACCAACAGTGTTTTTATTGTCCGGCCACAGCCTTTCTCCAAGCGGCGCCTGTACCAGGCCCTGGGTGATGAAGCGGTTGCTTCCGTTTCGCCGGTACATATTTTTCCAGGCGTATGGAAAAACCCCTGGAACAATGACCGCCGCAGCATCAGCGTGTTTGGCTTCAACCCGGAAGATGAGATACTCGATGCAAAAGGTTTCAACGACTATCGCCAGTTGCTCCGCCAGCAGGATGTTGTCTTGTTCGATGCAGCATCGCGGCCTGAATTTGGTCCGGTGGCAGAAGAGTTTGACCCGAAAACTGGTCTCACCACCGAGCTTAACGATCGCAAAATAAAAGTCGTTGGCCTTTTCACCATGGGTACATCCTTTGGTATCGACGGCAATATCATGACCAGCGAAGACAACTGGCTCAGATTATTTCCGGGTCGCTCACGCAACGAAATTGAGCTGGGTCTGATCACGCTGAAAGCTGGCACCGATGCCAACATCACCCGCGACCGTTTACGTGATCACTTGCCGAAAGACATCCTCGTGATGACCAAGGCCGATTTTGCACAACGCGAAAAAGATTACTGGAATGCCGCCACCCCGATCGGTTACATCTTTGCCTTCGGCGCGATCATGGGGTTTGTGGTCGGTGCAATTATTGTCTACCAAATACTGTTCGCTGATGTTTCAGAACACTTGAATGAATATGCGACCTTACGCGCGCTGGGTTACCCGAACCGGTTTATTTCCGGTATCGTGGTCCAGCAGGCCTTTATCCTGGGGGTGCTGGGTTATATTCCCGGTGTGGTCCTGGTGCACTGGTTGTCGGGTAAAGCCGCAGCAGCCACCCACCTGCCCTTGTATATCACCGGACATCGCGCCCTGACCGTGCTCCTGCTGACGCTGTCGATGTGTGCCATCTCAGCAATGCTCGCTTTACGCAAAGTGCGCCGGCTCGATCCGGCGGATGTTTTCTGATGCCCGCATCCGTACCTGTTTGGATCCAGGACCTGAACCACTCGTTCGGCAAAGGCGCTTTGCGCAAACAGATTCTGTTCGATATCACAACGGAAATTCCACAAGGTGAGATCGTCATCGTTACCGGGCCGTCGGGGTCCGGCAAAACCACTCTCCTGACACTGGTCGGTGCATTGCGGTCCGCTCAACAAGGTAGTGTCCGTGTGCTTGGACAGGAATTATGCGGCGCAAAACCCGGAGCCCTTGAAAAGATAAGGAAACAGATCGGATTTATCTTTCAACAACATAATTTGCTCGGCGCATTGAGTGCTTTGCAAAATGTCGAACTCGGCGCACGGGTGAGTCGTAAGCTCAGCCGTTCTGAACTGCGTAAACATTCGGCAAACATGCTTGAGGCCGTGGGACTCGGTGAACACATGTTCCATCACCCTGACCAATTGTCCGGCGGTCAACGCCAACGCGTGGCAATCGCACGGGCACTGGTCGGTGAACCTGCCATGTTGCTGGCCGACGAACCAACGGCCTCGCTGGACAAACAATCAGGCCGCGAGGTGGTTGACCGGATGAAGTTCCTGGCCAGGGAACATGGAACCACCATCCTGCTGGTCACACATGACAATCGAATCCTCGACATCGCTGACCGCATCGTACACCTGGAGGACGGACGTCTTTCAACATTTACCGATTCGGTCATTGCCAACAATCGGCATATGATGCAAATGTTGGCAGATAACCGGAAGAAGCAACCGATTGAAGAGCTTGTCGAGGGTCTGGATGAATCCGGATTCAATCAACTGCTGGGTGAAATTACCGAAGAATCACAGCGTTTCCTTGCAGCCACTGCGCTGGCCAGTGATATGGCCTTTAAAGGCATGCTGGCGCGTGGTTTGTCCGCGTTCACACACAAACTCAGTCAATTGCTGAACGCGGAGCGCTCTTCTTTGTTCCTGATCGAGAATGACTCGCTATTGTTGAAGGTTGCGAGGGACCTCGAGGGAGACACTGAGATCAGGATTCCCATCGGCAGCGGTATTGCAGGCGCGGCAGCACAAAGCGGTCAAATCATTAATATCCCCGATGCCTACGCTGACGAACGTTTCAACCCCGATGTCGATAAAAAGACAGGCTTCCGTACCCGCTCCATCCTCAGCCTGCCGATCAAGGACCAGCGGGGTGAAGTATTTGCCGTTGCGCAATTGCTCAACCGGAAAGATGGTCAACCCTTTGATCAGAATGATGAAAACCGTTTTGGCAGTTTTATCGAATCCATCGGTGTTATTTTTGAAACACTGGAACATTTGACCAGCATCCGGCCCAATACCGGGAATGACCAATAATGACGGCCGCAAACGCACAAATCCGCCGACTGACCGAACACTATTTTGGTATGGAGTTACCGGAGGAATCACTCGACGAGTTTGAAATTTGCGAAATCTCCGGAGGTGACTGGTTATTCCGCCAGGGCGAAGATGGCAGCTCGTTGTTTTTACTGGTGCGTGGCCGCCTGCATGTTTTAAAGGAAAACCCCGGTGAGAAAGCCCCGCAACTTCTCGGTGAAGTGGTGCCGGGCGAAAGCGTCGGTGAGGTGGGCCTGTTAAGCGGGGAAAAACGCAGTGCCAGCATACGCGCGATACGCGATAGCCTGCTGATTAAAATTAGTCGCCAATCTTTTGAACATTTATCCGTCAGTCATCCCTTATTGATCATGAAACTGGCCGCGCATGTTGCCGGGCTGTTGCAACGCAGCCACTCAGACACCGCCACAGCAGCAGCCAGAAGGCTCAGCAGCATCACATTGTTACCACTTGACGCTAACACCCGATCTGCAGATTTTTGCCGTGAAGTGGCTGAGAGCATGAGCGGCTTTGGCCGGACGCTGACCCTTTCTTCAAAAAACCTGCTTGACAAAGGCGCGCCGGCCACCGTCTCAGATGACGGCGATGGTATCCCCGGTGAATTGAAATTCTGGGTACATCAGCAGGAAACCCAAAACCGGTTTTTAATTTATCAATGCGAACCAAATGACGGCGCCTGGACCCGTTTTGCCATGCGCCAGTCAGACCTCGTGGTGTTCATTGCCAATGCACGGGACGATGTCAGGCTACCTGACTGGGAAATACGTCTGCGTGCGGGAAAAGGAGCGGCCACCGGGCGTCAGGCGCTGGTTTTACTACAACCGTCCGCGGAAACCCCGATTAGCGGAACTGCGAAATGGTTAAAAGACCGGCAAGCGGATTTTCATTTACATGTACGCGCAGACAAACCGGATGATATCCAGCGGGTAGCACGCGTCATTTCAGGAAATGCGCTGGGTCTTATACTGGGAGGAGGTGGCGCACGAGGCTTTGCCCATCTTGGAGTTTACAAGGCGCTTCTGGAGCTCGGTATTACAATTGACTGGGTCGGTGGCGCCAGCATTGGCTCAATCTTTGGTGCACCGGTTGCTTCAAACTGGGAATATGACAAGGCGTACCGCATCGCCAGGCATAGCTTCGTAAAGGTCAAACCCTTCAGTGATTACACACTGCCCGTGGCCGCTTTGATACGTGGCCGTCGAATGGAGCGTGAGCTTGGCGCTCACCAAAACATTCAAATTGAAGATATGCCAATACCTTTTTTCTGTGTATCCAGCGTGCTCGACAGCGGCGAACTCAAATTGCACGAGTCCGGCCAACTGTCAAGTGCTCTGCGGGCCAGCGCAGCCCTGCCGGGCGTACTGCCACCGGCCGTGGTCAACAGGCGTCTGCATATCGATGGAGCCGTGTTAAACAGCTTGCCGGTAGACATCATGTTACAAAAGCCGGTAGGCAAGATCATTGCAGTTGACCTGTCTTCACATAAATCTTACGAAGTGGATTACCTCTCCATTCCATCACCGTGGGCCATTCTGGCCGGTCGTTTATTGCCGTTCATGCGAAAGTATCGTGTCCCTTCTCTAGCGACAACTATACTAAAAGCCACCGAAATCGGCACCCAACTACAGGTGAGAGCAGCGGGAAAGAGCGCCGACCTGTTGCTTCGCCCACCGGTCAGGCAGTTCGGTCTGACCAATGTATCAGCATTCGACAAGATTGTTGACACCGGCTATCAATATGCAAAGTCAGAATTTGAAAAATGGCTTAATATCACGGATTATCAGGATTCGACAGAGCAAGCAGTAGCAGACACGGACGAAGCAGTATAAGAACAGCATGCAAAAAATACTGAAAAACCTCTTTTGCCTGGCCGTTACCTTGCAACTCATGTCGGGTTGTTCCGTGTTTGAGACCTGGGAACCCGTAAGCGGGTTGGATGCTCTACAAAACCAGCATGCAGCAACCGCGTTACTGGATTTACATGAGCTCGAGGATATTGACACCCTGATCAGGCTGGACAACCGCCAACTGGCAAAGCAGTTTGAAGCCGCGCTCAGAGCCGAGTCCGCACCGGGTGAAACCTATAATTTTAAAAAAATACGCTTTATTTTTAATAATCAAATCATATTATTAGAGTCTATAGTTGATATTAAAGATGAAGATGAACACACGATAACCGGAGCGCTATCCGGTGATGTGCGTCTGAAGTACAGGGGCAATGGCCTGGAATGGCAACCTCATTTTAGTCAGCTGCAAATCAGTTCCAAGGATTTTGTTTTTGAGAATGGCAATTACGCTGAAGCTATTCCGGAGTTCACCAAAACGATCCTGCATAATCTGAATACAGACGTGGCACAAGCCGTGATCGAAAATGACAGGAATACAATACCGCTGAACCCCGTCCCGCTTGGCGAGATACAGGTCGGAGCATCACTGCCCGGATTTGCCGAATCAAACGCCCGGAATACACAATCACTCAGGGGGGTATTCATGATCGCAGGCAGCGCCATTCTGATTGATTCGTCAACCACAAGTATCGCGCTGGATATGGCCTTCATCCCTGAACTG
>Ga0210074_1000281_pt1 | contig 19508 bp, 14 predicted proteins | sample China_Galinas_Co_FD_184860 | JGI IMG/M metagenome (GOLD analysis project Ga0210074, IMG submission 184860) | Wetland microbial communities from San Francisco Bay, California, USA, that impact long-term carbon sequestration -... | ecosystem: Environmental > Aquatic > Marine > Wetlands ... | reverse complement strand
CGATACGACCTGTGAGACGGGCACCGATTGTCCGAGCACGGGGCTCCAGACCCGTATGTCCCTTATATTGGAAATGTCGCCACGTTCGTCAGCCGGCGCGCGCGTAAAAATAGGCAGCTGGCGGATGCCGTCGCGGTAGATGCCGACCTGGTTGCCCTGGAAAGCGAACTGCATGGCGGCGGCAACGTCCTCGCGGCTGATGCCCAGTTGCCTGCCGACCTGCTCGTTGAACACCGGTCGCACGACCTTGACCGGCTCGCGCCAGTCGTCCCGTATCTCTTTGGCCTCGGGGTCTGTCCGCATGATGGCCTTGGCCTGCTCGGCCAGTTCGCGCAAGAGTACGGGGTCGGGGCCGCTGAAGCGCGCTTCGATCTTGCCATCGCGGCCCGGGCCGATGCGCATCGGCTTGATGATCGGGTCGGTCCACGGCATTTCGGTCTTCATGTAATGCTCGACCGCGTGCCACACCGATTCGATCCGCTCGCGGCTGTCGGTCTGCACGATGATCTGGGCATAGACCGGCGTCGATTCCTTCGAATCGTAAACCAGTGTGAACCGCTGGTGCGGCCCGCCGATCACGGCGGTGGTCTGAACGACGCCTTCGAGACTGCGCAGGAACTCCCCGATCTGCAACGTGTCGTCGCGGGTCTTGCGGATATCGGTGCCTTCCCGCTCCCAAACGTCGACGAAAAACAGCGGCGTGTTGGAGTCCGGGAAAAACGAATTTTTGACCGAACCGAAACCGATCACGGCCGCTATGAAAAGCACCAGCACTACGCCAATGGTCACCCAGCGAAACCTGAGTGCCTGTGCGACGAGACCACGGTAGACCCGGAACACCTTACCGTCGTAAGCGTTTTCACTGCCGCCTTTGCCGGGTTTCAGAACCAGCGCGCAGAGCAGGGGCGTGGTGCTGATCGCCGTGAGCCAGGACAGCAGCAGGGAGATCATCACGACGTAGAACAGCGAACCGGCAAATTCACCGGTGGAATCCGGTGACAGGCCGATCGCCGAGAACGCCAGGATGCCAATCACGGTGCCGCCGAGCAGGGCCCAGATGGTCTTGCCGACCGCCTCTCGCGCGGCTTTCAAGGCGTCCATGCCGGCCTGCATCCGTACCAGCATGCCTTCGGCAACCACGATGCCATTGTCGACCAGCATGCCCAGCGCGATAACCAGCGCACCCAGCGAAATACGCTGCAATTCAATACCGTAAATCTTCATGACAAACAACGTGCCGGCAACCGTGATCAACAGGATCGAGCCGATCACCATGCCGACCCGCAGGCCCATGAAGGCCAGCAATACGAGGATCACGATCGCCACCGCCTGTCCGACGCTGACGATGAAGCCGCTGACCGAGTTTTTGACCTCGACCGGCTGGTTGTAAATCGGCACCAGTTCCATGCCAACGGGAATAACCGTCGCCAGTTCACGCAGACGCTCGTTGAGCCGCTCCCCGACCGCCACCACGTTCTCGCCGCCGAGCATCGAAACCCCGATCGTCAGCCCCGGCTGGCCATCGACGAAATACATCTTGCCGGGAACTTCCTCGTAGGCCCGGGTGATGGTCGCGATATCCCGCAGGTAAATGAGTTGTTTGCCGGTTGAAGCGAGCAGCAGGTTGCCGATTTCGGCGACCGAGTCAAACTCGCCGGTGGGGTCGATGCGCAGGTAGTTGTCGCCTACCAGCACACGTCCGGCATCGGCGACCACGTTCTGCGAGCGTAGCGCCGCGGCGATTTCCGCGGGGGAGATGCCCAGTTCGCCGAGCCGGGCCCGCGATATATCGACGTAAACGACCTCCCGCTGGGCGCCGTCAATCACGATTTTGCGCACACCCGGCACCAGTACCAGTTCACGCTTGAGACGGTCTGCCGTATCCCATAGTTCGCGCCAGCTGTAACCCTCGCCGGTCAACGCCAGGTAAACGCCGTACACATCGCCGAAATCATCGATCACCATCGGCTTGGAGGCCCCGGGCGGCAGATTCTTTTCCGCATCGCTGATCCTGCGGCGCAGTTCGTCGAATATGTCGGGGAAGTCGCTCGCGCGGTATTTGTCCTTGAACTCGATCAGGATGTCCGACAAACCGGGACGCGACACGCTCATCTTGATGCTCTTGACCTGCTCGAGGCGCTGGATGGCGTCTTCGAGGTGATAGGTCACCTCATTTTGCACTTCGAGCGCGGTCGCGCCGGGATAAACGGTGATGACCTTGGCCAGCTTGATGGTGAAGGCCGGGTCCTCCAGTTTACCCATGTTCAGGAAACCCCAGATGCCGCCGCCCACCAGGATCAGGACCAGCAGCCAGGAAACCACCTTGTTGCGAACCGAGTATTCTCCGATATTCATAATGGCTTTTTGTCCGCGTGATCAGCGTGGATCGTCGGCGCGCGGCACAGCTTGCTCGGAAGTCTCCATGCGGGTGACCTGCATGCCTTCCGCCAGGTAAGCCGCGCCGACGCTGACGATTTCCTCGCCGCCCGACAACCCGGAGGTGATTTCGATCTGGTCACCCTGCATGCGCCCGACCTGCACGCCGACACTGCTCACCGTCATCGTCTCCGGATCCAGAACCCAGACCCTGGCGTCCAGTGCGCTGTCCGCGACCACCGCGTTGAGCGGAACCCATTGCGTGGTATCGGCGCCCTGCAGACGTGCGGAGAAATCGATCGTCACCGTGGCGGTCATGCCCGGCAGGACGATGAAATCCGTCGGCGCCGCCATGTCGAAGGTCACTTCGAAAGTCTGGGTCTTGGGGTCGGCGCGGGTGGAAATTTCCCGCAGGCCCAGGGCAAAGGGGTGGTCGGGCTTACCCTCGAAGGTTGCATAAGCGCTGATGTCCCTGCCTTCACTGGTGGCATTCGCGGTCCCCGGGCCGGGCCGGATGCTGCGCAACAACGATTCCGGCAGGTCGATCTTGACCTGCAGCTTGTTGACGTCCTGCAGTGTAAATGCGCTTTGCTTGATGCCGATTTCCTCGAATTTTTCCACGTGGCGCTTGGCCACCCGGCCACCGAAAGGCGCCTTCAATTCGGTGTAGGCGAGGTCCTGTTTGGCTTTTGCCAGGGCGGCCTCGCTGGTCTTGAAGTTGGCTTCCAGACGGTCGTATTCGGTACGGGAAATGAAGCCGTCGCCAACCAGTTCCTTGCCCCGCTGGAAATTACGCTCGCTGTTGTCGAACGTGGCCTGGCGGTCTCGCACCACGGTCAGGTAGTCGGTCGGGTCCAGCTTTGCCAGCAATTGGCCCGGTTCGACCAGGTCGCCCTCCTTGACCGGGATGTCCTGCACTGTGCCCGCGACGCGGAAAGAGAGGTCTGCGCGATTGGTCGATTCGATTCGGCCCGGAAAACTGCGCACCCCTTCACCGCCGGCGCCGGCAACGAGAAAAGTTTTGACCGGCCGCGAACTGACCTCGGTCGCGGGCGGGCTTGCTTCGTTGCAGCCAGACAGGACGGTTGACGCGGCGAGGGCGATGGACAAGACGCGTATGACGAAATTCATGCTGAAACCACTCCGGAAGTTCGATGAATCGGGGCTTTTATAATCGATTAATGATGCCGAGACTTCCCGGCAGATGCAACAGTTCGGCCCGCCAGTTTCACGGCATGGATGGGATACCACGGGTCCGGTTTGAAATTCCGCTCGGATTATGCCGGTGATCTGATAGAGTAACGCCCTGTTCCCAACATCCGTTATGCAAAGCGAACCGATTGGGGTAAGACGCGAGCCGGTGAAATACGTGTATAAGAATCAATTTGAAAATGGTCTTGCCCGACGCCATGGAGGCTGACTTGCTGCACGGCCCCGTAAAAACGAAATTTATCGCCGGGCTGATGTTGCCGGCGCTCCTGCTGTTGGCCGCGTGCGGCCAGGAAGCGCCGCCCATTGAACAGCGCCTGATCGTACTCGGCTTCGACGGCATGGACCCGAACCTGGCCAGGCAGTGGATGGATGACGGTTCATTGCCCAATTTCAGCAAGCTGGCTGCGATGGGCGGTTTTCAGACGTTGCCGACCAGCAACCCCCCGCAGTCGCCGGTCGCGTGGTCGGATTTTGCCACCGGCACCGGTCCAGGCAAGCACGGCATCTACGATTTCCTGCGCCGCGACGCGGAAACCTACCTGCCGGATTTCTCCATTTCCCGGGTCGTGCCGCCGCAAAAGTTTTTTCCGCTATTCGGCCTGCAACTGCCAATCGAAGACGGCGAGATCATCAACCGACGTATCGGTACGCCTTTCTGGAGCGCGGTGGAGGAGCAGGGCGGCCGTTCCACGGTCCTGCGGGTGCCGGTTACATTTCCGCCAGATCCCATCCAGCGCATGATGGCCGGCATGGGCGTGCCCGATCTGCTCGGTACGCAGGGCACCTACACGATTTACGCCACGCGGCCCTCGGCGCCGTCGGAAAGCGGCAGTTCGCGCTCGGTTTACATGCGCCCCGACGACCGGGGCCACATCGAGACGACGCTCGAAGGGCCTGCCCACCCGTTAAAGCCCGGCGCACCGGCCCTTGACACCCCATTGTTGCTCGATCCCGACGGCGACAAGGTCCGCGTCCGTCTCGGCGACGCGGATATCCGGCTCTCCGTGGGCGAATGGTCCGGCTGGATCACGGTGGATTTCAACTATCTTGGACCGGTGTCGGTGAGCGGTATCGTCCGCGCCTACCTGCTGAGTGCCTACCCGCGCGTGCAACTGTATGTCTCGCCGATCAACATCGATCCCCGCGAACCGGTGGTGCCGTTGTCGTCGCCGGCGGGTTATGCCGCAGAAATGGCGGAGCGTTTCGGTCTTTACCACACCATCGGCATGCCCGAGGAAACCTGGTCGCTCAACGACGGCCGCCTGACCGACCAGGCCTGGCTGGAAATGGTGCGAACAACATTACGCGAACAGGAAAACGTATATTATGATTCACTAGATCGCCATGACAGCGACGTCGTGGTCAGCGTATTCGTCCAGACCGATCGCGTTTCGCACATGTTCTACCGCGGCATCGACCCGCTCCATCCGCTGTACGCGGACAGCGGGTCAGAGGCGCGCGGGGCGATCCACTGGGTTTACCGCGAGGCCGACCGGATACTCGGCGAAACCCTGCAGCGCATGGGGCCCGATGAGCGCCTGATCGTGCTCAGTGATCATGGGTTTGCGCCATTCAGACGGGCGGTCAACCTCAACCGCTGGCTGCTCGACGCGGGTCTGCTGGTGCTGAAACCCGGCTACCTCGAATCAGCGCCGGGTTTCGCCTCCGTCGACTGGTCGCGGACGCAGGCTTACGCGCTGGGCCTGAACAGCCTGTTCATCAACCGGCGTGGCCGCGAGGCCCAGGGCATCGTCGATGCGCAGGAGGCGGAGCGGATCAAGCTGCAGATCATAGACGGCCTGAGACAACTGCAGGACCCACAGGGCGGTTTGACCGTCGTCCGCAACGTGTTCGACGGCGCGATACTCTACCCGGGTAATGCGTATGGTGACGCGCCGGACCTCGTCATCGGCTATGCGCCCGGCTTCAGGGCGTCCTGGCAGACCACGCTGGGCGCCGTTCCGGCCTCGCTGATCGATGACAACGACAGAAAATGGAGCGGCGATCACTGCATCACGCCCGAGGCAGTTCCCGGTGTGCTGTTCACGTCGTTCAAGACGGATGCCACGCTGAATTCGATCCGCGACATTGCACGTTTTGCCAGGGAGCACTGGAAGGACGGCCAGTGAACGCCATCCGCGTGCCTGCCGGCCTGTATCTCCAGTCCAGGTTTTTTGCCGCAACCAGCGGCCTGTGGCGGCGCCTGGCGGCACTCGAAACCGCCGTTGTCCGCGAAGAAATCTCCTCGATGTCCGTCGACCGCCCGGTTTACATTACCGCTCTGCCGCGCTCGGGGACGACCATCCTGACCGAGATGCTGGCGCAGCACCCCGCGCTGACCAGCCACCGTTACAGCGATTTCCCCAATGTCTGGACACCCTACTGGCGCAATTACCTGCTCGGCAAAACCCGGCAACGGACAACGGAAAAAACGGAACGCGCCCATGGCGACCGGATACGGGTGAACAATGACAGCCCGGAGGCCGTGGAGGAGGTGCTGTGGATGCACTTTTTTCCATCGCTGCACGACGCCGCGGCCGGACAGGTGCTGGAAGGGCAGCCACGCAACGCCGGATTCGACCGCTTTTACACCGAACACATCCTCAAGCTGCTGGCGGTGCGAGGGGCTGAACGCTACCTGGCCAAGGGCAACTACAATGTCACGCGCATCCTTTACCTGCTTGCTCTGTTTCCGCACGCACGCTTCCTGATCCCGGTGCGGGATCCCGTGCACCAGGTCGCATCGCTGGCCAAACAGCACGCGCTGTTCAGCCAGGCCGGTGGCGCGGACGCGAGGATTCCACGGCAACTGGCCATGTCCGGACATTTCGAATTCGGCCCGCTCCGCGTGCCGGTCAATTTTGGCGACAGCGACGCCACGCGAGCGGTCATCGACTGCTGGCGGCAGGGGCGTGACACGGAGGGTTGGGCGCGTTACTGGGCGCAAACCTACGGATACGTGCTGGACCTGCTGGAAAACCATCCCGAAGTGCGCGAGGCCAGCCTGCTGCTGCGTTACGAGGACCTGTGCGCGCATTCAGCGAGCCTGATCGATGCGATCCTTGCGCATTGCGGGCTGCCACTGGATGGTTTTGCAGCCACCCGCAAGGAATATATCGCGCGGCTTTCACCGCCGGATTACTATGCGGCCGGCTTCAGCGAAAAGGAGTTGCGCCTGATTGGCCAATATTGCGACCCGGTCAATGAAAAACTCTCGAAGTTCTGCCAAAATCCCTAAACCCGAACCCGAACCCGAGCCGCTCCGAGGCGCATGAAATGTCAAAAATAACCACCACCATCGCGTTGGCCCTGCTGTTGCTGGCGCCGGCCGGCGCCGCGCTGGCCTACATCGGCCCGGGCGCCGGCATCAGCGTCGTGGGTTCGTTGCTGGGCATCCTCGCCACCTTTTTCGTCGCCATCGGCGCGATCCTGTTCTGGCCCGTGCGAAAATTCCTGAAACGCCGCAAGGCCCGCCGCGAAGCACTGGCCGTGGCCCAAAGTGAGGACGGTCCCGGGGACCAGCGCCAGTCCTGAGCATGGGTCTTTTCGATCTTCCCGCGCCGTTGTTCGGTACCATCGATGGTGTTCTCGCCACGGCAATACCTGCCGTCGCGCGCCTGGTGCTGTGGGGAATTCTCGCAGGCTGGGTCAGCATGCTGGTCTACCGTTTTTTTTCCAACCAGGAAAAAATCGCGGTCCTCAAGGCCCGGCAGCAGCAGCGGCAAAAAGAGATTGCCGAATTCGATGGCGAGTTTGCGGCGCTCCTGCCGTTGATATCCGGGACCCTCAGGCTCGGCTTCAGGCAACTGGGCCTGTCGCTCGGCCCGGCGCTGCTCGCATCATTGCCGGCGCTGTGCATCATCATCTGGGTGGCGGGGGCTTTTGGCTACCGGATGCCGCTCGCAGGTGAGGAACTCGCCGTGCACGCTGAACCCGCCGATAACGGGATCCAATGGTCGTCGCCGGCGCAGGCCAGGGCCGCTGAAAACGGCTGGAGCGTCACCTGGCCTGCAGAAGGCCAGACACAGACCCTGTTCGACGGCCAGCAGGCGTTGTTGGTGCTGCCGCTCAAACACGCCATCCCGGTGATCCACAAGAAACGCTGGTGGAACCTGCTGATGGCCAATCCGCTCGGCTACCTGCCGCCGGACGGCGCAACGGATATCATTCATATCGACCTGCCCGAACAGCACTTTCTCGCTTGGGGTCCGGGCTGGATGCGGGGTTGGATGTTCAGTTTTTTCCTGGCATTCCTGCTCTCGTCACTGGCGTTCAAGCGCTTGCTGCGCTTGCATTAGTCAGCGCTTTATGAATACTGCCGCAGTGTGCGAAAAGGACTGCAAATGACTATCTCCGAGATTGACAGAACTTCCCTGGCGTTTATCTGCGCCGGGATACTGGCGTTTGTGTTGACGGCCTGTTCCGGCGACACCGAAGCACCTGCTGCCGCTGCCAGGCCACCATCGCCCCCTAAAACCGAACTGCCTGCGATCCTGCTGGTCACGCTGGACACGACCCGCGCCGACCGCACCGGCATCGAGACCAGCCTGGTGGAGACGCCCAATCTCGAAACCTTGGCTTCGAACGGTATTTATTTCACCCAGGCTTACTCGGTGACGCCGACGACGCTGCCGTCGCACACCTCGATGCTGACCGGTCTTTACCCGGCGGATCACCTTATACGTGAAAACGGGCGCAGGGTGGATAACAACCTGGATTTGCTGGGCGCTGAGTTGCAAAGCCGGGGTTACCAGACAGCGGCATTCGTTTCGGGGTTTCCGCTCGATGGGCAATTCGGGCTGTCACGGGGATTCGACCACTACGACGACGATTTCGACGGCGACGCCACGGAGCGCGACGCCGCTGCGACCACCGACCTGGCGCTGGCCTGGCTCGAGGGCAAAACGGCCCCGCTTTTCCTGTGGGTGCACTATTACGATCCGCATGAACCCTACCAGCCGCCCGAACCCTTTTTGTCGCGCTACCCCGGCAACCCCTACCTGGGTGAAATCGCCTACATGGACCAGGAACTGGGCCGCCTGGTCACGGCTTTCGAGATGCAGTTCCAGGGACGTCCGCTGAAGATCATCGTCGTCGGCGACCACGGTGAAGGTCTCGGCGACCATGGCGAAACCCTGCACGGCAACCTGCTTTACCAGGGCACGATGCGCGTGCCGCTGATCCTGGCCGGTTCGGAGATCACGGCCGCAACCCGCGAGCGGGCCGTCAGCATCCGGCAGGTATTCGACACCGTGCTCGGCTGGACCGGTGAAGACCGCCCGGGAAGCCTCATGGGGGACAACTTGGAACCCGCGCTGGGGGAGGCGCTGAAGCCCTACCTGCAGTACGGATGGCAGCCGCAGTTCATGGCCGTTCAGGATGGCATCAAGGTGATCCGTTCCGGTGACACCGAGATTTACGACGTTCTCACCGATCCGGCGGAAACCGATAACCTGGATGGCGAGGTCGAACCTGCTCCGGCGCTCTGGGACGCCATCGACAGCTACTCGACCCGTGCGCTCGCGAAACAGCCACAGGAACAGCAGACCCTCAGCCAGGAGGCCCTCGACAAGCTGGCCAGCCTCGGTTACGTCGGCTCCTCCGGCAGTGCAACGGTGCGTGAAGACGCGCCCAACCCAAGGGACATGGTGTACCTGTTCCACGACATGGACATCGGCGCCGGGCTGTTCATCCGCCGGGATTACGCCGCCGCGATCCCGGTATTCGAGCGGATCCTCGAAGCCGACCCGTATAATTTCATGGCTGCGCTGCGTCTGGCCGTGGCCTATTCGGTAACCGGCGACCCGGTCGAGGCCCAGGCCTATTTCGACCGCGCCAGGGCCATCGACCCGGCCTCCGTCGATCTGCGCCACTACCAGGCCCTGCATTACTTGAAAAACAAGCAGTGGGACCTGGCCGGACCATTGTTCGAGTCAGTGTTGGCCGAGTCGCCGGACAGTCTCACGGACCTCGAAGGCCTGGCGCAGGTCTACACGCGCGAAGGCCAGATCAACAAGGCGCTGGAGGTATTGCAGAAGATCGTGAAGATCAAGGACCAACCCGCGCTGGAATGGGCACGCATCGGCCAGTTGAGGATGAGCCTGCGCGACACGAAGGGTGCGATCAGCGCCTTCGAGACCGCGCGCAAGTTGCTCGCCGACCGGTTCACGTTCAATCTCGAACTCGGCATGCTGTACATGGCCGACAAGCGCCTGCAAGATGCGGCCGCCAGCCTCGACAGGGTTTCCAGGTTCCACCCGGCCTATGCAATGGCGTTGTTCAAGCGCGCCCAGGTGAGCGTGCTGTTGAACGAAGCCGACCGCGAGCAGCGCGTTCGCCAGGCCTGGGTGCAGGCCGATGACACCACGCGGCCGCTGATCGAGAACGAGCGCCTGTTCCAGGGCATACCGTTTCGTTAGCGTGCGGGGCTGGCGACGGCCTAAACCCGTTTTCCGGGTTTTCCGCAGAACAGCGGTTCTATTCCCGTCGATGCCAGTAACGTTGGTATTGCAAAAAATAATATATTATTGTGGCCCCGGTTCGCCGGAATATAAAATTACCGGAATCAAAAACCGAATAAAAACGCCAGCTGCCACGGGAAAATAATGTTCGCTGAATGGTTGTCCGTACTGCCCCCCATCGTTGCAATCGTCGTCGTCCTGTGGCGGCGTGAGGTCATCCTGGCGCTGTTTTTGTCGGTCTTTACGGCGGAACTGCTGCAACAGACATCCATGCTCAGCGCGGTGCCGATGGCCGGTCTTTTCACGCTGGAACGGATCGTCGCGGTGTTCGACGACAAGGACAATGCCCGCATCCTGATCTTCAGCATGATGATCGGGGCCCTGCTGGCCTATATCCGCCAATCGGGGGGCGTGTCGGCGATGGTCAGTTCGATCATCAAGCGCGGCATCGCGACAAATCCACGACAGGCGGCCATGCTCACCACCGGGGTCGGGGCGGCGGTGTTCGTCGAATCCAATCTCAGCGTTCTGACCGCCGGCATCCTGTCGAGAGGCATATTCGACCGCTTTGGCCTGAGCCGGGCAAAACTGGCCTACATCATCGACAGCACCTCGGCGCCGATCTGTATTTTGATCCTGCTGAATGCCTGGGGCGCCTATGTCCTGGCCCTGCTCGGTGGTTACGAACTCGGGATGTCGGCGCCGCAAATCCTGTGGGGCACGGTGCCGCTCAATTTCTACGCCCTCGTGACGCTGGCGATCGTCGTTTTTTCCGCCTGGACGGGCAGGTATTTCGGACCGATGGCCACCAGTCCGACACTCAAGCACGAGGACAGCGCGGAAAACCTCGAGGTCGAAGCTACCCACCCGAGTTTCATGCTGGTACCGCTCGCGGTGATGGTCGGTGGCATGGTCGGTTTCATGTTCTGGACCGGCGACGGCGTCATGGCCAATGGCAGTGGCTCGCGTTCAGTGCTCTACTCGGTGGCGCTCGCTTGCCTGGTCGCCTACCTGATGATGCTGTCGAGCGGCAAGTTCAGCCACATCAAGCTGGTCAAGATCGCGTTCGACGGCATGGGCGAGATCCTGCCGCTGGTGACCATCGTGCTGTTTTCGCTGGCGCTCGGCGCCAGCCTGAAGGAACTCGGGACCGGTGTATTCATCGCCGGCCTGGTCGGCGATTTTCTGCCCATTTACCTGATCGTGCCGATGATGTTCCTGGCCGGTTCGCTGGTTTCGTTCTCCACCGGCACGTCCTGGGGGACATTCGCCATCCTGATCCCGATCGGCATGCCGCTGGTGCAGGAGCTGGGTCTGCCGCCATCACTGGTGTTGGCGGCCATCCTCGGCGGCGGTGTGTTCGGTGATCACTGCTCGCCCATTTCGGACACCACGGCGGTTTCCGCGATCGCGTCCGGCTGCGACCTGCTCGAGCATGTCAGAACCCAGCTGCCGTACGCCGTGGTCGCGGGGTCGATAACCATGCTGATGTACCTGGTGGTGGGACTCGTGTACCTGTAAAAGTGGCAGGGAGTCGCCTGGCGCGTCCTGCTCCGCAGCGAGGGAAATACTGAATATGGAATACCCTGGAACCCCCAAAACCTCCGAGCCCCGCCATGCCGTGGTGCGGGTTATCGGGGTCCTGTCCGTCCTGTGCGCGTTTTGGATCGCGCCGTCCTGGGCGCAGGCCCGTGAGGGCATCAGCGACGCCGGCGTGGCGGAACTCGCCGGGCAGGCAATGACTGCATTCAGCGTGCCGGGCATGGCCATCGGCATCGTCAAGTCGGACAAGGTGCTGCTGTCGAGCGGCTACGGCATCCGTGAAATCGGCGAACCGGAGCCCGTCGATACCCGGACCCTGTTCAAGATCGCCTCCAACTCCAAGGCCTTCACCACCGCGGCGCTGGCTGTGCTGGTCGATGACGGCGCCATTGCATGGGATGGCCTGGTGATCGACTACCTGCCGGGATTCCGCATGTACGACCCGTGGGTAACCGCCGGCTTCACCGTGACCGACCTGTTGACCCACCGCAGCGGCCTGAAGCCTTTCGTCGGCGACATGATGCTGTGGCCGGAACCCAATGCGTTCACGGCGGCGGACATCATCCACGCGCTGCGTTATTTCGAACCCGTCAGCGGCTTTCGCAGCCGCTATGCCTATGACAACCTGCTGTACATCGTTGCCGGGCAGATCATCCCGCAGGTCAGCGGCAAGACCTGGGGCGGGTTCGTCGAGGAGCGCCTGATGCGACCGGCGGGCATGAAACGCTGTTTCGCCGACCGGATTCCGCAACGCGAGATGCGCAACCTGGCTGCACCGCACGGTGTCATCGAAGGCAAGCTGCGCGTGATCGAGCGCAGCCGCATTCCCGCCCAGCCGCCGGTTTCCGCCGCTGCCGGCGGCATCGTCTGTAGCGTGGAGGATATGCTGACCTGGGTCAGGACCCAGTTGGGTCACGGAACCACGCCTGGCGGCAAGGTGCTGTTCAGTGCCGCACAAAGCGCGGAGATGTGGAAGCCGCAGATGATCCTCGGTGTCAGCGAGCGCGATTACGAGTTGAACCGGACACATTTCAAGGCCTACGGACTCGGTTGGCGGCTGGCCGACGTTTACGGTTACAAGGAGGTTTCACATACCGGCACGCTGGCCGGGATGAAATCCTACGTCGTCATGCTGCCGGAGCTGGAACTCGGCGTGGTCCTGCTGACCAACGGTTCCAGTTCGGCCGCGCGCACGGCGGTGATGAATACCATCGTCCGCTCGTTCATGCCGGTCGAACAGCTGGACTGGATACAGATGATGCTGGATGAACAGCAAGCGGCTCAAGCGGAACAGCGGTCCGCGGCAGCCGATAGCGCGGTTGAGTCCGAGACCTGCGCACCTTGCGCTTCGCCGGACTTGTCGGCGCTGGCGGGAACCTACCGCGACCCCTGGTTCGGTGACGTGAACATCCGCCTGGTCGACGGGCAGCTGGTATTCGAGGCGGAAAAGTCACCGAAGCTCAGCGGTCCGCTGAGCCACCGGCAAGGCAACCGCTTTGTCATCCGCTGGACCGACCGCACGCTCGAGGCGGACGCCTATGTCCAGTTCGAAACGGACAAGGATGGCAAGGTGACCTCGATCACCATGTTGAAACTGGATGACGGAGATTTCGATTTCGAGGACCTCCGGCTGACCAGGGTCGAGTGATGGCCGCAAGCGGAAATTCACAGGGTCGCATGGCCGGGGTTTGCCACTGATGCGGCCCACCACGGCAACCGTCCGCCTCGGCGATATCGCCAGCAACTACCGGCTGGCCAGCGGCCTGGCGCCCGGCTCCGGGACTATCGCCGTGATCAAGGCCAACGCCTACGGGCACGGCATGGTCAGTGTTGCGCGTCACCTCGAAGACAGGGTTCCCGCGTTTGCGGTTGCCTTCATCGAAGAAGCACTGCGTTTGCGCGAAGCCGGAATAACCAGGCCCATCCTCGTATTGCAGGGTGTCAATCGCGCTGCCGAGATCGGCGAAGCAGCGGCCGGGGGATTCTGGTTGTTGCTGCACCGCCGGGAACAGGTCGACTGGTTGCTGAGCGCCCGGCTCGATGCGCCGCTCACGGTCTGGCTGAAGGTCGACACCGGCATGCACCGCCTGGGGTTTGCGCCGGAAGCGCTGGAAGCCGTTTGCGCGGCGCTGCGTTCGTCCCCCAATGTGGACGCCGGCATGGTCCTGTGCACGCACCTCGCCAGCGCCGATCACCCGGATGACCCGATGACATCATGGCAGGTGGAGTCGCTCCGCGCCTGTGCAACGAGATTCGGGCTGGACATGAGTATCGCCAACTCGGCCGGCATCCTGTTCTGGCCGCAAAGCCACGCGCACTGGAACCGGCCGGGTTACATGCTTTATGGTCAGTGTCCGGCCGGCGCTTTCGACGTCGGCGCCCACGGCCTCAAGCCCGCCATGACGATGCGCTCGGAGATCGTCGCCATCAGGGAAATTGCGGCAGGGGAGGGCGTGGGTTACGGCCAAACCTGGGTGGCCGGGCAAACTTCGAAGATCGGCACGATCGCGATCGGCTATGGGGACGGCTATCCGCGTCACGCACCCAGTGGCACTCCGGTGCTGGTCAATGGTGTGCGTGTGCCGCTGGCCGGCCGGGTTTCGATGGACGCGATCTGCGTCGATCTGACCGCTGCCGGAAACGTGAGGACCGGTGACCCGGTGGAACTGTGGGGGCGGAACCTGTCGGTCAACGAGGTCGCGTCGGCTGCCGGAACGATCGGCTACGAACTGCTCGCCGGCCTGACCGGCCGGGTGCCGCTGCGCTACCAGGACTGACAACCCTCTGGTCGCTGGCGCAAGCCAATACCAACCTGAGTCAATCCGATCGATTACGACCATTTCAAACCCGGGTTTGCAACCGGGCGCGCAATATCTTGCACGACCTGGATGGCGCTTTTCCGGGCAGAGCCGGCGGGGCAGATTCTGCAATCTCCTTTGGCGGCCAATAGCTGCCCTTGCAGCATCGCTAGTTAAGTATGATTCACCCGGGTAAACGACTCCCTGTCACCTTAGCACTTCGCCTGAATGGGCGTATACTAATCAACACTGCGTGTAAATCATGTTGCCTCATCGCCAGGTGATTCAAATAAGCCTGCAAACAAGAATCCGATGACCTCAAGGTCTGGTAGCACACCGGAAGGATTATGCATTTTTTATCCAGGAGGTTCGCAGCCATGAGATCAAGACCAGTGTTCACTGCAATCGTAATGACGTTTGCCCTGTTGTCAGCCGTGGCCACAATTTTCAGCGATTACATCAGCGATGGCCTGGCCATTCCAATTTTTGCCGCGGTCATTTCCATTGCGCTTTTCATTTGGAGCGCTTTCTTGCATCGCAGGGCGGTTCTTCTTCTCGGAGCGATGCCCGCATTTTCGTGGCTCCTGGTCTGGCTTGGTGTGTTCATGGTGATCATCCCAAACTTCGCGATGACGCTGTTATTGTACGGTGAAGACCTCGGCGCTGTCGTGGCGCCAATAGCGATGCTGATGTTTCTGTTTGGATCCCTGTACTACCTGTTACCGTCTGAAATTTTTGGTGCACAATTGTTCCTCCAGGAAACGCTCATTAGCCCAACGGGAATAGCCGGGATCCTGGTCAGCATATTGTTTTGGGCAGTCGTCGTTGCGGTTGCGGCTGGCGCACTGCATCTGATTGCCGGCAAGCAGCGTAATCGACACATTTAGTCATAAAAGATATATTGAGGTTGCTTCCCTTTTCGCGAGGCGAGAGCGCCTCGCGCGGTTTCAGGCAGGGGCTGGAAAGATTTTGGGATACATCGAAACGGCGTGTGCGGCCGTATTCCATGCACACATTTAACGCTATACCAGCCGGGAGGGTTGGAATGACCGGAAACAAGCAATACCATCTGAAGCGCGTGTTCTCACTGGCGGCGCTCCTGCTGTTCCTTGCCGTAAACCCCGTGGAGGCGGAAGACATGCCGGATTTCGACAGCCTGAACGATTTTGCCATGCGCTACGCGGCGGCCTGGAGCAGCCAGGACCCGCAGAGCCTGGCGTCGTTTTATAGCCAAAATGGCGCCCTGACGATCAATGGCGGAACGCCTTCGCTGGGAAGGGAAGCCATCGAGGAGACCGCCAGGGATTTCATGGCTGCTTTCCCCGACATGCTCGTTGAATTGACCGCTCTGGAACAAGACGGCGGCAAGCTGGTGTTCCACTGGCACTGGACGGGCACCAACAATGGTCCCGGCGGGACCGGCAACGCGGTCGACCTCAACGGCTATGAAGTGTGGACCATGGATGCCGATGGTCTGATCGCGGAATCACTGGGGCACTACGATGCCGACGAATACCAGCGCCAGGTGAACGCGGCTAACGCCCGTTGATTGCCGGGGCGCCTTTATGCTGCCGATAACCGCCCGGGGACAGCGTTGCCGTCCGACAGCTTTCGGACCTGGGCGAGGGCGCCCGCCAGGGATTTTTCGCGGGCGTCTTCACCCATGTTCAAACCTTCGGCGTAAACGGTTTCGGCGACCGTGATACCCATCAGTCCCAGCACTGATTTCAGGTAGCCGGTCTGCGTATCCAGCGGCGTATCCCGGTAAATCCCACCGCGTGCGAAAACCAGGTAGGCCTGCATGTCCTCGACCAGGCCAACGGGCCCGCTGGATGTATAGCTGAAGGTCTTGCCGGCGCGGGTGACGCGGTCGAACCAGGCCTTCAGCGTCGAGGGGATGCCCAGGTTGTACATCGGTACGGCCAGCACCAGGGTGTCGTGTGAGAGCAATTCGTCGATCAGCCTGTCGGAGCGCCTGGCCAGGTCGGCCTGCTTCGCATCGCGCTGTTCAACCGGTATCGCCCAGCTTTTGAATTCCTCACCATCCAGGTGTGGCAGGGCCTCGTCCGCAAGGTCGAGCCTGGTGACCTCGCTTCCCGGGTTTTCCTCGAGCATCTGTTCAACCAGCGATTGGGCTATATCGGTACTTGCGCTGTCATCACCGAACAGGCTGCTGCGAATAAAGAGTATGCGTTTCATGGGGTCCTCCTTTAGGTTGCATACACTTTAATATCGAAATAATGCATAATAAACGGGATATAATCGTTGAATATAATCGAAAAAATAGATATGAAATCCGAAAATGGGAAAAGTGTGACCCTGGATCACTGGCGGTCGCTGGTTGCGGTCGTCGACCAGGGCGGTTATGCGCCGGCGGCCGAGGCGCTGGGGAAGAGCCAGTCCACCGTCAGCCACAGCATCCAGCGGCTGGAGCAGTTTCTCGGCACCGCGGTGCTCAAGATCGCCGGACGGCGGGCCGTTCTGACCGCCGTGGGCGAGATCGCGTTGCGGCGCGCGCGTCTTTTGCTCGACGAGGCCCACGATATCGAACGCATGGCGCGCACGCTGGCGTCCGGTGTGGAGGCGGAGATCCACCTGGCCGTGGACGCGATCTTCCCCAACCAGGTGTTGCTGCCGGCGCTCGCCGGTTTCGCGGATGCCTACCCCGATACCCGTATTGAACTGGTGGAAAGCATCATCTCGGGCGCCACCGAGCTGGTTCGGCGTGGCCACGTGCAACTGGCGATCACGCCACATGTGCCGGCCGGATGGCTCGGCGACCACCTGGTGCGCCTGGAGTTTGCCTGCGTGGCGAGTCCCGATCATCCCCTGCATCACCTGGGCCGGGCAGTCACCGACCGTGACCTGCGCCAATACCGGCAGGTGGTGGTGCGCGACAGCGGTGAGCGCAGGGATACCAACGTGTCCTGGCTGGTGTCCGAGCGGCGTATGACCGTGGGTACGATGAGCACCCGGATACAGGCGCTTTGCCAGGGCCTCGGTTTCGCCTGGTCGCCGTTATTGAAAATACGGCGTGAATTGGAACAGGGCCTGCTCAAACCGCTGCCGCTGGAGCACGGGTCAAGTCAATACGCCGACGTCTACATGATCATTACCGATGCCGAAGGCGCGGGTCCGGCAACCCTGGCGCTGGCCGCCATGATCCGCGCACAGGTGCAGGCGGCCTGCGGGGAGCATTTTGACACTACCTGATTTTCTTGATGTCATAGACCAGGTCGACGTAGGGTGATTCTTTCGATCCCCATAGCGGGATCAGCGGCGTGACCGAGACGCCGTTCAGCGTGCCCTGGTAATACTCGCCGTTGGCGCCGATGTAACGGAACACCGAAACGTCGTGGATGACCCAGGGTTTGCCGTCGATATCCCCGATGTGCATCAGGACATGTCCCGGGACATAAATGAGGTCGCCGGTGTCCATCTGCCGGAGCGCCCGCAGTTTTTCTTCGCGATCGGTGCCGGGACTGAAACGAATATTGATGCCGTATTCGCCGGCGCCCTGCTGCCCGGTGTTGCGCGGCATCAGGAAACCGAACGTTTTGTAGACCTCCATGACGAAACCGGTGCAGTCGCGCGCGTTGCGGGAATGTCCCCAGCCATAGCGTTCGCCGAGAAACTTGAAGGCCTGGCGGATGATGTTTTCCCGCGTGTATGCAATGTATCCGCGGCTGACGTCGCTGCTGCGCGCGATCAGGGCCGGTTTGATTTCCAGGCTGCCGGACTTGCTTCGAACCGGCAGCAGTACCGCGTGGCTGAAAAACGGATTTTGACCATACAGGTCATTGCCGATGCCGGCCGGGTCGGCAAGCGGCAAACGTATGCCCATATCCAGCTGAAGCTCGGACAGGGCAGGGACCTCGGGGTTGAAATTCGTGAACACCTTACTGCCGGTGATCACCAGGAACGGTTCCATGGCCCGGTAGTTTTCCACTGCCGCGCGTTCGCCAATGGCGATATTTTCGCTCCGCACCCAGGCAGCATAGTTGTAAGACTGGACAAAGGCCCATTCACCGTCCGCACTGGAATGCAAGACGGCCACCGCGTCGCCCGGGAACAGCGCGTTTTCCTGGAAGCGGTCGAGGTTGGTGTCTTCGCCGGTCTTGTACCATTGATCAAGGGTCGGCCAGGTGCGCATGGCGGCGCGCCTGACGACCAGCGCGAATCGCACGGTGACCGGGTCGGGAATGTTGTCCAGCCCCAGGTTGCCGGCGTATTCCCGGTAACCGGCTTCATCCAGCACTGCGCCATCGCGGCTGTACAAGCCGGCGCTGGCAGGTTTGCTCAGCGACCGGATTTGTTCCCTGACCGCGGCGCCCGGCAAATGCCCCGGAAACTTCCCGAGGTCGACCACGTTCGGATTGGTGGCGAACAGTTGCTGGTTGAAGTCTGCGATGGCGTCCTGGTCCATCAGCAGTTGAGCGCCGTCATCGAGCCGTGCGAGCCAGTAGTCGGGGGACAGCTGCGCGCTGCTGACCCCGATGACGTCGCTGGACCAGGCGGCCGGGTTTGCCTCGTCCGCCACGACTGGTGCAAGCGCGCCGAGGAAAGCCAGGACGAGGCCGAACAAAAAAACCCGTTTGATTCGCATCGGCGGGTATTTGCAGGTCGCGTCGCTTTTCACCGGCGGCTTGCCGCCTTTGAGCCGGGCAAAACCGCGCGCAGGGTGGGACGAAGTTCGGGTCTTTTGTCGAACATGGAGGGAAACACCTGAAAAATGAACCGGAATGATTCATTCTAAGGGTGCAGGATGAGCGCTGCAAACTTATACTCCGCCTGACAAAAAAGAGACATGGCCCAGATGGTAAAACAGGTAAAACCCCGGAAACTCGAACCAGGCGCAAGGATCGGCATCGTCAACCCCGCCTACTGGCTGGAACCGGAACGCCTCGAACGCGCCATGGGCGTGTTCCGTGAACTGGGCTATGAACTGCTGCCGGGAAAGAGCACCGCTTTGCGGGAACACCAGTGCGCCGGCACCCCGGAGGAAAGGGCCGGGGACATCATGGCGATGTTCAGCGACCCGTCTATCGATGCAATCGTTTGCGCGCGCGGCGGATATGGCGGCAACCGGGTTTTGCCGTTGCTCGACTACGACGTCATC
>Ga0210074_1000280_pt1 | contig 19522 bp, 16 predicted proteins | sample China_Galinas_Co_FD_184860 | JGI IMG/M metagenome (GOLD analysis project Ga0210074, IMG submission 184860) | Wetland microbial communities from San Francisco Bay, California, USA, that impact long-term carbon sequestration -... | ecosystem: Environmental > Aquatic > Marine > Wetlands ... | reverse complement strand
ACATTTCCCTTTTGCTTTGAGAAGAACCGGTAAATCTGCTAAATCTTTTCCATCCCATTTTTCGAAAGGAGTGAGGAGCTGAAGTCTTTCACTCTTTGGGTCAACTTTAACATCAACCGAAGACGCATCTTTTGCCGGAGCAATAAATCCGCTGCTTCCTTCATCAAATCCTTTGGGTGGAAGTTCTTCACCGACTGGAGGATTCAATTTTACCTTTTCACCTTTTTCGTTTTCAAGTTCATCTGTCATTGGATTGAAGGAAAGACTGCCCGCAATTGCTAGTGCAGTTGTAATTTCTGGGGATGCAACAAATGCAAGTGTCTCAGGGTTGCCGTCATTCCTCTTCGCAAAATTTCTGTTAAATGAAGTAACGATTGTATTCGTTTCACCGCTTTTAATATCCATTCGCTTCCACATTCCGATGCAGGGACCACAAGCATTCGCGAGGATAAGTCCACCAATATCTGTTAATGCTTTTAATTGTCCATCTCTTTCAATAGTAGCCCTAACCTGCTCAGAACCAGGCGTAATTGTAAACTGCGATTTTGCTTTCAATCCTTTTGATAGTGCAAGTTTTGCAATACTGGCTGATCGATCAATATCTTCATAACTTGAATTTGTGCAGCTTCCAATTAATGCAACTGAAATTTTATCAGGATAATTTTCTTTTTTAACTGCTTCTTTCATTTGTGAGATCGGCCATGCTTTATCTGGTGTAAAAGGTCCATTTAAGTGTGGTTCAAGTTCACTCAAATTAATTTCTATAACCTGATCGTAATATTTTTCAGGATTTTCAAAAACTTCTTTATCAGCACACAATTCATCAGCAAGTCCTTCAGCAAGTGCAGCTACATCTACTCTCTTTGTAATCCGCAAATATGAAGACATCTTTTCATCAAATGGAAAGACTGAAGTTGTTGCACCAATCTCAGCTCCCATATTACAAATTGTTCCTTTGCCGGTACAAGAGATAGAGGAAGTTCCTTCACCAAAATATTCAACGATTGCACCGGTTCCACCTTTTACACTTAGTATTCCAGCGAGCTTGAGAATAACATCTTTCGCAGAAGTCCAACCACTCATTTTACCAGTAAGTTTGACTCCAATAATTTTAGGCCATTTTAATTCCCATGGCATACCAGCCATTACATCTACCGCATCTGCGCCTCCGACTCCGATAGCAATCATACCGAGTCCGCCCGCATTCGGAGTGTGTGAGTCAGTTCCAATCATCATTCCTGCAGGGAAAGCATAATTCTCTAATACTACCTGATGAATTATACCTGCACCGGGTTTCCAGAATCCAATTCCATATTTGCGTGAAGTGCTTTCAAGAAAATCATAAACTTCTTTATTTTCTTCATTTGCTCTTAGCAAGTCGTCCTTTGCACCCACCTGAGCCTGAATTAAATGATCACAATGAACAGTTGACGGAACTGCTGTCGTCTTCCTCCCGGAAGACATAAATTGAAGAAGAGCCATTTGTGCAGTAGCATCCTGCATTGCCACACGATCGGGAGATAGATCAACGTAATCCTTTCCTCTTTGGAATTCTTTGGCCGGATTATCCCATAAATGTGAATACAAAACTTTTTCAGTGTAGGTAAGTGGTTTGTTCAGTACCTTCCTGATGTCGGTCAATTTTTCCCGGTAATTATTATATACATCTTTAATCATATCTAAATTTGAAGTCATTTTAAGTCCTTTACTTTTAACAAAATTAAAAATTTTCTACTGTAAAATACATAAAATCAAAGAAATTTACTGTGATATGACATCTCCGGATTGTCTGCACGATTTTTGACGCCAAGAGGAAAATTTAAAATAATGCACTTTCAATTACAGAAATAAACCGCGGGAAACAGAAAAGTGGAGAAGAATCCAATCTTAATTGTTGATGATGAACCTTCTTATTTAGAATTAATGAAGGACTTCCTGAACCAGGAAGGCTATTCGAATGTAATAACCGAATCAAATCCTCTGAACGTATTACCATTACTGGACAGAACGGACATTGATTTAATTCTGCTTGATATTTTTATGCCTGAGATGAACGGCCTTGAGCTTCTTGAAAAAATATATGCAGTTTACCCTTCAATTCCGGTCGTGGTAATAACAGCAGTTCACGAAGTTCAAATTGCACTGAAAGCAATAAAATTCGGAGCGTACGAATTTATAACGAAACCACCGGATACTGACAGGTTGTTGGTTACAATAAGGAGAGCACTTGATACAAAGCTTCTTGAGTCAGAGCGTGATTCATTAAGAAGATCGTTATTAGAACATAGGCCAAGCAGAAGAATTTTTTCTGATATTATCACCGATTCCCCGATGATGCACCGGGTGTTTGAAGTGGTTGAAATATTTTCGCCAACCAATGAAACCGTTTTTATTTCAGGTGAAACCGGTACAGGCAAGGATATGATCGCAAGAAAAATTCACGATCTTTCCCCGCGAAGAGATAAACCATTCGTTGCTGTAAACCTCGCTTCAATTTCACCCAGCTTGTTCGAAAGCGAATTATTTGGTTATAAGAAGGGAACGTTTACAGGAGCAATTGACGATAAGGTTGGCTACTTTGAAGCAGCGAACGGAGGAACTATATTCCTGGATGAAATCGGAGAACTACCTTTGTCCCTGCAGGGTAAACTACTAAGAACGATCCAATACAATGAGATCTACAGAATAGGTGATTCTAAACCAATTCAACTTGACATAAGAATTATTTCTGCAACAAATAAAGATTTGCTCGATTCGGTAAATCAAAAAGAATTCCGTGCAGATCTATACTATCGCTTGAATCGTGGCTTCATTTATATGCCTCCTCTTAATATGAGAGGTGATGACGTTGTATTATTGGCAGAACATTTTCTAGAAATAGGTAACAGAACTTATAATAAAAATATTCAAGGATTTTCGGATAGTGTTATTGAATCATTGAAACATTATACTTTTCCAGGTAACGTAAGAGAACTTGAAAATATTGTTATGAATGCAGTTGCTAAAAGTTTTGGTGAAGCACACATAAACTCAATCGAACTTCCTAAAGAATATATTAAACTTCCCGAGAATGGAAACGGTAAACCAAAATTCACATCTTTAAATCTAGCTGCTGAAGAGCACATTCTCAGTGTTATGAAGACAGTTGGAAACAGCGTGCAAAGAGCAGCTCCCTTACTTGGGGTTAGTGAGCGAACTCTCCAAAGAAGATTAAAAGCAATCAGAGAAAGAAGAAATTAGTCTTACGACAGTTCTGTCTCGTTATTTCTGTTAATCATTCTTATTCGTTTTTATTACTGAATTTTTTTAACTACCTCAAGGTAATTTTTACCTATAAAAGTTCAAATTTAATCCTTTTTCACATTTTTTAGTCAGATAGTGCCTCCCTTTAGGAAGCTGAACAATTTAACTATAGGCACATTCATTGATACCTACTCTCAAAAATAAAAGGATATTATAGAAAATGGCAGGAACAAATTCATTTTTAACGATAGGCGCAATGGCTCTACTAGCAGTTATCTCTATGAGATTTAACACTACACTGCTGGAGAACAGAACAACAGAAATTGAAAACAAAGTTTATCTTACCGCATTCTCCCTTGCTGATGATCTCATAGAAGAAATCAAGCAGAAAGCCTTCGATGAGCAAACTGTTGAATGGAGAGCTATCCCGGTTGAACAACTATCTCCCTATTCTTCTTTCGGACCAACCGATCCAGGTGAATCATCAGTAGATACTTTTGATGATATTGATGACTACCACGGCTACCAAAAAGCAGTCTCTCTTCCACACGTTGAGAACTATTCTGTTATGAGTACTGTTGATTATGTTTCTGCTACTGACCCAGATGTTACAAGTTCATCTCAAACTTATTTTAAGAGAATCACAGTAAGGGTAAATAGTCCTTACCTTAGCCATCCGGTTAAACTTTCTTTCGTTTTTACTTTGCATTCTAAGTGAGGTTATTTATATGAATATTTTACTAGATTTAATGGGCTCATCTCTTATTGCTGGTATTTTGTTTCTTCTGATTTTTAAGATGAACATTTATACTAGTACCGCAAATTATTATTCTGATAATGAGCTCAAGCTTCAGCAAAATGCTAAAACACTAGCTGAAGTTATAAACTACGACTTCCGAAAAATTGGATATAAATACAATGGAACTGCAATAGTCACAGCTGAACCAACACGCATTCAATTTTGGGCCGATATGGATGCCCCGGGAACTTTTGGGCATGGAGTAATAGATTTTGTTGAATATAATCTTGGAGATTCGTTGGAAGCTCTGGGAACTGCAAATCAAAGAGATAAAGTACTTTACAGGATTATGAACAGCACCGATACTCTCGGCGGACCAACATTAGGTTTGGTTGATCTGAGATTTTCATATTTGGATGCTCATGGAATTGCAACCTCTTTTAAAGACAGCATAAAGTATGTAAAAGCTGAATTCTGGGTTGAGCCTTACGAATACGTATCAGATTTTGGAACAGGTCAACCTGATTCAAGTCAGTTTACTTACTGGGAATTAACAATAAATCCAAGGAATATATAACATGGGTAGAGGTTTAATAATTATCGTATTGGGGATGTCTGTAATCATTGGTTTTTACATCCTTAAGTTGAATGCAAACTCAAAGGAAAATTTATCAACTACCGTAAATATGTTTGAACAGACACAAGCACGACTGATTGCGAACTCCGGTGTTGAAGTATATCTTGAAAAGTTGAAATTAGATCGTTCGCTTATGAATAGCACATTTACTAATAACAGCTTATTTGGTGGAAATTATGATATTATAATTTCCGGTCCGGACAGTTTAGTAAAAGTGACATCAACAGCAACATTCATGGGTGTCCAGCATAATACTGTAGTTGAAGCTGCTGCCGATAGAGTCCCAATTATTCCAGGCCCGGGAGCAATGTATTTATCTGCAGGAACGATTGCGTCACTTAAAAAAAATGCTATTGGTGGAAGTATAGAAATTAATGGGAATAATCATGATTTAAGTGGAAATCCAATTGCTGGCCCCCCTGTCCCAGGAATTGCTGTCGATGGTGAACCTCAAAGACTTGCAATTATTGATATGATTAATAAAAATAAAATTGAAAATATTTTAGGTGCAGGTGGAACACCGAGTGTAGCTGTTGTAAACGATACCATTAACTGGTCTGAGTATGCACAACTTCTTGCTGATAATCCAGATTATCTTATAGACGACCAAGATAAAATAAAATCTACCAACACCTGGGGTACTGTTGCTCAACCAAAAGTTACATTTATAAATGGTGATATTACACTTAGCAATTCGCAGGCAGCATCTGGTTGTGGTATTTTAGTGGTGAACGGAAACTTAACCGTTAATGGTGGTTTTGACTATAAAGGTTTGCTAGTCGCATTCAAGAATACTAATCTTGATATAAAACTTACTGGTAATGTTCAAATAATTGGTAGTCTTGTTGCAGCTGGTGAAAAGATTAGCGTAGATGTTTCTAGCGGCAACTTCAGTTCATTATATAGTACAGATGCGATAGATTTACTACAATCATTACTGCTTACAAAGAGATTCTCAATCTTAACCTGGTGGGAATAATAAATTAATCGGTTCTTCTCGAAACCAAATCATTAATATTATTAACGAAATTTATGGCGACAGCAATGTCGCCATTTTTATTTAACACAACTTAAAAGCTTTATTTTTAATTAAATTCGACCTTTCTGTTTGTAGCACACCTCTTGCAATTGTTAATATCCAGAAAAAAATAAAACGGAGTAAGAGGAAAAATTATGGGATTTAATCAGTTTTTAAGTATAGGGGCGATGGCTTTACTAGCGTTGGTTTCATTAAGGTTTAATTCCTCTGTTCTGGAAACCAAAACAACGGAGGTTGAAAACAAAGTCTATCTTACAGCATTTTCACTAGCCGATGATCTTATCGAAGAGATCAAACAGAAAGCCTTCGATGAGCAAACTGTTGAATGGAGAGCTATCCCGGTTGAACAACTATCTCCCTATTCTTCTTTCGGACCAACCGATCCAGGTGAATCATCAGTAGATACTTTTGATGATATTGATGACTACCACGGCTACCAAAAAGCAGTCTCTCTTCCACACGTTGAGAACTATTCTGTTATGAGTACTGTTGATTATGTTTCTGCTACTGACCCAGATGTTACAAGTTCATCTCAAACTTATTTTAAGAGAATCACAGTAAGGGTAAATAGTCCTTACCTTAGCCATCCGGTTAAACTTTCTTTCGTTTTTACTTTGCATTCTAAGTGAGGTTATTTATATGAATATTTTACTAGATTTAATGGGCTCATCTCTTATTGCTGGTATTTTGTTTCTTCTGATTTTTAAGATGAACATTTATACTAGTACCGCAAATTATTATTCTGATAATGAGCTCAAGCTTCAGCAAAATGCTAAAACACTAGCTGAAGTTATAAACTACGACTTCCGAAAAATTGGATATAAATACAATGGAACTGCAATAGTCACAGCTGAACCAACACGCATTCAATTTTGGGCCGATATGGATGCCCCGGGAACTTTTGGGCATGGAGTAATAGATTTTGTTGAATATAATCTTGGAGATTCGTTGGAAGCTCTGGGAACTGCAAATCAAAGAGATAAAGTACTTTACAGGATTATGAACAGCACCGATACTCTCGGCGGACCAACATTAGGTTTGGTTGATCTGAGATTTTCATATTTGGATGCTCATGGAATTGCAACCTCTTTTAAAGACAGCATAAAGTATGTAAAAGCTGAATTCTGGGTTGAGCCTTACGAATACGTATCAGATTTTGGAACAGGTCAACCTGATTCAAGTCAGTTTACTTACTGGGAATTAACAATAAATCCAAGGAATATATAACATGGGTAAAGGTCTATTAATTATCGTACTGGGGATGTCAGTTATTATAAGCTTTTTCATTCTAAAATTGAACGCGAACTCAAAGGAAAATTTATCGACTACCGTAAATATGTTTGAACAGACACAAGCACGACTGATTGCGAACTCCGGTGTTGAAATTTACCTGGAGAAATTGAAAGCAGATAAAACAATGAATGGAAATACTTATCTGAACAATTCTCTTTTTGGAGGGGATTATGATCTAACAATGGTAGGTCCCGATAGCCTAGTTAGAGTTACTTCAACAGCGAATTTTATGGGAGTAACTCATACAACTGTTGTTGAAGCTCAAACTGATAAATTACCTGTATTCCCCATTCCAGCAGCAATGTATATTGCCTCTGAAACAGTCAGTGGTGCTAAAATTAATGGTAATATAACAATTAGTGGATATGATCATGATATTAATGGAAATATTTTGAATAATGGAAACGATTTACTGGGGATAGCTGTTGATAATCCGGCAGATGTTCCAACAATTCTTTCAAACATTGGTGGTTCAGCTACTGTAGAAGGTACTGGAGGTAATCCAAGCGTTAATGCTGTAACAAATGCAATTGATTGGGAAGCGTATGCGGAAGATGTTGCAAATAATCCAGACATAGTTATTACATCAGCTACCGATTTTGCGAAATATACAAATTTAGGTACAACCACAGATCCCAAAACAACATTCATTAATGGTAATATTCAAATCAGTAATGATCTCACTGGATGTGGAATTATGGTTGTTAACGGAAATCTAAAAATAAACGATTTATTCACTTACCGTGGAATAATTATAGCCTACAAAGATTCGGAAATTAGAACTGAGCTTAATGGTGAGGCAAACCTATACGGTGGAATGATTATAGCAGGTAAAAGTGCGGAGCTATGGATATCAAACGGAACTTTTGATTTATTTTATAGTCAGGAAGCCCTGCAGACTGTTGCGCAGTTATTAAAAACCAGAAGATTTAATATAGTTAGTTGGTATGAATAAATTATTAAAAATTTATTAAGTACATAATTGTGATTAAATATTAATTTTGGAGAGAGAACATATGATGCATTTAAAAACAAACAAAGGCAGTATAGCCGATATTCAGGATTTCTCAGGCTACATTTCAACAAAGCAAAGCAGTATTATAAGCTTAACAAAAATTGTTGTTGCTATTTCCATCCTGCTTGCCGTGTTGATGGTAGTTTCTAAATAATTTTATCTAATCTGAGACTTATCCTAGACGCGAATCTGAGTCTAAGTATTAGGAGATAACTATCATTCTGTAAATGATTGGATTAAATAATTTTTTAAAATCTTTATTCATGGAGGCTTTGCTAACCAGCCTCGCTGTGCTTTTTAAATCATTCTATCTCTCATAATTTTGACCCGTGAATCTAATTATTTAGTTCTATTTTGCTATAAAACGAAAGTATTGTCAGATAGCCTCACTTCAATTAATATGAATTCATTTTTTACTGTTTATTGTCGGAAAAATGTTCATCACAAGATTACAGGATTTACATTTTTTTAGCATTATGCACATATTTTAAACGTCCAAAATGGCCTGATAGTTGTCAAATTAGTCGTGAATTTAAACATCTCAAGTTGAGATATTTCCAGATAAAAACTGTTGCAATTTATGATAATTTTTTCACTAATATTTTTATTGGAAGGTGATTAGAGAATGGAATCAATTGAAAGAAAAACAGAAAATAATGCTGTGGTATTTAATGTTAATCTTATTAGAGCTACGCTCAATGAAGCTTCTGAATTTAAAGATTGTCTGGCGGAAGCAATTGCAGATAATGATAAAGATATTATAGTCAACCTTAGTGCATGCGAACATCTGGATTCTACATTTCTAGGAGTACTAGTAAGTAGTTATAAAAAACTGAAAAGTAAAAACCGTAGCCTTGTTATTATTGAGCCAATTGATCAGTCAAGTATTTTTCTTACTCTTAATTCAATCGGAAAAATTTTCCCACTGTACACAAGTGTTAAAGTTGCGCTTGAAGACATCGAAAATAAAAAGTTGATTGAAAAGGAAATTAATGAATTGAGCGGTGAGAAATCAAATGTCACTGCTGAAGAAAATGATAACAGTATGATGAATATTCCAACCGAATCAATAAAAGATGAAATATCAGAAACTGAATTGAAACCTGAAGTTACTTTCGAAACGTTGAATATGGAAAATTCAGAATCAATACAGGTTGAAGAAAACATTGAATTAAAAGACGAAGGATTTAATTTGGTCGAACACAAAGACCCTGAAAACGACTTTGACAACCCAACAATTTTCAATACTCAAGAATCTGTTTCTGTTGAAGAGAATATTTCAATGGATACAAAAGAGATTGAAGATTTGGATTCACAAAATGATGAACAGGAAAGTGAAATTGAAGATAGTCCTTTTAGTGAAAATGTAAAGTGGGAATTCGGTTTTAGTTCTTAGCATTAAAATAAATGTTAAACTGAAAAATCATCGTTTCGAATAAGCAGTAATATTGCTGACTGGGGTATTATTAAAAATTTCTCTTTGTCGAATTCGATTTCCACAGCTTCTTTCCTTAAAAAAATAGCCAGATCTCCTTCCTTAGCCTGAAGTGGAATGTATTTAACTTTATTGAGACTCTCCTTCCAGGGCTCATCTTCTACTTCAGTTGATGTCGCGTAACCGGGACCAGCCTTCATAATGTAACCACTTTGGACTCTCTCTTTTTCTGCAACGCCGGAAGGCAGATACAAACCACTTGAAGTACGTGAAGATTCTTCCTGGGGTTTTACCAGAACTCGATCCCCTACAACAATAAATCTATCAATATTTCTCATACCCAATACCAGAAAATTTTTACAAATATCGACACAAATATATTAAAATTTAATCCCTTGTTACTTCAGAACAAATGGTTTCTTCCACAAAGATTTCTTTATCCCTAAATTTGAGATGATCTTAAATGGGAAAAGGAATAATGTCTGACTTCAAATCAATATTTTGGGATGAGCGATACTCAATAGAAGAATATGTATATGGAACCGAACCAAATCAATTTTTCAGGGAACAACTTCAGATAATTAATCCTGTAGGAAAATTGCTTCTTCCCGGAGAAGGTGAAGGAAGAAACGCTGTCTATGCCGCGAAGCTTGGGTGGGTAGTCGATGCGTTTGACCAAAGCATTATCGCAAAGACGAAGGCTGAAAAATTAGCAGCAATAAATAAAGTTAAAATTAATTATTCTAATGTTGATTTAGGAAAATTTACAGCAGCAAATAAATATTATGACTGTGCAGCTATCATCTTTGTCCACTTACCTCCAGAAATTCGATCAGATTTTCATAGAAAAATAATACAGTCGATCAAACCAAACGGTAAAATAATTCTCGAGCTGTTTTCAAAGAATCAATTGGGTAAAATGTCTGGTGGTCCACAGGATTTAGCAATGCTTTCTTCGATTGAAGAAATCAGTAATGATTTTAAGGAATTAAAGCCGGTTATTCTTAAAGGAAAAAATATCTATTTGGAAGAAGGTGAAAAACATTCAGGTGAAGCTAGTGTTATTCGTTTTGTGGGAGAGAAAGTATTATAGTTGAAATGAAGAAGGTTTTATTTATAACTTATTATTGGCCGCCATCAGGGAAAGCTTCTCTTCAGTGGCCGTTAAAGATTATCAAACATCTCCCCTCTTTTGGATGGACTCCATCAGTTTTAACTATCGATGAAGATACATTTTCTCAAAAAGATGAAACCTTTCTTGCTGAAATTCCAGATGAAGTAAAAGTAATTAAAGCAAAATCATTTGAGCCTTTTAATGTTTATAAAAAAATAATTGGCAAAAGAAAAGACGAGCAATTGATAGCGTCAGAAACTATTTCAAAAAAGAATAAAAATTTAGCTCATAGTTTTTCAGTGTGGATAAGGATGAATCTTTTTATTCCTGATGCAAGAATTGGCTGGTATTTCCCTGCAGTAAAAACCGGAACACAATATTTGTCCAAAGAAAAATTTGATGCAATTGTGTCAATTGGTCCGCCACACACAACACATTTAGTAGGGAAGAAACTATCCTTGCAATTTAGCATTCCTCATATCCCTGTTTTCATAGATCCATGGGTAGATATTTCTTATTACAAGGATTTTAAGCGAAGTAGTATTACACTCTCAATTGACAATCATCTGGAAAAATCTGTTTTGAATAATGCTGCTGGCATTTTATTTGTTACAAAAACAATGAAGGATGACTATGTCAAGAAATACTCTTTTATTAAGGAAAAATCGCACGTACTTTACTGGGGTTATAGTGAAGAAGATTTCAGCCTACCCCCTGGTCCACTTTCTATGGAAGGGGGAGGTAAAGAAATCATTCTTCACGCCGGAAATATTTTTGACCACCAGAATCCAAAGTATTTTTGGCGAATGCTGAAAAGTGAAATTGATAATGGCAGAAATTTGAAAATGGTTTTTATTGGAACTGTTTCACCGGTAATTAAACAATCAATTCGAGATTCAGGATTGGATCAATACACGGATTACAAGGGATTTCTTCCATATAAAAAAATGTTAAAAGAAATGACGAGCGCCAATTACCTTTTGGTTTGTGCGACTGAGCCTCGTCACGTACCAGGAAAATTATTTGAGTATCTCAGAGCCGGTAAACCAATTATTGCATTCGGTGATGGTAATGAAGAAGTTAGAAAAATTCTGAATGAAACAAATGCTGGAATGATGTTCGGTTACAATGAAAGTGGTAAGGAATTTTTTGACAATAACATTTCATTCGGCACAAAGCAGGATTTAGTCTTTAGATTTGAAAGGAACGTGATTAGTGAAGAAATGGTTAAAGTTTTGGAATCAGTTTCCGGGTCAAACTTAAAATAAAGAACATGATTGAATTCTTATAAGCGATTTACTATATCGATTCTACCAGTAATGTTCCTGATTCTTTTTATAGAATTCAACTGTTCTAAAAATTCCTTCTCTCAGTTCATATTTTGGTGACCATTCGAGATATTTCTTTATCTTCGTTATATCTGTAACATAGTCTCCTGTTTCCACATTTTGATAATCATCCGGCCAAGGAACATTTTTAATTTTGCCTTTACCAACTACGTCGATAATTGTGTAAACCATATCTTTAAATTTTGTTCCTACTCCACTTCCAATATTAAATATTTCACCGGATGATTGATTATTAACAGCTGCAGATATAAATACATCGGCCAAATCTTCAACATAAATGTAATCTCTAACCTGATCACCATCTCCAAATACAACGATTTCCATGTTTTCAAAGGCATTCTTGATAAACCAATTAACAATTGAATATTTACTATGTTTCATCTGACATTTTGGACCATACGGATTTGCAATTCTGAAAATAACAACCGGAATATCAAACGCGCGGTGATAATATAAGTATAAATTTTCTGCAGCAGTTTTATTAACAGCATAAGGTGTTAATGGATTTAAAGGATGATCTTCGGAAACTGGGTTTTGTTCAATTTTACCAAATTGCAAACGAGAACCAGAGTACAATATCTTTGCTTCCGGATTAAAATTTTTCACTGCTTCCAGTACTGTGAGATGTCCGATGTAATTTATATCAGTGTCTAAAAAAGGATTTATCAAACTATCATTATGGCTCACCTGACCAGCTAGATTAAAAATAATATCCTTATTTTGAACTAAAATTTTCATCGCTTCTTGGTCACGTATGTCGGATATATTTAATTTTACCTTATCTTGAATAGTCTGAACATTGAAAAAATTGCCTCCGAAAGGTTTTATTAGGGCATCAACAATAGTCACGCTGGCACCATAATCAACAAGTTTTGTTGCTATTGTGCTACCAATCATGCCGAGACCACCCGTTATCAACACACGTTTATTTTTAATACTTTTCATCTTTTTCCTATTGATAAAATTATCATTTTTTTATCTATTACCGAACGTTATTTTTAAGGTATAAAAATAAATTGTTTAATCTTAAAAATTCTAATCAGATCATTTTTTGAATTATCGCTCTGAAAAATACAACTTTTGTACAATATTCGATTCTGCTTATTATGCAAAAGGATTGGCTCTATACTATTCCCTTAGTAAGGTTTGTAATTTTCATTTATACATTTTTACACCTGACGATAGTTGCATAACAGCAATTAAACATAGTAATTTAAAAAATGTTACCGTTGTACATTTTAAAGAAATTGAAAATCAGGAATTACTAAAAATAAAAGCTGAAAGGAACACTGGTGAATATTTCTGGACAATCAAAGCGTCATGTATCAAATATTTATTCACAAAGTGTAAATTAGAATTTGTGACATATATAGATGCAGACTCTTTTTTTTATTCATCACCTGAACCAATTTTTAACGAATTCGATAACAAATCGGTATTAATAGTCCCACACAATTTCTCACCAAAATATGGAAGTGAAATTAAAAATGGTATCTATAATGCTGGGTTCATCTCATTTAGAAATAATAAATTAGGTTTACTAGCACTCGATTGGTGGGATCAAAAATGTTTAGAATGGTGCTACAGCAAAAAGGAGGATGGCAAATTCGGTGATCAGATGTATTTAAATGAACTCTCTAAATTTGACGGAGTGCATACTCTTAAACATAAGGGAGCCTTGGCTAACTGGAATGTTCAACAATATCAGTTTAAAGAACAAAATGGATCAATCATCGGAGTTACAAAAGCGAAAGAAAATTTCGAAGTTATATTTTATCATTTTCATTATTTAAAATTCTTAAGTTCTTTTGAAGTAGAGTTAGGAAGAAAGTTTCTCTCAGAAGAGGTTTTAAATCTTTTTTACAAACCGTATATAAAATTTTTATTAGAGTTGGTTCCATTTAAATCACAAGGTGTATCGGCTAAAAAATTTTCCTGGAAGAGCCCTATTTTATATTTGAAAAGAAAAATTGAGAGGACCTATAATATCATTCCGGTATCAATATTCACAAACGAATCAGATAAATAATATTACTTATAGGCAAAGATATTTAACTGTAAATCCATCTGAGGATTGCTTTTATTAATACGATTTAGAAAAGGCTTTGATCTATTTTCTGGTTGTAATATATAATATCTAAATCCTGCTGCTTCCAATACAGCAATTAAGTCGGACAGTTGTTGCTTTTCATTTTTATACGAATGAAATTCAATAAAAATATTTTGAACACTATTTAAACTATATCTGCAATCCTGAAGAACTTCAATTTCAGCCCCTTCGATATCAATTTTTAACATGTCAACTTTTTCCTCTTGTTCGAGTAAATCTTTTAATCTTACAGAATCAACCTTAGTTTTATTTGTATTTAGATGAATAGAAGAAGCATCAGCATCATCCATTCCTAAATCAATTCCCTTGTTATGTATCCAAACAGCCTTATTTATAATCTCAGTTTTTCTGAGTGAATTATTTTTAATGTTTCTTAACAAGTATTCTGCAACATTAACATTAGGTTCAAATGCAACTATTCTTGACTGGGGATATTGGTATTTAAAATAAGCACAACTGGTTCCCACATTCGCTCCACAGTCGTAAATTACCGGTTGTTTTGAGTTTGTTTCGAAGTGATAGAATTCTTCAACAAAAATTTCCTTGAATTGCCAGATGAACGATAAAGCATCAGGTATCTCAAATTCGTACTGAAGAAATTTAATCTTAAGAGGTGAAAATCTTTTCCTGTTTCCATATTTGACTGACATCCAGAAAAATTTTCTTTCGTTTGAATTAGTGAAAAACTTGTGAAGTCCTTTGAGCCGATATTGCAGAGTTGTATTCATTGTGCTAATTTCTTTTTGATTAAATCAAACAAAGAAGGTAAGAACTTTAATGAATAAACTTCGGTTTTAATTTTCTGCTTTGAATAGTGCTTTAATTCAGTAAACAATTCAGTTCTAAATTTTCTATATCCACCATCCGCCAATACAAAAGCAAAGGAATGATGTCTTTCCAGAGTTGAAAACAACCATCCTAAAATATATTCTCTAGATCCAAGTAGTTCAGATTCAAAATTATTTATAAATGACATTTCTCCCCAACCCGGAGCTTTTTTTAAAGATTCCTTAACTAATTTTTTAAATATATTTCCTTTAAATTCTTTTTGATACAGTGCCCCATGCAACCGGGGTATACCCTTCACATTTAGATCAGAAAGCCAGAATCCATTTTCCGTCAGTTCTTTAATAACACTATAAAGTTTGTCTTCACCAATATATGCATCTATTATTCCAGGCTCGAATTCTGCTACTAATACCTTTTCTCGAATTTTTTCATTAAGAGAATTAAATAGTCTTAAGTCAATGCCCTGTGAATCTGATTTAAACCAATCAATGTAATCCAGGTTTGCATTATCTATGGCATCTTGAATGTGAATTGAGTTAAGCTGTACTTTTTTTTCAACTTTAAATAAATCATGATGAAGATAGGATTCAAGCTTTTCCAAATTTGGTTGAAGGATGCTTGAACAATATGGAGATTTTGTCAAAAAGAAATCAACTTTGCTCTGCGTTTTATCCAGGGCTATACAGTTATAAATAAAAAGTTGTTTAAAATTATTTTGTTCCTTTTCCACAAATTGAAAATCCCTGTCATCAGCATCGAACGCCAGGCAAATAGATTTTCCGGCAATCTTTTTCCATTTATAATGAATCTTTTCGCTTGCACCAATATCAATTAGAACAGGTGGTTTTTCCTTAATGTCTTTTTGATTAAAAATCTTATCAAAAATATTACTCAAACTGATTCCCAATCCGATTAAGTTTTTCACCTATCAATAGTATACGGCTACCATCTTTTTCAGAAGGCATTTCAACTAACAAATTATAATATTTTTGAAAATGATCTCTAAACCATTCCAGATTATACCATGCTGGAATCGCACCTCTTCTAAGTCCAAGAGGCATAAACTCTACAAATAAATATTTGTTTGTGTATTTAGAAAGAGCTTCAACTATATTATCTACAGGCACCTTCCTTGTTAAGATTAAATGATGTGTTAAAGCTAACGCAAGGACAGCATCAGATTTAAATCTTTTGGAAACAGAATTACTTTCAGCATAGTAAAGATTTTGATAAATCGGGCTGAGAAAATCTAATAAGCAGGGGTATATTTTTGTATTACTCTTCTTTGCCCTTATATACATAGAATCAACTGCGTTTTCATCAATATCTGAGCATATTATTGTATCTATTGATTTACTTAACTCAGCAGATAACAATCCTTGATTGCCTGCAATTTCAAATGCACTTTTAACTTTTAATCTATTTAATTGTTCAATTATCAAACTGAACCTACTACCTCTGCCAAACACTTCCTGCTTAGATAGATCCGTATGATAATTTCCCCATTCAGTCTTTAATGATGGCGACTTAATTTTATTTACTTTTCTTTTAAGACTATTAAAATTTGCATTGTTGTTTGGTATCAAACCGGCTTTAGATAAATACATTAGAAATTTTAACAATTTTCTTTTTTGCTGTTCCTTTTTTACAATAAGAATTTCATCTACTCTAAACTTCTGTAAATTTCTGAGTAATCTTAAATAGTAAAATAATCTTTCTAAATATTTTGATGGAAATATTCGTGCAAAAGAGTGCCTGTAAATAAAAAACTCAAAATCCTTTGTGTTAAGATATTTTCCATCATTAATTAAAAATTGTTTTGACAAAACTGAATTACCATTTGACCACATTTTAAGAGAGTAAAGATAAAATTCTTTAAAATTATCCTTTCCTGACCAATATTTTTTAGTTGTCTTTCTTCCAAAACTTCCGATATCAACATACTTTGGCTTTGAGTGATGAAACAAAACATTGTAACCGTGCGAATCCCGGGTTTCGAAATCATATTTTTTTAATATTTGGTTAACCTGAAGAACCAGCAAAGCAGCATCTTTTAACATATTGAATGACCATTCGGTAGGATAAATAACAACACTTATTCTTTCATGCTCTAAGACGAGATCATATCCTTCAAGCTGAATTTCAGAAATTTTTGTTTGGGGGATTAAGTTTGCTTTGTTCAGTTCATCAATTGCACCTGAACTAAATAAATACAGTACATCTTTTTTTTCTTTGTTATTAATTGCTCTGAAAATTCTTCCGTCATAATTAAAGAGGAATCCCATCGGATCAATATTTATTCCGATATTTTTTCCTATTTCATCTAACTTTAGATTTACTTTTTGCAATGCTTACCGAGATTTATTATTTATAATAGTTTTAAGAATCATCAGACTTTTTCTTTGAAGATCTTTCCAAATCCAAGTTTAGTTTCCAATTCTTCGGATTTCGCCATTTCTTTATAGCTCCGGCGATAGCTTTTAATTCCTTTTTACTGAAGTAACCTGATAATATAATTAAAAAAGGAAACGACGCAATCAGAATGATCTTTAAAAAAACTCTTAATATTATTGAAAAGTTATTAAAATAGTCACCAATAAAGAATATTAATATTCCAATTAAAAAAAGTTTTACAATCTTTCCATGTTCATATTCAATTTTATAATATCTGTTTGATGCAACAGTAGAAAGAATATCTAGAACTGCGAAAGCAATAACAGTATTAATCGCGGCTCCCATCATACCATATAATGGGATCAGCCAGAAATTCAACCCTATGTTCAAACCTGCACAAAATATAGTTATGTAAGCTACGTAATAATTATTTCCGGTGAGATACATTCCGAGTGAAGATATCATGCTAATTCCATATATCACATAAGCTAAAACTATTAGAGAAACTACTGAAGCCGCGGGATAGTAAGATTCCTGCTGAGCAAATAATTCAACAATTTCTTTACCGAATAATGATAGAGCAAAACCTCCCCAAACTAGTACAAAGGATACATAAGTTTTAAGCTTTCTATAATAATCTTTGTCTCCCTCTTGCCTATAAAGTTTATACGCAAGCGGCATTAAAGTCAATCCAAATGGCATAATTATAAACATATTGACCACACCGGCAACTCGATATCCAAGTTCGTATAATCCTAATTCAGTTTCACCTGCTAAAAATTTTAGAATAAATCTATCACTCCCGTTTAACAAATTTATTGCCATAGCACTGAATATTAATGGAAGTCCAAACTTTAATGTTTGACTTATGATAGTATATTCAAACTTCATTCGCATTTGTTTAACGATTTTAGGAAGAATCACCAAAGTTTGCAGAGCCTCACCTGCCAACTGTGCGTATAGTGCACCATCAATTCCAAAGTTCTTCTCAATAATCAGATAAATACTTAGGACTACCATCAGAATAATTTTAAGTATCGATGAGAAAGTATAAAGAAATGAATTGTCATCTGCTCTAATCTTACTAAGAAACAAGTTATTAATTGTCGTAAAAGCTATAATGTAGATAGCTATTTTCAAATAATCCTTGTATTCGTCTACTTGCCCAAACCAACTTGCTATTTGTGTAAGAAAAGATTCAGAAATTAAAATGAACATTACGACGGTAAAAAGAATCAGTACAGTTAAAGTAAAAAGAATAGATTTTCTTTTTGTCTTGAAATCTGACGAATTATTATAGCGGATTATAGATACTCCCTGACCTAAGACCAGCGATTGAGAAAATAACACAATGATAACCAAGATCAGACCTAGTTTGCCATATTCTTGTACAGAGAAGTAATGCGTGTATAATGGAAGCAAAATAACGCCGGAAGCTTTTATCGCCACATTGCTGATACTATAAATCAGCGAGTGCTTTACAAGATGTTTTAGATTAGATAGCATCCGATAATTTTAAGAATCCTCTCAATCTCCTTTTACAGAAATGAATTTGTGATATAGAAGTTCAAAAATATACGTCTCCATTCTTCACTCCGAAATAACTTTTTCCACTGTGTAAATATAATTTATTTAACCAAAAGCATTCTTTCATGTACATAGAAAACCCTGTATTCAAAAATATTAATTTTAAAAACAGGGTCTTAATACAAATTTTATTACTTCTATTTCAAAAGCAGCATCTTTTTTGTAATTGTATTCTTATCTGTACTTAACGAATAAAAATAGATACCGCTTCCGAGATCTGAGGCATCAAATACTCTTTGGTAAAAACCCCCATCCAATATTTCATCGACCAGTGTACTAACAACTCTTCCTAACAAATCATAGACTTTTAATTTAATATGACTCTGTTCCGGAATTGAAAATTTTATTGTCGTGGAAGGATTGAAGGGATTAGGAAAATTTTGTTCTAAATTAAAAGTTTCAGGCAAGTCCTTGACAAGTACTTCAATTTCACCAACGTTGGTTCGCGACCCATCATAATCTGCTTGTATTAACCTGTATACATAAATCCCTTGCTCCAGATTTTCATCTCTGTAAAGATATGCTTTTGGTTCAGATGTTGTTCCATTTCCATCAATGAACACAATTGAGATAAATTCGTTACCGTCATAACTTTTTTGAATTTCGAAGCCAAGGTTATTGAGCTCTGAAGCCGTCGACCACTTCAATAATACATCATTACTTTCCAACTCATAATTAAAAGATTTAAGTTCCACAGGAATTATTGCACAAGAATTATTTTCTACTGTATTCGGATTCAAAGTTATTAAATTTGAATTTGCAGCAGAGATATAACTCA